>Ga0265297_10000298_pt1 | contig 162553 bp, 152 predicted proteins | sample Munlanlwell13791_FD_192502 | JGI IMG/M metagenome (GOLD analysis project Ga0265297, IMG submission 192502) | Leachate microbial communities from a municipal landfill in Southern Ontario, Canada - Leachate well 137-91 | ecosystem: Engineered > Solid waste > Landfill > Unclassified | place...
CTTCATCAATTCCAAAAATACTTTTTCGATACTCTTCTGGACATCTTTACCCACTTTTTTAGTCTGCATGATCTTGGATGCGATCTTTTTCTCGTTTTCTTCAATCTCTTTTTGATCCGGAAGTGCTAATACAATTTTCTCTTTTTTATGACTTCGGTCCACCAGTGTATCCACGACAATTTTAAACGGAATCTCTTCCATCCCTTTTATTCGGGCGCCCCCTTCTGTCGCGTTAATCGATCGTGAAGCTCCGGCTTTGTTTACCTCTGCGGCATCGACTTCAAAAAAATTCAAAAACAATTGCCATACAGTTGTCGTTTCTACCATACCGTCACCGCCGTATGCTTCGATGCTGCCGGCGGTTTTGTCGCTCTTGACTTCATCTTTGCCCAAAACATGATCTGCCGCATGACTGTTTCCGTCTTTTCCGTACGACAGGTCTTGTCCGATAAAGACGATGTTTTTAAATAATGAGAGCGCCGCTATTTCATACGCCAGATTTGCCGCACTCATCCCTCTGCCCATGTAGCCCCACTCATCGAGTTCCAAAAAGAACTTATACCCGAACGGCCGTGAGATCAATACCAACGTTCCTCCGTGAATACTCTTCAGTAACTCCTGATGGGCAATACTCGAAACTGCAAATACCACATCTTGGTGAAACTCATCCGGCGTATTTTTATAAAATGTGGAAGTTAATGCAATCCGCTCCATCGATACAACGATATCGGGTTTGATACCGTGTCTGGATAAAATCGGAAAACTCGCATCGATACAGATGATCGTCACATAATCACAAATCTCTTTTAAAATTGGAAGCTGCTTCATCAATGAAGGGCCTGTGGAAACAATAACTGCCGTATCGGTATTTTTGATTTTCTCCAAAAATTCATTCAATTTCGGACTTCGAACAAGCTTCGGGAGATTTGCCATAAAATGTTCCACACCGATCAGAGAATCTTCGACATCATTTCCAAAAGAATAGACCAGATGTTCCAATGCCCGTGTTATTGTGCTGCTGATCTCGACCATTGCTTCATGATATTTTTCGTAATAGGGGGCTACAATGAATAAATCATAAACTTTTGCAAATATTTTTGCATCATTATTCAATAAACTATATGCTCGGCTATAGCTCATTTCATCCGCATGAAGAATTACAAGCCTCCCGGATAAAAGTTCCTGTGAAAAATCAATGAGATTGAACGCAATATAGATAATTTCCATTTCGGGTTCGATAACAACGATACGTCGATGATTCTCATTTTGAAGCAAAAGTTTATAGACGATTCCATTACCTAACCCAAAAAAGTACAAATACGGATGCTGCTGATACGAAGCAAGTTCCTCAATCTTTTTTATCGTTTCATCACTTGGTATCGAACGGTATAAAGGGGTATTGTCTCTGGTATCTATCAGATTGATATTTGCCGGATCTTTATCGGCATAAACTTCATAAAGCTGATTTGATGTGATCTCGCTCAGCCGTTCGGCCAAATCCGGGTTGATCGTTCTAAGTGCCTCGAGGTTAGTATGCAACGTATCCATAGTTATTCTTTCGGTGGTTATGATAAATCTTTAAAAGCATACACTATACCAAAAAAATCAATTTAAAGGATAAAGCAATGCATGAGGGGCAGAAGAGCAACAACCTTTATAAGAGGTTATTGCTATTTTATCGTATACGTACTTATTGAAGCAGCTTCAGGACATTTTGCTGCACGGCATTTGCCTGAGCCATCGCAAATGAACCCGATTGTGCAAGAATATTGTTTTTGCTGAAGTTTGCAGACTCCGCCGCAAAGTCAACATCACGGATTTGAGACTCGGCCGCTTTAACGTTGACCTGAGTGACCGAGATATTGTTGATCGTTGAGACCAGCTGATTTTGAACCGACCCGAGATCGGCACGGATGGTATCGAGCATTTTTTGGGCCGACTGCGCGATGTTCATAACAATCATCGCTCCCTTAAGTGTCGATACTCCCGTCCCTAAACCGGTCAAAACGGCAGCTCCGGCAAAGTTTGCCCCTGCCGCACTGGCCGTAGCCGCATCAAATTTACCGATGACATCGGTCAAACGGAGGTTTTTGACAGCCGATGCGGACATACCTGCTCCGGTTCCGGAAACGACGATATCCCCTGCATTGAGTTTGGTCAACGTCAATCGTCCGTAGAATTGCGTCGCAGTAATAAGACCGGATCCACTCGAAATATTGACACCCCGTCCATCCGATTTCAAGATCACATGTCCGTCTTTATCGGTATACGCTTCAACACCCGTCAAGATTTTCTTGGCATTGATCGCATTGACGAGACGGCCGTCGCTGTCATTGGCCAATACGCCGCTGATCGTACCGATGAATACCCCGTTGATTGAAAGACTGACAACGTTTCCGGCTGCCACCGCACCAAAATCTTTTGCGACCGTTGCGACAGCACGAACACCCAAGACATCTTGATTTTTATTGATAATAGCGGCCAATTGACCAAGACCGGTCCCCGCACCCGTACTGACAACAACACTCTCAAACGACGTCTTATCGATTTTCAGCGATACGGTGCCGGCTGCAGTAACTGACGCACCCGTTTCCATACGGATCTGTCCGATCTGGTTCGAGTTCGTCGTACCGATATTAACTTTAACCGTTTCGTTTGAAAACGCACCGACTTGGAACTCTTTATTGGTAAATCCGCCGTTAAGGAGGTTTTGACCGTTAAACGACGTCTGTGTCGCGATGTTATTCAAGTTTTCCATCAATCGGGCAATGTCTTTTTGAAGCGCCTGACGAGATTCTGAAGTTTGGCCGTCCTGAGCCGCCTGTGTCGCTTTGGTCTTGATCGTATCAAGAATCTTGAGCTGCTCGTCCATCGCTTTGTCCGCGGTTTGGATCATACTGACACCGTCATTGGCATTGGCTATCGCTTGGCCCAATGAGTTTGCCTGTGAACGAAGACTATCCGCAATCGCCATCCCTGAAGCATCGTCTGCCGCACTGTTAATACGAAGACCCGATGAGAGTTTTGACAGAGAACTGTCAACATTTCGATTCGTTATCATTGCATTTGTGTGTGCATTCATTGCTGCAATGTTTGTATTAATTCGGAAACCCATGATAAATTCCTTCGGATTTTTTTGCGTCCATGCAATATCAACAAGTCAATAAGCAAAAGGTATTCCAAAAAAATAAAAAGGGCTCTATATTTAAAAACAAAACACAATAATCAGGATAATAAAAAAGGGTTAATTAAAGGAAGAGGTGGAAGAGATGGTACCCGCTGAGTACGGGTACCAAAGAAAAAAACTATTGTAGCAATCGAAGAACGTTCTGCTGAACAGCATTCGCCTGGCTCATTGCGTATGAACCTGATTGTGCAAGGATATTGTATTTGCTGAAGTTCGCAGACTCCGCCGCAAAGTCAACATCACGGATTTGAGACTCAGCCGCTTTAACGTTGACCTGAGTCACCGAAATATTGTTGATCGTAGAGACCAGCTGATTTTGAACCGACCCGAGATCCGAACGGATAGCATCGAGCATTTTCTGAGCTGACTGCGCAATGTTCATAACGATCATCGCCCCTTTGAGAGTCGATACCCCTGTTCCCAAACCGGTCAATGTAGTTGCGCCTTTAATATTCGCCCCTACAGCACTCGCTGTATCTTTGTCAAATTTACCGATGACATCGGTCAAACGGAGATTTTTAACAGCTGCTGCTGATAAACCAGAACCGGTTCCAGAAATTTTGATATCGCCTGCATTGAGTTTGGTTAACGTCAATTTTCCATAAAATTGCGTCGCTGACTTAATAACAGAAGTTCCGGCTGCTGCAGAGATATTAACACCGCGACCATCCGATTTTAAGATCAAATGACCTTCAGCATCCGTATACGCTTCAACACCCGTCAATATTTTTTGTGCATTGATCGCATTGACTAATTTACCGTCACTGTCATTGGCTTTAATACCGCTAATCGTACCGATGAAAACACCGTTGATCGACAAACTGATAGTGTCTCCGGCTGTTACCGCACCGAAATCTTTTGCAACGGTTGCTGTCGCACGGACACCCAAGACATCCTGATTCTTATTGATGATAGCAGCCAATTGACCAAGACCGGTTCCAGCACCTGTACTAACGACAACACTTTCAAACTTATGCTTGTCAATTCCTATTGTTACCGTACTGCCTGCAGTGACTGCCGCACCGGTTTCAACACGTATCTGCCCGATTTGATTCGTAGTCGTATTCCCGATATTAACTTTTACCGTTTCGTTTGAAAACGCGCCGACTTGGAACTCTTTATTGGTAAATCCACCTGCAAGGAGGTTTTGACCGTTAAATGAGGTTTGAGTCGCGATGTTGTTCAAGTTTTCCATCAATCGGGCAATGTCTTTTTGAAGTGCCTGACGAGATTCAGTAGTTTGACCGTCCTGAGCCGCTTGTGTCGCTTTGGTCTTGATCGTATCAAGAATCTTAAGCTGCTCATCCATCGCTTTGTCGGCGGTTTGGATCATACTGATACCGTCATTCGCATTGGAAATTGCTTGGCCCAATGAGTTCGATTGAGAACGAAGAGAGTCGGCAATCGCCATACCTGAAGCATCGTCTGCCGCAGAGTTAATACGAAGACCTGAAGAGAGTTTTGACAGAGAACTGTCGACATTTCGATTATTCATCATTGCGTTTGTATGCGCGTTCATCGCCGCAATGTTTGTATTAATTTTGAAACCCATGATAAATCCTTTTATCGCAAGAGCGTTAGCTCTCAATTTATTTCAGCATCCTTGCTGTTACTAACTATATCGGTCTATAAATAAAAAGTTTTAACAGTTTTGCAAATTTTTTTGTTACACTTTCGCAAATACATTAATTATAGAACGGTAAAGGAGCCAAGCCCCTTTACCGACGCTCGCCGCTGTGGCACTGAAGCTTGCCTCTAATGAGGCAGAAAATAACAACGTTAGGACCAAACTTTTTGAAACTCATCATCGTAGAGTCTCCGGCCAAAGCCAAGACCATTAAAAACTTCCTCTCCAAAGATTACGAAGTTATCGCTTCAAAAGGGCATATCCGTGATCTTCCTAAAAACCGTTTCGGGATCAAGATCGATAATGAAACAATCATCCCGGAATACCGCATCAGCGAAGACAGCACCGCTACCGTCAAGCAGATCCAGGATTTAGCCAAAAAATCCGATACCATCTACATCGCGACCGATGAAGACCGCGAAGGAGAAGCGATCGGGTGGCACATCGCCCATGCGATCGGTAAAGATCCCGAAACGCTTCCGCGTATCGTGTTTCACGAGATCACGAAAAATGCGATCACCCATGCACTGGAAACTCCGCGCACTATCGATATGGATCGCGTCAATGCCCAGCAGGCGCGCCGGCTGCTGGACCGTATCGTAGGATACAAACTCTCACCGCTGTTGGCAAGCAAAATTCAAAAAGGGCTCTCTGCTGGACGGGTACAATCCTCGACCCTCAAAATCGTCGTTGACCGCGAACGGGAAATCCGGGCTTTCGTCCCCGAAGAGTACTGGACGATCGATACCCTCTTCAAGCCCGACATCGAAGCGACACTTTCCCTCTTAGAGGGGGAGAAGATCGATAAACTCACTATTAAAACCGGGAAAGAGGCGGCTCGTATCGTTGCACTTCTGAAATCTGAAAGTTTCAAAGTGGGGGAAATCGAGACCAAAGAGCGTAAATCGTCTACCCCTCCGCCGTTTATGACATCAACCCTTCAACAAACCGCGTCATCCCAGCTGGGATTCTCCCCTAAAAAGACGATGATGGTAGCGCAGGCACTCTACGAGGGGGTAAAGACTCCCGATGGAACCAGCGGGGTTATCACCTACATGCGTACCGACTCGCTCAATCTCGCCGCAGAAGCGGTCGAAGCGGCGAGAGAAGTGATCGAAAATCGCTACGGCAAAGCCTATCTTCCCGAAAAGGCCAAAGTCTATGTGAAAAAAGCAAAAGGGGCACAGGAAGCGCACGAAGCGATCCGTCCGACGATGCTCAGCTTCACCCCTGAAGTCGCGGCTACTTTTCTAAAACCCGACGAGATCAAACTCTATCGTCTGATCTACAACCGCTTTTTAGCATGTCAGATGAATGATGCACGCTTTGAACAGCAAAGCATCACCTTCGAAAGCCCGAAAGCTCAGTTTCGCGCCACCGGGCGCAAACTCCTTTTCGACGGATTTTACCGCGTTATGGGGAGCGATGACAAAGACAAACTCTTGCCGTTATTGACGACCGGAGACGCCATCGATATCCAAAGTATCTCAACCGAACAGCATTTCACTGAGCCCCCTTCACGTTACTCCGAAGCGAGCCTGATCAAAAAACTCGAATCCGAGGGGATCGGACGTCCATCGACCTATGCCCCTACGATTTCGACGCTGCAGGCGCGTAATTACATCGAAATCGAAAAACGCTCTATCATGCCGACGGAGATCGCCTTTACCGTCACCGAGATGCTCGAAAAACATTTTGAAGAGATCGTCGATGCGTCATTCACGGCAACGATGGAAGAGACTCTCGATGAGATAGGAGAAGAGGGGAAATCGTGGCATAAAATAATCCTCGATTTTTACATCCCTTTTATCGCAAAAATCGATGCAGGTAAAAGCTCGATCGAGAGCCTTAAAATGGCAAAACCGCTCGGACGCAATTGTCCGCAGTGCGGCAGCGAGCTGTTGCTGCGCTCGGGACGGTTCGGAGAGTTCATCGCCTGCAGCGGTTTCCCGAAATGCAAATACACCGAGCAAACCGAAGAGAATCAAAAAGAGAACCCTGCCGTTCCTGATGAAGTAAGTGAAGAGATGTGTGACAAATGCGGCAGTCCGATGGTGATAAAAAACGGACGTAACGGGAAATTCCTTGCCTGCAGCGCCTACCCTAAATGCAAAAACACCAAAACCCTTGCAGAACAGAAAACATCTGAAGTGCCGTGTCCGGATTGCGGCGGAAAACTGCTATGGCGCCAGTCTCGCCGAGGAGCTTTTTGGGGATGCGAACACTATCCGAAATGTAAATTCATCTCCAAATTCGAGCCTAGCGAAAAGAAATGCGAAGTGGAAGGGTGCGGCGGTGCCCTCGCCCCGCGAACCTACCGGAATAAAGAGGTGTACGAGTGCACTAAGTGTAAAAACCGCACACCGCGAGAAGAAGAGAATGCTTAATACATTCGAAGCATTTCGATGGTGCGATAAGGAAAAATCGTGAAAATCGGTCTTCTGTCCGATACCCATACCAAAAAAGGGCGCTCGCAAAAAATAATCGACCATCTAAAGGGAGAAGGTGCGGAATTTTTGATCCACGCCGGAGATATCGTCAAACCGGAGATTTTGGAACAGCTCAAAGCCAGCGGCCTCCGTTATATCGCCGTTTATGGCAATAACGATGCCGCTTTGCATGAGTATCACAATAAATACAACCTCGTCCAGGAACCTCATTATTTCAAACTCTCCGGCGTCAAATTCAAACTGATGCATCTCCCCTTTTACATGAGCGCCGATGCCGAAGTGGTCATTTTCGGTCATACCCATGTATTTGAATGCGATTTCAAGACCAAAACACTCTTTTTGAATCCAGGAGAGGCATGTGCCCGCGACAAGCCCTACTCGAGTTGTGCCATGCTGGAGATCTCCGATGCTATATTCAATGTCACCCATTATTCGCGCGCTATCGAAACCGAAGTTTTCGAATCGCGACACTACTCATTTGAGCGAGCCTAAAATGTCACAAAAAATTTTTCTCTGTTCCATCTGTAATATCAATAGCGGTACCTGTAACGAAGATTGCAAGTTCTGCTCCCAAAGCGTAAAGTACAAAGCCGATATTGAGCGTTATAAGCAAAAACCCCTTGATCAAATCCTTGATGAAGCACGCCGTCTGGAAGCGCTGGGTGCTTTGGGATTTTGTCTCGTCACTGCCCAAAAAGGGCTGGACGATAAAACACTGGAGTTTGTCTGTAACGTCGCAACGACCCTCAAACGCGAAGTTCCCCGGCTCCGTCTTATCGCGTGCAACGGAACGGCTTCCATCGAACAGCTCCAGGAACTTAAACGCTCAGGAATAAGCGCTTATAACCACAATTTGGAGACCAGTCGCGAGTTTTACCCCAAAATCTGCACAACCCATCCGTGGGATGAGCGGTATGAGACGTGTGAAAATGTCAACAAAGTCGGCCTGAAACTGATCAGCGGCGGGATTTTCGGAATGGGCGAAACGCATGAAGATAGGCTCAGTATGCTTCACTCCCTCAAAGAGCTCGATCCCGTATCGGTACCGCTCAATTTTTATCATCACAATCCGGCATTGCCCCTTAACCCGAATCCTCTCAGTATCGATGAATCGCTCGGCCTCATCACCCTCTCACGTCAAATCCTTGATACCGCGGAACGCATTATGATCGCCGGAGGACGGGAAATTGCCTTTAAAGAACGTCAAAATGAGATTTTTAAAGCCGGCGCCAACAGCATCGTCATCGGTAATTATCTTACAACGGCAGGCAGAGAAGCCCATGCTGATCTGAAAATGCTTCAAGAACTCGGATTTACAATCGCTACTTCACCTGAGGATAAGTGAGTTATAATAAGTTAATTTGAATTTTCCGGGGTGAAAGGTGGTGGTCCGTGTCGCAGTCAGTATTATTAACCGTTGCCCGTAAATCGATCGAAGAGGTTCTTCAAGCCGAATCTTCAATCGACCGTGACAAGCTGCTGGAAGAGTACCCTATTTTAAATGAAGTGATAGGGACACAGATTATTCTCTATCTCAATGATAAAGTTCGAGGAACGGCAAAAACAGAAACTCCGATCCGGCCGCTCTTGGACGATATTATTGTCAATGCAAAACTGGCTGCATTTCAAGATACCGATTTTTTGCCCATATCCACATCCGAATACCTCCATACCGCTATCGAACTCATTATATTCAGTGCGGAAGGTCCGCTCAGCCATAAAGACGACCCTGTCCTAAAAGAGCACTTATCAAATTAGAACGCCGCTACGGTACTGAAGATTCTCCCCTCACCGGTAGAAAAAAAGTTTATGCGTTTAATTGTTTAATATACGTCGCGATTGCAAAACCGTGATTCAGTCCAAGCGCAATCGAGCCGCCTGATTCCTGGGTGATGTCCCCGGCGACGAAAAGACCGGGGATATTCGTCTGATAGTTTTCGTCATGCACCGGTTTTCCGTCCTCTTCTTTTATACCGCTGCCTGACAAAAATCCGCTCGGGGTCGTCCCGCCGATCGCATAGACCAGACGATCAAACAATTCGCTCTCTCCGTCTGAAAAAACCACTTTTACTTTCCCGCTCTCGCTTTCAAGTTCCGTAATTTCGGTATTCAACAAGGGCCGGATGCATCCGCGTGTGATCGCTTCGGCGATATCGGCCTGATTCGTCGGATTGGCACGACGGAAAGTACCGCGGCGGTAACAGATGCTCACCTCGTTTTTCTCACACAAATCTACGGCGTATTCGATCGCTGAATCTCCACCGCCAACGACCATAATCTTCTCGCCGGTACCGCATTCATCCAACGTGTAATGGATCTGATTTTTGATAGAAGGGGGGATTTTATAATCAGGTTTATTCGGTTTCCCCATCCGTCCGATCGTCACGACGACGAATTTGGCAAAAATACTCCCGCCGGCAATAAAAATTTCGAATCCATCCTCCCGCTTGACAATCTTTTGTACCTCCGTGTGGGTACATAATTCCAATGATTCGTGATCCAGCAGCTGATCGAAAAAATCCAGTGTACTCTCTTTTGTGCCGTCCATAAAATAGATCGTCCCGTCCAATTCCACCTTCTGCCCTTTCCAGTCTTTGTCTACCCGTTTGTTGTCTTTATAAAATTTTCGTATCGTTGCATTATGATTTTCATCTTTTTCGAGCAAAACAATGTCCCGCATCCCCAATACATAGCTCTCTATCGCACTTGCTATCCCTGCGGGTCCTGCACCGATAATGGCCAATTCATAACTGTTTTTCATCCAGGGTCTCCAAATCAAATTAAATTAAAACACTCTATCACAAGAGCGATAAAATTTTATTTATGCTATCATTGACGGATGTACTATGTTATACAACGTCACCATAACGATCCGAAAAAACATTATCTGGCTTATACCGTGCCACGGTATATCAGTTCTCCGAACTCCCAGAACGTTATATTTGAATTTCATGTCGAAGGATCCGTCAAACGCAAGTGGGCACCCAAAGAGGAGATCATTTTACTCACCGATGATCAAACGTTGTTCCAAACGACTCTCAAGCGTCTCGAAGAGCTTAAAAAGTCCCATATCGAAAAAATCGATGCTGCTCAAGCTCAACTCAACCACGAAATCAATGCCCTCCTCAATACGATGCAAGACGAATTTGACAACATTCAAAAAAACACTTTTTAATTTAATTTATAATTTTGATACCCGTTTAATGCCCATTGCGCCATACTTCTAAATAAATCGTCAGACAGGAGACATAGACTATGAAAAAACTAGCATTCTCAGGCTTGCTTGCCGCAACATTATTAGGGGCTAGTGATTTTGACTATCAGATCACACCCGTAGCAGGATATTTATGGAATAGCACTGCCAATGAAAATACCCTCTACAATGAAGGTGCCACAGGCGGCGTCCTGGATCATGGCGTTATCGGGTTGGAAGCGCAGCTCAATAATCTGACCGACGTGATCAAACCGGAACTCTCCGTCCTGTATGGCCGCGGTTCCACAAACGGCGTCAGCAATAAAACAAACGTTTTAACCACGATGATCAATGGCGTGTATGAGATGGATACCAGCACCGTATTCACTCCGTTTGCCAAAGCGGGAGTCGGATATGAGATGTATACCAATAACTTTCCGAATGATTATGACGGGGTTGTCCTCGATGCCGGGATCGGAACAAAAATCGACTTGACAAAACGTATTGCCCTTAAACTCGAAGGGTTGTATATGTATAAAATGAATAACAACGGTATGGACGGCAGTAACGGCGAAGTGCATAATATCGCTGCATTAGCGGGATTGGCATTCAGTTTTGGCGAAAAAGCGGCTCCGGTAGTTGAAGAAGAAAAAAAACCGGAACCAAAACCTGAGCCAAAGCCGGAACCAAAAGCGGTAGTCGTTCCAGCTCCACAACCGGTCGCTGCAGCCGCTCCGGTAGATAGCGATCATGACGGCGTATTTGATCCGGACGATAAGTGTCCGAATACTCCTGCAGGATTCAAAGTAGATACGGATGGCTGCCCGGTAAAAGCGACGCTTCACCTCAATTTTTCAACCGATTCTACGAAAGTAGATGCCGAAGGAACTGCAAAAGTAAATGCATTCGCAACTTTCCTAAAAGAGAGCCCTGCCTACAAAGGGACGATTGTAGGACATACCGACAGCACCGCATCGGATAAATACAATCAAAAACTTTCTGAAAAACGGGCTGAAAAAGTCAAAGCGATGCTAATTGAGCAAGGTATCGACGCAAGCCGCCTCAGTGCAATGGGCGAAGGTGAGAAAATGCCTATCGCTTCCAATAAAACAAAAGCCGGCCGTGCGGAAAACCGCCGTATCGAAGTAGAGCTTTGTAAATAACTCTCGCTTTTTATTTTCCCGCGCTGGCGGGAAAAACCTCTCTTTATTCTTTTACTTTATCTCCAAATTTATACATCAATTTTTCTATTTTCGGGGCGATGACCACAGTGCAATACCCTTGCGTAGGGTGCTCATTGTAATAATTTTGGTGATAACTTTCCGCCGGATAAAACTCCGGTGCGGGAGAGAGCTCCGTAACGATCGGCGCATCCCACTCTTGTTGGGCTTCTTCGATGGATGCCAGCGCTTTGAGCTTCTGATCTTCGTCATAATAATAGATCACGGAGCGGTATTGGGTCCCCTTGTCAGCACCCTGCGCATTGAGAGTCGTCGGGTTGTGAATAGCCCAAAAGATTTTCAAGATCTCTTCGAACGACAGGATACCCGGGTCGAACGTAATCTCGACCACCTCCGCATGTCCGCTCACTCCGGTGCATACCTGCTCGTAGCTCGGATTTTTACGCGCTCCGCCGGCATACCCGCTGATCGCCGACTCAACCCCTGTGACACGGCTATAAACCGCTTCGATACACCAGAAGCATCCGCCCCCGATTAAGGCTTTTTGCAAGATTGCCATGATGTTCCCTCTTTTTTTTAGAGATTATCATCTCTCTTGGCTGTTAGAGCCTTTAGAGTTCCTCTATAACCAAAAATTTAAGAACAGACACATTTCAGGCTAAATATCAAAATTTAATATTCCTTGTTATCGTTTGGTTACCTTTGCGCGTTATGATACGTACTGAAATCATAACAAAGGAGATAAAGATGGAAAAAATGACCCCATTGGACAAAATGTTGCTTAAAAAACTACGCAAATCCAAACGTGCCAGCTGGATGGTTGACTAATATTCATTTTGCTCTTTACGAGCAATTACCCTCCCTTCTTATAAAACTACCCATTTATTCCCCAGTTTATTGACTTTTTCCATTCCAATAACGTATACTAAACAATTATTATTAATATATTTTTTTTTGATCAAAATTAAAGGTTTGCAATGAAAAAAATCGTGATTCTCGGGGGCGGCATCGCCGGTGTAGAAGCCGCTATTTTCTGCCGAAAAGAGGGATTTGAGGTCGAACTTGTCAGTGAACGCGATTACCTCTTTATCTACCCTATCAGTATCTGGATTCCGGTCTCCACCCTTTCCTTTGAAAAAGCAACCCTCCCCTTATCCGTACTAGCCCGCAAACACCGCTTTACCCTCACCATAGACCGCATACAAAACATCAACAGAACCACAAAACAGTTTACTCTGGAGAAGGGAGGCCTACGTCAAGAAGAGGCCGTGATCATCGCCATTGGAGCTGGCAAGATAAAAGTCCAAGGGGCAGAGCATACCCTCAGCATCTGCGGAGCACCGGAACAATCAAAAATGCTCAAAGAAAAAATCGATCTCCTGATCGCACAAAAAAAGGGAAAGATTGCTTTCGGATTCGGAGGCAACCCCAAAGACATGAGTGCCGTACGCGGGGGGCCGGCCTTTGAGCTTTTTTTTAATCTCCATTATCATCTCAAAAAACTGGGAATTCGAGAGCGGTTTGAACTCACTTTTTTTGCTCCAATGAGTGAGCCCGGTGCGAGAATGGGGTCCAATGCTCTCTCGATGCTGCAAAAAATATTCGACACCAACGGCTTTTTAACCCGCTATGGAAAAAAGATCAAAGGATTTAACGAAAACAAAGTCATTTTTGAAGACGATTCGATTTTGGAAAGTGATCTGATTATGTTTATTCCGGCAGGGTCAGGACATCCGCTTGTCATCGAATCCGATTTGCCGAAAAACGAAGCAGGATTTATCCGTATCGATTCTACATGCCAAATAGAAGGAAATTCTTCATGGTATGCGATAGGAGACGTTGCGGCACTGGAGGGGCCTGATTGGAAAGCCAAACAGGGGCATATTGCCGAAGTGATGGCCCGCAATACGGCACATAACCTCGCCGTTGCCTATTTGGGCCGCGCAGGGGAAAAACTTAGTTACCATGAGCATCTGAATATCCTTTGCGTGATGGATATGGGCAATGGTGCCGGCTTTGTCTATCGTGATGCTGTCAAAGCATTTCTGTTGCCGATGCCCCTTATAGGGCACTGGATAAAACAGCTTTGGGGACATTACTACAAGCTCACCAAAAAAGGGATCATACCCCGTCTTCCGGGTCTCTAATCAAAGGGTCCGGTTAAGACGGATCTCAAAACATGCCCCTTTTGGGGTATTATAGGCGCTTAGCTTGCCGAGGAAATGCTTTTCGATAATCATCTTAGCCATATACAAACCGATTCCCGTCCCCTGCGACTCAAACTTTGTCGTAAAATAGGGATCAAAGATTTTGTCGATGATTTCAGACGGGATCCCTCCCCCTGTATCTTCAATAATGATCGTACAATACTCCTCATCGCTTTCGCACGAGATCGTAATCACCCGCTGATCGCTCTCATTCTGCTCGATCGCTTCTCGGGCATTGTTGATGATATTGATCAAAACCTGTTTAAGTTCATTGGGATAGACAAACACTTGGATATCCGGGGAGATATGACGCACCATCACAATATTTTTACGGCTCAGCAACGGCCCGAGCAGTCCCTCAACTTCTCCTACCAACGTATCAATATTGACCGGGATTCGGCTTCGGTCTTGTTTGAAAAAATTTCTAAAGTCATCGATTGTCTGAGACATATATTCGATTTGCGATTCCGCAATTTCGATGACCTTGGCTGCTTCACCGCCTCCCCCCATCGTACAGCTTAAGTTCAACTGCGTCATGGAGATGCCTAAGATATTAAGCGGCTGACGCCATTGATGGGCAATGGATTCGAGCATGGAACCGATTTCAGCCATTTTAGCTTGCTGCATCAAAATCTTCTCTTGCTTGCGGTTTTTTTCGATCGCTTTTTCAATCTCCTCTTTTAACCGCTGATTAAACGATTCGAGTTCATTAGTACGTTGGCGGACCAAAAAATCAAGACGGCGATTTTTATAAACAATCAATAAAAATATAACCAGTACGATTCCCGAAACCCAGAAAACGGCAGAATAATTTATCTCCTCAACCGGCTCCATCACTAGCCATTGCCCGCGTATCTCCTGAAACTCTTTTGGAGTAACGGAGGTGAGGACTTTGTTGACAATTTGAGCCATCATCTGCCAGTCATTCCGAAATCCGAATGCCAATTCATACTGATAGGGAGTTTCTCCTACTACTTTTAGGTGCTTGAGATGATACCGCTCGATTAAATAGCTGACGACATTAAGCCCTTCCACACTTGCATACGCTTTTCCTTCGGAAACTTTTTTGAGCCCTTCAAGAGCGTTATCTACCAAGACCAACTTCAGACCCGAATAGTGCTCGCGCAAAATCTCTTCTGTCACGCTCCCCCGCATAACCGCTATTTTTTTACCCTCCAGATCATTCAGTCCGTTAACGTATCCCACACCCGAATTAGCCACGATAACCAGCGACTGTTTCATATACGTATTGCTAAACACAAGATTCTTTTGCCGTTTTTCCGTGATCCCTACGCACGAGAGCATATCGAGATTTTTATTCTCGACCGCCTTGAGCGCATCATCCCAGCGGTGACGGCTGTAATCAACCTTAAAATGGACGCCGAGCCGTTTTTCCAACAGCTTCAGATACGATGCGCTGATTCCGAAATGTTTCCCTTGACTGTCGACATATTCGATCGGCGGCCACTGTTGATCGATCCCTACGCTGATGACCGGATGGTCCCTTAGCCACTTTTTTTCCTGTGCATTCAAATGCAATGCGCTGCTTTGATAAATAATCGGTTCGGCCGAGTAGGGGACATCCACAACGCCCATCAATCGATACCCTTGTGCCATCATCTCCAAACGGACCGGATCGATAGTACCGAAAGCGACATCGGGGCGAAACGCAAGTTCTTTTAGGACATTCCCCTCAAAAATCAGACTCTCCAGTGATTTATGCTGAGGATTATACTTGCGGTATATCAGCTGTGCCGTCTCTTCAATATGGTCAAACGCCCACATCCATCCGCGCATGCTGGCATCGTAAAACGCCCGCATTCTCTCCGGATGTTTCGTATATTCATTTTGGCTCGAAAACAAAATATCGCTGTAGAAATCGAATCCGTAGTCTTTGGGGTGAATAACGTATGTTTGTACCCCCCTCTTTTTAAGGATAAAAGGCTCATTGGAGAGATACGCGGCCATCGCATCGGTCTCATTACGCTCAAGAGAACCCGGGTCGTAGGAGTGCGGCTGCAGGAGATAATCTGTTTCTTTCAGCCCGGAACTGCGCAGCATCGCCTGGATTTCGACTCCGCCGGCCGCATCACCGGTCAGCATAATCCGTTTCCCCCGCAGATCTTTGGCGTTCTTTATCCCGGAATCTTGCCGAACCAACAGCATCATCGGCGAGGATTGAAAGGTTGCCGCCATTAAAATGATCGGAGCCCCCTTCATACTGTCGACCAGCATCGACGTGTGCCCTACCGCATATTGGGCTTTCCCCTTCATTACGGCTTTCAAAGGATCGGCTTTGTTGTGAGCATCCTGTATCGTTACGTCCAATCCAGAATCGGCATAGTACCCCTTCTCTTTGGCTACGTAATATCCGGCAAATTGAAACTGATGTAGCCACGAAAGCTGGAGGGTTACAGCCTCTTTTGACCATGCGCTAAACGTAAAAATAAGTAAAAATAACCATACATTTTTCATAGGTTAGAGTGTATCCAAAGAATTATATTTTCACCCTTATAACCCCTTATGCTGGTTTTAGATAGAATAAGAGCTTAAATTTTATCCACAAAGAGTTCTTATGCCGATCAAAAGCATCCTTCTTGAAACGATACAAAAACGTCCTTTGATTATCGATGGGGCTATGGGAACTCAGCTTCAAGAACGTGCCGACAAAATTCCTGAAAGTGCCTGGGAAGGGCTGGAAGGGTGTAATGAACTGCTCAATGTAACATGTCCAGAGGTGATGAGCTCCATTTTTCACGCCTATCTGACCGCCGGAGCCGATCTGATTACAACTAATACCTTCGGCTCTTTCAAATGGGTTTTGGATGAATACGGAATCGGGCACCGCGCGTATGAACTCTCCCGTGCGGGTGCGGCCGTTTGTAAAGCCGAATGCGAAAAGTTCTCGACCCCGGAACATCCCCGTTTTGTATTGGCCTCCATCGGACCGGGAACCAAACTCCCCTCACTCGGGCATATCCATTACGATGAGATGCTCGAAGGGTACACCGAATGCTGTCTCGGTCTTATCGACGGAGGAGCCGATATTTTCCTGTTGGAAACGTGCCAAGATCCCCTTCAGATCAAAGCGGCACTCCATGCCTGCGAAGCGGCGAATAAAGAACGAGGAACGGCGTTACCGATCATGGTCTCCGTCACGATCGAGCTTGCCGGCTCGATGCTGATCGGTACCGATGCGCAGACCATCGCGACCATACTGGAGCCTTTTGATATCATCAGCCTCGGATTCAACTGCGGTACGGGTCCGGAGCAATACGGCAAACACGTCAAAACTCTCTCTGAAGTATGGGAGAAACCGATCTCGGTTCACGCCAATGCGGGTCTTCCTCAAAACCGGGGGGGATTCTCTTACTATCCGATGGGACCCGAGGAGTTCGCTGAGCGCCAATGCGATTTTCTCTCATATGACGGGGTCAGCTTTCTGGGCGGGTGCTGCGGGACTACCCCTCAGCATATCCGGGCACTGGTAAACAAAGTCTCCGCTATTGCCCCTAAAAAACCGAGCGGTTCCCAACCCAATGCCCTCGCTTCCCTTTTCGGAACTGCCGCACTGATGCAAGAGCCGGCTCCGCTTTTGATCGGCGAACGCTCCAATTCTACCGGATCGAAAGCATTTCGGGAACTCCTATTAGCCGAAAATTATGCAGGAACGCTCAGTGTAGCACAAGAACAGGTACGTGCAGGTGCCCATGTCCTCGATCTCTCCGTCGGATTTGCCGGACGGGATGAGACCAAAGACATGAATGCCGTCATGGCTCTTTATGCCCAGAAGATCAATCTGCCGATGATGCCCGACTCCACCCAGACCGCCGCACTCGAAGCGGCCCTCAAGCTCATCGGAGGCAAACCGATCATCAACTCGGTCAATCTTGAAGACGGGATCGAGAAATTTGACGTTATATGTGCCATGGCCAAAAAATTCGGGGCAGCCCTTGTCTGTCTCACCATTGATGAAATCGGGATGGCGAAAACAGTAGAACGCAAACTCGAAATCGCTGAACGAATCTACACCCTGGCAACGAAAAAACACGGTATCAATCCTGAAGATCTCGTGTTTGATCTCCTCACCTTCACGGTCGGAAGCGGCGATGAAGAGTACCGGGATGCCGCGATTCAAACGATAGAAGCAATTCGCGAACTTCGAACTCGCCATCCGGAAGTGGGAGCCGTCCTCGGCCTTTCAAACATCTCGTTCGGTCTGCACAAAGATGCCCGCCCCTATCTCAATTCGGTATTTCTCCATCACTGTATCCAAGCGGGGCTCACCTCCGTCATTATCAATGTCAAACATATCATCCCGATGGCAAAAATCAGCGACGAAGACAAAAAAATCTGTGAAGATTTACTTTTCGACCGCCTTCCCGACGGTCAGGCTCTTTTTGATTTTATCAACCATTTCGACAGCCGCGAAGCTCTCGATACGGCCGCTGAAGATGCAGCCTATCTGGCAATGAGCGATGAGGAAAAAATCGCCAAATTACTCCTTGACGGGGACAAAGAGAGGATGATCCCCCTCGTCGAAAACGCCCGCCATACGATCGCCCCCGAGCGGATCGTCAACGAGATCTTGATCGAAGCGATGAAAGTCGTCGGGGAACTCTTCGGCTCTGGACAGATGCAGCTTCCGTTCGTCCTGCAAAGTGCGGAGACGATGAAAACGACCGTCGATTATCTCAATCCCTACCTTCCGAAAAAAGAGAAAGTTTCCGAGACGGTGCTGGTGCTGGGAACCGTCAAGGGGGATGTCCATGACGTGGGGAAAAACCTTGTCGATATCATCCTTACCAACAACGGCTTCAAAGTGATCAATCTGGGGATCAAAGTCGATCTGGATAAATTCATCGACGCCCTCAAAACCTCCAACGCTTCGGCAATCGGAATGAGCGGATTGCTCGTCAAATCGACCCAGGTGATGAAAGAGAACCTTGAAGCATTGGCCGCGGCCGGGATCGAGATCCCGGTCCTCCTTGGCGGCGCGGCACTCACCCGCAGCTTTATCGATGATTTTTGCCGACCGTTTTACAAAGGGCCGATCTTCTACTGTAAAGATGCCTTTGACGGCGTTACCTCGATGGCACGGATAGAAGCAGGGAATTTCGACACCGATCTGCATGGAAATAGCCGCGATGAAGAGTGGGAAGCACCCGAAAAAGAGACGGTTGTCCTTCCGCCGTTTCATGAGCTGAAAATGCCTTCCCGCGACATCCGTATTCCGACTCCGCCGTTCTGGGGACGCCGCGTGATGCAGACCAAAGATTTTAATATCAACCTTGCGTTCGAGTGGGTCAACCACAAAATACTCTTCAAACAGCGGTGGGGATACAACTCCAAAGGACTCTCCAAAGAGGCATACCAAAAACAGCTCGACACCATCGTATGGCCAGCCTACGAACGGCTAAAAACACAGTTTTTGGAAGAGGGGCTTTTTGACCCGACGATCCTTTACGGATACTGGCCTTGCCGCAGCGATGATACGAGCCTCCTGATCTTCGATCAGACGGAGGGGTGGAGAAATGAGAGTGAACGCAATACCGAACCGTTAGAGAACGTTATTGGAAGAGCAACGCATCAATTTACTTTTCCACGCCAGCGAAAACAGCCGCATCGGGCATTAAGTGACTTTTTTCACGCGGATTGCCATGATCTCCTCGCTATAACATGTGTGAGTGCCGGCTCAAAATTGAGTGCCTATGAAAAAGAGCTCTACGATGCCAATAGATATCAGGAATATTACCTGGTGCACGGTCTTGGAGTAGAATTGGCCGAAGCACTCGCCGAAATCGCCCACAAACAGATCCGTTTGGATTTAGGGATCAGTGAGACGGAAGGGGCCAAGCTCGCCGACGTACAGATGAATAAATATCAAGGTTCGCGCTACAGTTTCGGCTATCCGGCCTGCCCCGATCTGGAACTTAACGCACCGCTGTTTGATCTGTTAAAACCCGAAGAGTTCGGTATCGAGCTCTCGGAGACCTTTCAGATCCATCCGGAACAGTCAACCTCGGCTATCGTTATCTATCATCCGAATGCGACCTACTACAATATTTAGTTTGCGAATCACTAAATTAAGAGAAAGATATAGACATAAATGATCAATATATTTAAATTTGTTTTTTCCGGACTCATGCTCTGGATCGCTTTTCGGATGATAGATTTTCGGTTTGTTGACCAACTCATCCTCAATGCCGATGTAAAGCTGATTCTGCTAGCCGTTCTCATACAGCTCGCCAGCACCTCACTTGCGGCATATCGGTGGTCGCTGATCATGCGGACTCTAAACTTCAATCAGACATTTTCCTTTTACCTGGCAAGTTATTTCAAGGGGGCTTTTTTTAATCAGGCATTGCCGGGAAGTATCGGGGGGGACGCCGTTCGCGGACTCGAACTGGGAAGTCTTGGATACAGTAAAAAAGAGGCTTTTTTCGGGATTTTTATAGATCGTATCGTGGGTTTGGCAGGACTTTTGCTCCTCAATCTTGCGGCCAATGTAATGAACAATGAGATTCTTCCAAGCTGGCTGTTTCATCTGATCAATACCATTTCCATCGGCGGGATTTCAGCCTTTTTGATTCTCATCCTATTGCGCAAAGTCGCATGGCTTCGTCAACACCGCGCGACCCGGCTGTTTGCCGATCTCTCGGTCCGCTTTCGGCAGGTATATGCCACCAAGCAAGCGATTCTCGTTCAGGTAGCTCTATCGGTCGTCATCCATTTTTTGTCGATTCTCGCTTTGTATGAACTTGCCGTTGCGATGGGGCTTACCCTACCGTTCACCGTTTTTTTAGTAGCCGTTCCCCCGGTGTTTCTTCTCACTCTCGTCCCGATATCTCTCGCAGGATGGGGCGTACGTGAAAGTGCGATGATAGGGATATTCATCCTTGTCGGTGCTTCCAAAGAGATAATTTTTTCGGTTTCGGTTCTCTATGGAATTATGCTCATTATTGCCAGCTTACCGGGCTTGCTTGTCTGGCTTCGCGGAAAAAAGCTTGTATAATTGCGCTTTTACCGAAATTGCCCCATTACGAAACAAAAATTTTTAGGAGTCCTACGTGCACGTTGATACCATGAGAGCGGTCGATTATTGGGTCGGAGTCCCTTTATGTTTTTTTGGGAGCATGGTCCGAAAAGCGTTCAAATGGCTCCCTTCACGCGCCATAAATACTCCGTCCAATATTCTGCTGATCGAACTCTCCGAAATGGGAAGCACAATCCTCGTCGATCCGGCGATGCAAAAACTCAAACGCGAACTGAATGCCAATCTGTACTTTGTCATTTTTAAAAAAAACAAGCCCAGCCTTGATCTTCTCAAAACCGTCCCGGATGAGAACATCTTTACGATCCAAGAAGACAACCTCCTCTCTTTAATCGGGGACACGCTCAAATTTTTTCTTTGGACCCGGAGCAAAAAAATCGATACCGTCATCGATCTGGAACTTTTTTCCCGATTCACCGCACTGTTAACCGGATTTTCAGGGGCAGCACGACGGGTCGGATTTCATGCATTTTACAATGAAGGGCTCTACCGCGGTTCCATGCTGACCCATGAAGTGGCTTATAACCCCCATATCCACATCGCAAAAAATTTTATTGCCCTCGTCAACTCTCTCCTGGTCACCAACAAAGAGATCCCCTACTCCAAAACCGTCATCGGCGACGATGAGATCGTCCTCAATAAAGTGACCCTCACCGCCGAAGCCAAAGAGGTTATGCGTAAAAAAATAAAATCTCTATGTCCCGTCTACGATTCCGGAATCCACCGCATCGTCCTTTTTAACGCCAATGCGAGTGATCTTATGCCCCTACGCCGATGGGATAGAGGAAATTACATCGAACTCGCACAACGGGTTTTAAATGCATATCCGGAAGTCATTATCCTCCTCACCGGAGCGCCCGCCGAATTCGAAGGGCTTCAAAATATCCCCGATGCGCTCCAATCACCTCGGTGTATCAACTTCGCCGGAAAAACCTCATTTACGGAGCTTGTGGCATTGTATGAAGTCTCCGAATTTATGCTCACGAACGATTCGGGACCCGGCCATTTCTCTGCCGTTACCTCGATGCCTTCGTTTGTCTTTTTCGGTCCGGAAACACCGAAACTTTACGGCTCTTTGGGGATCACTACCCCTATCTATGCCGGCTTGGCATGTTCCCCCTGCGTCAGTGCAACCAATCACCGCAAAACGGCGTGTAATGACAATGTCTGCATGCAGGTTCTGAACGTCGATTTTGTCTACTCCCTGCTGCAACCCTCTTTGCAAACCAGCCGGTTCTGATAGATACGCAATGGCTGATAAAAAAATTATTTTACTTATTCTTTTTTTTACCGCAATGCGGCTGGTTGTCGCCCCCTCTTTCGGCCTGGGGGTCGATGAAGCCCATTACGTCCTTTACGGATACCATCTTGATTTTAGCTATGTCGATCATCCGCCGCTTATCGGATGGACACAGGCCCTTTTTCTTCACCTCTTCGGAGATGGCCTTTTCTGGGCACGACTCCCCGCCATTTTGTTGATGGCCCTCATCTCTTGGGAGTGTTACCGATTTTTACTCTTTATTAAAGCTACAGAAACAGAGGCTTTCTGGGGTGTGACGGCATTGAACAGCTCGTTTATGTTCGGAGCTATCGGCCTGATGCTTTTACCCGAAAGCTTCCTCCTCGCATTGATTTTTCCCATCATGATGAGCGTATTACGAATTGAGAGCGGGGGGAAAACAGGTGATTTTATCATGTTGGGAGTATGGCTGGGGTTGGCAGGATTGGCAAAATATACCGCGGTCTTAATTCTCCCTCCGATTCTCTTTTATGTCCTGGTTAAACGGCGATACGATCTGTTGATAAACCCTCGGATTCTCCTTACAGCGGTTATCGGGACAATAATAATTTTACCCGTTATTCTCTGGAATGCTTCGCATGAATGGATCAGTTTCGCGTATCAGTCTTCTCATGTTGCGGGAAGCACAACAATAGCCCTAAAGCCGTTCATGCAATCGCTGGCGGCTCAGGCTGGAGCCTATAACCCCTTTTTGTTTCTAATCGCCGTTTATGGGGTATTTGCTTCCCTGCGTTCGAAAGCCCCTGCGATCGCACTTGCCCTTTGGATTGGACTGGGAATTGAGTCCTTCTTTATTGCGACATCGTTTTTAAAACCGGTTTTGCCCCATTGGCCGGCACTTTTTTATCTCCTTTTTATCCCGATCGGAACAGTCATTCTTCTAAAGCGGGGAGAGAAACGTGGTGTTGCCGTCCGTATGACGCTCGTCCTTTCTATGATAGTAAGCGTCGCAATTCATGCGGAACTTTTCGGCAAATGGGGCAGTTTTCCCGATTACAAATCTCCGTTTCGCGATATCTACGGATTTGATACTCAAGTCGCTGAGGGGGTGGCTCTTTTACATGCCAATATTAACCCGAAAAAAGCGTTAGCGGTCACCAACTGGGCATACGGAAGCCGCCTTAGCTATTATGCTAAGCCCTATGGCGTCAAAACGTTTGTTCTGGATGACTATAACCGGCAATTTTCTCTGTGGGAAGGGGAAAACCCTGCAGGATATGATCTTTTGATCCTCCGTTCGCATTTTTCCGATTCCGTCAGACTCAATTTTCTTCATTGTGAAACATTGCAAACGATCAAAAAGGAAGATATCCTTTTACATAACCGTAAGGTAGATACCATCGAGTACCTATGGTGCAAAAATTATCAAGGTGAAAAATAATGACGACCAAACAACTTATTGCCGCTGTTTCCATACTCCTTATTATTCTTGTCAGCTATCTCTATATCGATCGAAATGTAGCATGGTGGTGCAATCAGCATATCAGTGCGATAGATAAAGAGACGTTTAAAAAGATCACCCACTACGGAGAATCTACTCTCTATCTGGTCGGATTTGCCCTCGGTTTTCTCATATTTCGCTATATTTGGAAAAAGCCGCACTTGGAAAATATTTCTCTTTTTATCTTTGGATCTGTGGCTTCCGCGGGAATTGTCTCCGATATTATCAAGGTCATCGCCGGGCGGCATAGACCCTCCGAACTCTTCGAGCAGGGGCAATACGGTTTTGATTTTTTCCATATTGAACGGGCGATGACATCGTTTCCGTCCGGTCATACGGCTACGGCATTTGCTTTGGCGACGGCGATAGCGTATCTCTGGCCAAAATCGGGTATTCCCATGTTCTTTTTTGCTATACTCATCGGTATCAGCCGTCTTGCTATCGGTGCCCATTACCCCAGCGATGTTGTCGGCGGTGCGGTTGTCGGTGTGCTAAGTACATGGATGGTGATACGGTATTGGAATCACTCAGAGCGGTTCAAAAATAAAGTTTTACGCTAAGAGAACCGATTATTTTTCTCCCCATACCTTTTCGATCCATTCTCCCATTTTTCCCTCGTAGCCGATGTTCTTAAATTCAACGAATTTGAGCGGTTTTGAGAGATATTTTTGCTTGATCCATCCTCCGAAATCGTGCGGATAGAGATACCCTTTGTGCTGCTGACGGATCGCTTCGGGAATTTCTAATAGTATCCCGTTTCGCACCGCCTGCTGTGCGGCATTAATCGCCATATAAGCCGTATTGGATTTGGGCGATGCGCACAGATAGATTACCGCCTGTGCCAATATGATTCGTGCTTCGGGATAACCGATTTGCTTCACACTCATCATCGCCGAAGTACAGAGAGTGAGTGCTTGAGGATTGGCGTTACCCACATCTTCACTCGATAAAATGACCAGACGCCTTGCAATAAACTCAGGAGGCTCTCCCCCCTCGATCAGACGGGCGAGATAATAGATTGCGGCATCCGGATCCGAACCCCTGATACTTTTAATCAAAGCAGAGGCAAGGTCGTAATGGACTCCCGCTTCGGAGCTTCCCAGACTTTGTGCCGCAGGACGAAGCGATTTCAGCAACTCCAAGGTGATCGGTTTTTTCAAGGCACCGGCGACTTCGAGCAGTTTTAGCATCGCGCGCGCGTCGCCGCCCGAACCGGCGATCAAATAGTCCCGGGCCTCTTCATTGAATACAAGCCCCTCTTTTTCGCACGCAATCTCTAACAAATCACCTAACCGTTCAAAACTGACAGAGTGCAGTTCAAACAGCAGTGAACGTGATCGCATCGCCGCAGTCAGCGAAAAATAGGGATTCTCCGTCGATGCACCGGTAACTAACACACTGTTTTTTTCCATAACCGGCAATAACACCTCTTGCTGATTTTTTGCTAATCGGTGAACTTCATCAATAAAAATCAACGGCCGGGTCAATGACCCTTCATATTGGTCAAAGATTTTACGCAGCTGTTCTATTTTAAGCGAAGTGGCATTGAATTCATAAAAAGGAAGGTCCATAACCCTTGCAATGACCCGGGCTAATGAGGTCTTGCCGCATCCGGGAGGACCGTAAAAAAAGCTGTGGGAGAGGTTGCCCGATTCGACTAATGAACGCAGCGGGGCATCTTGGGAGCATAAATGCTCTTGCCCTACGATCTCATCAAATGTTTTCGGACGAAGGAGATAGGTAAAGTCCGCCACACTTAGCCCGCAATGACCTTGACGACTACTTCGCGCTCTTGTCTCGGGCCGTCAAATTCGCCGAAGAAAACACCCTGCCATTTTCCGAACATCGGGCGTCCTTCGCGAACAGGGATACTTACCGAAGCTCCCATACGGGCAACTTTAAGATGGGCCGCCGCATTATCGCCGACATGGCTGTATTTTTCATCATTCGGGACGATTTTCGACAACGCGGCCAAAAGGTCACGGCGTAGATTCGGATCCGCATTTTCAAACAAAAAGACACTCCCCGTCGTATGCGGGGTGAATACGACGCAGATACCCTCTTTGATCCCCGATTTGATTACCGCTTCTTTGACTTCGGCACTAATATCTAGCAGCTGCGTTTTGTGGCTGGTAGGAAATTTCAATATCTTCATTTTTAACACTCCCCTTTATTTTAGTTTACGCCAACGCTGAGTTTTCTCGGCACAAAGCGCGCTTTACTTCCCTTTATTCATTCCAAACCCTTTTTTATCGGGCTTGTATTTATTTGTAGAGAATGAATCATGTTCAGCTTTTGGCTTTTTATCTTTGGCAAAAACCCTTTTTTCCGCTTTTGGCTTCTCTTCGGTGAATTTTTTCTCCGATTTGCGCTCCGGTTTAGCTTCGGGCTTCGGAAGCTTTTTTCCTGATTTTTGTTTTACTTTTTCCGCTTTCTCTACGGCATCCAAAAATTCTCTCAGGGACGTATACTCATTACGCTCCAAAAAGCGTACTTTCCCGGTCGGAAGATTGTTCAATTCGATCCCGCCGAAACTGAGCCGTTTCAAATCGACCACTTCCGCTCCGAAGTGGGCGAAAAAGCGGCGGAGTTCACGATTCTGCCCCTCTCCGATCGCTACTTTGAGAATTGAAAAATCGCCCTGATTTTTCTGCACCTGGTAAGCATAAAAGGGGGCGAAGTTCATCGATTCTACTTCGGAGTGTTCATGCGCCCCGGCACTCGCATCTTCAAGTTCCAGCCCCTCGCCCATAGCCACTTTCATCGCATCGGTGACGGGACCTTTGATTTTTATCTTATAGACCCTCTCCATTTTCGACGTCATCAGCGCCGTCGCGACACGTGACGCATCCGTAAGGAGAAGGAGCCCTTCGCTGGCATAGTCAAGCCGTCCTACCGGAATAAAATGGCGATAGTTTTTCGACAGCGTGTCGTAGATCGTTTTACGTTTTTGGGGATCTTTTTTCGTCACCAGTTCCCCGCGCGGTTTGTTATAGACGATCACCGTGAACTGGTCATTCGGGGTGATCTTATTTCCGCTGATACTCACATTGGCATGGCGTTCATCGACTTGCGTTGCGGGATTTTTTTCGATCTCACCGTCGATACGGACATATCCGTCCAAAATCGCCTGATCCGCTTCACGGCGTGAATACGTAGAATAGTGGGCAATAAATTTGTTAAGGCGCATCATGAGATACCTGCTTCCACGAGTGTATGAAGGTGCAAGGCACCTTGGATAACGCCGGCGTGATCGGTGACCACCAGCAACTGTATTTTTTTGCTCTCAATCAACACCAACGCATCGGATGCCAGCATCGTTCCGTCATCAATCGTCAGCGGATTGTGCGTAGCATAGATTTTAGCCGCAGAATCAAGGGAAAACGTCTCGCCGAGAAGTGCTCGCCGAATATCGCCGTCACTGAGCAGCCCCGAGAGTTTCCCCTCGCTGTTTGTCAGCATGACCGTACCGAGTCTCCCCTCGCTGAGGACCAAGATGGCCTCTTTGAGCGGAGTATTCTCATCTACGATCGGCAGTTTGTCGGTGCGCATCAAATCGCTCACTTTGACAAACAGCTTTTTCCCCAACGCACCGCCGGGATGGAACGAGGCAAAATCCTCTTTTTGAAAATTTCGCGCCTTCATCAGACACACGGCAAGGGCATCTCCCATCGCCAGAGTGAGCGTTGTCGAGCTGGTAGGAGCGATATCGAGAGGGCAGGCTTCGGCGGAGACATTGATATTTATCACCTCATCGCTGTAACGTCCCAACGTGGAAGCACTGTTGCGTGTCATCCCGATCAGGGGAATATTAAAACGCTTGATATGAGGCAAAATAGAGCTGAGCTCTTCGCTCTCACCACTGTAGCTGATTGCCAAGACCGCATCCTCAGCCCCGATCATCCCCAGATCGCCGTGAAGCGCTTCGGTAGGATGAAGAAAAAAGCTCGGTGTCCCGGTCGACGCAAAGGTCGCGGCGATTTTTGCGCCGATAAGCCCCGATTTTCCGACACCGGTCACGACCAGCTTTCCCCGGCATTGAAGAATGATCTCAACCGTGCGGCTGATCTCTTCGCCGATCGCATTCATCGCTTCGTGCAGCGCCTGCGCTTCAATTTCAAGTGTCTTTTTGGCTATTGCGATATAATCGTTGTTCATAAATATATTATATCCCAATAACCCTTTAAAACTGGTGTAGAATCAATGCAAAACCTTTATATCGACCTCTCCAGCCTAGATCAACGATGTATCTCCCGATTTGCTTTGAGCGAAGAGGTGATGATGGAACATGCCGCATCCGCACTCGAACGTATTATCCGTGAAAACTTTGCCGCGGGTTCAACGGTCCTTATCGTTTGCGGAAGCGGCAATAACGGTGCTGACGGCCTTGCCCTGGCAAGACTATTAGAAAGCGATTTTACGGTTACCGTTCATCTTCCGTTCGGTGCGACATCGCCGATGTGTCAGCTTCAACGCGACCGTCTTGAAAAACTCGGAATAAAAAGCAGCGATATTGCCGGGGAATACGATGTGATCGTCGATGCCCTCTTCGGAAGCGGTCTGAGCCGTCCGCTGGGACCGACGGCAATTGATGTTTTAGTCACGATTAATGCGCTAAAGGGGAAGAAGATTGCCTGTGATCTCCCCAGCGGCCTGCGCGCCGACGGGACGCTGGACCCGTACGTTTTTTGTTCCGATATCACCGTGACGATGGGGGGATTGAAACGATCCCTTTTCAGCGACGCGGCCAAAGAGATATCCGGCGCAATCACCGTCGCGGATCTTGGGGTTCATCGAACCCGCTACGAAACCTCCTCGCCATGGCAACTCCTTGAAGCCTCCGATTTGAACCTCCCCCTGCGGACCCGGATTTCCGCGCACAAGGGGACCTATGGCCATCTCGCCCTCGTATGCGGAGAAAAGATCGGTGCATCGGTTATCGCCGGCTCTGCAGCCCTTCGGTTCGGGACAGGGTTGGTAAGTCTTATCAGCAACTGCGATGTTACCCTCCCCTACGAGCTGATGCAGAGCCATTCTCTCCCTGCCGCTACGACGGCCGTCGCGCTGGGAATGGGATTAGGGGTCGAATTTTGTGACGACGAACTGGCCCAGCTGCTCGACAATGCCCATCCTCTCGTTATGGATGCCGATATTTTTTATCATCCGATGTTTCCAAAACTTCTGAAACGAAATTCAATCGTCCTCACCCCGCATCCCAAAGAGTTTACGCAGATTCTACGGATCTGCGAACTCGCCGATATTGACGTGGAAACGTTGCAAAACGACCGGTTCACCTATGCCGAACGCTTTTGCAGCGCCTATCCTAACGCCGTGTTAGTGCTCAAAGGGGCCAATGTCATTATCGGGTGCAAGGAGCAGTTTTTCATCAATCCGTATGGCACCGTAGCGCTGGCCAAAGGGGGAAGCGGCGATGTCCTCTCCGGCCTTATCGGCGCCTTGCTCGCACAAGGGTACGCTCCCATGGATGCGGCGATACAAGGTTCACTGGCCCATACCCTTGCAGCGCAAAAATTTAATAAAAACAATTATGCCCTCACCCCATACGATATCATAGAGGGGATCGCGACTTTATGAAACGGATTATTGCTCTCTTCAGCGGTGAGGGGACCAACCTTGCCAACCTGATCGAAAAGATTCACCTTAAACATGCCATCATCACCTGTGCGATCACGAACAATCCCAATGCGGCGGGAATCGCCAAAGCCCGTGCGGCAGGTATTCCGGTCGAAGTATGCGACCACACCCTCTATCAAAGCCGCGAAGCTTATGATGAGGCGCTGGTAGAAATGATCCGCGAATACGATCCCGACCTTGTTGTGCTGTGCGGTTTTATGCGGATATTGACCCCCGTATTTACCTCACAGATCCGCTCCATCAACCTTCATCCCTCCCTCTTGCCGGCATTTAAAGGTTCCCGTGCGATCGAACAGAGTTTTGAAAGCGAGGAACAAGTATGCGGAGTGAGTGTCCACTGGGTCAGCGATGAGCTTGATGGAGGGGAGATCATTATGCAAAAAAGTTTTACCAAAAGCGAAAATGAGACACTGGAGAGTTTTACCTCCAAAATTCGTGCGATAGAACATGACATTCTCCCCTTAAGCATCCTGTCCATCTTGAAATAGTGATAGAAATCCTAAGATTTTCTATGATATAAGACCGTTACATTTGATTATGCCGCATGAAAAAAGCGCTGATATTAGGATAGAAGGATAACCCACTAATGCATACTTTACAAATCGGAAAATACACACTCGGCAGCCGCCTCATCGTCGGAAGCGGAAAATATGCCGACTTCGAAACGACAAAAGCGGCTACGTTGGCCTCCGGTTCGGAACTCATCACCGTTGCCGTACGCCGCCTCAACATCACCAATCCGAACGAACCGAATCTTCGCGATACCTTTGCGGGGACCAACGTCAAATTTTTGCCCAATTCAGCAGGGTGTACGACCGCCGAAGAGGCGATTACCCTCTTTCGCCTTACCCGCGAAGCGACCGGAATCGATCTGATCAAGCTCGAAGTGATCGGCGATACCCAAAAAACCCTCTACCCCGACGTATTGGAAACCATCAAGGCGTGTGAAGTGTTAGCCAAAGACGGTTTTACGATCATGGCCTACACCAGCGATGACCCGATCATGGCACGCCGCCTTGAAGATGCGGGAGCGCACGCGATCATGCCGCTGGCCGCACCGATCGGAAGCGGTCTGGGAGTCCAAAACCGCTATAACATCGTGTTTGTACGCGAAGCGGTCAAAGTGCCTATCATCGTCGATGCGGGGATCGGATGCGCATCCGATGCAGCAGTTGCGATGGAATTGGGGGCGGATGGCGTATTGACCAATACGGCGATTGCGCAGGCACAAAACCCAATGCTGATGGCGGAAGCGATGAAAAATGCAGTTATCGCAGGGCGTTTGAGCTATCTTGCGGGACGTATTCCGAAACGTCCCTACGCTACTGCTTCATCTCCAGTAGATGGGATGATACAGTTTTGATTTAAACGCAATGGGAGCAAAGCCCCCATTGCTACGCTAACACTGGGTTTACTTCAGCAGTAGGCTCAAGCGCAGTTGTGCGCTTTTATAACGCCAATGGGAGCAAAGCCCCCATTGCTACGTTAACACTGGGTTTTACCCTCAAGGGGCACAATGACTTCAGCAGTAGGCTCAAGCGCGGTTGTGCGCTTTTATGCCTCACCGAAACCGATTTACAACAACTCCGCTTTTGCACGTCTGCTACTGTAAAATGCATAAATCAGCATCCCGATCAACGACCATCCGATAAATCGAACCCACGTCTCAAACGGCAATCCCGCCATCATAAAGATAATCAGAATGAAATTGAGCGGCATAAGAATCTTAAAGGCAGGCACTTTAAAAATCGGTTGAATAACGTTTTGACGTCGCAAGACGATAATCGCTATCGCTACCATCAGATAGGCGAAAAGGGTTCCGATATTCACCAATTCCGCAAGGGTTTTGAGAGGGATGAGACCTGCCATAATACTCAAAATCACACCGCCGATAAGAGTGGCTTTGTACGGGGTATTGAATTTCGGATGAATTTCACTCAACGTTTTCGGTAAAAGCCCGTCACGCGCAAGGGCAAAAAAGACGCGGGTAAACCCAAGCCCCATTACAATCATAACCGTCGTAATCGTGATGACCGCCCCCAAAGCAATCACATTGGCGGCAAAAGGTTCATTGACTTTATAGAGTGCAAACGCAAGGGCATCAGGGACATTGAGTTCTTGATACGGAACGATTGCGGTGAGGGTAAAACTCACCAGAATAAAAAAGACAACGCTCAATGCCAAGGAGAGGATAAGACCCAACGGGATATTGCGCCCGGGATTTTTGGTCTCCTCCGCCACCGTACTGATGGCATCAAATCCGAGATACGCAAAAATAATCAACGAAGCACCGTGCCAAACCCCTTCCCATCCAAACGGTAAAAAATTGGAAAGATTATTAAAATCGACGTGCGGCAAACCGACAACAACAAACGTCACAAGGACCGCCAATTTAATCAGGACGATTGCCGTATTGACTTTTGCGCTCTCCTTGATTCCGATTGCAAGGAGGACAAAAATCGCCAAAATAATCCCGAATGCACTGATATCGATATAGGTTCCGGCCGAGGGGTCATATGCGCCGCTAAGAGCTTGCGGGATGTGAAGCCCCATACTGTTCTCTAAAAAACGGCGCAGATATCCGGACCACCCTGTTGCTACAGCAGCAGTGGCAACACCATACTCAAGCAACAGGTTCCACCCGACAAACCACGCGAAAACTTCTCCTAACGAGGCAAACGTAAAGCTGTACGCGCTCCCTGCCACCGGATATGCAGAGCTCAGTTCCGCATAAATGAGCGCGGTAATCCCGATCATCACGGCACCGAGTAAAAACGACAATACGATAGCAGGCCCCGCCATTGTTGCCGCAGCTTGTCCTGTGATAACAAAAATACCCGCACCGATGACGGCGCCGACACCGATGAATGTCACATCCATTAATCCAAGTCGGCGCTGGAACTCTCCATTTACGCCGGACATATCTTTTTTTCGAAAAATACCTTTCATTCCCCATCCTCAACTCGACATTGCAGTACTCAATGCAATGCTTTAAATAAGTCTCAATTATACATTATTTTTTTCCGCTCTTTATAATTTTCGTCACTCGGGAGTAAATACAGACCGATTACTGAACTGATTTACGCAAGAGCCTTGACAATTGTTTGATTTTCAACTATAATTTCGCCTCACTAATTAGCTCATCTGAGTTTGATTAGCGAAAGTGTCGGGGCGTAGCTCAGTATGGTTAGAGTACTTGGTTTGGGACCAAGGGGCCGGAGGTTCGAGTCCTCTCGCCCCGACCACGTGTTATTTATAGATGTATCATTCAAATAGACATTCCCAAATGGTGGAATTAGCTCAGTCGGTTAGAGCATCAGGTTGTGGTTCTGAGGGTCGTGGGTTCGATTCCCATATTCCACCCCATTTGTTTATTCGAAAGCCTTTTGATACGCGATGTTTTAGAAGGATTGTGCGTTCGTAGCTCAACTGGATAGAGTAACGGACTTCGGATCCGTAGGTTATAGGTTCGAACCCTATCGGGCGCACCATATATACTCTCGCGTCCTTAGCTCAGCTGGATAGAGCAATGCCCTTCTAAGGCATCGGTCAGAGGTTCGAATCCTCTAGGGCGTACCACCTTAGATTTTTTTATGTGCGGATGTGGTGAAATTGGTAGACACGCCAGACTTAGGATCTGGTGCCGCAAGGTGTGGAGGTTCAAGTCCTCTCATCCGCACCATCAATCGATAAACCCCTATTTTAGGGACTTCGGTAAACTTTCTTCAATAACAAATCAGCAAACTTTCTTTTCGCCCATTTATCAATCAAGTCCAACACGGTTATTTTTTATTTACTATCTATCAATTTCTTTTATTTTGCGCCACTTTTTGGAACTTCCCTATCAATGGATGGCCGATTACAATTATCATCGACCACATGAAGCATTAGAAGATTTAAGCTCTATCCAATTTTTGGAAAAGCATAATCTATCTCAGAAATTGTCCGCATAAAATCGGTCTAGATTTTGGGGATTGCTGCATAAGCAATTTAAAAAAAGGGATTTTTATGAAAGCATATTATACGTCAATTATAACGTTGTTGGTATTGCTGTTCAGCGGATGTGCTCAGCCAAAGTTAGTAACGGCTATCGATAATAAGCATGTGAGCGACAAACGTTTCGCAATATATCCACAGACAATGTTGGACAAAATTGAAAAAGAGTACGGTATTTTTGCTAAACGTCGGGCGGTTGCACTTGTTGAGACGATGAACGAGGCCAAAAATCTCGATGATATGGGTAAAATGGAGAAAGTAAATAGTTTTTTCAACGATTTTCCGTATGAATCCGATCAAAATATATGGGGAGTCAGTGATTATTGGGCGACGCGTTTGGAGTTTATAGGCAAAGGGAAAGGGGATTGCGAGGATTTTGTCATCGCTAAATATTTCACACTCAAAGAGCTTGGGATACCGATTTCTAAACTTTATATAACCTATGCAGAATCTTTGCGCTACAAAACATCCCACGTCGTACTAACGTATTATAAGACACCGCATTCGATTCCACTGGTGATGGACAATTATAACTACAAAATCTTGCCTTCAAACATCCGAACCGATCTGATTCCCATATACAGTTTCAACGGAGATGATCTTTTCGATGCCAAACAAATGCAGATTGGTAAGCTGGTTCCAGCTTCGACTCGTCAGACACGAGCGTGGGATGAGTTGATAATAGCACAGTAAAAAAACAGTAGGATAAGTCCTTCAAATACCATCTGCATTTAGCATTGTTGCTACACTTATTAGTCCCTGACATCTCCATATGCAAGTTCTGGTTGTGTAAATCTATTTTTACTTTTTGTAAAACTGCACCTTGTTTCTTCCCGTTTCTTTTGCTTGATACATAGCATCATCTGCAAATTTCAGAATATCATCCTGACTGGCTTCATACTCTAAAAAAAGTGCTGCCCCGATACTTGATGTACAATGATGCTCAACGATTTTTTCTTGATGTTTATCCGTCCCCACCGTTAGAAAATACGGTTGCGCGATTGTACTTCTAATCTTCTCGGCAATAACTTCTGCATTTTTAATCGATTCATCCCTTTCTATACTTAACCCACTAAGCAAGACCACAAATTCATCACCGCCGAAACGTGCCACCGTATCACTCTCTCGTAAACATACTTTAATTCGCCGGGCAGCTTCGACAAGAAGCAAATCTCCAACGCTATGCCCGTATGTATCATTCAACGGTTTGAAGTTATCTAAATCCAAAAACAGTACGGCACCATATTGACCGCTGCGCTTACTGACGGACTGTGCTTGAGTAAGCCGATCCGTAAACAAACGGCGGTTTGGAAGGTGTGTCAGAGTATCGTAAAATGCATATTCGTGAATCATATCTTCCATCTGTTTGCGTTCGGTTATATCCTGCTTGACCGCAACAAAATGATCAATATTTCCATTATGATCGAGCATAGGGGTAATCGTCATCTCTTCATGATACAAGGAACCGTCTTTACGGCGGTTAACGAGTTCGCCGTGCCAGACCTGTTTGGAGAGAATCGTAGCCCACATAGATTCATAAAAAGCTTGATCCTGCTCACTCGATTTAACCAGAACACGGGGATTCAACCCAATCGTTTCTCCTGGAGCATACCCGGTGAGACGACTGTAAGCTGCATTAGCCCATTCGATGTTACCATCAATATCGGTAATGACAACCCCATTAGCTGAGACGTTGAGGGCATCGTTTTTTAATTCCAACGATTTGGATGCTTTGACCAGTTCTTGTGCGTATGCTTCATTCTCTTCTAACGTAACGTTCACCAAGTTCATTAAAGCGTTGACAGTAAAGCCTGATTGTAAAAAATCCGATTCCTTTAGCGGAATATCATCTTTAATCGATTGTGTTTCCGAAAGTCCCAAAACGGTGGTTGTGACATTGAGAAGTTTGTTGCCGTCACTCCCGTGATAAAACTCGCCATAGGTAAAAAATCCGCTGAGAGGAGCTATTTTTGCCAGAGGATAAAATTCATTTTCAAGGTCTTTACCCAGAAATGTTTTACGGGCAATACATGAATAAACAAACAATCCCTCAATCGGATTTTCTCTGGCAAGAAAGTAACTTTTTTTGGAGCTTTCTCCAACCATATTTGGACTGCCGACGCCAAAACGAACTTCGGAACCTTCAGGAAGTTCACCGGCATAAATAACGCCGTTATGATCTTCTGGAATCGCAATCATCGATCGGGCTATATCAACATTACCTCCCTTCATAATTAGGGGGAATTCTATGGTTGATCCGGGCATCTTTTGTACGACGTCTTCCCCTAAATATTTGGCGTAAATATCTCTGATAGGCTTATGATCGATCTCATATACCGTATTTCCATCCGATTTAGTTACAGTCATCTTTTTACCGATCGGACTCCAGCTTAAATTATAGGTGTGAAATATTTCAAGATCAGGATTAGAAAGAGAAACAGCGACAATGCCGTTTTCAAAAATCTGATTACCATGCATACAATAGGTCTTTTCAAACTGGTAATTGTCACCTGACATCCCCCCTGCGACAACAACATTATTAGAGCATCCACTGTTAAATCCTCTGAGAATCGCATCTCCGTTGCATTTTAAACCGTCGGCGAACATGATGACACACTTAGTCTCTTTACCCACGATTGCAACGGCTATCTCCCGTCCCATACTTTCGGAATTGTCACCCGTGAGGTGGATGCTTTTAAGCTCCGTTTGATCGAATAATGAAAGCGAGACAACAATACTTTTATCAAGCATTTTTCCATCCAAAATTTCACCGCCGGTCGTGGTACCGATAATAACCGCACCCGGAATCTTCTCTAAAATAAATTGTGTGAGTGAGCGTAATATTTTAGGATCGAGTATGCCGCTGAAAATTTGTATTAATGCTGAACGATATGCTGAATGAGTCGCGGATACAAGCCATTCGCCAAGTGCATAATCGGTAGCGTATTGATGAGAAAATTGACGCATGGCCACCCTAATTATTTGAATCTTATCCCATTGATTATATTCTTATAAAGTTATACCCATATTAAGAATAAAGTATTAAAACAACCATTCTAAAAATACACCTTAACTCAGCAGCCTATAGGGAGCCATTAAAAACATAGTAACGGTTTTTACCCGATTGCTTCGCAATGTACATCGCCTGATCGGCCTGACGGAGAAGATGATCTCCATCCACTTCATCCTTTTGCGGATAATAAGTTACTCCGATACTGACAGATACATGAATCATTAAATCATCAAGTTGGATTGGTTGACTTGCCGCATCAAGCAGCCTTTGAATAATCGGCATTGCATCGGACGTATCTTTTAAATCTACGAGAATAGCGACAAATTCATCACCGCCAAATCTGGCGAGAGTATCCCCTTCACGTAAAGCTTGTTTCATCCGAGCAGAAAGACCTATCAGCAATTTGTCTCCGACAGCATGTCCGTAGGTATCGTTGACCAGTTTAAAGCCGTCAAGGTCAAGATAGAGCACTGCCAATTGCTCTGCGCGTCGATGAGCTTGAATCATCCCCTGGTGCAAACGATCCGATTCCAAAATACGGTTCGGCAAACCCGTAAGGGGATCATAATGGGCTAAAAATTCGAGTTGCCGCGCATGTTCCTTCATCACTGTAATATCTTTGGTGCTGACCAAGACACGTTGTTTATCCGGCAAGAGAGTGGCTGTCATATTGATGTAAAGTTGTTTTCCATCTTTTACGATGCAGGTTTTTTCAAACCCTTTGATAAAACCAAGCTCAAAAATACTCTTCATCACCTCCTTGGAGCGTTCCATGTCCTCTGGAGCACTTAGCGATATACAATTCATTTTCAGAAGTTCCTCACGTGTATATCCGGTCATTTCCAGATAAGCGTCATTAAAATCCAAGAAATTGGCTTCCTTGTCCAAGATTGCGATACCGTCCTTTGAGGTATTGAAAATGGTTTGAAATTCATCCCTTTGCTCTTCTAATTTTTTTTGGAGATTTTTTTCTTCAGTAATATCATAAAACCATCCTAATACACAGGGTCCCCCTTCAAATTCTATTGGCATATATGAGGCTAATACCCAAACTGTTTGATTATTAATAAAAAGTTCTACAAGTCGATCGTAGATAATTTCTTTATGATTGATTAGAGCAACGATCGTGTCGTATTCTTCTTTACGGGCATAATAATTTTTCGGATTTTTGCCTACAACAGTAGATATATCTGCTTGGATTAAGCGGGTATATGCTTCATTGGCAAAAACAACTTCGCTTCCTCCGCTTTTTGCAATTCTGACAGCAATCGGAGACATTTTCAACAAAAGAAGCAGTGTATTTTCACTTTTTTCCAAGCGGATCTGATATTGCATCCGATCACTGATATCCTGAACCGTACCCAAAGAGCAGATCGGTTTTCCATTCTCATCAAATCTCGTTTCACACTGTTCACTGACATATTTAATTCTCCCATCCTTCATCAGCAGTCTATGGGTTATTTCATATTTTTGTTTCGTTATCAATGAGTTTTCATACGCATGTGCAACCTCGGCACGGTCATCAGGATGGATAACATTTAAAAACGCATCATATGTAGGTGCAAAGGTCTCTTTATCAAGCTCAAATATATTAAAAATTTCATCAGACCATTCTAGAATATTACGGCATGAGTCAAGATGCCAATTGCCGATTTGAGCAATTTTTTCGGCTTGTCGAAGATTAGCTAGTAGTTTGTTGGTTTCTTCTTCAGCCACTTTCCGTTCAGTGATATCTTCGATGATTGCAATTCCTCCCTCGATAGTGCCATCAGCATCGCGGAGCGGTGCATAGAACATAATCAACCAAAGTTGCGTATTGCTGAGTGTCGAGTGGTATTCACCTTCAAACGAACCCTCTTTGCCATTAATGGCTTTTCTTAACGGAGGAACTATGCGCTGATCTTTTAACGTATTCATATCAAGGCCGACAAGGTCCTCTTTTGGCGCTTTCACAACCTGTGCAAAACGGTCATTACAGTAGGTAATAACGAGCTCTTTATTGTAATGGACTATCCCCGCAGGGGTATGTTGAAGGATGAGACGATAGCGTTCTTCGCTTATCCGCGCTTCTTTTTCACTCGCTTCGGCTTTGTGTTGCAAAATGATGCTTCGGAATATACTTGCATTAATAAATCGCCCTATAACGACCATAAATCCGAAATAAAGGAGAAGCGCTACCCCCATATTTGAGGCTATGCCGGTTTCTTCCAATAATAGATAAATCGTAATGGGGAACAATGTCAACATAGAAAAACCAATGCTGCTGGGGAGGTCAGATGCATTTGAAACCGTATTACCGGCTGTTAAACCGGCTAAGATAAATATTAAAAATATGAGATGATCTGTATCATTGGTAGAAAACAACAATACGCCGATCGAACCCCACACAACACCGGATACTAATGTACCGACACGTATGTTTCTTAGACGTATGCTTGTAATTTCTACATTTTTATCGGTAGCGCGCTGATATGCGGTAATAAGCGCTAAACGTATGAGTGACACCAGAAGCAGGGCAACGAACCACAGCAAGATTATCTTAGCATTGGATAGGTTTCGCTCGGCAAAAACAAGTACCAACCCCAACAATAAACTGGTAAGGATGCCGGCCTTGCTTGTCTTGAGCAAGCTTTGCAGTTGTTCAGCCTGCGATAAATGTTTGTTTGTTTGCATAAAATATCTCGACCTTTGAGCGTCATTCTGGAAAAATTTGATTCTTAATCCGAAAATTAAGATCATTGATTATAACAAAAGCAATAGCTTATTAAAAATTTCTCCCTCTAGTGTGACCAAAAAATATTTAATTTAAGGTCTTTTGTCTCTTTTCTACGAAAAATTCAGATTGATTCTATAGGTAGATTTATCCTGAACGATTTCATACGTAAATTGAAGCTCTTCGCTGATTCTCCGTAACATCTTTTGCCCGATCTTGGAGCTGAAAAGGTACTTGTCCGAACCTATCTCATTGGCGACAGAGAGGCTGCGGCGGATCGGGTCTATCTGGATATCGATCACACTCCCCTGTGCTGCGTAGGTCATGGCATTATCAATCAGTGCGAGGAATACTTTATTTAAGAGCTTTTCAGGGACATGCACCGTAAAGTTTTGGGCAGGGAGATGGATGCTCAGCTCTTTTCGCTGCGCGAGTATGTCGACCTTTTTAATGATCTTTCGGAGTGCCTGATTGATATTGACAAAGACGGGATCTTCAAAATCGGAACTTTCCAAAAACAGGACATTTTTCAATTCACCCAGAAGACGCTCGACATCATGTCCTAAATCGGCAACGAATTTAGCTTTGGGGTACTCTTCGCTGTTCTCGTACACATCCAGCCGTGAACGCATCAGTGCCAGCGGTGTTTTGAGCTCATGGGCCGCCTCTTTAAACAGCTCTTTTTCTTTGGTCCGGAATCCCTCCAGTCGCCGTATCAGTCCACTGAAGGCATCGGATACCTCCTCGATCTCTTTACCCGGATTGTCCAATGAAAACTCAAACGGGTCGTCATTCTTCCAATCATGGGTCTTCTGCGCCAGTACGCCTAAGGGTTTCATATAGTAATCGAGTAGTAAAAAGCTGATGACTAATATCGCCAGCAAAGAGTAAACATACCGTATCAGAAGCTTTTCGGCGTACTTGCGCACCGATGATTTAAGTTTGACGTCATCGCTGATTGCATTGAGATAAAGACCGCCGGAAAGCAGTACAGAAGCGCCGATCTCCTCTTCACTGCTGCTATAAGGAGCTTTGGAGACACGAAAGCGGATATGGCTCGCTTCCGAATCGTGCAATATCATCTGATTATGGGGAATCGCATACAAAAAGGAGAGATCGCTCTGTTCGTCAAGCGGGATAGAGATATACTCATCGACACTCTCATTTAGAATATGGTGGAGCACTTTTTCCAGATCTTCCGTTTTTTCTCCCCGTATCGTCTCAGTCGCCACCCACCAGTTGATGCTGAAAGCAATCGCGATCAGGAGGGAAAAAAGAAATGCGATCTTAATCTTCAACGATCCGCGGCTTTTAGCTCTCAATGACGTATCCTCGTGTCTTTATCGTTTTGATAATCGAAGGGTGGAGTTTTTTGCGAAGTCTGGCGACCAGTTCATCGATCGCATTCGTCGTGACGTTTTCAGGATTGTCATACATCGCATCCATGATCTCCTCACGCGTCGCTACCGAGCCTTTAGAGAGTAAATAAAAAAAGAGGGTATGTTCATTCTTGCTCAAAACAATCGGCTCGCCGTTTCGGGAGAGGCCCTGGCCTTTTAGATCGATCGCTATCCCCTCTATTTCTCTGGTTTGCGGAGAAAACCGACGGCTGAGGGCAATAATGCGGGCACGTAATTCTTTGATGTCAAACGGTTTTTCGAGATAATCATCCGCCCCGTATTCAAGCCCCTGCACCTTGTCGTCAACGCTTCCCAGTGCACTCAGAACCAGCACGGCGAGTTGCGGATTTTTTTCCTTGGCATAGCGTATCAGATCACGGGCGCTGTCGACGCCTCTGAATGTCCGGTCAAAAATGGCCACCTGATAATGGTACGCATCCAGATGCCCTTTTGCATCATCGACACTAAACGCCGTATCGATAATCCACTCCCCCTGCAACGAGAGTTTCAGAAGTTCTAAAAGTTCCTCTTCGTCATCCGCGATCAGGATACGCATCAGAGTTCACCGACCTCATACGTAAACATTTTGATTGCTTTGTCTTTCACTTCCGCTTTGATAGCGGATGAGAGGGCTGTGATCTCTTCGCTCTTGACAAAGAGGCGGAACAATCCGAACTCCCGTCTCGCGCTCACCTGCTCTTCCGCACTGATCAAAAAAGCTCCCGCCCCATAATGGCTGCACGGAAAAAAATAGAAATCATCGTATCCCTTTGCCAGTAAAAAATCGACCAGCGTATCCTTGCTTCCCATCTCGAAATAGATTTCCATCCCTTTCAAACTCATTTTTTCCCCCTCATATAGAGCATTTTAAATGCCGGCGGTAAAATCATCAGAGTCAGTATCGTAGAGGTGACCAATCCGCCCAACACAACGATAGCTAGCGGTTTTTGCACCTCGCTTCCGACTCCCGTGGCAAACAGAAGCGGCAGCAATCCCAATGCCGCGATAAATGCCGTCATGAGTACCGGACGCAAACGGCGCGACGCCCCGTCTCGTACGGCATCATCGATCGAACTCCCATTTGCCAGCAGCGTATTAAAATAACTGACCATGACGACCCCGTTAAGGACGGCGATCCCGAACAAGGCGATAAAACCGACCGATGCGGGGACGGAGAGGTACTCACCGCTGATAAAGAGCGAAATGATCCCCCCCGTTACGGCAAAAGGGATATTGAGCAAAATCAGCAACGTCGAACTGACCGAGCGGAAGGTGAAAAACAAAATTAAAAAGATGACGCCGATACTGACGGGGATAACCGTCATCAATTTCGCGGCAGCCCGCTGCTGATTCTCAAACTGTCCGCCGAACACGAGATGGTACCCTTTAGGCAAAGGGACGTTCTGCGCGATTTGGCTTTTGGCCTCTTCCACGAATCCGACCAGGTCACGCCCCTCTACGTTGGAACGGACCATACTGAGCCGTTCGCCGTTTTCTCGGTCCACTTTTAGGGCCCCCTCGACCGACTGAATCTCGGCTATACTGGAAATCGGGACGGAGAAGCCGTCGCTCAATGGGAGTTCAAGCGATTTAAACAGCTCCATATCCTGAGACACTTCGGTGTCAAACCGCATTACTATCGGTATTCTTGAATTGTTGATCGGGAGTTCGGTTATCGTTACCCCCTCCAGAGCCGTTTTCAAAAAGAGTCCCAGTTCCGCCGTATCGACCCCTGTTTTTGCCGATTCGGTCCGGTTGGGTTTGACACTGAGATAATTCACCCCTTCGTTGAGGGTCGTAAATACCTCCGTAGATCCTTTGATCTTTTCCAGCGTTGCGGCGATTTCTTCACTCAAACGGTTGAGCGTCGTAATATCATTCCCGTAGATCTTTATCGCCAAATCCCCCCGTGAACCGGTCAGCATCTCCGATACCCGCATCTCGATCGGCTGGGTAAAGCTGAAACTGATCCCTGAAAAATCTTTGAGCGCCTCTTTGATTTTTCCTTTTATCTCTTCTTTATTTTTTGCTTTCCACTCCTCCATCGGTTTGAGGATAATAAACGTATCGGTTTGATTCAGCCCCATCGGATCGAGTCCCAGATCATCCGATCCGGTACGGGCGATAATCGTTTTGACTTCAGGGACATGGGCTAAAATTGAACGCTGTATCGCGAGATTGAGCTCTTTGGACTCCTCCAGCGAAATCGACGGCGGTGTTTCGATCCCCAAAATAATATCCCCCTCATCAAGGGTAGGCATAAAGCTTTTCCCGACAAAAGCAAACAATGCAAAACTGATCACCAAGAAAATAACAGCTCCGGTAAAAAGGGTTTTCGTCCGCGTCAGCGCAAACGTGAGCATCGGCGCATAGATACGGGCGAAAAAAGCCCCCAAACGGGTCTCTTCATGCACACTGCTTTTCAAAATCAGCGATGAGACAACCGGAATAAGTGTCAGTGATAGGATCAATGAGCCGAAAAGGGCAAAAACAATCGTCATCGCCACAGGGGCGAACAGTTTCCCCTCGAGCCCTTCCAATGTCAATAGAGGCAAAAAGACGACGGCGATAATCAAAACACCGCTGAATACTGCCGTGCTCACCTCTTTGGTCGCACGATAGACCTGATGAAGTTTCGGAAGTGTCTGATCGTTGTGGCTCAGCCGTTCAAAGGAGTTTTCGACAACCACCACGGCCGAATCGACCAGCATTCCGATCGCAATCGCCAATCCCCCCAAACTCATGAGATTGGCACTCAGCCCGAAATATTTCATCATCAAAAAAGCGATCGCCAACGAAAAAGGGAGGATCACCCCTACGGCAATCGCCGCACGAATATCCCCCAAGAAGAGCATCAGCAGGATAATAACCAATACGATCGCTTCAACCAGCGCTTTTGATACCGTCCCTACCGCTTTTTCGATCAGATTGCTCCGATCATAAAACGGCACGATTGTTACCCCCTCGGGAAGCAGTGGTTCAAGTTTTTTGAGCCGTTCTTTGATCTGAGTAATGGTCTCTTGGGCATTTGCCCCCTTTAACGTCAGGACAAGTCCTTCGGTCGCTTCACCTACGCCGTTTTTGGTCACATACCCCAATCGGGTGCGCGCATCGTCGCGTACTTCGCAAAAATCGCCGATACGGATCGGGCCGTTAGGGGAGTGTATCGTGATGTTGGCGATTTCGCTCGCATCTTTGACACCGCTTTCGACCTTGACCAAAAAGCTCTCTTCATGCTCATCGATTCTCCCCGCGCCGTCATTTTTGAGGTTTTTCTCCAGCGTATCCTGAAGCTCACTCAGAGGTATCCCCAAATGGCGCATCGCGATGTAATCGGGCTGTACGACAAACGCTCTGGCTTCGCCGCCGAGCGCATTCACATCGGCGACCCCTTTGGCACCTCGAAGTGCCGGACGGATCACAAAATCAAGCAGTTCGCGCTTCTCTTTTTGACTTACGTCCCCCTCGATAGTGAACATAAATGCTTCGCCCAAAGGGGTCGTAATGGGAGCCATCCCCCCGCTGACCCCGTTGGGAAGTCCGGGAAGCAATGACGCGAGTTTTTCAGATACCTGTGCACGGGCACGGTAGATATCCGATCCGTCATAAAAATCGATCGTAATATCGGCGATCGCATATTTGGAGGTGCTTTTAAGCAGTTTTTCGTTTTCAAGCCCCAGAAGTTCCGCTTCCATTGGCTTGACGACTCTGCTCTCAACCTCTTCGGGAGTCATCCCGGGAGCTTTCATGATAATTTTCACTTGCGTGGATGAGATATCGGGAAAAGCGTCAATCGGGATTTTAAAAAAGGAGTACACACCATAGGCGAATAATGCCAACGACAGAAGGATGACTACCAGCCGCTGTTTCAGCGAAAATTCTATAATGGAATTCAGCATTATTCAAATCCCATGCCGCTTAAAGCGCCCTTGAGGTTGATGATTCCCTCCGTCACTACTTGCGTTTGCAAGGTAAATCCTTCCGGTTTCACCGCGATATGCTCTTTGTATATTTTTTGGATTACAATATTCTGCGGCGCAAATCCGGTCGTCGTTTTTACAAAACAGATATCTTTGCTTTTGTATTTTGTGACCGATACGCGCGGCAGAAGTATCCAGCGCTCTTTTTTTGTGGATGCGATAAAAAATTCGCTGGAGGTGCCGGCACGGTACTCTTCACTCATATTGGTCATCGTAGCGATCGCCGTAGCCGAATTGCTCATGCGGTCGACGGAAGAGGAGATAGCGCTCACCGTTCCGATCACTACCCCGGTTTTATCGCTCACCGATGCCCCCTTATGGATCGATCCGATCATTTTGGGCGGAATCTTGATATACGCACTAAACGCATTCGCTTTCGCTATTTTCAAATAAGGGACAAACGGATCGATTTTTTCCCCCGCTTTAAGCGGTGCATGGGCGATTATCCCGTCCTGATAGGCTCTTATGGTAAACATCATCCCGTCTTTTTGGCGCGTATCGGCCCCCGCAAATACAAAACGGTTTTCGATTTCCCGCGCTTTTGCTTGCAGACTCATCACTTCGAGGGTACTTTTTTGCGATTCGCGCTGAGAGATTACCCCCTCTTTGTACAGTGCGGCATCTTTGCTCGCATACTCCTGCGCCAGTTTGAGCCGATTACGGACATCCGTCAGTTCAGCACTGCTTGAAAGCAGTTCCGATGAGGCAATCTTACAGATCGCCTCCCCTTTTTTCACACGGTCGCCGGTCTGCTTCATCAATTCAGAAACCGTCGCTTCGCCGCTGAGAGTATAGTTTCGTGATCCCTTGTCGCTGTACTCGAATAATCCGATAAACGGCCCCATCGATTCACTGTTAATAAAGTGGACCGGTTCAACCTTGATCCCCACTTTTTTGATCTGAGCGTCGCTCATCGTGATTTGCCCCATCACCGCTATTGCACTCGATAGTAAAATTAAAATCCATTTCATCACCAGATTCTCCCTAGTTTTTCTTCCATCGCACTCATCTCTGTCACATAATTTGTCTTAAGGTCCACCGCATGCAACCGTGCATTGTAAAAAGTATTTTGCGCCGCTATATATTCAAATTGGGGTACGACACCCCCTTCAAACCCTTTTTTAGCCATGCCGAAGAGGGTCTCGTAATTTTTTTCTGCCCGGACGAGTTCTTTGATCCGTTTCTCCCACTCTTGAAGATGCTCCAACGATCCCATCGTTCTGACGCGCAGCTTTGCCAATGCGGCATCGCGCTGTGTGACGACAGCCGTCCGCTCACTCATACGTGCCGCAATCTTTTTTTCATTTTTGTCATTCCAGACCAAAGGGATCACCATTTTCAGATCGAGACTTTTTTGGGTCGGTTCCTGAGTCATTCCGACTCCCATGGAAACTTTGTCCACTCGCGAATGACGGAGCAATGCAATCTCGGCATCAAGCTCCTCTTCCCGAACCCGTAAAATTCCTACCGCCGGGGCATTATCGATTCTGCTCTCTACCTGACCGTCATCACCGATAAACTCAAAGGGCATATCATCCACGACCACCGCCTCTTTTAGCATCGTCGCTTCTTTCAAACCTAATTGCATATGTTCGGCTTCCATCATAGCCAGAGCATGCTCTTGTATCGCATTTTGCCGCTCGGTATCGAATCGGAGCAATTCCATCTGTGACATCCGCCCCGCAGCGTGCTTTTTTAATGCCATCGCATACACTGTTTCGGAAAGTTTCATTTTATCGACCAAGATATTCACCCTCTCCTCACTCAACACATAAAGGAGCCAATCGCGTTTTAATGCTACCTGGATCAACCCTTTTTGCTGTTGCAGCTCAGCCTGATACATTTTGGAGAGGACGTCGTACTGCCGGTTCATGGCACTCTTCACTCCCGGTGTTTTCACCGCAAAACCGACCATCATCCCGTACTCTGTCCCGGTGCCGATGGGATCGTCTGCGCGGATGCGGCGGGCAGAACCCTCCAAGCTCAAAGGTTCTGCTGCCATGGCAGAGGCCCTTTCATAATCCGATGCCTGAACTTTTCCGGTCGTATAGATCATATTTGCCGAAACATCATATGCCCGTTCAGAGACCTCTTGGAAATTCATAGCGCACCCCAATAAAGGGATAAATACCGCTCCACACGCCAAACCCCGCTTTATCGCGGAACTTTTTTTCATGAGTAAACCTTAAAAAATATATTGATGAAACTATTATAGGAGCTTTGTATGAGAAAATCTTGAGATTGTGAGAGTAATAATCACATCATCTCATCGAATTGGTTTACTTTTTCCATCGTTTCGCGGATAATCGGTTCTAGGAGGCAATGTTCAATGCCGTGCTTTACTAAAAACTGTTCAATCGCATCGACGTCTAGCATTTCGATGGAACGAACCATCGTCAAAAGCTCTCCGTAAAATCCGTCCCCTTCGAAAAGGGCCCGCTCAAGTTCCGGTGCGACATTGAGACGCCGAAGCGCTTCCCGGTGCGGAATATGAAAGAGCAGGTGGATAAGCGAGAGCATCCCGACGAAATAGGCCGTCGCTTTTTGCTGCCGCGTGGCCGAGGGTTCGATCAGTTCCAACAGTTTCGTCATTAGCTCGGTGCGGTTTACCACCATCAACATGAGAGGAATCGTATTTTGATTGGAGCGTTCGGCTTCAGAGAACATCAGCAGCATGATCCATCGGGCGAGCGGTTCCCGGCCCATCAAGGTCAACACATGGCGGATAGACGAAACCGGATTGCGCAACGCAAAAATTGCCGAATTGATAAAACGGATCAATTTCAGAGTCAACATATGATTAAGTTCGAAAGCTTGGACAAGTTTATCAATCGAAGCTTCCGTTTGCAAAAGGTTCCACAGACTCACGACCCCCTCTTGCTCAAGGGAAAAGGAGGCATTTTCCATCACTTTCGGTTTGGAGATAAAGTACCCCTGAAAATATAAAAGCCCCATCGCTCTGCACTGCGCATGAATGTCATGCGACTCTATTTTGGCACCGACGAGAATGATCCCCCGCTCCATCAACCGTTTCAGATAACGGTGCTGATGCGCCAGATCGCTGAGGGTTAAATCGACTTTAACGTAACGGATCCAGGGGAGGATAGGGGAGAAATTTTCCCATTTCTCCTCGTCAAAAACCATATCGTTCAGAGCAAAGACAAACCCGTCATTGGACAGTTTTTCAATCCGCTGACGCAATGCTTCATCGATCTGGACATTCTCCATAATGGCATAGACGAATTTCTCTTTGGGAAGGAGACTCAAAAGTTCATGCTGGATAAAGGCACGATCGACCCGTACAAATCCGATTTTTTTACCGACAATCGTATCAATCCCGAACGCACTTTGCAGATCATTGATCAGCGATGCGGTGATCTGAGCATCCGGGGAACCTTGTGTTTTGGGATAGTGCAGGTCATAGGCGAACACTTTTCCGTGGGCATTGACGATGGGTTGACGGCTGATATAACTGCTTTCCATAATTTTTCTCCCCTTACCGGCTCAAAACGGTACTGATCGTATAGGTGAATCCGCTTTGGGTCAAAACGAAATCGTGTTTTTTGCAAAAATCACGAAGCATCTGTTCTACCATAGCTTCAGCATGGGCCTTTGCCTCTTCGGCACTCGCAAAATGCTCTCGTTCTCCAAGCCCGCTGCGTAAAAAACAGCGGCACGGATTTTTGACTTCAACCGTATACTTCATCACCCCTCTTTAAAAATCAAAGATATCGTCCAGATCGACCGCTTCGTCCGAAGGCTCATCCATACTCAACATGCTGCCGATCATTTGCCCGTTACTCGCAATCGTATCGTCCATGTAATTGACGCTCGGAGCCCCTTCGACAAAAATCATCTGGATCCACCCCGTCAAATCACGGCTGAATGCGGCGCACAATGGCCCAAGTGCCGCCGATTTTTCCAAAAACCCGTCCATATGCGTACGGATCTTTTCTGCAAGAGAACTCAGTGCTTGACCTATCGTATAGCTCTCGGGATACAGCGATGCAATCCTGCCGATCCTCTCCAGGTTTTGTGCGATCTCTTCGACTTCATGGGAGTGGATGTCTCCTCCCCCGACCAATAGCAAAAGCGAATCGAGTTTGGAGATGTAATCTTTCATCTCCGCCAGATCCTCGTCATCCATATAATCATATACGATTATTTCACTGCTCTCATTGCCGATCAAAACAGACTCCGTTGATCCGGCGGCAGACTCATTTGCAGAACTCTTGATCGGCTCAGGGAGACTCGATCCGGCAAAAGATTTATCCTCCGGAGCAAGTGAGACGCGGATACTGATTTTACCCTCACCCAGCCGATAATCCTGCACCGACGGATTTTTAGCCAGAACCAGCCGAATGATTTTCGGTTCAAGACTCTCCAACCCTTCCATCGTAAAATAGAGGCTGGAGGTTGACTCTTCCATAATAATACAAGGGGAAAGTTTTGATTTGAACGCGATACTGCCGATCGCATATAGGGTTCGTATCGTATCGCTCAAACTCTCCCGAAGACGCTCCATTCTTGAATCAAGGAGATAATACTCCCAGAATTCGGCTAAATGGCTCTCATATTCGATACAAAAAGCCACCTCTCGACAGTAGATCTCCTGCGTAAAAAGATTGGCCGCCTTATGATGGTACATAGCGCGGCTTCGCGCAGTAATAAGGTCAAAATAGTTTGACAGACGGGCAAGAAAAATATCGGTATTGATAGGTTTGGAGATGTAATCTTCCGCTCCGCAGCGCAATATCTCTTTTTGCCTTTGTGCATCATCGACGGCAGACACGGCAATAATCATCACTTTCGAATCATGTGCACGGATCTGCCGGGTTGCCTCGATCCCGTCCATCTCCGGCATCATGATATCCATCAAAATCAGATTATACGATTGCTCCATCGCCATGGCAACCGCTTCTACCCCGTTGACTGCTTCGCTGATAATCAATCCCTGATCTCTGTGTTCGTCGGCATAATCTTCCAGCACGACCCGCAGAAGCATGCGGTTGTTTTCGTTATCATCGACAATCAAAACTTTTTGCATTGCATTATCCTTGTCTCTCATCCTAATCTTTTTAATAACTCTTGGGTAAATTGCCGATAATCTTCCAATCCCTTGGAGCGGTTCTCCCCCAGTACGACGGGAGAAGATAACTCAAACTGTTTTGCAAGCTTGATATCGACCCCGATAGGAGAAAAGAGTTTCTCCTCTCCAAATTGGGTTTTGACTTTGCCAAGCGCCTCCCGATGCTCCGGGATATGCGGATTAAACATCACCGGCAATATCCCCACTTCGGCGATATCACGCCCTATCTGCACCGCATTTTGATAGATCGCCCGTACCATCTGCCCTACAGCAACCGTCCCGAGATAATGGGGTACAAAAGGGATCACCACGGCATCGGCCACTTCCAGCGAATTTTTGAGCAGCGCATCAAACGTCGGCGGTGTGTCGATGATACAATAGTCGAAAAACTCCTCGATCATCTCTCTTCGGAAACGGTTTTTCAATACTCCGCGCAGATCCCCGTATTCGTAAACATCAAAAAACTCCATCGCCGGAGCCAAAGTAAGCTGTTCGTGGACGGTCGGGATGAACGTTTCGCTCAACGTCTTGCCCAGAAAGATCGAATGGACCCCGTTATCTCTCGATCCTTGTGCGCCTACCCCCATGGAAGCGTGTGCCTGGGTATCAAAATCGATCAACAGCACCGATCCGTGCTTGGCAAGCTCACACGCAAGATTGACTGCGGTAGTGGTCTTGGCCGATCCCCCCTTGCGATTGCTGACAACAATTGTTTTCACATTTTATCCTGATGGTTCATGCCACTTCTTCGTGGGGGAGAGTTATCGCTTTGACAACAATGATGAGCCGTTTTTTATACTCTATGACCCCTTGGGTTTGCAGATAATCTCCGATGTCGACCGTGCTCGAATACTGTTTGATCATCGCCTCATCGATTTGGGCAATATCTTGGATCGCATCTACCTTGATCGCAAAAAATCCCTCTTCACCTTGATAAATCAGCAGTTTTTGGTGATGGGACGCACCCTTTTCACCGGCGATTTCCTCTTTTTCATCCATATGTGTCATTTTACAAAAATTGACGACCCGTATCGCCTGATTCTGATAGATCATCATTCCGTCTACAAACGGATGGGCATTCGGTATAGGGGTCAACTGGGAGATCGGGCTGATCCGCTCGACCTGATCGACGGCAAGTGCGTAACCGTTTTCCCCTACGGCAAAAATGATGTAATCACGCACAACTTTTCTCCCCGCGCTCAAACCCCTCACACACTTTTTGATACACTTTGACCTCATCGCCGAAGCGGTACTCTCCGCCGTATTTTTTGATGTAAGCCAGCACCACCTGCAGCGATGCCAAATGGATATCGCCGCATTCGGTAAAATCAAATGTCACCGATGCCGGAGCAACCTCTTGCAGATAGTCCCGCAACGAGACGACTTCGTCTTCATATACGGCTCCGCTAAATTTGATCGTATTGTCTTGAAATTCTGTACTCATGATTCACCCTTTCGTATCCGAGAATATTCCATGATTAACTGGCTCTCTTGGTATGCTCTGCTTTAAGCAGATGCGATATACGCAGTACCCCAAGCGGATCGATTGCCATAATGATCTGACCGTTCCCCAGCAATGCCGTTCCGCTGAAGATCGGATGGTGTTCCATAATCCCTTCCAACGGTTTTTGGACGACATCGAGCTGTCCGAGTAGCTCATTGACCGCAACCGCGAGGCGGTTGCCCTTGATATTGAGTACAACGATCGGTAGTGCTTTCCCCGCCAGCGCCGTCTCATCGAGCATCGATTTAATAAACAACAGCGGAATGACCTCCCCTCGGATATAGATAAACGGCTCATTATGGAGGTACTCGATATTTTCATGATCGATCTTGACCGTTTCGGAAACGCTGTCCATCGGGAAGCCGTAGTGAACGCCGCTCATCGTCACATGCAGCAATGAGGTGACGGCAAGCGATACCGGGATAGAGAGGATGATCGTCGTCCCACGGTTTGCTACCGTTTTGATACGAATGGTCCCTCCGAAACTCTCTATCGATTTTTTTACGACGTCCATCCCCACGCCGCGGCCGCTGTATTCGCTGATCGTCTCGGCGGTGGAGAGACCCGGCAGCATGACGAGGGAAGCTTTCTCATCATCGCCCATCGCATCGATCTGATCAAGGGTCAGGAGGCTTTTCTCCAGTACTTTTTGAATCACCCGATCGATATTGATCCCTGCCCCGTCATCTTTGATCTCGATAAGGATCTTGTCGCTTTGGGCATACGCATTGAGAGTGATCAGCCCTTCGGGATTTTTCCCTTTTTGCATACGGATATCCGGAGACTCGATCCCGTGATCGAGCGAATTACGCATAATATGGATCATCGGATCGGCCAGCATCTCGATCATATTTTTATCAAGCTTGGTCTCTCCCCCCTCCATTGTCAAATTCACTTTTTTCCCCAAATTTTTCGAAATGTCCCGTACCAATTTAGGGTATCGGTCAAATACGTAGGATATCGGCAGCATCCGCATCGACATGATAATATCCTGCAGCTGTTCAGCCAGACGGTTGATAAAAGTGTATTTTTCCATAATGGCACGACGAATCCCCTCGGCGCTCATGTCGTGAACTCCGTCTGCGAGATAAGGGAGCGAGTTTTTCGCGACCAACAGCTCTCCGACGATATTCATCAGATTATCAATCGATTCTTGATCGATTTTTACCGTTTTACCGATAACGCTTTTCTTATGCGGCTCCGCCGTATTGCTTCTCTCTTGCGGTGCTAAACTCCCTTTGGTCTCTGCCGCACTGACAAGGATAGGGACATTTACGGGTGCCGAGGGGACAATCGCCGCAGCGGGGGTGAAACTAGCCGGCATTTCCGATTCGGCAAGCACCTCTTCGAGTCCAAGGTGGGCACGTATCCAGCGGATCGTCTCCTCACGCCCCTCGAAATGATCCGGCATTTCCGGAACAAACATACGGATATGCCCCTGCAGTAGAGCATTCACACGCTCCGCGACTGCATGGTCATCAATAGTTTCAAGAGCCATAAGCTGCTGTGTCAGCAACATACGCATCTGCTCCATCAGCTCCTCACTCATTAAAATCTCGGTTGTTTCAGATTCGTCAACATCCACAGACTCATCGATTGATACCGCCGGTCTCTCTTCATAGAAATAGATATTTCCCTGCGGAAGCCGGGCAAAGAACGATTCGAGCCTTGTGATATCGTTTTGCCCGATCGCGTTCAAAAGTCCGCTCAGCCGTTTGAGCTGAGCACTTTGGAGCGTTTCGTTGCCGATAAGCTGAAGCGATTTGGCAACTTTATCGCCAATCGACTCTCTGTCGCCGGCACGGAGTGAACCGATTATCTCGTGATAGAGCTCTTTAAGAATATCAAGTTCATGCTCCCCCTCCCCTTCGGTGACCCCAAGTAATGTCACGACATCCAGAGGGTAGAATGCAAGTTCGTCACTAAAATTAAACAGGGCATCGTTGATCTCGTCATACGTTCCGTAGACAAATGCCGTCAATTCAACCCTCAGCAAAAGCCCTTCCGGATCATCCATCCCCGATAATACGGATACCGAGCTCTCCTCTCCCATGCATGAATGCATCCCTACCACACTTTCCCCCAAAAGGCTCAAGGCATAGAGAGGGTCATTACCGTACAGCATGCACGATTCATCGACATCAAAAGCGATGGCATACAACTGAGGCGAATCACACACCTCCTGATCGATTGCTTCGATTTTAAACGGGAGCGGTTCGGAAAGCGCGGACAAGAACGGCATCGGAAGGTTGACGATCCGTGTGATATCGCCGATCAGCGCAAACGGGCAGCTCCAGGTTTCCGCCGTTTCCGTCTCCTTGCCCATCAGCGCGCTGAGTTCCTGCGCAATCGCTTCGACCCGGGATTCATCGGCTTCGACAATATCACCGCTCTCTTCCGCCGCTTCGATGAGATTCATCACCTCATCAAACGCATTGTAAAGCGATTCGATCATCGATTCTTGAAATGCCAGTTTTCCTGCACGGAGCATATCCAGAAGATCTTCGGCATGGTGGGTAATCGTTTTAACCGCTTCGAATCCGACGATTCCCGATCCCCCTTTGAGAGTATGAGCCGCTCTAAAAACCGAATTCAGAAGCTCCGGATCGTCTCCTCCGATATGCTCGATATTTTGCTCGATAAACGCAAGATTCTCGCGCGCTTCAACAAGAAATTGTTCTAATAACGGATTCATGCATCACCCTTTAGTCGGATATTTAAGAGCAGTTGCACATACCCTTTCAGCGCATCAGGCTTGATCGGCTTGGTCTCAAACAGGTTTGCCCCTACGCGAAACGCTTCGACCTTATCCGTCTTCTCTTCCTGGGTTGTGATCATAATAACGGGAGTAAACTTACCGGTCGGCTGGCATCGTAATTCACTCACGAACGAGTAGCCGTCCATTACCGGCATATTGACATCCACGAGGTACAAATCCACTTTGTTGCTGAGACTTTTTTCGAGCGCTTCCATCCCGTTCTCTGCTTCTAATACTTCTATACCGAATTCACGTAAGATCGATCCGTGGTAACTGCGTACCGTTTTTGAATCATCTACCACCATAACCGTCGCCATTGCTTGCTCCTAAAAAAACTCTATACCCTCATCGTCCGGATCCGTTTTTCCGCTAAACGCGGCCCGCTTCTGCTGTGCTTTTTCAAGTACATCTACCAGTTTTGAATCCATTTGTCCGATTTTCACCATAGCTGCGGAATCTTCTTGAATTTCCGTATCCATATCCTGCGCCAAAAGCGCCCGGACGCTTGTAATCGCTTCGATCGTCGCGCCCAGTTGCTGAGAAAAGATATCCTGATACTGCATCGCTTCAAGCACTTCGTCGCTTGCTTCAAGCTTGGTCTCTTTGATCCATTCCGCGATACTGCGATGTCCCCTTGCACTCAGGGTGATCATCTCCGATTCCACATCGATCAAATGTTCCAACAACCGATCAAGCGTATGTAGCGATGCCATTTTTTCCCCTTATGCCAGACGTAGCACCCGGGCTATAGCCTGTTTCAGCTGTGCCGGATTAAAGGGTTTTACGATCCAGCCGGTAAGCCCGAGAGCTTTCCCCTGCTGCTTGATCTCATCGCGCGTCTCGGTAGTAAGCATCAATACCGGGGTACGCGCCGTTCCCGGGAGCTTACGCAGTTCCTGCAAAAACTCAAATCCGTTCATAACCGGCATGTTCATATCGGTGATGATCAAATCGGGTGTCATCCCCCCTTTGATCTCCTGAAGTGCATCGACGGCACTCAAATACTGCTTGACCTCGATGGGCATCGTATCGGTAACTAATCGTGTCGACGCGAGAGCGGTCTCGCTGTCGTCTACAAATATAACTAATGGCATAATTACAGTTCTCCTATTTTTGATAAATTAACGTGGAATCGATTTTTTTCGCCTTAAACACAGATGTTATACGGCTCATATATTCAGCATGACCCAGCAACACATACCCCTCCGGATTGAGCATGTCATAAAAGGTCATCGCCACCTCTTTACGGCTGGTATCATCAAAATAGATCAGCATATTTCTTGAAAATATGATATCGAATTTTCCAAGCTGCCGCATCTGTGTCCGGTCAAATATATTGGCGACTTTAAAATCGACCGTTCCGATCAGGTCATCGATCAGAGCATACCCGATCGTACGTGATTTAAACCATTTATTTAACACGGTCTTGGGAATAGCATGAACGGAGCGCTCCGAATACTTCCCCACTTTGGCTTTGTTGATGACGGTCGAATCGATGTCGATTCCCACTACTTCGATATCTCGTTCTTCGACGATTTTTCCCTCTTCCACGATATGCAGAATGATCGAATAGGGTTCTTCCCCTGTCGAACTGGGTGCCGACAGGATTCGAATCGGTACATCTTTAGGGCGTTTCGCATGCAATTCGGGCAAAATACGGTTCACCAGCACCTCAAATTGCTCTTTTTCACGGTAGAAATAGGTTTCATTCACCGTGATCGCATTCACCAATGATTGAAATTCATCCCCGCTTTTATCTTCAAATCGAAGAATGTAAAAATATTTACGAAACGACTCCGCACCAATTTCCGAACAACGGGCATCGATATACTTGGCCAATTTTTCGTAATGTTTATCCGCTTCCAAAAAAATACCGGTTTTGCGGTAGATAAATTCGCCCATTTTCTGGAAATCGACGGTCGAGAGAAGATACCCCATCGCCTACCCTTTTATTGCACGGATCGCGTTGTCGATCGCAAAAGCGGCATAAGGATCGTCAAAACGTATTTTTATCGATTCGAGCAGCGGAATATCGGCCGGTTCTCCGATCTCGGCCATATAATCCACTGCCGTCATCGCGACATTGATATCTTTTTCATTTTCCAGCAGTTCCGCAAGCAGCACGCGTGACTCGGCAAAATTAACGTCCCCTAAAACATTGATCGCGAAGATGCGCAAATCGCGGTCCTCGCCGATCAAAAATTTGACGATGTAATACTTGATCGCATCGCCGTAGCTTTGGAGCGTTGTGATCCCGAGATTGCGGATATAGGCGTTTTTTACTTTGAGCAGATCCATCACCGCTTCGATCGGAGCCCGCTTTTTATCCATTTTCGAAAGATACGAAGCAATATTAGAGGCCATATCCTTGTGAATAAAAGGGGTGTCGATCAATAATCGGACCAGCATTTTGCCGCCCCCCTCAAACTCCGCCATCTGCTCGATCGCATAACTTTGTTTATCAAAGTCCCCCTCATTGTCCTGATAATACCGATAGGCTTCTTCCAGAGCGGCGAACTCCGGCCATTCAGTCACAACGGGAGCGGTATGATTCTTGACTAATGCCATAAACTTCTCCTAACGCAGCACTGCGAGTGTTTTGACGATTTTCGGGAATGGGAGCTGCTGGGTTACGCCGCCGCGGTCATACGCCTCTTTGGGCATTCCGTACACCGTCGCCGTCTCTTCGCTCTCGCCGATAGTGAATCCGCCCGCCTGTTTGATCGCTACCATCCCGTCCGCCCCGTCATCGCCGATGCCGGTCAAAAGGACTGCAACGATCTGTTCGGGACGAAAAACTTTCAAAGCACTGTTGAACATCTCATTGACACTGGGCTGAAAAAACTGCGAATTTTTATTTTCTTCTTCACGCAAAACAATTTTTCCGGAAACTTTTTTCGCAAAATGCAAATGGACGCCCCCCCTGGCTACATAAATGTATCCGGGAGAGAGCTCCATATTGTTTTTGCTCTCGACAACCGGCAATGTACTGGCACGGTCCAGCCGAGTCGCGAATGCCGCCGTAAACTGCTCAGGCATATGCTGGACCACGCATACCGGGTAAGGAAAATCAGACGGCAGCGAGACGCAAATCCGCTCTATCAGCCCGGGACCGCCGGTAGAAGCTCCGACAAGGAGGATTTTTTTGATCTCTCCGCCGCCGACCGGCAGCGGTTTCGCTTCGCGTGCCGGACGTTCCGCCTTGCGTGTTGGCCGCCGCGTAATCGATTGAAGCCGCCGGGGAGGGATACGGCTGAGAGATTTTACCTTATGCAAGATATCCGCACGGTTCTCCTCTCGGCCGACATTCATCGTTCCCGGTTTGGCAATATAATCGACCGCTCCGAGATCGAGTGCCTCCATGGTGATATTTGCACTCTCGGTGGTAAGCGAACTGATCATCAGGATCGGAGTAGGACGCTGCGCCATGATCTTCTCAACCGCACTCAATCCGTCCATTACCGGCATATTGATATCCATCGTGATCACGTCGTATTGCTCAGCGGTTGCTTTTTGAACCGCTTCTGCTCCGTTTCGGGCCGTATCGATCTCAAATCCAAGCTCCGCGATAATATCAGAGAGCTGTTTTCGCACCAATGCCGAATCATCCGCGATCAAAACTTTTTTCATCCTATCCCTTCCGCACGGTAAAGCGCCTCTAAATCAAATACCAGAACCAGCCTTTTTCCCTGGTTGAAATTCAATACTTTTGAGAACGATGACCCTTTGTCTATATCATCCAGAATTTCGTCAGCATGCACCTGTATCACATCACTGACCGCATCGACGAAAAATCCCATCCTCCCTTTCGGAGTATGGCAAACAACGATTTTTTGCTCCGCTGTGGGGTCCATCACCAATCCCAGCCAACGATGGAATGAACCGATTGTAATAATCTGTCCTCGGATGTTGATCACCCCTTCTACGATTGCAGGGGCTTGCGACACAGGGGTGACGGGAGTCGTATCGATGATCTCGGCAACCTCATCGATATGGAGCGCATACTCCTCTTTCCCCAATCTGAAAATCACCGCTTCCATCACGGTATCACCCTCTGTCGTCTCTTTGGTTTGGTCCGAAGTGATAATAATCGCATTATTGCGCTCCATGATCTCCTCGATCACCCGCTCTCCCAGCAGCGAAACAAGATAATCAGGGTCATGGATCACTCCCGACACTCTCTCATTTTGGGTCTCCGGGGCAAACTGCTCGACCTCATCATCTCCATACTCTTTGATGTCGATAATCTCGTCGATCATCAATCCGATCGTTTTGCCTTTATTGGTCACGATAAGAATCCTGTTCTTATGGCTCTTAAAAGGGTCAAATCCGCAATACAGCCGCAAATCCGCGACAATCAGGAGTTCATCGCGCAGTGACATCATCCCCGCGATTTCGGGATTCGTCCCCGCCATTGCGGTTAAAGCGTGATGGGAACCGAGTATCTCGCGCAGGTTTTCGATCTCCAGCGCATACATCTCTCCCCCCATACGAAACAAAAGATACCGCTTCGTATCCGTATGTTTTTCGGGACCATTTGAGTGGACTTCATTTTTTTCACTGACAGGGCGCATTTCGACGCGCGGCGGATGGATTGCGCCGATCATCCGTCCTACGTCAAGTATCTGGATCAACTCGTTTTCATGATGATAGATTGCGATTACAGGGTCTTGCGAATCCTTGATATATTTGATCCGATCCGGATCCACCACAGCCGACATCATCACTTCCGAGACAATCAGCGCGGATGAGGCGAATGGAGTTTGAAGGCTCAGCACCCTGCTTTTCGCAGAAGCGGTATCGACCGGCGTCAATCCCAAAACAACGTTTATATCCACAACGGTCATGATATTTCCCCCGACCGCACACACTCCCCTTATCTCTTTTGGGCTCAAAGAGAGCGGTGTCAATTCAGGGATACGAAGTATCTGCCCGATCAATGCCGTTGAGATGCCGAAGCAAACTTTATCGTGGCAGACGATCAAAATCTCTTCGATATGCATCAATATCAGCCTTGTTGAAGCTCATCCGCCATCACGGCAAGCTCTTCAACCCCTTCTCCGATATGGTGAACCGTCTCGATGATCAGCTCACTCGCTTTACGCGATTCCATTGCATTTCGTGCCGAGAGTTCGACCGCCTTTTGGATTTCACTCACTCCGATAAGCCCCTGATTGAGCCCTTCGATATTCTGATCATTGATCGATTTAAGCCCGGTAAAACGATCCAGCAAATCGATCAGCATCGTCGTAATTTTGTCGATTTCATGAATAAGGACCGCGATCTGCTCTTTTTCAATCTCCTGATTGGCAAGAAGTTTGAGCCAATCGGTACGTACCGTATCGATCTCGGCATTCATCGATTCGATCGTATCGTTGATCTTGTCCGTATTGCTTTCGGAATCTTTGGCCAGATTACGGATGTCGGCACTCACCACCGCAAACCCTTTTCCGAAGTCTCCGGCACGGGCTGCTTCGATCGAGCCGCTGATAGCGAGCATATTGAGCTGGATAATACTGTTGGAGATGCTGCCGACCGTTTTATCGACGTTTCGGGTCTCCTTGACGATGACATCGAGTTCATTGCTCGCACTGCTCCCCTCGGCGATCGATGCGGCAAAATCATTCCCGATGCCGCTCATAGACGATTTTACTTCGCTAAACGAAATCTTGAGAAGATCAAAATTGCGGCGGGCAATCTCGATGAGCTTATTGATATCCTTGGAGGCAGTCAGACCGTTTTCAAAGAGCTCTTTGTTCATCAATGCACTTTGATTCGTCGACTGAGACGCCGCTTCTATTTGATTAAGGGCGCTTGTCACTTCTTTGAGGGAGACTTGAATATCTTCCATCGACGAGCTGATTGCGTCGGCAGAAGCAGCGATCTCTTCGGCCGATTTCATCGTATCGGTGGAGTATTTAAGCTCTTCGGAGAGGGTATTGAGTTCTTTGATGTCCTCTTCGGTCTGCACCAGCGAATTGGATTGAACCTCGATACTGTTAAGGGTTTTTTCGACCGAACGGGCAATATTGGCCGACGCATCGGCGATATCCTTGCTCCCGTCGTTGATTTGAGCGACATAGTGGCTCAGGTTTTGGGTATAGACGTTCATACTGCGGGAAGCTTCGACCGAATAGACGGCGATCTTGGTCAGCTCTTCCATCTTGAGACTCAACGCCGTGCCGCGCCCCCCTGTTTTCTCAATAATATCCGTCGTACTGACGATGCTCTTGATAATATTATCGATGCTCTCCTGGATTTTATTGACCAGTTTGGAGATAAAATCGGCATTTTTTTCACTCTCAGCCGCCAGTGCCCGGGTCTCGTCCGCAACGACGGCGAACCCTTTGCCGTGTTCTTTGGCACGGCTCGCTTCGATCGCTGCATTGAGGGCCAAAAGGTTGGTTTGGTCGGCGATTTTGGCGATAAATCCGACCGCTTCACCGATATTTTCCGAAGAGGCTTTAAGCTCTTCGGATTTTTTTGAGGAGGTTTTTGCGACATTGACCGCACCCGTCATCCGTGCAACGGAGGTACTGATCGTCCCTACCGCACTCATAATATTGTCTCCTGTCGCAAGCGTCGAAGAGATAACCGTATCGATTGTCGAGCTCATCCGTCCGATATTGCTGTTAATACTTCGAACGTTTTTGAGCGCCTGCTCACTCGCCCCGCTATTCTCTTCGGCAGCTGTGGCGATCTGCTCCATCGAGCTTTTAAGCTCTTCGATCGCACTGACGCTCTCTTGCGCATTGTCCAAAATAGTCGTCGCTACCCCCGCGATGCTCTCGGAAATTTGCTGCTGCTTGGCCAATGTGCGCTGACGCCGTTTATCGGGGCCTCCTGCCGCACTCGCTGCAGGTGCGATATCACCTCTTCTTACTAATGCCATAATCGTTTCTCCTTAATCTAACGTCGCGTAGAGTGCTTCGGCTTTTTTGATATCGTCGCGGGACGGCTTAACCCGGATCGAAACATATTTAATGTTGCCGTTTTTATCGGTAGAGCGCAAAACTGTGGCATAGACCCAATAGAATCCGCCCCTTTTTCGGGAATTTTTTACGTAACCGGTCCAGAAACCTTTGCTCTGAACATCATCCCATAACGATTTAAACGCCGCGCGCGGCATATCGGGATGACGGACTACATTATGCGGTTGTCCGATCAAATCGTCACGTTCCCAGCCGGCAATTTTTAAAAAAGCGTCATTGGCATAGGTAACAATACCCTTTTCGTCCGTTTCGGACAATAGGTACAAATCGTCGTAAAGTACCTCGCCATCATCCAAAAAGGTTAACCCTTCTATTTTCGCCGCATCGTCGCTTTTGCGCATCCTTTACCCCCCCCTACAAGAGACTATAATAAGGGATAGCATAGCTTTAGGTTGATAAATACGGACTGAAAAAATACACTGGAAAACCAAAATGATGACCGTCACAGTTAAAAACGGCGGAATGGTCATTTTGTGTTGCGTTTGGTAACAATCTTTTCTAAAATGGATGCTATTTCATGCGGTAAAAAGGGGGCAGTCAGATGCTCTATGTGGGGATAAATGTCATATCCTTTTGAAGGACGGTGGTACAAAGCGACAACAGGCGTCTGGTACGTTGCCAATTTCGCCATTTTTTTTGGTACCGCAGGAGAAAAAATCACATCGAATGCGTTATCTTCGGCATCGTCAACCCGGAGGATCGATCCGACATGGTAATCGGCAAGATATTTTTCAATCAATGCTATTTGTGCCGATCCCCCCGGATGCATCACAAGTGCAACACTGAGCGATTCAAAGGGACGCCGATCAACCGATGCTCCGAAAACTTCATCGCATTCGGAACAGGGAAGCTCGAATCCGAACATACTCCCTTTGTTCTCAACACTCTTGAATAGGACTTTTCCCCCCATACGGGTAATCAATTCCGAACTGATCGACAATCCCAGCCCGGTACCACCGAAATTTCGGGTGATCGAACCGTCTCCTTGTTCAAATGCCTCAAAAATTTTTGCCTGTTTTTGAGGACTCACCCCTACTCCGTTGTCCTGGACGAGAACATTCAGATATCCTCTTTCAAAGGTTGCTTTCACTTTAACCGTCCCGTTTTCAGGGGTAAACTTGATGGCATTACTTAAAAAATTCGAAAGGACCTGCTTGATTCTCGATCCGTCCCCGCGTAAACATCGGGGAAGATTCGGATCGATATAGACAGCATAATGGAGTGACTTTTCATACACTTTTGAGGCAAATAATGCTGCCACCGAACTAAGCTCGTTCATCGGATTGAACGGATAGGGATTGATGACAAATTTGCCGCTATGAAGCTTGGAGAGGTCCAGAATATCGTTGACCATATCCAGCAGCATCTTGGAGCTGGCATGAACCACCTCAAGGTGATCTTTGTCTCTCTCTTTTGTGCACTGCCGGCGCAAAATCTCGACAAAACCGATGATTGCATTGAGCGGCGTACGGATCTCATGGCTCATATTGGCCAAAAACTCATCTTTGGCACGCTGTGCACGCTGTGCCGTCTCGACCGCTTCGACAAGGGCCGTCACATCATAACGCATCGCAATATATTCGACGATCCGGTTCTCTTCATCTAAAATCGGGATAATCGTTGCGTCAACATAATAGTCTTCACCCGATTTTTTACGATTTTTGATCGTCGCGTGAAATACTTTTTTAGCTTGAATCGTCCTCCACAGCTCCCGAAAAAAATCCGGCGGAGTCTCGGGATGACGGACGATGTTATGCGGTTTTCCGATGAGTTCGCTTTGCGTATATCCGCTTGCATTGCAAAATGCTTTATTGACATAGGTAATTACTCCGTACGCATCGGTTTTGGAAACGATCGCACTTTTATCGATTACTTTTTGATACTCCCGGAATCGTATTAATTCTTTTTTGAGTATCTGCTCATCCAGAAACATCGATTCGATATAATATTCCATCGCCTTTTGGCATTGCCCATCGATCTGTTCCAATACCTCATCCAGATGCTGCGGGGTTATCCCGTCCCCTTCAACGAGGATCTGGATAAACGAACGCCGATAGGCCGAATAGAGCATCTCAAGGTCTGAGAGGGTCACGTCTCTGTTTTTTAGATAATCGATTACGCGGCAGCTCTCGGTCGGCAGTTTGCCATCCTTTATATCAACCGAGATAGCGGCCGCATAATGGGTTTGAAAATATGATTTATCCATCCCGTACTTATCAAAAAAGGCATCCATTATGGGATGATTGAGCCATTTTTCAATAACAGACTGCACCATTGCTTCGTTCACAAAACTCTTTTAGTTGAAATTTAATAAAGTTAACTATAACAAAAAAGAGCTGTTTTGGCTCTATCTCTTCACAAAACACCTATGCCGTGGTACAATGCGCCTCTTTTAGCAATGAGGTTGTATGCGCTCTTTTTTACTCTTTTTATCGTTAACCCTTTCGCTGTTTGCCATCGAGGCATTTAACGGGAAAACCTCTCTGATTACCCTCGAGTCTCCCTCCGGGTATATCGAAACAGGAGACAAAAACATCAGCGTTCTGATGCACCCTGTCGATCATTCGCAAGGGATCGCGCTCATCCCCATCGATTACGACGCCTCTTTTGCAGAAGAGAATATTACATGGGTCACCCCAGCCTTTTCCAGAGTGATGCCGCTGCACATTTCTATGGCCGCCTATCCCAGCGAGACCCTCAGCGTGGATCCTTCAAAAGTGACCCCTCCCCCCGAAGCGATGGAGCGGATTGAGCAGGAGAGGGCACAGGCAAAAGCCATTTACGGACACTTTACCCCGATCCGCTATTGGGACAAGCCCTTTATCCTCCCGATCGAATCGGTCACGACCAGTGCGTACGGATCGGCACGTATCTATAACGGAACACTTAAAAGCTACCACGGCGGGGTCGATTTTCGCGCCCTTGCCCCCACTCCCGTTCTCGCGGCCAATGACGGGATCGTCGTACTGGCACAGGAACGCTACTACTCCGGAGGGACGATCATCATCGATCACGGCGAAGGGCTCTACACCTGCTATTTTCATCTCAGCCGATTTGATGTCCCTTTGGGAGCACACATTTCACGGGGCCAAGAGATCGGCCTTACCGGAGCAAGCGGACGGATCACCGGGCCGCATCTCCATTTCGGGATCATGATCTACGGTGTCCAGGCCGATCCCCTCGACCTCATTGCTCAGATCAACGCCCTCTTTGAACCCGCCAAGGAAACACTGTGAAACGGTTATTTATTTTAAGCGCCCTCGTAGCCGTACAGCTCAGTGCTTTTTCAACGACTAACATCCAATATCTGTACGGAAATTTCGAAGGGCCTACCTTTCTGGATACCCAAAGCGGAAACAAGCATACGGTAACGGCGGAGCATTACCGGACTTGGGAGTATGGCGATCTTTTTGCCTTTGCCGATTATGTCTATGCCCGCAAAGGGCTCCGGTTTACCGGTGAAAAAAATGACCTCTACGGTGAGGTCTCTCCCCGTATCAGCCTTAATAAAATCACGACTACCGACGTGTCAGATGGATTGGTCAAAGAGTGGTATGCGGCGTTTCAGTACAACGGCTCCAACAGCTACCATGCCTGGCTGTACGGCGCGGGATGCGATCTCACACTCCCCGGCTTTACCGTATTCGGGCTCAATCTCTATCGGAAAATTCAGAATATCGGGGATGATACCTATCAGCTCTCGGCCAATTATTATGCGCCCCTCAGCGAGCGATGGCATTTTGAAGGGTTTTCCGACTGGACGACACGGGATTTTTTGAGCCAAAATCAGCTTTTGTTCAATCTTTCGCCGACATTGAGAACAACAACGGGGAAATTAGAAGCGGGGACAGAGTGGCACTATTACCGCGAGAACGGCCACCGCACCGATAATAATGTATTGCAAGCGATGATAAAATACAGCTGGTAAGACTAATCCTCTTTCAGCGCAACCCACATAAAGCCACCGACACCCACTCCTACAACGATCACTAAAAATCCGACTTGAAGCCAATCTGCTATACTCACGCCATTTCCTCGCCTATTCATTTTTATCTCATTGACCCAATCGGGGGAATCATTTCATCCGGGAAAAAAGAGGTTGTGCGAAAGGATACATCGACTAAGTTAACGATTTTTCTTTGAGCTGTCCGCAAGCGGCACTGATATCCAGCCCTTTTGAATCACGGATCGTACAAAGGACCCCGTGTTTGATCAGATATTCCTGGAACTTCACCATATCTTCACGGGCGGGGCGCTGATAATCAGACCCCGGATAAGGATTGAAATAGATCAGATTGACTTTGGCTTTGATCCCGTGCAGCAGTTTGACCAGTTTTTTTGCCGATGTCAGATCGTCGTTTTTATTTTTGATGACAAGATATTCAAACATCACCCGCTTGCGGGTATCGATCGGAAACCGTTTCACCGCATCGATGATCGAAGCGATGTTGTAGGCTTTATTCATCGGAATCAGTTCGCTGCGAAGCTCATCGTCTACCGCGTGCAGGCTGATCGCGATATGGACCCCGAGATCCATCTCGCCCAGTTTGTCGATCTTGGTGCTGAGTCCGCTGGTCGATACCGTTTGGCGCTTGCCCGAAATCGACAGCCCCTCTTCGTCTTTAAGAATCGTGATCGCTTTAGCCAGATTATCGAGGTTGTCCAGCGGCTCTCCCATCCCCATGTAGACGATGTTAAGACGCCGGTGTGCGGCAAGATTGTTATCGATTTTCACAGCCAGTACCTGTGCGACGATCTCTCCCGCGCTCAAATCACGGGTAAATCCCCCCTTCGCCGTCAGACAAAACGAGCATCCGACTTTGCACCCCACCTGCGTCGAGACACAAACGGTAAAGCGGGCCTCGTGCTCGATATTCCCCTCTTCGTCAATACTCTCATCTTTCATCTTGAGCCACACCGTCTCGACCGTCTTACCGTCACTCAGTTCGAAGAGATATTTGATCGTTCCATCGGTTGAACACTCTTTTCGGGCGATTTTGAGGGGCATAATTTCATAGGTTTGATCTAATTCTTCGCGCATTGCTTTGGGGAGATTTTGCATCGTTTCAAAACTCGTCGCATACTGGTGATAGATCCATCCCCAAATCTGTTTCGCACGAAACGACGGCTTCACCATCGATGCGAGTTCTGCTTTGGTGTAATCCAAAATACATTTTTTAGCCATGGATCAACCCTTTCTCTTTTAAATGTTCCCGCAGCAGCACTTTAGCAAACCCGTGATTGGCGATAAAGTCACGATGGGCATTGGTATCACAGTAATTCGTGATACAAAAAACTCCCCCCGCCGGGATACCGAAAACCTGCGCCACCCGCATCACGCTAAAAAACTCCATGTTTTCAATCCCCATCCCTAGTGCTCTCATTTGCACCATCGCATTTTCACTCGTCGTGATATAGTTCGAGGAGTTGACGATAACATCTTTGACATTCTCTGTTTGTGCTGAAACGACGTTATCGATGGGGGTATAGGCGCTTTTATCTAAAAATCCTAACTCGATGTTAGCCGCTGTTTTAGACTCGACGATGTCGTTTATTTTGTATTCGCCGTAACTTCCCGCACTCCCGACGAAGAGGAGAAATTCAGGTTTGTGAACCAAACAGTGTCGGGTGAGATTGATCGCACTGTCGATCAGCCCTACCCCGATCGGGGTCGCAAAATCAAACGTCTCGTTATTGCCGGCACAGAGAATCATTTATCCATCCACTTAAAAATATCTAAAATTTGTAGCACTATTTCACTTCATCCAATATCGTCATCGTCACGTTCAATAACCCATCGATCTCATGGGCGCAAATCTCATAAATCGTTTCAGCATCAAGATCAAAATAGTGATGCGATAAAATATCTCTAACCCCTTTGACCTGCTTCCACGGGATTTGGGGATATTTTTCCAAAAGCTGAAAATCGGTGAGTTTATCGACGTTTTTAAAACCCTCCCCGATAGCAATAAGGCGCATCGAAATACTGTCAAGCTTTTCAAGCCCATATTCGTCTTTGAGAAAATCATCGCTGGTTTGGATGCTTTGAAATCGTTGTTGGATCAGTTTTAACGAGGTGACAATATCCTCGAGAGTAGAGCGCAGTATCAGAATGCGATCATTGTGCATAGATCACATCTCTTTTGATCATCTCCAAAAAGAGAGGCTTCATGTGTTTGTGTTCACGGACAATATCCACTTTTTTGTGCAAATCGTTTTCAATCTGTTCTTTGATCGCCACCATATCGAATAACGAAGGCTTCATTTTGACAAAAATATCGATGTCGCTGTTCTCTTTGGCTTCGTCACGTGCGTAACTTCCAAACAGTCCGATTTGTTCGACATCGTATTTGGTTTTGAACTCTTGAAAATGTTGTAAAAGGTAGTCTAAAATATCTGACTTCTTAATATTTGTCGTCATGATATCCTCCCTACTTCTTAATAATTTTTATTGGATCAATTATAACACATTGAAAACATTAGAGACGTACCGGAATCCCGTTAGCCGACAGATAGCGTTTGAGATCCATAATATCGATCTCTTTGTAGTGGAAAATACTCGCCGCCAATGCCGCATCGGCACCGTGCTCAAACGCCTCTTTGATATGCTCCATCGTCCCCGCACCGCCGCTGGCGATGACGGGGACATTCACGGCTCGGCTAATCTGTTCGGTAATGGAAAGGTCAAATCCCGCTTTAGTGCCGTCGGCGTCCATCGAGGTGAGAAGAATTTCTCCCGCCCCGCGATCAACAACCTCTTTCGCCCACTCCAGTGCATTAATCCCCGTATCGACTCGTCCGCCGTTGAGATAAACATTGTACTGGTCCCCGGTTTTTTTCACATCGATAGCGACCACGATACACTGGCTTCCGAACCGTTTAGCCCCTTCATTGATAAACTCGGGACGTTTGATCGCCGCAGAGTTAATACTCACTTTGTCACACCCGACGGCTAGAAGTTTATAAATATCATTGAGAACTCGGATTCCCCCGCCGACCGTGAGAGGAATAAAAACCTCTTTGGCAACTTGCTCGACAATATGAACGATCGTATCGCGCTCTTCGTGTGATGCGGTAATGTCCAAAAAGGTCAGTTCATCCGCCCCCTCTTCGTTATACCGTTTGGCCACTTCGACCGGATCACCCGCATCTTTAAGCCCCACAAAATTGACACCTTTTACCACTCTCCCGTCTTTGACGTCCAAACAAGGGATAATCCGCTTTGCAAAATAATTCATAAGTTATCCGTTCTTTTCTACTGATAGGATGGAAATGCCGCCTTATATAAGGGTGGCTTCAATAATCAAATTATAACTTCGATTACCAAAAGTAACGATAAAGGAAAAATGTTGCCTAACTTCATTCAAAGAGCTTATAAACATTTCGTTTTATGGTTTAATAGGGGATTAACAGTTGGTTGGGTATACTCTACACAATGCAAAACCGTGCCGCCATAGCCAAAAAGAAATTTGGCCAGAATTTTTTACGTGACCATTCCGTTTTGGCACAAATCATCCAATCGATGCCCGATACGCCTAATCGTATCGCTGAAATCGGGCCTGGATTAGGTGATTTGACTAACTATTTAGTTGATGTCAAGAGTGTTACCGCTTTTGAGGTCGATACCGACTTGTGCAAGCATTTAGAGCACCATTTTGCCGATGCCATCGCTACCGATCGTTTAACCCTCCGATGCGGAGATGTGTTAGAGACTTGGAAGAGTGAGCTTTTGGATGAACCGTACGATTTAGTGGCAAATTTGCCTTACTACATCGCGACAAATATTATCCTCAAAGCCCTCGCCGATCCGGCGTGCAAAAATCTGCTTGTCATGATTCAGCGTGAAGTGGCGGAAAAATTTTCCGCCGCTCCCAACGAGAGAGCTTTCGGAGCGCTCAGCGTCATAGCGCAAAGTGTAGGAGATGTGAGTATTGTCTTGCATGTACCGCCCAGTGCGTTTGAACCTGCTCCGAAAGTCGATTCTGCCGTACTGCTCATTTCAAAACGTGCGAATCGTAATGATGAAGGGTTTGAAGAATTTTTACGCGTGGCCTTTACACAGCCCCGTAAAACCCTCCACAAAAATCTCACCTCACGCTATGGGACCCAAGAGATCGAAGACGCATTTCGCGAACTCGGCCTCGAACGTACCCTGAGACCTCATCAGCTTGGCACCTTGGACTTTCACCGGCTCTACTCTATTTTAAAATAGTCTTTATAAGACTATCCGCTAGAGCATCGACATTTATAAAATAAATCACACGCAATAGCCCTATAGTGGCCCCGTGTATCCAAAGGAAATCCTTATGACAGACGATAAAACTGAAACACAACCACAAACCCCGGCAGGCGATGCGCCGAGACGTCCCAACAATCGCAGACCGTTTCGCAATCGACCGCCGCGCAATGAGCGTCCTGCAGGTGATGCAGCTGTCGTAAAAGAGGGAGAAAATGCCCAATCCGAGCGTCCGCGCAATGATAATCGACCGCCGCGCGACAACAACCGTCCTCCGCGTGACAACAACCGTCCTCCGCGTGAAAACAGAGGGCCAAACGAAAATCGACCGCCGCGCAACGACAATCGTCCTCCGCGTACCGATCGTCCCGTAGATGAAAACGCTCCGGCCGCTGACGCACGTCCAGGCCGTGACCGCGGTCGCGGCGGACGTCGCGGCTCTCCGAGTGCACCGATCGATAATAATCTTCGTGATTTTGTCAACCAAAACCAAGAAGCGCACCGAAACCGCCTTAACCCGCACTATAAACTCAATCTCGACAGTAACGAGAAAGTTCGCATCACACCGCTCGGCGGTTTGGGCGAAATCGGCGGAAACATTACCGTCATCGAAACCGAAAATGAAGCGATCGTCATTGATATCGGGATGAGTTTCCCGGACGAAGAGATGCACGGTGTCGACATTTTGGTACCTGACTTCACCTATTTACGCGAAATTCGCAAAAAAATCGTAGCCGTTATCATTACGCATGCGCACGAAGACCACATCGGAGGCGTCCCTTATTTATTTAAAGAGATGCAATTTCCGATTTACGGGACACCGCTTCCGCTCGCGATGATCGGCAACAAATTTGACGAGCACCATATGCGCGATTTCCGCCGCTATTTCAATCCGATCGTCAAGCGCGTTCCGTATAAAATCGGTAACGATTTTGAGATCGAATGGATGCATATGACCCACTCCATTATCGATTCTTCGTCGTTGGCGATCACAACCAAAGCAGGGACTATCATCCATACGGGCGACTTCAAAATCGACTTTACCCCGGTTGACGGCTACACTGCCGATATTCACCGCCTTGCCCATTACGGTGAAAAAGGGGTATTGTGTCTCCTTAGTGACTCCACGAACTCGTATAATAAAGAGTGGACCCCGAGCGAGCTTGCCGTTGCACCGGGATTCGACCGAATTTTTTCCAAAGCGGAAGGGCGTATCATTATGTCTACCTTCAGCTCGAACATCCATCGTGTTTACCAGGCGATCCAATACGGTCTAAAATACAACCGTAAAGTATGTGTCATCGGGCGTTCCATGGAACGTAACCTCGAAGTTTGTATGCAATACGATTACATCAAACTTCCGAAAAACATCTTCATCGATGCCGAAGAGGCAAATCGCATGAACGATAAAGATGTCCTGATCGTCACGACCGGAAGTCAGGGGGAACCGAGTTCAGCCCTTTTCCGTATGGCAATCGGCGAACATCGCCATATCAAGATCAAGCCGACCGACCTGATCGTCCTCTCGGCTCGTGCAATTCCTGGAAATGAAGGATCGATTTCAGGGATGCTCAACTACTTACAGCGCGCCGGAGCCCGTGTCGCTAACGACCGCGATATTCACGTATCGGGACACGCAAGCATGGAGGAGCAAAAATTGATGCTCCGCCTGACCAACCCTAAATTCTTTTTACCGGTCCACGGTGAGTACAATCACATCATGAAACACCGTGATACGGCTATTACCTGTGGTGTTCCGGAGCGCAATATTCTTCTGATGAGCGACGGGGACAGCATCGAAGTCGGGACCAAGTTTATGCGCAAAGCTAAAACCGTCAAAACCGGTAAAACCTATATCGACAATCAAAATAACTACCAGATCGAAGACGACATCGTCATCGATCGCCAGAAGATGGCATCCGAGGGGATGGTGGTGCTCGTGGCACAAGTCAGTGCTGCAGAGTCACGTCTACTGTCGAAACCTCTTGTCACCAGTTTCGGTCTCGTAGCCGACCGCCACGACAAAGCATTCGCTCAGGAGATGGAGGATGTACTGGAACATTTCCTTATCAACCTCAAGCCGGGTCTTATCGAGAATCCAAAAGCGCTTGAAAACGACCTGCGCCAGGTAGTGCGTAAACATATCTACCGCAAAATGAAAAAATATCCCCTTATCGTTCCTCACGTTTTTGTGATGTGAGTTCAGCACTAAAAATGACACCTGCGTGTCATTTTGCTGAACGAAACCGAAAGCGATGTGCGCAGCGCCGCTAAAGGCTTGAGATAAATAGAAACCGAACACTATCCTTTGCGCACCTTTGTCTCCGTTTTTAAACTCTTCTTCGCTATACTCTTTCACCATTACTTCCATAGAAGTAACCCTATTGCATAGGAATAATACATGTCAATTACAAAAATCAATGCCAAAGAGAATATTTTTGGAGACGATATCGCGTTTGTGGAAAAATGGGATTTTTCTCAAGCAAATACTTCAGAAGAAAATCGTATTTTAGCGATCACGCAGGTTGCATCCATATGCTATCAATCGCCAAAAGCTTTGGGCAGTGAAACGCTTTACAACCGTCTGATGGCAGAATCAATGGGGCTGCCGTCAAGCTCATTTGAGTTTGTCCCGGTTCTACTCGACTACACGAATCCGATGCACTTGGAACTTCTCCGAAAAGAATACAGCAACGTAAAAAAATTTGGAGAACTTGTCGAAGACGGGAAGTATTTGCTGACGAACTATCGCGCCGTCGTTTATGATTATGAAAATGATAAAGACGGGTATAGTTTTGATATACGGCAAATTTACAATACTCTAGACGATGCAGCAATTATCCGTAAAAACTTCCATGTATTTTTATACAAAGTCGATTTACCGACACGATCTCAAATGGTTCGCCATCGGATCAACTGGCAAGAACTTTCACGGAGATACGTATCCGGAAAACGAGTCCCTTTCGATTTTTACATTAGCGAAAAAATGGTTCCGATTAAGACAGGGGGGTACGACACGCAAAAAATCATCGACCTGTGCGTAGAGCATTATATGAATGCGATTGATAGCGGTGTCAAACCCCAAGAAGCACGAAGAATTATCCCTCAGGCTGCCTATACTCAAATCTGGGGGGCCTTTATGCCGACTCAGCTTGCAAACTACTTCAAGTTACGACTTGATGAACATGCACAATGGGAAATCAGAAAAACAGCGGAAGCAATGAAAGAGTTGATCGAAAAATAAAAGTGCCCGTTCTGTGGAGATGCTCCTATCAGAATATCCATAGAGCGTAAATTTTCATCCAACATTACAACAGAAAGTTATATTCTTTACACTGCACTAAAACTTTCTTTTTGTGATACTATATTTTATATTTTAAACAGACTAATAAGAGGAATCCCAATTATGAAAAAAAATCTATCCCTCGGCATTATCGCCACAACACTTTTTATCAGCGGATGCGCCCAGAAACACCTCGTCGTGAATGGACTTATATGCCCTGAAGGGCGCACCGAAGAGCGTATAAAAGCCGATTTACAAGAGTGCCGCTATTATGACCTCAAAGCCGCTACAGAAGCGTCTAAAGCCCCTATGAACATCGAGTGCAAAACCTGTCTTGAGAGCAAAGGGTACAAGATCGAGCAATAACACCTATTCCCTCTGCGGAATAGCCTCTTTTACACTGCACACGTTACTGCACTATAAAAATATTTATCGATATCGCTATTGTTGAAAGTTAAGAAGAAGAGAGAAGGGTCAAGACCCGAAAGGTCTTGATTTGTATTTAGAGTGCTGCTTTTGCTTGAGCGGTGAGGACTGTGAAAGCCGCTGCATCGTTCATTGCCATGTCAGCAAGGATTTTGCGATCAAGTTCGATGTTGGCACGTTTAAGGCCGTTCATGAATACTGAATAGCTCATTCCGTTTAGGCGGCATGCCGCATTGATACGGATAATCCACAATTTGCGGAATTCACGTTTTTTCTGTTTACGATCACGAAACGCGTATACGAGTGAGCGCTCAAGTTGCTCTTTCGCTTTACGGAAATGTTTGTGACGTGCACTGTAGAAACCACGTGCGAGTTTCAATACTTTTTTATGACGTCTGCGTCTTACGACACCAGTTTTTACTCTTGGCATTTTTTTCCTTTCTTTACCCGGTTCATTTCAATATTAATGACGGGGTGCCGCTTTGCGGACTTGCCCAGCTCTACGCTGGAGAGTTTAATAATAGAGCTAAAATTAGCCTACGATCATCTTTTTGATGTTTTTCACATCGACAGCAGCAACCACTTTTGGTGAGTTTTGCTTACGTCGAGTTCCTGCATCCTGTTTGGTCAAAATATGGCTACGGAATGCGCTACCACGTTTGAGTGTGCCGTTTTTCTTTACTTTGAAGCGTTTTACCGCCCCTTTAACCGATTTCATTTTTGGCATCGACTTGATCCTTTCGCAAAAATTCTCTAAACGAGACGCGGATTATACCATAAAAAAGCTTTTTATTAATTGATCTATATGTAAATAAGAGGGAAACGGATAAGCACACAGCCGTGTGCTCGCTACACCGCCGAGGTGAACCCCGTTTTGGTATAGCCTCACGGGAAGAATTCCGCCGGCGTGCTACAGAAGCAAATGAGTTATTTTTTTTCTTCTTTTTTCGGAAGAATCATCATATTGCAATAACGCCCTTCCATTGCCGGAGCTTTGTCCATGGTACCGAGGTCTTCAACCATCGGCCATACGCGCTGCAATACGGCTGCTGCCGCTTCCGGATGGGCCATTTCACGTCCTCTCAAAAAGACGCGAAAACGGACATGTTTTCCCTCTTCAAGGAATTCACGTGCGTGCTTTACTTTATAGCTGACATCATTATCAGCGATTTTAACCGAAAGTTTAATCTCTTTGACTTCTACTTTAGTCTGCTTTTTACGTGCCTCTTTTTTCTTTTTCTCTTCCTGATAATGAAACTTGCCGTAGTCCATAATCTTGGCTACAGGGGGCTTTGCATCCGGGGAGATCATGACGAGATCGAGTCCCATATCGTTGGCTTTACTCATCGCTTCTTGGGTCGAAATGATCCCTAGTGCTTCACCACCGTCGATAACACATCGTACCTCGGGAACCCTGATATCTTCATTCATCTGGACTCGGTCTTGTTTTTTACTCAAAAATGCACCTCATTAATTTTTTCTTTGACCATAGCGAGGAATTGCTCTTCGCTTAGGTTGTACTGTTCGCGCTTGCGTCTGTCACGCACCGCAACACTTTTAGCGCTTACCTCTTCATCACCAAGAACGATGATCATCGGTACGCGCCCTTTTTCTGCCGTTCGAATCCGTTTGTTAAGACTGTCATTTTTATCAAAAATTTCATAGTCCGCACCCAGATCCATCAATTTATCCCCCAACTCACGGGCATACGCGACGTGAGATTCTGCAATCGGAACGATCGCAACCTGCGTCGGAGCGATAAACATCGGAAATTCCCCAGCATAATGCTCCGTCAATATACCAACAAATCGCTCAAATGAACCTAAAATTGCACGATGAATCATCACTGGCTGAATTTTAACGTTCTCTTCTCCGTTATATTCGAGTTCAAAACGCTCCGGCAGGTTGAAATCGAGCTGAATTGTTCCGCACTGCCATTCGCGTCCGATAGCATCGGTAATCTTGATATCGATTTTAGGGCCGTAAGATGCTCCGCCCCCCTCGTCGATCTCATAGGCTAGATTGTGTTTGTCCATCGCCGTCTTCAATGCATTGGTCGAAATTTCCCACACAGCGTCATCTCCAACCGCTTTATCAGGCTTCGTAGAGATCATCATCTTGTAGTTAAATTCAAACGTACTCATGATTTTATCGACAAAATCGACCACTTCGATAATCTGCTCTTCGATCTGATCTGCAGTACAGAAGATGTGGGCATCGTCTTGGGTAAATTCACGGACACGGAATAGCCCGTGAAGCGCTCCCGTCATCTCGTGACGGTGCACGACCCCATATTCAAAGTATTTAAGGGGAAGATCGCGGTACGAGTGCAAATCGTGCTCGTACACTTTAATATGGCCGACGCAGTTCATCGGTTTTACACCGAATTCAATCTCGTCAATATTGGTGAAATACATATTTTCACCGTAGTTTTGGTAGTGTCCGCTCACTTTCCATAGGTCAGAACGAAGCATTTCAGGGCCGCGAACCGGCTCATAACCGCGTTTACGGTGTGCTTTGAACAATAGCTGCTCCAAACGAGAACGCATACGTGCACCCGCAGGGAGCCAGATTGGGAATCCGGCCCCTACTTCCTCACGAAATGTGAAAAGCTTCATCTCGGCACCGATTTTCCGGTGATCCCGTTTTTCGGCTTCAGCCATCATCTCTAAATAGGCTTTGAGCGACTCTTTGTCCGCAAATGCGATGCCGTAGATACGGGTAAGCATTTCGTTCTTGCTGTCACCGCCGAGATACGCACCCGAAATTTTGGTCAGTTTGAAATAGCGAAGCAATCCGACGCTCGGCAAATGGGGCCCTCGGCACAGGTCTTCGAAATTCCCCTGCTTGTAGATCGATACCGTATCACTCGGGATACGGTCCATAACCGCTTGCTTGAGATGGTCGTCGGCGAATTTAACGCGTGCTTCATCTTTCGTAATTTCGTAGCGCTCGATTTTCTCTTTGCCTTTGGCGATATCAAGCATTTTTTTCTCGATCGTTTTTAGATCTTCTTCACCGATCGGTTCATTAATTTTAAAATCGTAATAAAACCCCTCTTTGACCACCGGCCCGACATAAAATTTTGCATCAGAGTAGAGCGCCTTAATCGCTTCGGCCAAAAGATGTGCGCACGAGTGGCGAATCACTTCGAGGGCATCGGCAGAATTGTCATAAGCGATCTCTTCGCCACTGATCCCTAAGCTTTGTGCGGTTTGCAAATCAAAAATTTGATCGTTATGTTTGATCGCGATGATATCCATGGAAAGTTGCCTCATAATGAAAATGGTTAAAACTGTCGCGAATTATACGGTGTTGTTGATTGGTTTGAGTTTAAATCTGACAAGTATGGGGGAAAATTAGGGTTAAAATATAGAAATGGTGGTCCCAACAGGACTCGAACCTGTGACCACTACCTTGTCGAGGTAGTGCTCTACCAACTGAGCTATAAGACCATCCTAGCTAATGCAAGGTCGAAATTATAGCCTTGCAGAAGTTAAAAATGACTTAACTTCTGCAATAATGTGGCCGAAAATTTAAAATCATCAGCCAAAGAACCGCAAAATCGATCATTACGTCGGCAAAATTAAACACAGCAAAATCAAACCCGCAATGCCAATAGACATAATCGACAACCCCTCCGTGGACAAACCGGTCGTATACGTTAGACAAACCGGCCCCTACCATAATGCCGGCAGGAAACACGTAGCATGATTTTCTCAACCATAACGTATACCCTGCGACGCCGGCTAAAAGGGCGAGCTGTATCCATTTTAGCGACTCGTCTAAAAAAGAGAGCATGGAAAAGGCAACCCCTTTGTTATAAACCAATATTAGATCAAGGCATTGGGTATAGGAGCGAAACCCCTCCAGAAAGAGCCCTTTTATGGTTTGATCGACGATAAATATCCCGATCAACGCCAATACGAGGATTAAGATCGATCTAGCCATTCAGTACCTTCTCAAAAAAGCTGACAAGATGTTCCATCGATTTTTCCATTACTTTAGCATCTTTACCCTCTAGCAAAATACGAAGTTTATTTTCTGTCCCTGAATAGCGAATCAGATGGCGCATATGTGCGCTCTCTATTTTAGCGAGCTCTTCACTAAGCCCCTCAATCTGATCGAGCGGTTTTTTGATTTTAACTTTTATATTGACTAATTTCTGCGGATACAGTTTAAACGGACGGAGCACTTTACTTGCCTTTTGCCCTGAGGTGAGAAGCAATGCCAAAATTTGGAGCGCACTCACCAATCCGTCTCCCGTTTTGGCGTAATCATGCAAAATAATATGACCGCTTTGCTCCCCGCCGAAGTTGATGCCGTTCTCACGCATCACTTCCAACACGTATTTATCGCCGACGTTGGATCGGAAAAGTTTGAGCCCGTTCTCATTCATCGTATCTTCTAAAGCCTGATTGCTCATAACGGTAGAGACGATCCCGCCCCCTTTGAGCTGACCGTTTTTGTGTAAAAAGAGTCCCAGCGCCCCTAAAATCTGATCGCCGTCAACTTCATCCCCTTTTTCATCCACGACGATAAGGCGGTCTGCATCCCCATCGAGCGCCAAACCGATATCCGCGCGGTACTGCTTGACCGCTTCGCGTAAATCTTTGGTGTGCATTGCTCCGCACCCCTCGTTGATATTAAATCCGTTGGGTTTATCGTGCAATACGATCACTTCGGCACCCAGCTCTTCGAGCACCGTCGGCCCCACTTTGTACCCCGCACCGTTGGCCGTATCCAATACAATGCGCAATCCCTGCAGCGTTAACTCGCGGCTGAACGAGTTTTTGAGCTGAACGATGTAACGTCCGATCACGTCATCGATCCGCTTGGCGCTTCCGATCTTTTTCCCTGTCACCTGCCCCTCCTCAAGACGGGCCTTATCCTGAGCGATTGCTTCGATTTGGGCTTCGATATCTTCGGAGAGCTTATTTCCTTGGGCATCGAAAAATTTAATCCCGTTGTCTTCAAAAGGATTATGGCTCGCCGAAATCATAATTCCCGCGTCACATCGCATATTCAATGTCAAAAATGCGATTGCCGGAGTCGGCATCGGACCGATTTGTACCACATCGTACCCCACTGCCGTCAGGCCGCTTACAATGGCATTCTCGATCATGTAGCCGCTTTTACGGGTATCTTTACCGAGTAAGATTTTTTTGGTACGGGAATGGGAACTAAAATAGATCCCTGCCGCCATCGCTACACGCATTGCCAATTCTGCCGTCAAAAATGAGCCCGCTTCTCCGCGTACACCGTCTGTTCCAAAGAGTTTCATTGTTAGTTGTTTCCTTTTTTACCATTGTTTTGGATTTTTCGAGGGATAATCCATAAAGTTTAACTTAATTTTAATTATCTTTAAGGTAACATTCTACCCTAAAAAAAATTCGACAAGGATAAATGCCATGGCAAACCATAAGTCAGCATTGAAACGTATCCGTCAGACTGAAAAGCGCACAGAGCGCAACCGGTTCTATCGTACGCGTATTAAAAACATCGTTAAAGCAGTCCGCACTGCACTTGATGCAGGTAACAAAGAAGAAGCACAAGCAGCGCTTGTTATCGCTAACGCCAACCTTCATAAATATGTTAGCAAAGGTGTCTTGAAAAAAGAGACTGCTGCACGTAAAGTTAGCCGCCTTCACCTCGCTGTAAACGCGTTATAAATTTTAAAACGCCGAAAGGAGACAATCCCTTTCGCCTACACTCGCCTTTATGGCGCTGAAACTTGCCTCCGCGGGGGCAGATTTTCCTCTTGATACCTTTTTAGGGAACCACAACTATGCTATCCGATAAACTCACCCCTTTTATTAACCGCTACAATGAACTCAGCGAACTTCTCAGTGCACCGGACATCGGTTCAGATATCAAACGGATGACCGACCTCTCCAAAGAGCAATCCGCCATCCAGGCAATTGTTACCAAAGCGACCGAATACAAAAAACTCCTCGCTGATATCGAAGAGAATAAAGCCCTGATATTTGATGCGGAACTCGGCGAACTCGCCAAAGAAGAGCTAAAATCGCTCGAACCGCTGGTAGAGCCTCTTGAAGACGAGATCAAAAAACTTCTTATTCCGGCCGATCCGAACGACAAGCGCAATATCTACATCGAGCTTCGTGCCGGAACGGGAGGAGACGAAGCGGCGATTTTTGTCGGCGATTTGTTTAATGCCTATGTCCGTTACGCCGATCTGAAGGGGTGGAAGATCGAACTGATGAGCACCAGCCCGTCCGATGCGGGAGGATTCAAAGAGATCATCGCCCTCATCAAAGGAGAGCAAGTTTACTCCCGGCTCAAATACGAAGCGGGAACCCACCGCGTACAGCGTGTCCCTGCGACAGAATCGCAAGGACGCGTTCATACCTCGGCCATTACCGTCGCTGTCATGCCCGAAGTGGATGATGTCGAAATCAACATCAACGAAAGTGATCTTAAAATCGACGTCATGCGTTCCAGCGGATGCGGCGGGCAAAGTGTCAATACGACCGACTCTGCGGTCCGTATTACCCATATTCCCAGCGGTATCGTCGTCAATAATCAAGATGAAAAATCACAGCATAAGAATAAAGACAAGGCGATGAAAATTCTCAAAGCGCGTTTGTATGAAATGCAAATACAAGAGGCAAAAGAAAAAGAGATGAATGAGCGTAAAGAGCAGGTAGGAACGGGAGACCGCAGTGGCCGTATCCGTACCTACAACTACCCGCAAAACCGCATCTCCGATCACCGCATCACCCTAACCCTCTATCGTCTCGAAGAGATTATGCAAGGGGGGCTTATGGATGATATCATCGAACCTCTGATTGCCGATGCCCAAGCCAAAATTATGGAAAATGCGGGATTATAATCGCCAAAGAGTCTCAAATGTCCCTTTGACTTCCCCTTTAAACGTAATCGTCCCCTCGTCAAGTCCCAGATATAGCGTCTCTTTGCTTTTAGGATAGACACGGGCATTATCCGCCACCATTCCTTCGATCGAAGCTCTGTAAAAGCACGCAGCCATTCCCGTTCCGCACGCTAACGTCTCGTCTTCTACCCCACGCTCATAGGTACGAACGCGGATTGATCCGTTACTTTCAACGTGTGCGATATTGACATTGGCATTGTATTTGTAACGGAGTTCTCTCGCCATCGCAATATCAAAATGGTCCATTCTAGCATCAAATGTCACGAGATGGGGGACACCCGTATCGATCAGCCACCATGTCATCTCATGCTCTGAAATAGCATCATTGATAACGAGCGGAGGGGTCAAATCGCTTTGGACCATATCTCCCTCTACGTGCGCTTTTATCAGCCCCGCGCCCGTTAAAAACGCCATCTTCTCACCGGATAGTCCGAAACGGTAAGCATAATGGGCACACGCACGGCTTCCGTTTCCGCACATCGATGCCGTCGAGCCGTCCGCATTGTAAAACTCCCATTCAAAATCATGGCTCTCATGGGGGAGAATGACAATTAGCCCATCCGCGCCGATGCCGTTTTGGCGGTCACAAAGAATTCGGGCAAGTCCGGATCGATCCGCTCCATGGAAAGCATGAAAGATGACAAAATCGTTTCCGCTGGCGCAGTATTTGGCGATTTGAAGCATACGGTATCCTTGGATAAATATATGCAATTATACCTTAGGGGCGGGGTAGAGTGCTTTAATCGTATCGACAAAATGTTCGCACTCTTTTTGGAGGTGTTTGAGATTGGATGAGTTATCGATCACCCATGTCGCACGGGAACGTTTTTCATCGATATCCATCTGCGTCTCGATACGGCGGAGAGACTCTTCGCGCGAAAAACCGTTACGCTTCATGAAACGCTCCAGCTGAAGCTCTTTTGGGGTATAGACCACAACCGAATGTTCAATCGGATACGCACCGGTTTCAAAAAATAGCGGGATGTCGATGAGATAGGGATATTTGAGCTGATCTTGTTTTTCACTTTGTTCTTCAATGGCCGCACGAATTTTCGGATGCAAAAACGCTTCAAGTTCTTTTTTAGCCTCGGGATCGGAAAAAATCAGTTTTCCCAGCTCCGGGCGGATCACTTTGCCGTTATTCACATACTCCGCACCAAAATGTTCGCTTACCCAGCCGCTGTTCTCATCCAAAATCCGGTGCGCGATCGCATCCGCATCGATGATGCGCAGACCGCTAAGGCTTAGAAGGGAAGCAACGGTGCTTTTCCCCGTCGCGATCCCTCCCGTGAGTGCTATTGCATATTTAAACGCCATTAATTGCGCAATTGACCCAAATAATTTTTACGAATGTACTGCGGCATCGCAAACGCGGCAATGTGAATATCGCAGTTGTAATACTGCTGCCCCTCCAGCAGATCGCTGCGCTGCAAAATCAAATCAGCCGTCGGATGATACTCTTTTGAGCAGAGCAACAGTGTCGTACCATCCCCAACATGATAAGGCATAATAATTTTAAAATAGTTGCCGAGTATCTCTAAGAGCTGAGTGTTCGCCTCTTGTTCATCAAGATTCGGATGAACCATGACCGCCAATCCGTCCTCTTTCAAAATACGGTTAATATGGGCCAATACCGCAGCATCCGAAATATGGGCATCCAAAATTATAATATCCATACCCTTATCCGCGCAGTCGCGAAGATCGTTCAATAAAGAAGACGTCCCGATCACCGTTGATTCGATATTACGGTAGCGACTTATCTCTTGCTGCAACAAGGCAGGCGCATTGCTCGCTATTAATAGCTCTTTGGGGTTCTTGTGCGTGCACAATGGAACATGGATCATCATTTCAGGGAAAATAAACGTTTTCATAAATGGAATAATCTCTTTTATATGGAATCTTTGAGCGATTGTAACACGCAGAGATTAAAACGCATTGAATCTTCCGTTCCGCGTTCAAATATTAAAGAATTAACGGATTATAAGGGTAAATCTCAACCGATTTTTTTCACACCAACGTTATAAAAGGAAGATTAGTTATAATTTCCCTACTAAAACAGGTGAGGACTTCCATGAGCCAAATCAGCTATAAAGACGCCGGTGTCGATATCGATGCCGGTAACAGTTTTGTCGAAAATATCAAACCGCTTGTCAAATCGACCGCAATTCCCGGCGTATTAGGTGGAATCGGTTCATTTGCCGGTGCATTTGAACTTCCACAGGGGTACCGCGAGCCGGTCATGCTCGCTGCGACCGACGGTGTCGGAACCAAACTGAAACTGGCGATTGATTCTGGAATTCACAATACGGTCGGGATTGATCTGGTCGCAATGTGCGTCAACGACCTTATCTGTAATTTCGGGACTCCCTCCTTTTTCCTCGATTATTATGCGACCGGCAAACTCGATGTTACCGCGGCGACTGCCGTTGTAAGCGGAATCGCCGAAGGGTGCCGTCAAGCCGAATGTGCCCTGATCGGCGGAGAAACGGCAGAGATGCCGGGCATGTACCATTCAGACGATTACGATCTCGCCGGATTTGCCGTCGGAATCGGCGAAAAATGCGAATTGGACCGCACCGACAAAGTCGCTGCGGGAGATGTTCTTATCGCACTTCCAAGCTCAGGATTGCACTCAAACGGATTCTCATTAGCCCGCAAAGTACTGTTTGAAAAGATGGGGATGAAATTCGAGGATAATTTCGAAGGAAAACCTCTTATCGAAACTCTTCTTACTCCGACGCGTATCTATGTCAAAACATTCAAAGCGCTCAAAGATAAAATCCAAGCGTTAGCGCACATTACGGGTGGCGGAATTGTTGAGAACTTCCCGCGTGTATTGCCCGAAGGGCTGCGTGCCGTAATCACGGAATCTTCTATCCGTGTTCTCCCCATTTTTGAACTGATCGGGCAACATGTCGAACGTGCCGAAATGTTCCGTGCGTTCAATATGGGGGTCGGAATGATCCTTGTCGTCAAAGAAGGCGATGCGGCCGACGTCCTTGCTGCTACCGACGGATATATCATCGGCCACCTCGAAGCGGGAACGCGCGAAGCGGTTCTCGTATAAATCGATCCGCCGAAAGGAGACCTCTCCTTTCCCCCTTCAAAACACACTTCCCCTTTCTCTTTTCCCTCTTTCGATGTATAATCTGGCTAATACCCTATTTTTATTCTAAAAGGAGAACCCGATGATAGGCAAAATTCTAGCCGGTATTACAATTGCCGCTATAGGAATACAATTTATCCCGTACGGAAAAGAGCATACCAATCCGCCGATTATCAGCGAGCCAAAATGGGATTCGCCCCGAACCAAAAAATTGTTCGATAGTGCGTGTGCCGATTGCCATTCGCACCAAACGACTTACCCGTGGTACACGAATGTTGCCCCTGTTTCATGGCTGACTCAGCGTGACGTGGATGAGGGGCGCGAACACTTCAATGTCTCGGCATGGGGAGCGCAAAAAAAGAATGAGGGTGAAGATGCGGCAAAAGAGGTGCGGGAGGGCGATATGCCGCCATGGTTTTATCTCCCGACCCATCCTGAAGCCAGACTCAGCGACGCGGAAAAACAAGAGTTAATCAGCGGATTGGAAAATACGTTCGGGAAAGAGGGGGAAGAAGCGAAGTAATTAAAATCTTTTTTTTTTAAAGAAGAGGATCAATCCTCTTCTTTCTTCTTCTCTTCTTCCAACAGATCCGCACGAGGGAACGTAAAAGTCGATTCGCGGGTTACAAAGACTTTCTCTTTGTCATCAAGAGCGTATGCTTTGATCGTAATCGGGATGACGGTGTCTTTACGATTATCATTCACCAGCATCTCATCGGTATAAAGGATAACCACTTTTTTCTTCTTGATGCCCGGGCTTACGTTAAACGGTTCGCTTGGCTCGCCGATTTTAATTTTCCCTTCCATCCCTTTTGGAGCGATGACGTCAAAATAGTACTTGTGGTCTTCATTCAATGTATTTTGAAGCAAAAAGATATAGGCATTGTTCACTTTTATCTTGCCATCGTCCGCATGAAGGATCGAATAGAGCCGATTCTCTTTATTGATATTAAGAAGCATATACTCTTTTTTACTTCCCATAATGCCCAGGATAACACTAACGATGACCAAGACCGCGATATATCCCCAGATTTTCGGACGGAGATAGTGGGTTTTCCCTTTTTGAAACAGCGTCTCTTTCTCGCTTGACCACTCCACCAAAGAGGCTTTCCCGAGCTTACCCATCACTTCGGTACAGGCATCGACACATTCCAGACAGTTGATACACTCCAACTGAAGTCCTTTACGGATGTCGATATGGGTCGGGCACACCGTGACACAACTCTCACATGTTGTACACTCCGCATTCGCATTGACGGAAAGAAGATCTTTTTGCTTGGTAAACATCTTCTCTTTGTGCTCATCATAGATGTCGCCGCCGCGATTTGGATTATAGATCGCCATGACCGTATCGTCATCGTATAGAACCGATTGTATACGTGAATAGGGGCATACGTAAACACAAAAATTTTCTTTCAGAAAAATAACGTCGTACACCAAAAAAGCAACGATTCCGAGTATCGTCCCGACAAGAACGGTATGATCAGCCGGATTTTGGATGTAGGCCAAAAAATCTTCGGGAGGAACAAAGAACCACATTAAATCGGATGCCGCGAGAAACGATAATCCGGTCCATAGCAATAGCCCTACCACCCGTTTGATTTTATTTTCCAGAGTTGAATAATCGGGTTCCTGCTGTTTGTTTTTAATCCGCTTGCGAAGACCGAGCAGTTTTGTTTCGATCAAATCACGGTACACAACACGAAAGATTGTCTGAGGACACATCCATCCGCAGAAGACCCGTCCGCCCAATACGGTCATGCCGAAGACCCCGATAAAAAGGATCATCAATAAAAACGGCATCAGGTAGAGCTCTTGCATATCAAACTGAACAAACATCAGATGAAGTTTAAGCTTGTCGAAGCTCAGCAAGAACAGATGATTGCCCCCTATTTTAATCCACGGTACGCCTATTGCAAAAACAGTAATCAAACCATAGAACCAATACCGTTTGATCCGCCATGGGGTCCACCCCTTCAAATACTCTTCACTCATTCATTCTCCTTCGAACTTGTTTCAATTGTAGGACATTTAATCGTACTCACAACCATTGCTTCCGCATCTTCATCACTGCCGACAATCCCGCTCACCACTTCCTTGAGTTCACGAGACTCGATATAATCTTTAAGCGAACTGCGGCTGACCCCTAAAATACGTGCGATTTCACTCACACTGTTTCCCTTCTTTAATAATCCGAGTATTGTATCGAGATGAATATCGAATTTTGAAGAGGATTTTGACCCGCGCGGCCGCCCTATCCCTTTTTTCACATCGTCTTGAAGTGTCTGGCGAAGTTGATCGATAAGACCTAAAACAACCATTGTATCACTTTTACGATCAATGACGACGCCTTGCTTGACCAAATGGATCGTGTTGCCGTTTTTAAGCAGGCAGCTCAACATTTGGACCAGATCCTCAATATGGCTGCTCAACGTCCAGGTATCGTATACGATCAACATATCATGATCCAGTGTACGGAAAAACCGAACTACCTCATGCCGTTCGCTGATACGTTTGCTTTGGGATGTCTGATCGACCAGTTCTTCATGAATCGTTATCCCTTTTTGATCGACGTAACCGTTAATCAGCTTGAGTTGTTCATAAATACCGTCAAAATCTTTATCGGGGCGGATATAGCTAACTGTCATTAACGGTGATATCCTTTATTATTTTGAATTTCACCGTCATTCTAGCTCAAAGTGACGATTAAAGTCAATGGTTATATCTATTTTTTCGTCAAATTTTATTTTCTATAATGACGATTTCGCATTGAAGCTCTATTCCAAATTCCGTCATAACCCGTTTTTCGGCCTCTCGGATCAGGATCATCGCATCCGAAAAGGTGCCTCCTCCGTAATTGACCAGAAAATTAGCATGAACTTCGCTAAACGCCATCATCCCCTGACGCACCCCTTTAAGCCCTACGGCCTCGATCAGCCGTCCCGCATAATCACCCGGCGGGTTTTTAAAACAGCTCCCGGCACTGGGTTCATGCGGCTGGTTGGAACGCATCTGCGCAAACATCTCCAGACGCTCGGCGGAAAATCCCTTTTCTAGGGTAAATACGGCTTCAAAAATCACTTCATTGATTGACGTCTTCCGATATCCGTATTCAATCTCCTCTTTGGGTATCCACCCGCTTTGGGTCCGGATGGCGATCAAATGGTTGAAAATTTCGTATTCTTTCAACCCGGCATTCATCTTTAACATCCCGCCAAGAGTCCCCGGAAGTTTTGAGAGATACTCAAAATGGGCAATATCGTTTTTTTTGCAAAATGATACGACGCGCCCACCCGGCGTAGCGGCACCGATAATAAGACGTTCCTCTTCCGATCGGATAAAGTCGTACTGCTTGGAGAGAATCATCAATGAAGGGGGGGCAGGGGAAACAAGAATATTATTCGCCGATCCGATTATGAGATGACCTTCAGGGACAATGTCATTTTCGACCATCGCGACTTCAACGCTCGGACCGATACGAATCGAACTGAATTTGGAAAAATCTATGGTTTTGCTATGCATACTAGATACTTTCATCCCGATCGCGTGTATAAATTACTGTGTAAACGTTGGAATCATATTAAACATTCGAATCGTGAAATCTTGCATCTCGTTCATCATCCACGGCATGGTTAAAATGATAACGACAACGATACCGATCACTTTCGGGATAAAGCTGAGCGTCGCCTCATTAATCTGTGTCGTTGCCTGAAAAATACTTACCGCCAATCCCAAAAACATACCGACCAAAAGTGCCGGAAGAGACAAGATCAACGCGATTTTAAAGGTTTCCACCCCTAAACCGATGAGCTCTTCTTGTATCATTTTGATTTCCTCACTGCGATAACTCTGCGTTCGCTTCGGCAGCGTGCCCGTGCGCTGCAAGCCGCTCTCATTAGGAATTTCTCAATTCTGTGTATTCGAGCGGAATCATAAAATCTCTCGGATCAATTTGTGCATCAAAAAAACCGTGTTTGTAACCCAAATCAAATAGTACTTCGATCGCTTTATATTGGTTTTCACTCAGCGTGATCGATTCATCATTGGCATAAAGTTCCAAATATTTTTCGAGAGTCGAAGCATCGATCCGCACCAAAGATCGCTCAATCAACATTTTTGAGAGCGCTTCTTTGTGATCGCGTGCGATTTGTACCGCCTTAGTCAGAAGCGTTTCATACTCGATCGCCAATGTCAGCGGAAGCGAACGGCGGATTGCCATTCCCCCGAGCGGCAGAGGCAATTCCCCCCCGGCCAACTCGCACCAAATATCCCATAATTCACGTTCTACTTCAAGCGACTCGTCGTATCCCAAAATACTCTCATGGATCAATACCCCGGCATCGACGGTGCCGTCCAATACTGCCTGCTCTATCTCTAAAAAATTCATATAGACGATCTTGGCATCAGGATAGGCGATTCGAAACAGCAATGCATTGGTCGTATACTTTCCGCTCAAAGCGACCTTGAACCGCCGCTTTAAAACAGTCCCTTTTTTGCGGATAAGCTTAGGACCGTAGCCGCTGCCGAAACTGACTGCCGTTCGTAAAAGGGCATAGTCGTTTCGGATATGAGGATATAAACCGAAGCTGATAGCGGTAATATCATAGGTCCCCTTGAGCGCTTCGGTATTCAGTGTCTCGATATCAAGGGCAATATTGTCGAAAACGGTATTTTTTTTACCGACCCACCCGAATTTAATTGCATAATACATAAAGATATCGTCGGCATCGGGGGAATGGGCAATCACCATTTTTTTCACAAAAAATCCTAAACATAATTTTCTGCCTGATAAAGGCAATCTTAAGCGCCTCAGCGGCTAGCGCGGCCAAAAGGGAATCACCCCCTTTTGGCGTGTTTAATAAACAGCTCAATTAAATTTTAACCAAATAACGATAAAATATCCCTATTCCATAAGTGCGAATGACATATATGTCAAAATGCAATATTTTAAAATTATATTTCAAATTGTCATATTATTGTCCCAACTTTTAGATATTAACCGCAGGAGAGTGGAGCATGATGGATCCAAATAAACAAAAATCGCTGGACTTGGCGATGAAACAAATCGACAAAACCTTTGGCAAAGGGACGTTGATGCGTCTGGGTGACAAAGAGATCGAACCCATCAATGCTATCAGCACCGGTTCAATCGGTCTTGACCTGGCGCTTGGAATCGGCGGAGTACCCGAGGGGCGTGTCGTTGAAATCTACGGTCCCGAAAGCTCGGGGAAAACAACACTTAGCCTTCAGATTACCGCAGAGTGCCAAAAGCGCGGCGGCGTATGTGCCTTTATCGATGCAGAGCATGCACTGGATGTCGGCTATGCAAAAAATCTCGGAGTAGACGTAGAAAATCTTCTCGTGTCGCAACCCGATTACGGCGAACAGGCTCTTGATATTGTTGAGACCATTGTCCGAAGCGGTGCCATCGATCTGATCGTCATTGACTCGGTCGCGGCACTCACCCCGAAGGTGGAAATCGAAGGGGAGATGAACGACCAGCAAGTCGGCGTCCAGGCACGTCTGATGTCCAAAGCGCTGCGCAAATTGACCGGTATAATGCATAAGATGAACTGTACTATTATTTTCATCAACCAAATCCGGATGAAAATCGGCACGATGGGATACGGTTCACCCGAAACAACAACCGGGGGGAATGCATTGAAGTTTTATGCATCGGTCCGTATCGACGTTCGAAAAATCGCCACGTTGAAACAAGGCGAAAGCCAAATCGGAAACCGTGTAAAAGCGAAAGTCGTCAAAAATAAAGTAGCACCGCCTTTTAGACAAGCCGAATTTGATATTATGTTTGGCGAAGGAATTTCGAAAGAAGGCGAACTCGTCGACTATGGGGTCAAACTTGACATCATCGACAAAAGCGGGGCCTGGTTCAGTTTTGAGGACGTGAAACTCGGTCAAGGGCGTGAAAACGTCAAACAAAAATTTAAAGATGAACCTGAATTGGCTCGTCGTGTCGAAGAAAAAATTAAAACCGCCATGGGTGCCGTAAACATCATGGTAATGGATGAATCTGATATAAGTGAGGTTGACGAATGATTTTTATTGATGAAGTAAGTGCTATTGAGGTAATGGACTCAAGAGGAAATCCGACGGTAAAAGCAACCGTCCAGCTAAGTGACGGAACCCGAGAAAGCGCAATTGTCCCAAGCGGTGCAAGTACCGGTAAACGTGAAGCACTGGAGTTACGTGACTGCGATGCGCGTTATATGGGCAAAGGAGTTTTAAAAGCGGTTGAGCACGTCAATACCGACATCGCGGATGCGATCATGGGACTAAGCCCTTACAATCAGGCAATGGTCGATGCGGTCATGAAAGAGCTTGACGGTACGGAGAACTACTCCAATCTGGGTGCCAATGCCGTACTCGGTGTCTCTATGGCCGTAGCTCGCGCTGCCGCAAAAAGCCTGAATATCCCTCTTTACCGCTATCTTGGCGGCGCCAATGCAATGGTAATACCGGTTCCGATGTTGAACATTATCAACGGCGGTTCTCATGCGGACAACAGCGTCGATTTCCAAGAATACATGATCATGCCGATCGGATTCAGCGATTTCAGCGAAGGATTGCGTGCATCGTCAGAGGTCTATCATAATCTAAAGAAAATCCTGAAAGACCGTGGTGCCAATACGGCTCTCGGCGATGAGGGGGGATTCGCTCCGGATTTAAGTTCAAATGAAGAGCCGATCCAAGTGATTATGGAAGCAATTGCGGCAGCCGGGTACAAAGCAGGCGAACAAATCGCCATAGCATTGGATGTTGCTGCATCCGAACTCGTAACCGAAGGGGGCTACAGACTCGATTCTGAAAACCGAACGGTAACGTCTGAAGAGCTTGTCGGATATTATGAAGCGCTCTGCGCAAAATACCCGATCGTATCGATCGAAGACGGCTTGAGCGAAGACGACTGGGCGGGATGGAAAGTTCTTACCGATCGTTTGGGGTCTAAAGTACAGCTTGTCGGAGATGATCTATTTGTAACCAATGCCAACATTCTGGCTGAAGGGATTGCAAAAGGGATTGCCAACTCGATTCTGATCAAACCAAACCAGATCGGATCGGTATCCGAAACCATGCTCACCGTCCGTCTTGCACAGCGTAACGGATACAAATGTGTGATGTCTCACCGTTCGGGCGAAAGCGAAGATGCGTTTATTGCCGATTTTGCCGTTGCCCTTAACTGCGGCGAAATCAAGACCGGTTCGACCGCTCGCGGCGAACGTACTGCCAAATACAATCGACTTCTTGAAATCGAAACTGAAGTGATGTACGGCGAATATCTCGGGAATGCCTTGTTCAAATAATGATTCAAAATGATCAACTCCTGGAGGATGAAGAAGAAAATGAAAGTCTGACCGAGCGCTATTTCGGTCTTTCGACGACTAAATTTCTGATTGCCTCGGGTTTTGTTCTTATTTTGGGAATTTACTTGGGACTCATTTTTTTCGGCGACAATTCGTTGTCTGTGTTGTTGGATCTTGAAGAACACCAAAATTATCTGAATGAAGATATTGAACGGCTCAAGACGGAAAATGCCGCCTTACAAAAGCAATATTTTGAACTTAAAGAGCTGGATTCTGATTCTCAATGATTTTTAGGGGGAGTGTGTGACGACAAAAATATTATTTTTATGCGCTGCGATGATCAGTATGGCCATGGCACGCGAAAACCCATTTTTTGCAATCGATACGTCGTTGCCGGTAACTTCCAACATCCCCGACACCCTTCCCAAACTCACCGCTGCCTCCTACAATTTTCCCAATCAAGCGCGTGTTCTCAAAGAGGTTAGCTTTACGATCCAAAATGTCGATGGAAGCATTGAAACGCGCACCATGCAAGTCGATAACGCAATAGACTGGCATGCACCGCTCGTTATCTCCCAAGCATCCCGAAGCGTTGTTGGCAGCAGTACAAGATCAACTTCTGCAGCTGACTTCGGATTCGTTCGGATAGAGACAAAAGAAAAACGGCTTACCATAACATCCAACGATACAATGATACGACATTTTACCCTTGGCAATCCAAACAGAATCATCATTGATTATAAACATAAAGAGCCGTTTGACGTCAAAGAAAAGATACTCAACGCTCCACCGTATAAATCCGTAAGTGTTGCAAATCACGGACAATTTGTACGCGTAACCGTTATACTCGACGGAAGATACGACTATACTCTAAAAAATAATGGAAAAAACGTTTTAATATATTGTCGATAAGATGTAGAAAGCGGAGTTGAAGCTGTCTCTCTTCCCAAGAAAGGGAAGATGGAGAATTATTTTACGGCAGCCAATGCAGCATCGTAATCAGGCTCTGCAGTGATCTCAGGTACGATCTCTTTGTAAGTGACGATACCGTTTGCATCTACAGCGAAGATAGCGCGGCAAGTAACACCGGCAAGAGCACCGTCAGCGATCAATACGCCGTATGCGTTCGCGAATGCTTTGTTACGGAAGTCAGAAGCTACCGTTAGGCTTTCGATCCCTTCTGTTGAACAAAAACGTCCCGCAGCAAACGGAAGGTCCATAGATACAACGGTTACATCAACATCCGCGATTTCAGCCGCTTTTTTATTGAAGTTACGTGTTTCTGTCGCACATACTGCAGTATCAAGAGAAGGGACAACAACGATAAGTTGTTTTTTACCTTGAGCGCCACCCACTACTTTATCAGCAAGACCCTGTGAATTTACAACGGTCACTTCAGGTGCTTTATCACCTACTTTTACTTCATTTCCTGCAAGATTGACTACATTACCTTTTAGCATTGTTGTTGCCACGTAAAGCTCCTGTTTTTTGTTTGGTACGGAAATTGTACTTAAATCGGATAATTTTACTCTGAATTCTTAAAGAGCTGTTGTGGCTTAAGAAATATCACAGCTTACAACGAGGATTAATAGGGATGTCGCCATAATTGGCCAATTTTCCGCGATGATACTCTTCCACGGCTACACGCCCAATCATTGCGGCATTATCGGAGCAATAAGATAATTCGGCCAGATACAACGGGGTCTTGAACGTCTCCAACAGAGATTCAAGCCGTCGGCGTAAATAAAGATTCGCGCTCGCGCCGCCAACAATAGCAAAATGGACCGGTGGGTGACTTTTGAAATACTTTTTCAGCTTTTGCAGCAGGTGTTCCGTCGCAACACGCTGGAATGATGCGGCGATATGGGGATAATCTTCACTGCTTGCCCCTTCGACGGCCAATCGGACCTGATTTTTAAGTCCTGAATAGCTAAATGCGATCTGCGGTGACTGCCATAACGGAACCGTAAAATTAAACCGGTTCTCATCGCCGCGACGTGCTAGTTCCTCGATGAGAGGGCCGCCGGGATAACCCAGAGACATCATTTTCGCCACTTTATCAAAACTCTCGCCGTAGCTGTCATCCATCGTTGTTGCGACAGTACTCATCTCTTTGTGCGACGTCACCTCAATCAGCTGCGTATGTCCGCCGGAGACCAATAAGATACTCATCGGAAAAACAGACTCTTTTTCTATAAATAATGAATAGATGTGTCCAATCAAATGATTGATCGGAATAAGGGGTATATTTAAAGCAATACTGAGCGCTTTTGCCATAGTGACCCCTTCGATCAACGTAACCCCCAACCCCGGCTCATTCGTTACGGCTATCGCTTTGAGTTGATCGAACCACGGTTCGCACTCGCTTAATATTTTCGGCAGTGTCTCGGCATGCAAACGGCTCGCTAGCTCTGGAACGACGCCGCCGTATTTGGAATGTTCCAATTCCTGCGATATCTTTTTATGGTAGATGAGTTTTTTGGTCGCTATTTCTGTAATAGCGATTGAACTGTCATCGCAGCTGCTTTCTATACTCAGGATCATTCGATCCCCCGCTTATGGCCCAATACCCACTCTTTAACCCACGGCCATGCACCATAGCCTGCGTGAGTATTAATATGTCCCGCCGATTCGATTATTTTTAACTGTACGTTTAATTTGAATGCTAGGGTTATCGATTCTTCCATACACATATACGGATCATTATCGGAAACGACCATTAAAATATCGTTTGCGCAAAGATCGTCCGGGACGGGTGCAGGAAAAAACGTACTTACGTCCGGGGTATCGCTGTGATCTCTGGGAGGGGCGCACAAAAGAAGTTTTTTCACCCGGATGTCTATCATTTCACACAGATGAAACCATAATATATTTCCCAAAGAGTGGCAAACTACAACATCCGGCTGAACATCGCGGATAACCTTCAGTGCCTCCTGCACCCATACCTCTTTTTTAGGGGCTTGGTTGTCGCTCAGCTGAGGAAACGCGACGATGCAGTTTTCAACCACCAACTCCTGTGCCAGCCACGCTTGCCAATGGGGAGCATCACTGCCGTGCCATCCATGGAGAATCAGAACTTTCAGCATGACAACCCCCGAACGTATTCCCGGACACGCCCGTCAATATCAAATATCTCTTCAATGGAATCCGGACGCTCGGTAAATTGTTCAAACGCCTGCAAGATTCGATGGGAAATATCTAAAAAGCCGATTTTACCGGTAACGAAAAGTTCAATCGAAGCTTCGTTAGCGGCATTGACGATAACGCCGGCACGCGGATCGCGTAATACTTCGTCTTTAATCGACCAAATAGGATAACGTTCCGTCTCGATAGGGCGAAATTCTAACGATCCGATACGGCTCAAATCGATCCGTTCAACAATCGGCGTCTCAACTTTGCCCATTAATGCATAAGCTATCGGGAGGCGCATATCCGCATGGGCGAAATGGGCCGTCGTAGAACCGTCACTATAGTCTATGAGAGCGTGGATGAGCGATTTTGTCTCGATAAGGGCATCGTATTCCCCTTCACCGAAGAGCCATCTCGCTTCCAGAAGCTCAAAAAGCTTGTTCACCATCGATGCACTGTCGATCGTAATTTTCTGCCCCATCGACCAGTTGGGATGTTTCAATGCATCTTGAAGCGTAGCGCTCTGAAGCTTCTGCAGAGGCCAATCACGGAATGCCCCTCCGCTTGCCGTAATAACCATCCGTGCAACGGACCGCGGCGTTTGGTTCAGATACCACAGACCGAAGTGTTCGCTGTCGATCGGAATGATCCGGGAAGTATCCAAAAATGCTCCGCCGACCACCAACGACTCTTTATTGGCCAATGCCACATTTTTACCGCACTCAAGTGCTTTGAGGGTAGGCCGGAATCCTGCAAATCCGACCAATGCATTGACAACGCTAGGCGAAGGAGACGCTTCAATCATCTCCAGAATCGCCGCTTCTCCGGCTCTTACATCCGGATGACGGACACGGGAACGATCTTCTTCACGCATCACAACAACGCGCTTTGGAGAGTGTTTGAGGATTTGTGCATTGAGGAGGTCGATATTGCGCCCTGCGACAAGGGTATCGACGTTTAAATGAAATTGTTCGGCGATTTTGAGTGCATTGACTCCGATAGAACCCGTAGAACCCAGTAGGATCAAATAAGACCCCGCAGCAATACAAGCATCATGACCGAAGCGAACAGATATCCGTCGATTCTATCCAAAACGCCGCCGTGCCCCGGCAGGATCGTGCCGCTGTCTTTGACTCCGGCTTTGCGTTTGAGATAACTTTCAAACAGATCGCCGAACACCGCACCGATCGCGGTCATCATCGAGATAATGATTGCTTTGTCAATATCGACGATCGTCACACCGACAAAGAAACCGGCAGCCGTAGCAACCAAAATACCGCCGTATACCCCTTCACGCGTCTTGCTGGGAGAAGAGACGCTAAAAGGGGTTTTGCCGATACTGCGTCCGACCACATAAGCACCGATATCTGCAGAAGCGACGACAACGATAAGCCATAAAAGCGACGTTATCCCATACTCTTGATACATACCGAGCATATAAAGCATACCGGCACTGGGGTAGATAAAAGGGAGAAAGTTTTTCCAGGGAATATTCTGCGTATAGGCAACCGTCGCCGCAAAAACCAACCCCGCGATAATCAGCAGATCATCGCCATAGGGATAGACGGCTGCTGCCAACCAGAGAATAGCGGCATACGCGTAAAGCGAATTGTTATTGATTCCAAAAAGCCGCGTCGCTTCATAAAATGCTATGAGGTAAACGATCCCCATTACCAGCCAGATAAGCCAAAAGTTATTGATCAATCCGACCGTCAATGCTATTGTTGCCAAGACAAGTGCTGTAGCAATACGCTGCTTTAGTGAATTTTTTACGGTTTGCATTATGGTAACCAATGGTTTTAAGTTACACGATTATAGCGTATTATTTATTAACGCCGATGATAGTGAAATCAACACGAGCCGAGCGTTCGTCAAACTTTTATGTCCAAAAGGTGAAGCGGTTTGATTTTTTCATTCGGCTGTTCGTCATTCTCTTTTTTACTTCGCCGCTCCTCCTGTTCCGCCTGTTCTTTATTATGTTCGCGGTCCGGATCTACATGCTGCGTCTCTTCGGTCGGACGAACCTCTTCGATCTCTTTTTTCGCTTCCTGTGCAACCGCGGCGGCGGCAAGATTCTGAAGTTCAAACCGATTGAGCAGAGCATTCTTTTCACTCGCGACACTGGCCATTTGCTGATTGGTATAAATAGTACTGCCGATTGGACCGATATCTGCCATAACCGTTCCTCCTATCCCCTTTATACTACGTTAATCGAGGGCTCCCTCGGCAGGATGCCCCTCGGGAAGACCCGTTTTTTCTACATTGATGGTTTTGTAGTTTGTATAGAGGACATTGGCCCCCTCTTGGATTTTAACTTCTCTTCGTGGGGTATAATCGACCAAATAGCGCCCTTTTTCAAATACCGAAAAGTCGACGCACAATTTTGCCGCCGCTTCCAGCAATTTTAGGGGAAGCTGCTGTTTGTCGGTCGTAATGATGACGTGTGCGGAAGGACGGTCTTTGAGATGCATCCATATATCGCGCGATTTGGCGTTACGGAGCAGTTCGATATTCCCCTTTTCGCTTTTTCCCAGGGATACCTTGACCCCTTCAATCCAGAATTCACTGATCGAATCGGAGCTTTTGTTTTTTGATCCGGCTGTTTTTTGCGGAAAGAGGCGCAATATATCTTCCGGATTCGATGCCTCGTTGATCGTCTGAATAAAAAGTTCGATATGGCGGATCTTCTCTTCGAGGTTATGCCTCTCTTTGTACAGACCGATCCCTTTTTGTTTTGCTTTTTTGGAACGTTTGAAAAAATGCTCCGCCATCTGTGCGGCGCTTGCGTACCCTTCCGGAAGGTTAATGCGGATCACCGTCCCGTCAAAGTCCTCGACCTCCGCTTCGCGCTCGTACGGTTTTATCCGGTCAAGATGGGTCAATATGAGGTGTCCCACATGACGGGAATGTTCCGATTCCTCCATTAACGCCTCTTCGTCTTCCAGCGATGCCAGATGGCTCTGCAAATGGTCCAGACGCTTTTTCAGCAGTGCCGTTTTTTCATGCTTGAGCCGCTGTAGTTTTTCACCCGCGTACCGCTGATACTCTCCGATCAAAAATGCCTCAACATTGTCGATAGGATAATGTTTCGGAGTATACGGGGGGGCCGGCGGATTAGCCAGAGGCTGTCCTACGCGGATACTACGGCTCGAGACATCCCCGTCAATATGGCGCAACGCTTCCAATACGGTCTCATCTTTATCCAACAAGATCACATTCGTGTGCTTGCCGGTAAACTCAAACTGCAGAATCGTTGTTTCGCTCTTATACGATCCGCTCGTCGTCGTCGTGATGCGGATGATCTTATCCTGATTATGCAACGCGACCGACTGAATCGTGGAACGGTTTAGCCGTTTTGCCAACAATACGTCAAATGGGGCTTGGTATATCTTTCCGCGCGGTGCCGACTCGTCAATATAGATCGTCGCATCTCCGCGCCGCATCTCAAAGTTCCAGCTGTGATCGCGGTCAAAAACAATTCGTATTGCCGTATCGCTCAAACGATACGCTGCAGAAATTTGCGTAAAACGGTGCATATACTCGGCAATCTGTTCTAGATACGAATATCTCATACTTTACCTTCGATTTAGAAAAAGAGAATTACAATGTTATCACATACATATTAAAAGGCACGGAAACAGATATGAATCTATTCAATACGATTAAATCCAAATTTATCGTCAATTTAATCGCCGCGGTAGGGGCTATATTGGTGAGTGTCATTGTAGCATACTTCATCGCTACGAGTTCCATCAAGACCATTATGACAAGCGATCTGACTACTGTTGCCGATGCATTAGAAAAAAACGTCAATTTTATTGCCGAATTAGAGCCAAAAGGGTACGAAGACCCAAGATTCAAGGCCGAGATCAAAGAGATCAAAATCGGTAAAAGCGGATATGTCTATTTTATCAACGCCGAGGGGGTCATGACCATCCATCCTAAACCTGAAGATGAAGGGAAAAACCACGCCGGGCACGATTACATCGATCACATTCGCGCCGATAAAGGAGGCGGAATCTATGAATACGTATCCGCTACGACCGGTCAAGACAAAATTGCCGCATACCGCTATATCCCGGCTTGGAATATGTGGGTCATTCCCGGAATCAATAAAGCCGACTATTTCGATGAACTGAAATCAGGTTTCTTTAAATGGTTCCTCTTGTTAGGAAGTATCTTGACCGCCATCTTGATCGCGATTAACTACATGACGGGGAACAGCATCCTCAAACCGATCGAAGAGCTCGATCAGGTCTCGTCCGATCTGGCCCACGGAAACGGGGACCTTACCAAGCGGCTTCCGATCCTCAACAAAAATGATGAAATCGGTATCGCCAGCCACTATCTCAACAGTTTTATTGAGAAAATTCAATCAACCATCAACGATACCAAGCAGATCACCTCGTCGGCAGTCAACTCTACGGCATCGCTTAACAATGCCGCGACCAATCTCTCTGCCCAATCGGAAAAGACCAATACGATCGCACAAACGACCAATGCAACTGCGGCGGAGATCGGAGCGACGCTCCAACAAAGCGTTAACATGGCAAAAATAACCCTGGAAAACAGCTATTCGACCGAAACAGAGCTCAGCAGCGTACGAAACATTGCCAATGCCATTACCCAAGAGATCCACAATACGACCCAAATGAGCAACGATCTGGCCGAACGTTTTGCCCAGCTTTCAAGCGAAGCGGCGAGCGTGAGCGGCGTTTTGAGTATCATCTCCGATATTGCCGATCAGACCAACCTCCTCGCCCTCAATGCCGCGATCGAAGCGGCACGCGCCGGAGAACACGGACGCGGATTTGCCGTCGTCGCCGATGAAGTGCGCAAGCTGGCGGAGCGGACGCAAAAAAGTCTGACCGAGATCAACTCTATCATCTCGGTGGTTATCCAGTCGATTTCCGATTCATCCGATATGATGAGTGCCAACAGCAGTAATATCGAACGTCTTGCCGAACGAAGCGAAGAGATCGACGTCAAAATCGATTCGGCATCGACGGCATTACGCTCAAACGTCAATGCAAGCCAGCAAAGCGTCCAGGAGGCCGAAGCAATGGCACGCAAGATCAACGAAATCATTACCAAAGTTTCCGAGATGTCAGGGCTTTCGCAAAGCAATCAAGAGGAGATCAAGCGGATCTCGCAGATCGCGGGCGAGCTTTACAATGCCGCGACTAACCTCAATACCCAATTGGGGCAGTTCAAGTCCTAATTTTCTTCCGGAGATCGCTATCTACGCTATAATTCCCGAAAAAGAAAGGGAGTTTGGCGATGCGTGCACCAAAGGGATTCGGTAAAACCTATTTTTCTCTTATCGCTATTCAGGCCTACGCCTCCGAACTCCGTCTGATTCAGATTATCCATAAAATCATTTGGATATGTCCCACCCATCCTATCCATACCTATTCAACGGTCTCGCCGCCCAAGAGTGTCCTGTTTTCACCCCTTATTACGACTATTCTTCAAGGACACTCATGGGTAAATACACCTTTTCACTTATCGCCTGCGCGACTCTCGTTGCCTCACTGGAGGCCAAAGAACTCTCTCTCGATCCCATCGTAATCACTGCGACCAAAGCCGAGCAGCCGCTCAAGGATGTTACGTCCAATAACGAAATCATCACGGGCGAAGAACTTGAAGAAAAACACGTTATCACCATCGGTGATGCCCTTAATCTGGTAGCCGGAATCAGTACCCTCAGTAACGGCGGTCTCGGCAAATCAACCTCTGTCTATTTGCGAGGGTTTGATTCCAAACGGACACTGGTCCTCATCGACGGAATCCGATATAACGACATCTCCTCCATGGACGGAGCCTCTTTCGAGCACCTCATGATGAATGAGGTGGAACGGATCGAGGTGATCAAAGGGGCCCAAAGCGGTATCTGGGGAGCCGATGCAAGCGCCGGAGTCGTCAACATCATCACCAAAACAGCAAAAACGGGGACAACCCTCAATGCCCATCTGGGTGCAGGAAGCTTTAAGAGCAGAAAATACGGTGCCTCCGTCGCGCATAAAACGGACCGATACGATATCCGAATCGGGGCGAATAAAATCAGGACAGAAGGGTTCACCTCCTATGCCAAGCGCGATTTCAATATCAACAATAACGAAGATGACGGCTACAAAAACACGACTCTCAATCTCAATGCCGGTTACCGTTTTGATCACGCCAATACACTCCGCTTGACCCACACCGGTATCGATGCCTACACCGAATACGATAATACGAGCAGTGATTCCCTAACGGCGCATTACAACAAAAAAGAGAGCTTGAACCAGATCGCGTTTGAAAACAAAAACGATTTTGCCTCGACGAAACTCTATACAAACCGGTCGACCTTTAAACGAAACTATTCGAGCGGGACGACCTTTGACAGCAGAACAAACGAATACGGGATAACCTCGGAGATCCCCTATCTCAGCAGCGATTTTCTCCTGATCGGAGGAGATTTCAAATCGTTCGAACATCTCAACCAGATCAATAAAAAAGTTACCGATAAAGCGCTGTTTGCCACCAACAGCAACCTGTTTGCCAAACATGTGATCCTGACCGAATCGCTCCGAACCGATCGGTACGATGCCTTCGATGACAAGACGACCGGAAAAGTCGGGCTTAAATACAATATCACCCCCGATCTCTATTTCTCCAGCAATTACGGCACGGCCTACAATATCCCGACCCTCTATCAGCTCTATGCCCCGACGTACGGGAACATCGGCCTAAAGCCTGAAGATACGCGAAGCTATGATTTCTCATTCGGGTATAATGGACTTGAAATAACCTATTTCTCAAACCATGTCAAAGAGATGATCGATTTTGATTTCACGACATATGCCTATAACAATATCAGCGGGACTTCAACCCTCAAAGGGGTTGAAGTCGGTTACAAAAAACGGGTACTCGATAACACGCTGTTATCACTGAGTTACACCCGTCTGAGCGCCAAAAATCAACGAGGGGAGGATCTGCGGCGAAGAGCCAAAGAGAATCTCAAATTCGGGGTGGATTATTACGGGGTTTCCAAACTCCATCTGGGGCTATACGGAGAATATATCGGTACAAGGTACGACCAGGATAACAAACAAGGAGCACAGACCGGGAGATATACCGTGGCCAATGCCGTCGCCAACTACGATCTCTCCAAAAATGTCAGGCTCTACGGTAAAATCGATAATATCACCGATCGATATTATCAGAGCGTTGCCAACTATGCGACGAGTCCCCGAGCCTATTATGGCGGTGTAGAGGTATCGTTTTAATGAAATTCATCGTTCTTGTTCTCCTTTTGGGATGGCAGCTCTTTGCCGATGAGATCGACGTCACGATCATCTACGGCAACGATATGCCCGACAAGGTGGTTAGAACAACGTATAAAGAGGGGACGACGGCACTTGAACTGCTCAAACAGGTGAGCAACGTCGTCACCGCCAAAAACGGGAAGTTCACCTTTGTCCGGTCGGTAGACGAGGTGCAATCGGTTGTCGGCAAATTCGGGTGGTTTTACCTGATCGACGGAAAATCGGTCCACAAAATGGCCGAGAACTATGTATTAAAGGATGCAAAGAGCATGACATGGGTGTACCGGGTGGAAGCATGTTATTGAAATTTTTTCTGCTCGCGCTCATCGCGGTTCAACTCTCGGCAATCGAGCGGATCGTAGCCCTCAGCCCGGCCGTCAACGAGATCGTTTTTGCCCTCGATGCAGGGGAGAAGATCATAGGCAATACGACGTACTGCCGCTATCCGCCGCAATCGGAGAAGATCCCGAAAGTGGGGGGATACTTTTCCCCATCGCTGGAGAAGATTTTGGCGTTGCAGCCCGATATCGTCATCATGCAGGAGAACAATGCCGCTCTGGGTGATAAACTCCGAAACCTCGGTATCCGCACGATGGTGGTGAAAATCGATACGATCGATTCGATCAAACAGGCAATCTACGCTATTGCAAAGGTGTTGAACAAAGAGGCTAAAGCGGCTCAGATCGCAAAAAAAATAGACAAATCCCTCTCAGCCCTGAGCGGAATCACCAAGAACAAAAAAATTCTGATCCCGATCGGATACCACACCGAACTCTCCAAAGAGATCTACGCGGCGGGGCAAAACCTCTATTTTGATGACATCATCACTGCCAGCGGCAACCAAAATGCTCTTCAAAGCAGCCCGAAGACTCAGCCGGTTCTCAACCTCGAGAAAATACTCAAAGCCAATCCGGATATCGTGATCATTTTGGCTCCGCTGATGCGGGAAAAACACCTCACCAAAGAGGCTCTCATCGCTCCGTGGCTAAAACTCCCCATCAATGCGGCCAAGACCAAATCGGTCTTCGTCGAAGAGGGGGAATACGCGGGAGTCCCCAGTGACAGGATCCTCTATTTTATCGACGACTTCGGAAGGTTTTTGCATGAAACTGCACATTGACCATCTCTGCACGGAGTATCTGCGCGATATATCGTTTACCCTTGAAAACGAAAGCATGGTCCTCTTGGGTTCAAACGGTGCGGGCAAGACTACCCTCGCCAAAGCGATCGTCAATCTGGCCGAAAACGACCGCGTCGTCTGCAACGGCGAGAAAGTGTGTGAAATGAGCGCCAAAGAGAGGGCAAAACGTTTGAACTTTATCCCCTCGAAACTCGACGTCTTTGACGAATACATCGATGTACGCGAGTTTTTGGAACTGAGCCTGTTACATAAAACTGCCAAAGAGGAGATCGATCGCGTTCTGAATCTTTTAAAGATAAAGCACCTTGAGAACAAATCGTGCAAAGCAATCAGCAGCGGCGAGAGTCAGCTGGTCCTCTTCGCCGGAGGGCTTTTGCAAAACTCCGATCTGACTCTGTTTGACGAACCCACAGCCAATCTCGACAGTGACAAAAAAATCAAGATCTTTGAGCTTTTAAAAAATCATACACGTTTAAAAATCGTCATTACCCATGATCTGAATCTGGCTTTCCGGCTGGGGTATCGGGTAGTATTCCTGCAAAACGGCACTGTCGCGTATGACGGCAGCAGCGAGCAGTTCTTTGATCCGGAAAACCTCATCCGGCTGTTCGGCGACTCCATCAAGCGGGTGGATGACTTTTTTATGGTGAACTACCGATGAAGCTGATCATCTTTCTGACAGCGTTAGCCATTTTAGCCCTCTCTCCGTTTATGGGCGAAACCCCGCTCGACATCCAAAAGATTTTCGATCCTGAGGCTATGGAGTATCTCCTTTTTTGGGATCTGCGCTTCCCCCGCGTGGCGGTCGCTTTTGTGAGCGGCGCGATTCTCGCGCTGGGGGGAATGGTGTTTCAGGCGGTCTTTCGAAATGCCCTCACGACCCCGTTCACCCTCGGGGTATCGAGCGGTGCGACGCTGGCTACCGCGATCGGGATCATTTTTCTCCCCGCGTCGCTCATCGCCTTCTCGCCCCTTTTTAGTTTTTTAGGAGCGTTTTCGACGGTGCTCCTCCTCTTTATTTTTGCCCGGACGCTCAATGCGATGGAGACGAATTCCCTCCTGCTGATCGGTATCGCCCTCTCCTTTTTCTACTCCGCCGCGCTGATGGTGCTGTTTTATATCAGCAGCCTGCAGGAGAGCTATTCGATCCTCCGTTTTACAATGGGAAGCTTGAACGTCGTCGGGTTTACAAACGTCTATCCGGTGATGGGGGCGGCCTTGGTATTGCTCGGCGTGGTTTTGGGATACCGACATGAGCTGCGCCTCATCCTCACCTCGTACGACAACGCTTTTCTAAAAGGGATAGAGATCAAAAAAATCAATCTGATCCTCCTTTTTTTCGTCTCCCTCAGTGTCGGTGTCAGCGTCAGCGTCGTGGGGCCGATCGGGTTTGTCGGGCTCGTCATTCCCCATGTCATCCGCCTTATCTACAAACAAAGCAGCGATAAGCTCATCCTCCCCATCTTCTTTTACGGAGGGGTGTTCTTGGTCCTGTGCGACCTGATCGCCCGGAACCTCGGGACGGTTTCGGAAGTCCCTATCGGTGTCGTCACCTCGTTTGTGGGCGGGCCGTTTTTCATCTATTTGATCCTCAAACGGAGAACAAACAATGGTTAGCCTCTGCATCAGCGCCATCGCGTCCAATCAGGGGAAGACCATCCTCACCTCTGCCCTCCTCTACCATTTCAGGCACTCGGTCAGGCCGTTTAAGATCGGCCCCGATTTTATCGATCCGCAGTTTCACCGAAAAATCTGCGGCATGGAGAGCATCAATCTCGACGGATTCATGATGAATACCAAACAGCTCGCGTGGCTCTACAACCGTTACAGCGACAAAGCAGTCTTGATTCTGGAGGGGGTGATGGGATTTTACGACGGGATGGACAAACGCAGCAGCGCCTACGATATTACCAAGACACTCAACATCCCGACGATTCTCCTCCTCGACGGCAGCGGAAGCTACATCACCCTCAGCGCCGTCCTAAAAGGGCTGAAAACCTACCAAAAAGGGAACACGATTAAGGGAGTCGTCCTCAACCGCATCTCGTCTCAGAGCCATTACGAACTGATCAAAGAGCGAATCGAAAAAGATTTTAGCGATGTCACCGTCGCGGGGTGGATCTCCAACCATCTCACCACCCTTAGCGATACCCATCTGGGGCTAGATCTGAAGGATCTGGACAAACTCAAAGCCATCTCGCAGGAGGTCTTGGCCCATATCGACATCGAAAAAATCAAAGCAATAGGAGCGTGCGAGGCCAAAACCGATACGGAGTATCCGTTCAAGCCGCTGGCAAAATGCGACAAAACGGTTGCCGTCGTGACCGATGAGAACTTCTCTTTTTTGTATCACGACAATCTGTGTTTTTTGCAGGAGGTGTTTGAGCGCGTCCTCATCGTCCGCCCCTCAGAAGATGAAACGATCCCGGAAGAGTGTGACAGCGTTTATATCTGCGGAGGATACGTCGAGACCGATAACGCCTACGCGTCACTCCGAAAAGCAAACCGGTTCAAAAGCTCCCTCATAAAGCATGCCCGCACCAAAAAAATCTACGCGGAGTGCGCCGGATTGCTCTATCTCGGTCAACGTGTCGACGACAAAGCCATGAGCGGAATTCTGGACGTCTCCTTCACCTTGCAAAAGCGCTTTGAGAGGCTGGGGTACTACACCAACGAAGCGGGGGTAAAAGGGCACGCCTTTCACTACACCAGACCCCTCGATGATTCGAAAGGGTTCGATATCCTCTCAAAGAGCAAAGGGGGGAGCGGAAAAGTCGGGAGCTGGCAGAACACAAACGGAAAAGTGTTCGGCACCTATCTGCACACCCTCTTTCGAAGCAACCCCTCACTCGTCAAAAAGAGGCTGATGTGAACCGCTTCGAACCCCGCGATCAGGAGACGCTCAAAGCGATCCTCTCGGCAAGAAGGGATGTGCGGGGGCACCATTTTTTCGACAAACCGATAGAGCCTACGGTACTGAACGCCCTGCTGGAGGCGGCCGTTTCGGCCCCGTCGGTCGGATTTTCCCAGCCTTGGAAGTTCGTCATCGTCCAAGACGCCGCGAAACGCGAAGCAATCTATGACGAGTTTGTCAAAGAGAACGCCAAAGCGGCGAAAATGTTTCATAATAACCCCCGCTACGTTTCCCTGAAACTGGAGGGGATCAAGGAATCCCCCCTCAATATCGCCGTTTTGTACCAAAAACCCGCCAAAATCGTCCTCGGTCAAACGACCCAGAAAAAGATGGGGGAATACAGTGTCGTATGCGCGATCCAAAATCTCTGGCTCACGGCAAGAGCGTATAATATCGGCGTCGGATGGGTCAGCATACTCCGGGCGAAACAAGTGAAAAAGGTTTTAGGGATCTCCAAAGAGTATAAACTGGTGGGGTATCTCACCCTCGGCTATGTGAGTGAATTTTTGGACGAGCCCGAACTGCTGAAACTGGGATGGGACAGGAAAAAGAATCTCGAAGAGGTGGTGCAATGGGTGTGAAAACGGTTATCGGCAGGGATGAGCTTACACCGTTTCTGGATATCCGGACACTGCGCGCGACCGATCACGGGGTTCGCGATACGGTCTACATCGTCAACGATACGCTGGTGCTGAAGCTTTTTGAAGAAAGCGATCTATCTACCGTGCGCGAAGAGCTCCGGCTCCTCGAACGGTGTGCCTCTTTACCAGTCCCGAAAACGGCAAGTGATATTCTGACGATCCGAGAAAAACCGGCCCTCCTCTATCACAAATGCAGCGGCGCCAATCTCCAAAACGCCACTTTGGAAGAGATACGGCAGATCGGGGCGTTTCTCAAGGGCTTCCACTCCCTGACACAGGGAGAAAAGAGCACGAACAAGCGTCTTTTTGAAAATAACAGGCTTTATGCGCTCATAGAACAGACCGGGCACCGCCCTTTTTATGAGCTTTTTGAACGGTTGGCCCTTACGCTGCAAAACGACGGGATCATCCACGGAGACCTCTTTTTGGACAATGCCAGTTTTTCGGAAGGGAAGCTGACGTGCGTGTATGATCTGAGCGAAGCGTGCAACGGCGACTTTTTACTGGACTTGGCCGTTGTCGCCCTCTCATGGTGCGGGAATGACGAAGAGAGAGCCGCCTTGCTAGAGAGCTACGGCCACCCCGTAACACTTGAAGCGTTCAGGGAATATATCCGCTACGCCGGGCTCTATTACAGTGTCACGCGATTTTTGGCCGGTCGAAATTTTGACAACTTATGGGAGAAGATACAATGATAAAAACGATTCTGGGTAACAATGACTTTGCCGAGTTCCTGCGGGGGAAAAGGGGGACGTTTCTCCTCAGCCTCAGCAACACCAAAACGGCTGAAATCCCCGGCATCACCCAGGCGGGGATTCCCGGCCTGATCCACCTCACCCCGACGCTCGATGCCGAGTATCTGTGTACCGGAGAGGTGCGCAGCCTCGGCTCCATCGCCGAAACCCCCAAAGGGGTCCCCACCCCCGCCCTCCTTACCCGTGCCGTCCATCTACTCCACCCTTTTCGCGAGATCGAGATGGTGGAGCTTGGGTTGGAGATTTCTCCGAAACTGGAGCATTTCAAACGCCATTCATTCGGGATCACCCCCAGTGATTCGATCAGTGAGGGGGCAAATATTCTTGCCGAGGATGTGTTTGAAAAAGGAGTAGCGTTTGCCCAAAATCTCACCATCCAAAGCGACTATATCATTTTAGCCGAATCGGTTCCCGCCGGAACGACAACGGCACTGGCTACGGCGCTGGCTTTGGGATACGATGCGCAGGATAAATTCAGCAGCAGTTTCAAAAATGCCCCAAGCGGCATCAAACAGAGCGTCGTCGATCAAGCCCTCTCTCGTATCGGAGAGAATGACGATCTCTTTACCATCCTCTCTAAAGTGGGGGACAATATGCTGATCTTCAACGCCGGATTGCTCCTCGGTCTCCAAAACCGCGACATTCCCATCGTCCTAGCGGGGGGGACGCAGATGGCGTGCGTCCTCCTCGTTGTCAACCGAATATTGCAAATGATGGAGGGGGAACTGGACAGTTCCAAGATCGCCCTCTGCACAACCAAATGGGTTGCCGAAGACCCTAACAGCGATATCAAAGCTCTCTTGGAGATGAACGATTTCCCCATCAGCGCTTACTACGCCGATTTTGATTTCTCCCTCTCAAACCATCCTGCCCTCAAACTTTATGACGAAGGGGAGGCCAAAGAGGGGGTCGGCGCCGGAGGGGCGCTGATGTACGGCTTGCTCAACGGCATTACCAAAGAGGCAATCACCCGCAAAGTGGAGAGCTTCTTAGGATGAAAGTACTCTATTTCGGAGGGCAGAAATCGGGCAAAAGCACCCTCGCGGAGGCCAAAGCGCTCTCGATTGCCGATCACAAACCCTATTACCTCGCGACCTACGACCACAGCTTCGGCGATGGCGAGATGGGGATGCGGATCGAGAGACACCGCCTGACGCGCCGTGATGCGTTTATCACGATCGAAGAGCCCCGCGATCTCGCCGCTGTCATCAAACCCGGCCACACCTACCTGATCGACTGCGTCTCGATGTGGCTCCTCAACCGCTTTGATGAGAGCGAAGAGGTGCTGATCAAAGAGATCGAAGCGCTGGGAGCCATCGATGCTAACATCGTGTTTGTCCTCAACGACGTCGGCAGTGGAGTGATTCCAAATGATCCGATCAGCCGCCGTTACGTCGATCTCAGCGGTATTATCGGTCAAACATTGGCTAGGCTTTGCGACGAAGTCTACGAAGTGAAACTGGGACTGGAGAGACGGCTCAAATGACAACCTACGAACACGGCGGTGATGTGAACGCATTTGCCGCACTCTGCGGCTGTAAACCCGAAGCGGTGATTGATCTCTCCTCCAACATCAACTTCATCACCCCTGCGGTCGATTTTAGCTCCGTTACCCTCAATGCTTATCCGACGTATGAGAGACTAACGGAGGCGTTAGGCTCTCATTACAATGTGAATCCCGATGAGATGGAACTGTTCAACGGAGGCTCTTCGGCGATTTTCTCCCTGATGCGCTTTTTCACGAATCCCACCTGCACGATCTACTCCCCCGCCTATCTGGAGTACAAAAAAGCGGCCACTCTCTATGGGAAAAAGATTGCCCTCATCGACCGATTTGAATCGATGGATGCAGAAGTCGAGGAGAACTCCCTCGTCGTCTTCGTCAACCCCTCCACCCCAGATGGACGCTATTACGCTATCGAGACGCTGATGGAGCGGTGGATGGAGAAACACTGCACGATCCTCATCGACGAATCGTTTCTGGAGTTTTGCGGAGGAACATCGGCAACCCGCTATCTCCAAACGGTTGACAAACTCTATGTTTTAAAATCGCAGACGAAGTTCTACGGCTGCGCAGGGGTGAGGGTGGGGATCGTCCTCTCCAACGCTTCGAACATCGCCGCTCTCAGAGCCAAAGAGCCGCTGTGGAAAATTTCGGCGCTTGATAGCCATTTTCTCATCACGGCTCTCAAAGACGAATCGTTTCGTGCACGTTCCCATATGCTGAATAGCGAAGCGAAAACGTATCTGCAAACCATCCTAGAGCATTCGTCTCTGTTTGAAGAAATTTTTGAGAGCGATGCGAACTTTTTCCTCGTTCGTCTCGCCGAAATGAATGCGAAAGCGTTTCAGGAGAAACTGATTCCGTATCGCATCATGGTGCGCGATTGCTCCAATTTTGACTTTTTGGATGATCGGACAGTACGGATCGCGGTCAAAGAGGTGGAGGCATTGAAGCGGTTTGAGGAGGTTCTGTGTTCTTTAAAATAGCCCTTATCGCCTACCTCACCGACCGCCTCTTCGGCGAGTTCCCCTTTATTCGCCACCCCATCGTGCTGATGGGCGATTTTATCGCCGCCTTTAAAAAGCGGTTTTATCGTGATAGCATCCTGCAGGGATTTTGGCTCGTGTTTTGGTTGTTAGCCACCGTATTAGCCATAATTTACCCGATTTCCATGATCGATAATCCGTGGATTTTGGGGATCATCGCCTCGACGGGGATCGCGGGGAAGATGCTCTACCACAGCGTAAATAACGTATTGAACGACCCTTCTTCCATCCGCTACCTCGTCAGCCGCGACACCGAAAACCTCAGCGAGAGCGAGATCCATAAAGCCGCGATCGAGACCTACGCTGAAAATCTCAGCGACGGGGTGATCGCTCCGCTGTTTTATCTGTTAGCCTTCGGTTTGGTCGGGTTGTTTCTCTACAAAGCGGTCAATACCCTCGATTCGATGGTGGGATATCGGAACAAAAAATACGAAAGATTCGGCAAAGTGAGCGCGCGTCTGGACGATCTGCTCAATTACATCCCCTCGCGCATTACGGCGGTGATCATCCTGGCCCTGTTCGGCCGCATGGGTGATCTCAAAAAGACATGGACTTACGGAAAATTACATGAAAGCCCCAACGCCGGATACCCGATAGCGGCGATGGCATTGTCGCTGGGTCTGTCGCTGGGAGGGCCGACCCCCTATTTCGGTACGATGAAAAACAAACCCTTTTTCGGAGAGGGGAGAGAAGAGATCACCGCCGAAGATGTCGGCAAAGCGCTGAAGATGCAGCGTAGGCTGGACGTGCTGATAATCGCCCTTTTGGCGTTCGGGATCGTAGTGTAAATTGGGTATCATACCCTCATAAAGCAGAAGCAGAGGACAATCAAAGATGTCGTATACCCAATGGTTTCAGGCTCACGCGGCCAAACACCGCTCCATCATGGAAAAACTGGCCCATCTCAGCGATGAGGAGGTGATCGTCTATTTCCGGTTTGAGAATATGGTCAAAAACGAGCCCGATTTCTGCCCCCTCTACGCGGAGAATAAAAAGTGCCACGACACCCCCGAACTCAACTGCTACCTCTGCGCCTGCCCCAATTTCCGCTTTAACGATCAGGGGTTTGCGACCGAAGAAGGGAAAACCCTCTTTAGCACCTGCTCCATCGAAAGCCCCGACGGAGACCGCTATGTGAGTGAGTCCGCCATCCACCAAAACTGCGCCGGGTGCATCGTCCCCCACAGGGAAAGCTACATCAAAAAAGTATTCGACCGAAACTGGCTCACTATCATGCAGGAGGTACCGTGTGAATAATCTCTATCTGGGGGTTAAATTTGCCCTGAGCTATTTCACGGTCCTTCCGATCCGATTCAGCAAAAGCGACGACCTTGCCCGCCCTGCCGTCCTGAGAGCGATGCTCTTATCCCTCCCTTTCGTCGGAGTTCTCCTCGCAGGACTGAGCATCGGGGTTTTCGTCGCCTTTGAACCGCTGGGGTGGCTTGCGGCGATCCTCGCATCGGTCGCGTATATGGTGCTGTACGGGTTTATCCATACCGAGGCGATCATCGACGTCGCCGATGCCGTCTATGCCGCCCACAGCGGAAAAGACCCCTATAGCGTGATCAAAGAGCCCTCCGTCGGGGCGATGGGGGTTCTGTACGGGACGGGGTTTGTCATCCTGAAAATAGCGGCCCTCTCGACGCTGCTGATGCACCACCTCTTTCTCCCCTTTGTCGCCATCGCCCTCATCAGCCGACTGACTCTGCTCATCCTGATCCGAACCTATACGTTCCGCTCCTCTTTCGTGTCGCAGCTGCGCGATAGCCTCGACGTACTTCCCGTTCTCTTCCTCGCAGCACTCTTCACCCTCGCCGGAATTTTCTTTCTCTCTTGGATGTTTGTTCCCCTCTTGTTCCTCGGGATCCTTGCGGCCCTGCTTCTTAGTGCCCTCGCCAAACGCTCGTTGGGATTTGTCAACGGCGACGTGTTGGGGATGGCGCTGGAGGGGGTCGAGCTGATCCTCATCTTTGCGGTACTGGGCGCATGGGTCGTCTGACACTGCTGCGCCATGCGGCACCTCCCGCAGCGTATCACGGCCATTACATCGGACACACCGATATCGGGATCGATCCGGCCCTTTTTGATCGTGCCAAAGTCGCCTCCCTCAGCTCCCGGCACTTTGACCTCATCTACTCATCCGATCTCGTACGGTGTACCGCTACGCTGCGGCATATGGGGTTCCACCGTTTCACCGTCGATCCGCGCTTGCGTGAAGTGCGGTTCAAACCCGCGATCGAGGGGAAAAACTTTTCGCAGATCGAATCGATGGAAGATTTTGATCCTGCGGCGTTGGACTCCGAAGAGAGCTGGCACCGTGCTGTTTGCGACGAACCGGCCGACGCCTTTCGGGGACGGATACAAAGTTTTCTCCAAGAGCTCCCCCCCGACAAAAGCATCCTTCTGTGCTGCCATGCCGGCACCATTGCGATGATCCTCTCCATTTTAGAGCCTGAACGCCCACCTCAATCCTGCAACTATCTCGATCATATCTGTCTCTCCATCCCGATAGGGTAAAATAGGGGGATTACAATCAAAGGAGCGGCAATGCGGTATACGGTCTTCATGCTAGTGCTTGCCGCAACCCTTTTTGGCGCTCCGCTCCCTTTGCGTTTTGTGGGGAATCAGCAGATATCCTCCGATGATCTCTACAGCGCGCTGGGTTTGCGCAAACCCTACGCCGTAGAAGTGTGGGAAGACGAGCCCTCCATCGAACCCGTCGCCGCGGCGCAAAGCGTATCCGCCATAACAAGCTACTACCGCGCCAAAGGGTTTTACCACAACAAAGTCACCCTAAGCAGCGACGACAGTGCCATCACCATCACGATCGAAGAGAACGATCCGGTCAAAATCGCAACTATCACGATCAACAGCCCGCTGGATATCGGCTCTGCCGTCTCCCTCAAGCCCGATGGACTGTTTGATCAGGAGCTCTTTTCCGCTTCCAAATCCGAGATCAAAAAGCGCTACGGACAAGCGGGGTATTGCAATGCGCAGTTCAATTCAAAAGCGTGGGTCGATATCGAGACCGATTTGGCCTATCTGGTCTTTGACGCCGTACCGTATGAGAAATGTACGTTCGGGCCGATCCACGTCGAATCGACGCCGAACATCGACGGAAAACTGACGGCATCGATGCTCCGATTTGACGAAGGGGACCCCTACAGCATCGAAGCGATCAAGCAAAGCTATAACTCCCTCTATGCCCAGGAGGCGATCACCCGCGTTTTGATCAACGATACCGAGCGCAACGGCAGTACCGTCCCGATTACCCTCACGGTCGAAGAAGACGAACGTCCGATCCATTTCACAGCCGGTCTGGGATACAGCAGCGACGTCGGATTTACCGCATTGACCGGGATCAAACACCGCAATTTTTTCGGGGACCTAAAAACCCTCTCCCTCAATGCGCGCTATTCACAACTAAAACAGGAAGCTTCGGCGACCGTTACCGTCCCTCTCGAGGAGCGCGGTGTCCTGGGAACGGAAATCGGGTACAAGAATGAACTGTTCCAGGGGTACAATACCAAAGGGACTTTTGAAAAAATGACGGCAAAATACCAAGGGGTCCCCAGTTCAGCCATGATGGGCCTCTTATTGGATCAAATCGAAACGTATGACAGTAAAGACACCTATACCTTTCCCAATAGCTCCCTCGCCCTTGTCTCGCCGATCGGGGAACTTAACTACGATACCCGGGACAACCCGCTTGACCCGACAAAAGGGTACTGGCTCAACGCTTATGCGATGGGGTCGCTCCTGACTCCGGGGGTATCCGATGCCACCTACTTTAAAACCCTCCTCTCGGGTGCCTATATCCACAGTTTTGACACTCAGGTGATCGGAAGCCGGATCAAATGGGGGACATTACGGGTATACGACGGCGAAGTCCCCGCATCGTACCGTTTTTATGCCGGGGGGATGAACTCCAACCGTGCCTATACCTATCGTGATCTGGGACCGAAAAACGTCAACGGAGACCCTACCGGATTTAATTCGCTTCTTGAGGGGACGGTGGAATACCGTTTTCCTATATATGAAGCGTTCCGGGGGGTCTTGTTTACCGATCTCACGTTTATCTCCGATAACTATATCCCCGATTACGCTAACCCGTATTGGGGAGTCGGTACGGGGCTGCGCTATGTCACCCCGATCGGTCCTGTCGCTATCGATGTCGGTATCGACCCCAACGATACGACGCAATTTGCAATCCATTTTCGGATCGGAGAACTGTTCTAATGAACCCTGAACCGATAGAGAACCATTCCGAAACACCCAAAAATCCTCATTGGCTGCGATGGATAAAACACCTGTTCGTTACCCTCCATTATTTTCTCTTCGGGACAATACTCATCGGTTCGGCCGCTTTGTACATCGCCTATCGTTCCGACGGTCTCGAGATCGTCAACAGCTGGTTTTTAGAGCCGTTGGGAATCCATTATTCCCATGCTAAAGGGTCATTGGCCGAAGGGTTTACCCTTTATGACGTCTATACGGACAAAGCCGCCGCAAAAGAGTTTTCCCTCACCTATCGGCTGGACCGCATCCTCAAAGGGGAACATATCATCGACAAAGTGGTAATCGAGGGGTTGCAGATCCGTCTGGAAGACTTTATCAGCGATGAGGAATCGATCTGGCCTCTGCCGAAATTCAAACTGGGAGAGGTGACGATCACCAATCTGCAGCTGCTCAGCGATTATCCCGTGGAACTCGATCTGGCCGGGCACAACGGCAGCTATGACGGCGACAACCTCAATTTCGCTTCGCTTACCGCCACCCTCAAAAGCCGTTATGCCGACGGGGCGATCATAGGGTCGCTCAAAAATAATACCCTCAAAGGGACAGCCCTCGTCTACCCTAATGCAAAAGAGCTCGATCCCTACGTCGGACGTTTCACGGCCCTCCCATCGTCCCAGATGATCCGTATCGACGAACTCTCAGCCACCCGCGCAAAACTCACCACCCTCATCGACCGGCTCGACTCCAAACAAGACCCTCTCGTCAGTGCCCGGGGTATCCGTCTCACCATGGATTACCGCTACAACAACAGCTATATGGATTTTGACGCCCTCTACCTTTTGAAGCGCGGCGATGACTTCATACAGACGAAGCAGCACCTGCGCTATACCCTCGGCGGCACGACGACAACCGACTTTGAGGGACACATCATCTCACAAAGAGTTCTCCCCTCCACAATCTTGCATGGAGAATTCAGCGATGATGCCAAAGGGGTCAAGGGGCATTTGACCCTCGGTAAAACCATATTGGACCTCTCGAGCAGTGATTACGAACAGTTCCTGTGGAATCTCAATACAGACCATCCCGATTTGCGTTTCATCCCGGCCCTCCCCGCACAGCTTCAATCCTCACCGATGCAGGCGCAGGCGCAGGGAACCTATCAGCTGAGTACCGAAAAGCTTCAGGGGTCATTGCATCTACTCCATAACGATGGGAGTTTCGAGGGGACGATGGCGACCCAAGAGGGGCGTTACCGACTCGACGGCAACCTTACCCTTCCGCCGGATGCGCCGCTGTGGAAAAACTGGCGCCACAAGCCGCCCGAAAAGCTCTCCCTCTCCGTACGGCATGACGTCAATGCCACAAAAATGCATATTGAGGGGGAATCCCTCGACCTTTTCGCATCCCTTCGCGGTCACAAGGTCAAAGGGTCCGGAAATTATTTGGGGAATTTCATCGACTTTCAGGGCTCTGCTGAGGAGAATGTTCTAGCGCTTGACATCAATACCTCCACCCCCTCCGTACTGGCGGTACTCTCTGCCCTAAAACCGGTTACCCTCCACCGCGGAGAGTACTACGATGCGGAAGTTCACTCGCAGACCCATCTGACATTCGCCGATACGCTCCAAGCCCATACCTTGATTACGATACCGTGGTATGCAGCGGTCTTTGACTCCCAGCGGGCTTACGCCGGGGTAGACGGGATGATCTCTCTCACGTACGACGACGGAGAGATACTCATCGACCGCTACCGCTTCAGCGTAGCCGATCATCCCGTCATCTCAGACAAACGCTCCCTCCTCCATCTCAACGAAGAGGGGGATCTGATCGTCGACGAACTGTGGATCTACGATTCCCTCCACCTCAGCGGCACTGTCTCGGGAAAGGACCTGAGTGCTTCGCTGCGGCTCAAATCGGACCGTTTTACCTACGACGGACCTGAGGGGAAAGCACACATGGCCGCCGACATCACGTTCACCCGCGATGGCAATGCGGCCCACAAACTGGAGGGGTCGTTGAGCGTCCTCGATGCTACGGTCACCTATCTGCCGCTTCAGCAGTTTAAAGTGATGGACGATGATATCATCATCATTCAGGATGTCCGCCCTCCGAGTACCGTGAACCTCTCGATGAATCTCCACATCACCTCCGCAAAACCGATCCATTACCTGACCAAAGAGCTCGATCTGCTGCTCAACGCAGACCTGACCCTTTGGAGAGACCCGTATGGACCGATGCAGATATTGGGTATGGTCCAAATCCCCTCCGGATCTGCCAAAACGGGAGGAAAGCTCTTCGAGATAGAGCCCAGCGAGATCTATTTTGGCGGGGCGGTCCCTCTTAACCCCTATCTCAACCTCACAATCCGGCATGAGGTCGATTACAAAAAGATCTTCATCTATATCACCCATACCCTCGACTCTCCGATCTTTTTGTTCAGCTCCGATCCGGTGATGAGCCAGAACGACATCATGAGCTATATCCTCTTCGGTACACCTGCCAACACGACCAAGACAGGGGATGCCAGCACCTCCACGATCCGCACCGATGCGACGAACTTTATGCTCGGAGCCGGGCTCAAAGGACTTATCAACGGAGCGACCAAACTCCAGATCGATACGATGAACATCCTCACGACGCAACAGGGGGGGATGGGGTTCGAAGTGGGTACAAAACTCAATAAAGATCTGCGTATCCTCTATAAAAACGATACCGTCTCCAGCGTATTGATCCAATACAGCGTCAACCGATGGCTGCGGCTCGATGCCGATATCCATGAGCTGGGTCAAGGGATACAGGCCGTCTATATCAAAGACTTTCGCGATTTTCTTCCCCACAATCCGCCCAAACCAAAAGCCAAATAAGCAAACTCCCTTATCCGTCGCCAAACTAATTGATATCAGTCAAGAAATATTTCGATAAATCGATTTATACTGCGTCTACTATCTCAATGGAGGAGTGTTTTATGATACTTGAATTTATGCGTGATGACCACCGCGCCTGCGATAACGCTTATGCCGGTGCCGAGAGTGCTTTGATAGATAAAAAGATGGAAGAGGCGAATAGAGCCTTTGCCGATTTTTCCAAAGCGACACTCCACCATTTCGATATGGAAGAGAAGGAGCTTTTTATCACGTTTGAAAAACGGACGGGGATGATGGGGGGACCGACACAGATGATGCGCTATGAGCATCAGCAGCTCCGAAGCCTGCTCGAATCGATGCGTCTGGCATTGGCCGAAGAGCGGATCAACGATTTTTTCGGGATCGGAGAATCGATGATGATCATGTTACAGCAGCACAACATGAAAGAGGAACAGATGCTCTATCCGATGATCGACCGCGCACTCGGCGGCGATGCGGAGCTGATGATCGCGACCCTCAAAGAGATGGTGCCATGATCCTCCTCGATACCCGGGAATTCGACCATCCCGTTCCCCTCGAGATGGCGGTCGATGCGTTCAGAAACCTCGAAAAAGGGGAGGTCATCCACATGATCCACCGCAAAGAGCCGATCCCGCTGTTCGAGATCATCGCCAAAAACGGCGGCCGCACCCTCTCTTTGCAGAAATCCGAATCCCTCTGGCACATCTACATCACCCGAGATCCGCAGATCGATCTGGAGCAGTACCGTGTATAACCAAGGACTCTCACTCGATCAGGCTCCGCCGATCACCGTCGTGTTGCGCTTTTTTCTGAGCGTCCCCCTCTTCGGGCTTCTGTTGAGCCTATTGATGATGCTTACCCCCGCAGAGATCCTCACACCGTCGCACCCCTACTCCCTTGCCGCCATCCATCTGATGGTTCTGGGAGTCATCACGATGAGCATGATCGGCGCACTCTTTCAGATGCAAAGCGTCCTCGGAGGACGTCCGATACCCGCACCTGCAGGGAACGGTTTGATCATTCATACCTTTTTGACGATCGGGGTCTTGTCGCTGGCAGGGGCGTTTGGTTTTGGATTTCCTCCGCTCTTCATCATCGCCGCGGTTATGCTGGGAGCGGCGATCCTCCATGCGGCCAATCTCGTCCTCCCCCTCCTTTTCGGCGGCATCATCCACGACACCCTCCGCGGGATGCGCCTGGCCCTCATCTCGCTCGCCGTGACCGCGATATTGGGGATCGTCATGGCGGTCTCGTATGCCAACGGAATGTTTTCACCCTCCCATGACGCCATCCGCACATTGCACTATTCACTGGGGCTGATCGGATGGATCGGCGCACTCATCATTGCCGTCGCTTTTCAGGTGATCGAGATGTTTTACGTCGCCTCCCCCTACAGCAGCTGGTGCAAACGCAATGCCTTTCGGATCATTGCCGCTTCTCTCGCACTGAAAGGTCTATGGCTCTTTGCGGCTTTGCCGTACGGTTGGATATTTGACGGAGTGATCGCGGCATTATTGACCGGATTCGTCGTCACCACGGCAAAACGGCTGCGTATGCGCAAACGGCGTGTTAGCGATGTGAGTATCTGGTTTTGGGGGATGGGAGTCGCATTGCTGCAGCTCTCGCTGATCGCCCATATCACCTATCTTTACCGCGGAGAGATGGCTATCGAAGCGGTTGCCCTCATCGCATTCTTCTTCTTCGCCCTCTCTATCATTCTGGGGATGATGGGGAAGATCGTCCCGTTTTTGGTATGGTTCCACCTCAGTTCCCAAGGGTTCATGGATGCCCCCATTATGTCCACTATTATTCCGCGCAATCAATTAATCATTACCTTTTGGCTGTTTGTTTTGACTGCAGCGTTTGCTCTTGTTTCACCCCTTTACTCTGAAGCTCTGCGCATTGCGGGGCTAACAGCGGCGGCAATGTTCGCGATGGTGTTCACCAATCTTATCGGTGCAACCAACGTTTATCGCCATACCCTCGCTCACGGGACACGATTCGAACAGTTATAATCGACAGAGGCCTCCAATACTGACTCCTCATCGCTTTGGATCGGACTCTCAGTAGGGACGGAGGCCATCATGGCTATCCCTTTTTCCATTCTCGGTACGAAATGGGGAGTACCTCCGAAATTGATTGCCGCAACCTCACATACCATCTTTGTCTCTTTCGAAAACGATGCCGCTTGAACGGCGGCTTTGCGCAGCATCTCCAAACGAAGTCTATTTTGCATTTCACGCTCCAGCGCATCGCTCACACCCCACGTTAATGCCCCCTGATTTTTTCGGACACTTGGGGCACTCACCTTATCGATCGCCGCACTAACCTCGTCATACTGATCGATGCTTGCCAATTCACATGTGAAATAGAGGGTTCCGCTGTAGCCGACAAACTCCTGTTTTTGATCTTTGTAGCTGTAGCGCGGCGAGAGGTTATACCCGCCGCCGCGGCAATACTCCCCCTTCGGATCGATCCGCTTCACTTCGGCGACGATCGCACCCAGATGCTCCTTGATCGCGTTTGCATTTTTCCCCTGCTCCTCGAACCGAAGATCCCCCCGCAACACATCGGGTTTCAGCATCGCCGACACCCGCTCGTTTGTCGTTATATTCATCCCCCCGCTTGCCAGCAGTGGAACCAGTACCGTGCCTATTGCCGCCAGTCGTTTCATGAAACCTCCTCTCCCTCTTTCTCCTGCTTGTGTTTATTGTACCCTATCTTGCATACTTCAGTAAAACGAGAATGCGCTATAATCGTTTATATTCAGTTTATTGAACGCGACAGGGGATATATCGGCATGGATCCGTTATTTATTCAAAACAGTATTCTTTCCTTAGTATTGGGATTTCTTATCGGTTTACAGCGGGAAATGCATACGATCTATTCTCACAAGACCAAAGATTTCGGAGGGGCTAGGACCTTCTCGATGATCTCCCTTTTCGGATACCTCTCCTCATGGTTCTCTTCGTATTTTCCGCACTTTTTTCTCGTCGCTTCGGGAGTCATCGGATTATTGCTGATAGCGGCCTATGTGATCAACAGCATTTCGGTCTCCGAAAAAGGGGCGACGACCGAATTTTCCGCACTGGTCGCCTTTGTCATCGGAGCGATGCTCCATTTCACCCCTCCCGTTTTTCCCGTATTCATCACGATTATCGTCCTTTTTATTTTGAATATCAAAGAGGAGATCCAAGAGTACGAACAGACCATTACCAAAAAAGACCTCAGCGCAGCGATCTTATTCTTGCTCATGACATTCGTCATTCTCCCTATCCTCCCGGATCGACCGATCGATCCGATGGGGCTGCTCAATCTCTACCGTATATGGATTATGGTTGTCCTGGTGGCGGGGATCTCGTTTGCCGGCTACATCGCGATCCGTTTTTTAGGGACGACCCACGGTATCGGTGCGGCGGGATTGCTCGGGGGGCTCATCTCCTCGACTGCGGTGGCGATGAGCATGGCACGCCGCGTACATGAAAACGGTTTTTTAGTCAAAAATCTCGCACTCGGGATCGCACTGGCCTCCTCCATGATGCTGATCCGCGCCGGAATCGAGATGTGGGTCATCAATCCGGAGCTCACCTATCCCTTCATCCTCCCGATCGCGGTAGGATCGTTTGTGGGATACGGCTACATAGGGATGCTCTATTTCACCTCCAAACGCGAACATATCCCTCAGGATATCGAATTTAAAAACCCGTTCGACCTCAAAGAAGCCCTTTTGATGGGAATAGTGTTCGGCGCCACTTTGGCCCTCATCAAACTGGCAAACCAATACGTCGGAGACATGGGGGTCTATGCGATCGCATCGGTCTCGGGTCTCGCCGATGTCGATGCGATCATCCTCTCCCTCTCATCGCTGGCAAAAAACGGCCTACAGCCCTCCACCGCCCATTATGCGATCCTCATCGCGATCATCGCCAATACCCTGACAAAGACGGCATTGGTTCTGTTTTTGGGGAAATGGCAGCTGTTCCGCTTTGTCTTCACCTACTACCTGATCTCGGTCGGTGCTTTTACCGTGACGGCCCTTATTGTTCTCCGGTAGATAAGGATACACAAAATAACAGTTAAACACATTTAGATCCTATTTTTTATATAATTACCCATCTTATCCGTAGGAATACCCTTGATCAGTATAGCTATCCGACTCGCCATGAACGTATCATGAAACATAGATTCGATAAACTTTTTCTAGTCGGTACGTTTATATTTTTTATCCTGGCCGTCATTTTGTTCAGTTATTTCGAATATCAGGACAACAAGGACAATCTCTACCGTCAGATCGATGAAAAACTTCTCGCCACCGCCAAGGCGACGGCCCTTCTCCTCCCCTCGGATTTTCACGACCGGATCAAAAATATCTCATCCGTTACGCAAAGCGAAGACGACCGCAATATCGAACACCTAAGTGAGTTTGCGGAAAATATGGATATCGCTTACATCTATACGATGATTTCCCAAAACGGCCAGATCTATTTTACCGCTTCCAGCGCTACGGACGAGGAGCGCAAAAGCGGAAAGAATCTAACCCGCTTCTTTGATCCGTACGATGATGCCAGCGAGGAGTTAAAAAAAGTTTTTCAGACCGATCGGCAGACGTTTGCCGAATACACCGATAAATGGGGAACCTTCCGAAGCGTTTTCATCCCCCTGAAGACACCGCAGAAGACTACCTACGTCGTCGGGGCCGACATCCGGATCGATGCCATCCATAAACTGCTGCAAGAAGACGCACTCAACCTGTTTCTCCGACTTCTCGGGGTGATCGTATTTACCCTCCCTTTCTTTACCTGGCGCTTACGGCAGATCAATACTGCCCTTCAAGAAGAGAATAAGAGCCTCATAGAAGATCTGAAAAACGAACAGCAGCATCTGCTGAAACTCTCCCAGGCGGTAGAGCAGAGCCCTACGTCGATCATCATCACCGATCTGGAGGGAAACATCGAGTATGCCAATCGAAATTTTTTCATGATCAGCGGCTATTCGCATGACGAAGTGATCGGCAAAAACCCCAGTCTCTTCAAGTCCGACAAGACCCCGCGCATCACCTATGAAAATCTGTGGGAGCATTTAATCCGGGGAGAAAACTGGCACGGCGAATTCATCAATCGGAGCAAAGACGGGACCGAATATATCCAGTCGGTGAACATCTCTCCGATCTTTCAATCGGATGGGACGATATCCCACTATATGGCTATCGAGGAAGACATAACCGAAAAAAAGCGCTCAGAAGACCGTATCTATCATCTGGCCAATTTCGACTCCCTGACCGGATTGCCAAACCGCGCACAACTCGAAAATCATTTCATCTACATCCTAAGCCTGGCCAAACGGAGCAAGACCCCTTTTGCCGTGATGTTCCTCGATCTCGACCACTTCAAAGAGATCAACGACTCCCTCGGACATACCGTCGGCGACGGGATGCTGATCGAATCGGCAAACCGGTTTAAATCGCTTATGCGCGAAGCCGATATCGTAGCGCGTCTTGGGGGAGACGAGTTTGTTATCGTCCTCTCCAACACCGATATTCACGGAGCCGAGCACATCGCCCAAAAAATCCTCACCGCAATCGCACAGCCCTATCATATTGAAGAGTACGAATTAAACGTATCCGCCTCCATCGGTATCGCCCTCTACCCGCTGGACGGTTCGGATATCGACACCCTCTCCAAAAATGCCGATACGGCGATGTACCGTGCAAAACAAGAGGGGCGAAACGGGTACCGCTTCTTTACCGAAGAGATGCAGACCAAATCGTTACGCAATCTTCAACTGAGCAATGCGTTGCGAAACGCATTGAAAAACGATGAGTTCTCTTTGGTCTATCAGCCTCAGATCTCTTTTCGCGACGGGCACGTTATCGGTGCCGAAGCCCTGCTGCGCTGGCATCATCCCCAGCTTGGCCAGATCTCGCCTGCCGAGTTTATCCCCGTAGCCGAAGAAAACGGACTCATCTTGCCGATCGGAGAATGGGTACTCCGCACCGCCTTGTTGCAGGTCAGAACATGGATGGATAACAATCAGCCGCCGATGGTGATATCGGTCAATCTCTCCGCCGTTCAGTTTCGCCACCATGATCTGCCGAACCTCGTATCGCGAATCTTGCATGAGACAAACGTACCGCCCGAATATTTGGAGCTGGAGCTGACCGAGAGTATGGCCATGCATGACCCCCTCATAGCGATCAATGTCATTAATAATCTTCACGCGCGGGGAATCCGCATGTCGATCGACGACTTCGGGACCGGATACTCCTCCTTGAGCTATCTCAAACAGTTTAAGATCTACAAGCTCAAAATAGACCAGTCGTTCGTCCGTGACCTCAGTACCGACGCCGATGACAAAGCGATCGTCAGTGCCGTCATCAACATGGCGCATAGCCTCGGCTTACAAACCATCGCTGAAGGGGTAGAGACATTGGGACAGCTTGAATATCTGCGTGAACAGGGATGCGATGAGGTTCAGGGGTACTATTACAGCAGACCGGTAACGGCAGATGAGTTTAAGCTTTTTATGGAAAAAAAATAGTTCAGGGGAAATAATAGAGGAATCTGGCGGACAGCTAGGGGTTCGAACCCTAGATAGGTTGCCCTATACACGCGTTCCAGGCGTGCGCCTTCGACCACTCGGCCAGCTGTCCGGAAAAGAGAATTGAGAGTATAGTGAATTGAAGCTCAATATTGTATTAAAAACGATCCCGTCGGCGATTTTTAGTATCTTGTCTGGGTTTTGAATAGTATCGGATAGCACTCACCACGATAAAAAGGATAATTGATCCGGCAATAGCTTCATATCCGATCGCCCAGATAACCAAAAACGATGTAAGATCGAATTCGACGAAATATTCGAAATTGCCTTCCGCGATAAACAGGTACAAAAACGCCAATCCGACCAAATAGGGGAGTAAAAGGATATATATCCCGACCATTACCTCTTCCAGCCCCTCGGGTGCGAAGATAAAATTACGGTAATCCATCGATTTATTGAAAAAGTCTTCCTCTTTTTGTTTGCGTGCTTTACTGTTCTTGTTTTGGTATTGCCGCGCGCTCTCCCGATCACTATTGGAGACAGATGATGAACCGTATGGTTTTTTCTTTATGTCATAACCCATGTTTTTACTTTTTCAAAGATTTACTATTATAACTTTATTTTAAAAAAAAGACCACTACTATAAAATTTATTTTAACTTAGCGTTCGGTTACAAAGAGGACAAATAGCGTTCACTCGCAAAGGGCAGAAGCATCTAGGGGGGACTTCTGCCGCTTAACGTCGAAGGAGAATCGAATTATTATAATAACGCCGTAGTGTTACAAATCTGTTAAGCACCGCCATCCGATAGTCGATCGCTATTTAATTTCAGCTAGAAGAGTATAATCTCTCACTAACAAAACACACAAAAGAGAACCCATGCGCGCCGAAGAACGTTTTTATGAGATCAGCGATGATTTTCGCTCCCCGTATGCCCGGGACCGGGACCGAATCATCCACTCGGGAAGCTTTCGCCGCCTCGAATACAAAACCCAGGTTTTTTTAAACTCCCAAGGCGATTTTTTTCGGACACGCCTCACCCACAGCATCGAAGTAAGCCAGATCGCCCGTTCCATCTGCTCCCATCTGGGGCTGCAGGAGTCTTTGGCCGAGAGCATCGCCCTCGCCCACGATCTGGGTCACACCCCGTTCGGTCATATCGGCGGTGACACTCTCGATGAGTGTCTGAAAAAAGAGGGGTTCACCCACGGGTTTGAGCACAATTTTCAAAGTTTTCGGGTCGTAACACGTTTAGAGCAGCGTTATAAAGCGTTTTTGGGGCTCAACCTCACCTATGCGACGCTCGAGGGGATACTCAAACACTCCTATCCCTACGACAAAACATTCTTGCCCGATGCCGTCCGGGAGGCATTTGCCCTCGATACCCATCCCAGCATTGAGGCGATGATCGTCGACCGCGCCGATGAGATCGCCTACATCAGCCACGATATCGATGACGGCGTCGCATCGGGGCTCATCTCTTTTGACACTCTCCGCTCATCCGAACTGATCCAGACGATCTTGCAAAAAGTGTACGATGAGGGGATTCGCGAAGACGAGGATGAGATGTTCCGCTACCGTTTCAGTTCCCATCTCATCAACCACCTCGTCTACTCCCTTCTCGAACACTCCCGCGACAAAATCGATAACGCCCGCGTGTTAGCCTCCGTTATCCCCTCCTCCGAGCCGATTCCGGTCGGGTTTGAACCCGCCCTCGAAACACAGATCAAAAAACTCAAAAAAGTTTTGTTCCGGGAACTTTATCAGCACAAGCACATTGCCCGCAAGATGTTTGCCGGAAAGCAGGCGGTTATCGGACTTTTCAATGCCCTCATGGAAGAGCCGAAGATGTTGCCGCGCTATTATCTTGAACAACTGGAGCGACGCAACAACCATCGCGTTATTGCAGACTATATCGCCAGTATGTCGGATCGGTATGCAATGAAGCTGTATAACGAACTGTACGGAAGAGAGGGGTGAAACTCATTTCGCTATAATATTAATATAATCTTATTTTGTTGCCTCTACTCATTTCATTATCAAAAGTTGGAGTACCCCAATGACTATTCACTCTAAAAATGACCTGCTTGAACTGCAAGAAAACCATGAAGTAGAATTCAAAACAGCTGCCGGACAAAATGGTAATGGTGAACTACCCGATGATTTTTTTGAAACCTATTCTGCGATGGCAAACAGTTATGGCGGTACAGTCTTTTTAGGGATAAAAGAGAATAAAGATAAAAGTTTGGAAATTACAGGAATAAATGACACTGCAGGGGTAAAGAAAAAACTTTTCGATACACTAAATAACAAACAAAAAATAAGCCGTAATATACTAACAGACATCCATGTTATTGAACTTCGGCTTGATGGTAAAAATATTATTCAAATAAATATTCCTAGAGCAAAACGTCAAGAACGTCCTCTTTATAAAGGACAGAATCCATTTCAAGGAACGTATTTACGCAATTTTGAAGGTGATTATAAATGCGATGAAGAGACTGTAAAACGGATGCTCGTCGAACAAATTGAGGATAGTCGCGATAATCGTCTTTTAGAAGGGTATGACTTTAAAGACATTGATATGGAAAGTTTACTCTCCTATAGAAATATGTTAGTTTCTAATAAACCGGATCATCCATGGAATACACTGGACAACAAAGAGTTTTTACGAAGTATCGGCGGATGGAAGCGTGATCGTAGAACAAATCAAGAGGGATTAACCCTTGCAGGACTATTGATGTTTGGCAAGCTTCCTTCCATTCAAGAAGAACTGCCCTATTATTTACTTGATTATCAAGAGCGTCCTGAAGCAAAAACTGAAAATCGCTGGATAGACCGCATTACAATTGACGGGACATGGTCTGGGAATCTTTTTGATTTTTATAAAAAAGTCATACGAAAACTTTATGCGGATTTGAAAGTCCCTTTTGTTCTTAACAAAGATGTGCGCCAAGATGACACACCCGTACATATGGCTTTGCGTGAAGCATTGATCAATGCAATCGTCCATGCCGATTACAGGGGGAGAGCATCACTTCTTATCGTAAAAAGACCCGATATGTTTGGTTTCAGGAATCCTGGATTAATGCGTATTTCTATTGAAGCAGCTATTCATGGGGGAGATAGCGACTGCCGAAATCGTACAATACACCAAATGTTTTTGCTCATCGGACTAGGCGAAAGAGCCGGTTCCGGACTACCTAAAATTTTTAGTGGTTGGAGTTCTCAACACTGGTCTAAGCCTTTATTACACGAAAAGCATACTCCCGATCAAACACTTCTTGAACTACGGATGATTAACCTTTTTGATAATACCGTGATTGAAGCCTTAAAAGAAATTTTTGGCACTAAATTTACCGCACTTAATGAAGACAAACGCGTCATCCTCGCCACAGTCTATGTGGAAAAAATTATTAATCACTCCCGAGCTAATGAAATTATCAGCGGGCACTCTCACGATGTTTCCATGCTATTAAAACAGCTCAACGATGAAGGATTTTTGAATTCAAGCGGCATAGGTCGAGGTAAAGTCTACTTTTTACCTAATACCCATTTCAATATTGCAGATGAATTTTCGTATGAAACTCCGGGCATAAGCGATGGAACTCCGGGCATAAGCGATGGAACTCCGGGCATAAGCGATGGAACTCCGGAGATTATTAGTACATTAGAGCAGCTTTCTTCTGTCGTAGCGGATAAATTAATACATATTGCCAAGCCGGTAAGTGATCATCCTAGAGTTGATCCCGCTATCACAAAAATGACTATCACAGCACTCTGTGAAGATAACTACTTGTCACTGCCTCTTTTAGCACTATTGCTAAAGCGTTCTGAAGACACATTGCGAAAAAACTTCTTAAATCCAATGGTTATGGAAGAACACACCCTAGAAAGAGCTTTTCCAACAACGCCGAATCATCCAAAACAAGCTTACAAAAAAATAGCAAGAGGCTAACTACTTATCATAAGGGATATATTTATATCATGAATAAAATAGCAATTATAGGCGGCGGTGCGAGCGGATTGATGGCGGCACTCTTCGCCGCACGAGCCGGAGCCTCTGTTACCATTTACGAGAATAACAGCAGTGTCGGAAAAAAGATATTGGCCTCGGGCAACGGACGGTGCAATATTATCAATACGACGGCCAGCGCTGACGATTACGCCGGAATTGATCCCCATTTCGTCACCTACGCCCTTAAACAGCTCTCGTTCGGCTATTTTGAAAAACTCTGCCACTCCGTAGGGCTATTGCTGGATATCAAAGAAGACGGGCGATGCTATCCCCTCTCCAACGAAGCCAAATCGGTACTGATCGCTTTGAAAAGTGCCGTCACCGAAGCGGGGGTAACCATCCGTACCGATGCTTTAGTCACTGCCGTCTCAAAACGCGAGAACCGCTTTTTCGTCGAAACGGCATCGGATAAAAGCCCTTTTGACAACGTGCTGATAGCGACAGGCTCCGAAGCGGCCCCTCAGCTTGGCGCCTCTGCGGATGGATACCGCTTCGCCAAGAATTTTGGACATGAGATACTCCCGACCTACCCCTCTTTGGTACAGCTCCATTTGGATTCAAAAAACCACCACAAAATGGCAGGGGTCAAAACGACTGCCGAAGTGACCCTTTTCATCGACGGTAAATCCAAAGAAAAGATAGAAGGGGATATCCTCTTTACCTCTTACGGGATTTCGGGACTCGCCATCCTCGACATCAGTCAGAAGGCTTCACATGCCCTTCTCAATAAACAGCGCGTCAGCATTTCCCTCAATCTCCTCCCCCGCTATGACCGCCAAAGCCTTGCCCTTACCATCGAAAAACTCTTCGCTTCCGTCCCGAAACATAACGTCCATACCGCCCTGTGCGGAGTGATCCCTGCAAAAATAGCGACCTATCTCCTCGAAGATGCCGCTATCGCTCTCTCTTCGACTGTATCTGCCTTATCGCCCAATGAGGTCAAAAAGCTGGCCCACCTGATCGGGGAATGGAAGTTTGACGTAATCGATACCCACGGGTTCAAACATGCCGAAGTAAGCGGCGGCGGGGTCTCTACGGCGCAGGTCAATAACAAAACGATGGAATCAAAACTGATAGAGGGTCTGTATTTTGCGGGTGAGGTGCTCGATATTGTCGGGCGTCGCGGCGGTTATAATTTTAACTTTGCTTGGGCTAGCGGAATGATTGCGGGAAAAGAGATGGGGAAATAAAGTTTACTTTCCGCCGTTCGTCATGAATCCACGTACCCGATAGGGTATGCCAAAAGGTTATTGTTTATTTAACGTATCACTGGTTGCAAGTGCTTTTTTATTTTGTGTGTTGAGCTTTCTTTCTACTTTTTTGATGTCTTCTTGTGGCAGTATATTTTCGGGTACAATTCCTCTGCTTAGCAATGTTTTTCTAACTGCTTCATTGTTTGTGATATGCTCATTGGATATTTCTCTCTCATTTTGCATCTCTTTTTCTTTTGCATTATAGATAGTGATTTCAGAGGCAAAATCTTTCGCTTTTAGTAAAATCGTTGGCATAAAGTCTGCCAAAGGTTTTGTCTCTTTGATTCCCCACCGTTCTTTCATTTGAGCGGTAGTCCGACCAAAAAGTGCCTGATCCCCTTTGCTTCGAATGAGTGCAAAATTATCATTTCTTCCTGTTTGTTCATAGATAACCTGTGAAAGTTCTTTTTCTGTGTGTGCTAACTTGGCACGTGCCTGTACTCTTTCGGATTCCAACATCTGCTGTTCTATGAGTTCGGCTTTTCTTGTCTGCATCGCAAAATAGGTTTGAGCAAATGCAATTTCCTGCTTTTTGCTGTCTCCATTTTGTGCAATGAGATAACAAGCGTAACGAGTTAGCATAATATCATCTACCTCTTTGATCGCTCCCGAACCTATCTCAACCATTTTACCGACGTCGGCAAAATGGTCTGAAACATTCTGATTTGACACCTCACACGCTATTTTTGCTTTTGCAATTACATTAACAAAGTTGCTCCATTTTGAATAACCAAGAAGCTCTTGTAAATCTCTAGCCAACCAAAATTCGACACCATCTTCCGTCTGCTGTACGAAATCTTCAAAATTTGCTGTGAGGCTGAGTATTATCTCTTTTTCCATCCTATTCTTCTCCCTGTTCACTTCTCAATGCAACATCACGTTTCGCTTGTTCAGTATCAGACCTTCCTGTATTGCTACTATCTTCATGATTTAATGTTTCACCATTCAAAATTTTCATAAATGTTTTATTTCGAGTATCCGCATCATAAGCCAATGATCTATAATCGATAAAATTAATAATGGTATTTGGTTTTTCATAATAACGATAATATATTGGATATGCCCCGTTAGTTGGTATCTTATTATAGTTTTTATTATCTAGATCAAATTCTGTTTCTTTATTGAATTTGAGAAAAGCATACGTCCAAATTCTAATTTTCTTTTCTTCTCTAGAATCATTTATATATCTTGAATATCTGAGTAGCTGTGTTTCTGCACTAGCTGGATCAATATTTTCGTCTGGTCTTTTTAACTCTACAATAACAATATCTGTAATTTCTTCTTCATTATATGTATTTGAGACAATACTAAGTATGTCAGGGCGTTTTGCAATTTCCGGTAGTTGAGGAAAAATTTTACTTAGCTGGGCTTCACTAAAAACTTTATCATAAGTCATAAATCTATCATCAAATAACCAAAGATTATTTTTACGATAGTTTTGCTTGTCATCATCAGTACGCTGTTTCATAAAAAGATTATGAATTTCTTGTTCAATAACATTTTCATTAGTCAATGATTTAAGTTTTTCTATAATTTTTTGTCTATCAAAAATGTATTCCGCCAATTCCGTTTGAGTGACTTTGCCAAGTTTGATTTGGTAATCTTCTTTTGATTTATTAGCTTCATCTCGCAAAAACTCCTTATCATCTTCTAATACTCTTTTTGCTTGTGATATAAGCGTATCAGTGGCGTATGCAAGTTCATTTTCAGATAAATAATTAATAAGAAACGGAGCTTCTTTGCGTGCATCGTTTAGATTCTTTTGTGAAATTGCATTAATATCAATATTATTTTCTTGAGCGATTAATTTTATTTGATTGCTAAGTTCATCTTGAATATCTTTCCATGACGTATCTTGAGTCAAACTACCTTGTTTGGTGCGTGCTGGCATGATATTAAAATCATCTCGTGCATCATTTACATTAGTATCAAAATAATCTGAAGACAATAAATACAAGATGTTTAAATCTTTAAAAGCTTTTAGTTTTTTATTATTATCAAGGAAAGAATTTTTTATAACTACACGTCCACCTGCACAATAAAACCCATCATACTCACTTATCGTCTCATCATTAAATACATAATCTATAATAAATTCGTGTTGGCGAATTTTGAATTTTTTGAATTTAAATTCAGGTATTTCGTCACTTAATATTTTAGCTTGCTCAACACCATTTTCGCTAATTTTAATGGTTACTTTTTCGTTATCAAGAAGTCTAAAATAAGCTATAAAATGATCTCTAATTTTTTGCTTTAATTTGGAATAATCGACAACAAACTTGACTTTTGGCTTTTCAAAAAATACACTCGTTTTATCGTATTCTAACTCTTCAAGTTCGTTTACTTCAATATCTTTATCAATAACAAAATTGATTTTTTTATTAAGACTTTCAATGTGTACTTTTTCAAAAATTTTCAGATAAAAAAATCTTCCAATACCTTTTGAACCTAAACTTCGCTTATGAGTTGAACGATATTTTTGAAAAGATTCAGTATTGTCATTATTAAAACCTTCACCATCGTCAATAATGACCAGCTTGTCAATGTATTTTTGCTCTGTAACTTCAAGTGAATTGGAATAAAAGTTAATATCAACATGTGTTGCTTTAGCATGTAAAGAGTTGGTAACAGCTTCAAAAATAACTTGCTCAAATGATATGTCTTTTAAATCACTGACGATTGATGCGATATCCGCTGGAATACTACCTCTGCTCATTTACACTTCCTATCCTATAATAACTCGTTCTATTTTTAACCTCTATCTTTTCGATAATAGCTTGAAAGCGTATGATCGCTTCCTCGTTAAACATAAATGGTCTTTTTGAGGATATGCTCGCCGCTACGCCCACGCAATCCTGTCTTATCTGCAAGATCGACGGTACACGCAAAGCGGTGCGAAATCTCTTCGCGAAGCGCTTGTAGGATGCTAAATGCTCTGAGGGGATCGGTATCTTCTACAAATCGGGGAGTTGTTTCGATTAATACATCAATATCACTATTTTCACTCGCTTCATCTCTCGCAAATGACCCAAAAATTCCGTGGATTACAATCCCCTCTTTTTCATGGCTAGGTTTGATACTGCGAAGATAGTCTAAAACGGCTTCTTTGGTAATCATTTTAAAACCTTAGGTTTATAACTTTGAATATTATAACAAAAGCAAGTGAAATAGGAGATAGGATAAATGAATTTAAAAAAAAGGGAGAAAAGATGGATCCCGTGTCGTAGCACGGGACCTCAAAGAGGTTCTTGTACCCTATAGGGTATGACGGGAAAAATTACTTTTTCGCGTAACGTTTACGATCCGTTGGATCCAACCAACGTTTACGCATACGGATTGAAAGAGGGGTTACTTCGAGAAGCTCATCGTCTTCGATCCACTCTAACGCACGCTCAAGGTTCATATCGCGCGGCGGAACAAGTTTGATCGCTTCATCTGCTCCGGAAGAACGGACGTTTGATTGCGCTTTCCCTTTGATCGGGTTGACGTCAAGGTCGTTTGTACGGCTATGCTCACCGATAATCATCCCTTTGTACACTTTTGTTTGCGGATTGACGAACAATACACCGCGATCTTGCAGGTTGAACAATGAGTACGCTAACGCAACACCGTCTTCCATAGAGATCAACGCTCCGTATTGGCGGCTCTCAACGCTTCCGGTATAAGGACGGAATTCCAAGAATGAGTGGTTCATAACCCCTTCACCTTTGGTATCGGTCAAGAATTGACCGCGGAAACCGATCAAACCGCGTGCAGGGATTTCGAACTCTACGCGGGTAAAGCCCTCACCCATCGGTACCATCGCTGTCATTTCCGCTTTACGGCGGCCAAGACGCTCGATGATCGTACCGGCGAAATCAGCCGGAAGGTCGACTACCAGGTGCTCGAACGGTTCACATTTGACCCCTTCGATTTCACGTACGATAACTTCCGGACGGCCGATACCGAATTCGAAGCCCTCACGACGCATATTTTCGGCTAAGATAGTAATTTGAAGCTCACCACGTCCTGAAACCTGGAATTTACCCTCACCGATCGTTTCGTAACGCATTGCTACGTTGGTGTTCATCTCCGCATCAAGACGCTCACGGATTTTGTTAGAGGTAACGTGTTTACCCTCTTGACCTGCAAGCGGAGAGTCATTGACCGAGAAAACAACGGTCAACGTCGGCTCTTCGATGTGCATCGGGTCAAGCGGCATCGGGTTGGCAGGATCACAGATGGTGTCTCCAACGTCTACCGTCTCGATACCGGCAACCGCAACGATATCACCCGCTTCAGCGGTTTGGATCTCCATACGGTTCAATCCGAGGAATCCGATCAATTTAGAGATTTTCCCTTTGACCATTTCGCCGTCCGCTTTTGCGAGAAGGATATTATCCCCTTTTGAAATGCGTCCGTTGAAAATGCGGGCAATACCGATTTTACCTACGTAGTTATCGTAGTCAAGGGTAAATACTTGCAATTGAGTAGGATTTTCCGCATCACCGGTAGGCTCAGGTACTTTTTCCAAGATAGTGTCAAACAGACATTTGAAATCGCCATCGGGCTCTGACATGTCCATTTTCGCGATACCGTCACGTGCTGCGGCGTAAACGATCGGGAAATCGAGCTGATCTTCCGTCGCATCCATAGCAACGAAGAGGTCGAATACTTCATCGACTACGCGCTCAGGATCTGCAGAAGGCTTGTCGATTTTGTTGATGACGACGATCGGCTTGATCCCAAGACCGAGCATCTTTTTAACAACGAATTTGGTCTGAGGCATAACACCCTCATACGCATCGACAAGGATCAACGCACCGTCGACCATTTTCAAAACACGTTCAACTTCCCCACCGAAGTCGGCGTGGCCCGGAGTGTCGATAATGTTGATTTTGTGATCGCCGTAGCGAACCGCAGTATTTTTAGAGAGGATGGTGATTCCGCGCTCTTTTTCAAGGGCGTTAGAGTCCATGGCTCTCTCGTTGACTTGCTCGTGGCTGCCATACGTTCCGGATTGCTTAAGCAACCCGTCAACTAAAGTGGTTTTACCGTGGTCAACGTGTGCGATGACGGCGATGTTACGAATTTTTTGCACTGTATATCCTTGTAGGTAGGCAATGATTTTCGCGAATTATACCTTTTTTAAGGTTAAGAAAATGTTAAGGGCAATCTTTTGTTACATTTTGATCGTTTTTTCCCTCAATAATACAAATTTTTCCCTCTCCTGCTCCCGATGAAACAAGAGAAGTTTTCTTACAACACCGCAATAAATGGAATGGATTTTGCTTTGTACCTTTACTATATATCGCACAAGGATCATGCTATGATCGTACAAAGCCAAGAGGCCAAAGCGCAAACTTCTTTGATTGATTTGCTCGGAGGCACATCCAAAGGGAAAAGCGGCAAAGCCAATGATGTATTTGCACAGCTTCTCTCCTCATTGGGTGGTAACTCGACCGCTAAACAAGTCGATTTTACCGCTCTTATCGATCCGAAGCAGGCATCCGTCAAATCGTCAAAAGTTTCCGCGCTCCAGACCCTTTTGACCGGAGAAGACGAGAAAGATGCCAAAAAGATGCTTCCGAAAGAGCTGATTAACGTTCTGAGCAACGATCAGATCCACTCTCTTATCCATCGGGCCAAAGAGTATCTCAAAAATGAGATTACGGCGAAATCCCCCGATAAACAGCTTGATCCGAAAACTCTTCCGAAAACATTAATGGGGCTGCTCCAGCTTGCCGACAAGATGGGATTGAATCCTCAGGCCATCACCCTCTCGAGCTTGAACGAATCTCAGAACAAACCGTTGCCTTTGCCGGATACACTGCAAAATCAGCTTTTATTTAATCCTAAAGCCCTGCAGGAGACACTCAAAACACCTGCAGCTACAACCGACCCGGCGTTTGAAGCGATCACTCAGCTTATCAGCGATGCCAAGGCCAAAGAGATGAAATCCGAGAAAACGGCCAAGAAAGAGAGCGCTTCCGAGCAGCCGCTAAAATCGCTCCTGCAGGCGGTTGACAAGGGGAGCGATACGATGCCGGCAGTCGAGAGTCCCAAACCCCAGAAAGAGACGAAAAAAACCTCGTCCAACTCGGATCTTTTGATCGGATTGCTCCAAGGGGGGATCAAAGCAAAAGAGACCGAATCCTCCGATACGGAATCCAAAAAAGTTGAGGCCGAATCGTCAAAATCCCAGACCCATTCCGCGGTTCCCAAAGCCGACACATTGGAAGTCAAAGCCAAAGAAGCGGCTCAGAGCATGCGTTTTTTCGCCAGCGATCTCAAAGAGGCCGTAGAGAGCTACAAACCGCCGTTCACACGTCTCACGATGACGCTTAACCCTGAGAAACTCGGTGAAGTCGAAGTGACGCTGATACAACGCGGCAATAACGTCCATGTCAATATCCAGTCCAACAATGCCAACAGTGTCGCATTTTTGGCACACAATGCGATGGAGCTTAAATCCCAGCTGGCACACCAGGGGATCACCAATACCACGATGAACTTTATGTCCGGAGGCGAGGGACAAGCCCAAAACCAGAGTCAGCAACAGCAGCAGCAAAACCGTTTCCGTGCTTATGAGTCGCTCCAAGATTTAGAGCTTAACAAAGAGCAGCTATCGGCTCTTGAAATCATCATCCCGCATTACGCGTAACCCAAGGAGAACACAATGGCAATCGATGCATACGGCAATACATTAACAGCCGCTTCAGCGGCAACAACAACGGCGTCCGGTACGGTCAATCCGAACAGTGTGTTAGGAAAAGACGACTTTTTAAAACTCCTGATGCTGGAGCTAAAGTACCAAGATCCCACCTCTCCGATGGACAGTGAGAAGATCCTTGCGCAGACCTCGCAGCTGGCGACGCTGGAGTCCAGCGAGAACACTAACAAAGCGCTCACGGCACTTGCCGCATCGCTCAGCTCCTCCATGCAGTATTCGGGGATCGCGGCGATCGGCAAGATCGCCGATACGGGAAGCAACGCTATTATCTTGGATCAAACTTCAAAAGTTGATTTTGAGCTCTATTTTCCGACCAATGTCGCAAGCGGGAACGTCAATATCATGGATGTCAACGGAAACGTCCTCAAAACGATGAACATCGGGGCTACCGATGCCGGAATCGCCAAATACAGCTGGGACGGTACCGATAACAACGGTAAAAAATTGGATGCGGGGGTCTACTACGCCGAATCTGCCTATACCAAAACCGACGGAACCTCCGCAACGTCTCGTGTCGGACTCTATCCGATCGAAGCGATCAAGTTTGACAGCGGCAAAACCTACGCCAAACTCGGCTCCAGCTACGTCGACTTCAGTACGATCAAAGAAGTGACAGGGAACTAAGCGCTAGCTTACCTACATTAAGGATACGAATATGACGCAAGGATATTACGCAGGGATATCAGGCATTCAGACCCATCAATACGGTCTGGATGTTATTTCGGACAATTTGTCCAATATCTCTACAACCGGATACAAAGGGGCGACGACCGAGTTTTCCGACCTTTTCAGCAAAGTCATAGCGAGCGGAAATACCCCGACATCCAACGATATCGGTGTAGGGGTCAAACTGCAAGCGACAACGACCCAGTTCCAGCAAGGGAGCTTGATGCCATCCGATCGCTTTAGCGACCTTGCCCTTGAGGGGAACGGATGGTTCGGCGTTATCAATAGTAAAAATAAAGACTTCTATACACGCGACGGCCATTTTACGTTTGATACGTATCAAAAAATAGCAGGGGATGCTAATTCTTCCTCCGCACGTCTGGTCACTGCCGACGGAATGTATGTCAACGGGACAATGCTTAACAATTTTACCTATGACCCTACTTTGAATTACGGCGATCAAACGACCAACGGCGTCACCGGCGCTTATGTTATTACCAATCCGACCCAAGAGGTACCTCTCGCCTCAGTCAATGCTCAGGGAAAACTTGAGTTTCCGACACGGCTTGCCTATCCGGTAGAACCGACAACACAAACCCAATTTTTTGGAAATTTGGGCTTGCCGGATGCACCTCGCACCATCAGTGCCGATCTCATCAGCAGCACCAATGAGCGTAACCGTCTCAAACTCTCCTTTACTCCCAGTGCGGTCCAGCCGGCAACCGGCGTTGCGTGGGACGTCGTCGCAACCGTTACCTCCAATGACGGAAGTATCCTTTATGATACGAAAAACGGTCAGGCGGTCTTCGATACCTCCGGCGGAATCAGCAGCTTTAACATCAGTTCGATGAACAATAACGGAACCAATGTTGCGATTGATCTCAAGGGGGTGACGTCAATCGACGGCCTTGCCATAAGCGGATCTTCCCAATCCAACGGTGTCTCCGGCGGAACCTTGACCCAATATGGGATTAATACCGACGGAGTGATTCTCGCCGAATTTTCAAACGGACGCCAAAGTGCTATCGGACGGGTAGCGGTCTACCATTTTCAAAATGACCAAGGGTTAAATCGGGACGGGGGGACCTATTATGAAGAGAGTCTCAACAGCGGCAAACCGATTTTCTGGAGCGATGCGGCGGGCAATCCCATTACAGGAGCCAGCGTCCGAAGCGGCACTCTGGAATCCTCAAATGTCCGGATGGAAGTCGGATTGACCGACATGATCGTCATGCAGCGCGCCTATCAGGCCAATGCCAAAACCATTACGACGGTCGATGAGATGATCCAAAAAGCATTGCAGATGCACCGATGATTTTTGGAATGTTTTTTGCTTTTAATTTTCACTAATGTGAACGAAAAGGATATCCTATGCTAAAGTCACTTTTCTCCGGCGTCACCGGTTTGCAATCCCACCAGATTGCGATGGACGTCGAATCCAACAATATTGCCAACGTTAACACCATTGGTTATAAATACTCTCGCGCCAATTTTTCGGATTTGCTCGCTCAGACCAACCAGATTGCAACGGCTCCGCAAGGGGCGCTCGGCGGAAAAAATGCCGTTCAGATCGGTCTGGGAACGACGGTCAGCTCCATCACCCGTATCCATTCGCAAGGGTCTATCCAGAACACCGACAAGAATACCGACGTCGCGATCCAGGGGGACGGTTTTTTTATCGTCTCGGCGGACGGCGGAAATACCTATAAATACTCCCGTTCGGGGGATTTTAAATTTGATGCGGCCGGAAATTTCGTCGATAACAACGGCTTCATCGTCCAAGGATGGCTCCGGGATGCGACAACCGGTCTGGTCGACGCGACCGCACCGATCGCCAACATCCAGATTCCGCCCGGATTGACGACTCCGGCAAATGCCTCTACCCAGATCGTCCTCAAAGCCAACCTCAGTTCAAGCGAAAAAGTAGACCAATTCGGTCCTACCTACGTATTGGATTCAACCGCCGGTCTGGGCGCGACGGAAAAGACGGAAGATATGGGGGTATTGTTCAATGCCACCGGTGAAGCGTTCCAGCTTACCTCCGAAATAGCCGGTGTCGGCGGACAGGGGATCACCGTCTCGTTTGACAACGGTGCGACATCGCAAAACTTCCGCTATACCAACAATGCCGCTTTGGCAGGAACCGTAGTCGCGGGAACCTACTATTTTCAAACGACTGAAAATCTTCGGGCCGGCTTGCAAACATTGTCGCAATTGACCTCCGCCGGATCGACGATCACCGTTAACAATCAGGGTAAATTCATCGCCAGCAATACGGCGGGAAATCCTTTAGCCATCACCGTGGCGGGAATCGTGGATGCCAATACGATAGACAATACCCGTTTTACCACCACGTTTGCCACAATGGCAGGTTCATTGCCGGTCGGAACGTCACTCAAGCAATCGCAATCGGTCAATGCCGCGACCCATTCGGCGAGTATCGACATCTTTGACTCACTGGGGAGCAAGCATACGGTCAAAATGGATTTCCGTAAGCAAAGTGTCAACACCACTACGGGGATAACCAACTGGGGATATACGATCAGCGTACCGCTTCCGGGATCGATCGGAGGGGTTGCACCCAATATCAACGTTCTTGAAGGCGGTGTTATCTCATTTGACAGTAACGGTGCGATCTTGGGGTATAACATTCCCGGAATCGACTTTTCGCCTAACAACGGAGCCGCTGCCAATCAGGCTGTCAATCTCAACTTCGGGACATTCGGCGGATATGATGGGCTGACAAGCTTCGATAATCCCTCAGGGACCAGCGGCATCTCGCAAGACGGTTATCCGGGAGGGGATTTGCTCGGTATCCGAATCGACCAAAGCGGTACCCTTGTCGGATCGTTCTCAAACGGCCGCTCGTTCGGTCTCGCACAGATCGGTATGGCCAAGTTTTCCAATAACGAAGGGCTGGTGACCGATGGCGGCAACGTCTATCTGCAGTCCGCCAACTCGGGTGATCCGATTATCGGTACAGCCGCTACGGCAGGACGCGGATTTATGCAGTCTTCATCGCTTGAGGCGTCTAACGTCGACTTGTCCAAATCGCTTACGAATCTCATCATCATCCAGCGCGGCTATCAAGCAAACGCCAAGACGATCACGACTTCCGATACCCTTCTCGAAACACTTCTGGGTATTAAACGCTAACGTTAAAACCTGATCCCGCTCTCGCGTTTTGACGCGGGGGAGAAAAAACAATATCAATATATTAATTATTATTATGAAAGCACACAGGCCCAACAGCGACTAAACGCTGATGAGGCTTTGAAAACTTAAGGAGTTTAAAGGAGACGAGAATTACACCCTTGACTTGCTGCGGTCAGTCGGGATATAAGAATTATGAATCAGTTTGGTAAACAAACAGTAATAACGCCCCAATTCTTTCAACGCTTTTTTAATCTACAATCAACTACAATATCCAAATGCGATGGCGAACCCTTAAAAAGAAAAAACAACAAACTCTTCTATTACCGAAAAATACAACAGAGTATGCCGGCTTTTGGCCCAGAGCGCTCGCTTTTTCGACCGACATCTTCATGATCGGCTTACCGATCTCGCTGCTGATGATGGTGCTGTTCGGATACGATCAGATGCACTCCGCTACGGCACTGGATGTTATTGTCCACAGCGACAAGGCACGTCTGGATCCCCCGAATCCGATTGCCTCGATCAGCCAAATGGCTCTTTTCCTGATCACCTATGTGTGGTTATGGCATAGAAGCGGTCAGACCTCGGGTAAAAAACTTGCCTACATCCGCGTCGTCAATGCAAAAACACTTGAAAATGCCTCCTACTGGAGACTAACGTTGCGTTTTATCGGTTATTTTCTCTCCCTGATCACACTGATAGGTTTTTTTGTCGGGCTGTTCCGCCGGGACAAACGCACCCTTCACGATCTACTCAGCGGCACCGCCGTCATCCGTGTTTCCTAACGTGGCTGTTTTTGTCGCCTCTTTTTATTTTTTCTATTTTGCCCTGATCGGGGTCCATATCATTTTCGTCCCGAAGATCCTTTCCATGATCGGTTACGATCCGATCCATATCGGGATTATTTTTGCCTCCGCACCGCTGGTCCGTTTCGCTATCCCTTTTCTCTTTTTAAGAGGGTTCAGGCTGGATCAGCGGACTTTTTTCACCGCCCTTGCCCTTATGGGGATCGGTGCCGCAGGATTCTATCCGGCGCTGGAGCATTTCTGGCCCCTATTGGCGGTCAATATCCTCTTTGGAATCGGACTCTCCCTTGTCCTCCCCTATATCGAAGTGATCGCGCTCGAACAGATCGGCAAAGAGCGCTACGGCCGTATCCGCCTTTTCGGATCCCTCGGTTTTATCGCCGTATCTCTGGTCTTGGTCCACTATCTCACAACACCGCAAAACGGCATCCTTTTTCTGATCCTTATGGCGGCATTTACCCTTGTTTTCGGATCATTGATCGGAATACGCCAACGCCGCGTCCCCGTATCGGAGTGTGATTCTGCCGATGAACAATGCCGTTTTTCGATGGCGAACCATATCCCCTTATGGATCGGTTTTTTCCTGATGCAGGTGAGTTTCGGACCGTTTTATAACTTTTTTACCATCTATACGACCGATCACGGCGTCTCTCTCGATACCACCGTATGGTTATGGAGTTTCGGGGTTATCGCCGAAATCGTCATGTTCTATTTTCAGGGGCCTCTACTTAGAGGCAATTTATTGAGAATACTCCAGTTCACCGCTTTTATTACGGCCCTTCGATGGCTGACCGTCGCCCTGTTCCCCGATTCCACCCCTTTGCTGTTCGCGGCTCAAAGCCTCCATGCCTTCAGCTTTGCCCTCTTTCATTCGGCATCCATCGCAATTCTTTTTCATCTGCATAAAGCACGCCGTCTTTCTCAACAATTTTTCTTCGGAATATCGTACGGGTTGGGGGGATTTATAGGGGCATTGGGGGCGGGAGTCCTCTATCAGTATGCCCCCTCTTTTTTATTCATCGGCGGCTCATTCGCCGCTTTCGCGGCAGCAGCCGCATTTCGTATTTACAGCAAAACAAGCAAAGAGCCCGCCGTTCTCTAATAATCGATAATTAAAGAGACCAGCAGCGTCCGGTCGGTATGGACAGAGGGGGGCGGTATCGTATTGGTATAATCGACCTTATAGCTTGCCCCCATGGAGAGCGTTGAATTGATCTTGCTCTCAATGGCACTCTTGCTGTAGAGAAAATAATTTTGCGTCTCATCCAATTTGACCCGATAGGTCGCCTCTTGAATAAACTTTACATTGTCCCGGATTTGCCACCAGTAGATGGCTCCAAGTTTACTGGAAAGATACTCTTTTGACTCACGGTTATGCGGCTTGTCCAGATCATACAGCAGATTCGCCTGGAAATCGAGCTTATGCCCTTTTGTTTCAATGACTTTCACACCGGCTCCGGGACCTGTATAGAACTGATAGTCATATCCGCTGAAACGGTCGTCTCTGTATCCTATCATATAGTTTAACGAGTAGACCTCATCAAACTGGTAATCGTAATTGAATTCTGCTGACCATTTGTTTTTGGACGTTGTCCCGTTACTCGAAGCGTTATACGCATCGGCATGGGCTCTAAAGACATGATCATCCCATTTTGTTTTGGCAGCCCCCTCAAAAGCGAGCGAAGCGGCATTGCTGTTGCCTCTCGTATCGATGTACGAAAATTCGCTATGGGTGACGATATCGCCGTTGTGTTCAGGCATCGGGCAGACATCCGCGGCACCGAGCGATGCGGCGATAAGCCCGAATAAAATACTTCTTCGAATCACAGTTCCCCTTTTCGGACATGCAAATCCATCTGTGGAAACGGAACGGTAATATGGTGGCGGTCAAATTCGAGCTTTACCGATTCGGTGATCTCAAACATGACGTCCCAATATGCATCCGCAGCTACCCACGGACGGGCGAAGATCCGTACCGAATTTTGGGCCAATGCCCCGACTGCGACAACCGGAGCGGGATCATGAAGCACTTTCGGATTAGAGAGGAGAACCTCCATAATGACCTCTTTGGCAAGCTTCAGGTCATCTTTGTAATCGATATCGAACATCATATCGATACGCCGTTTTTCGTTACCGGTATAGTTGATGATGTTGGTCGCGATGAGCGCTCCGTTGGGGATGATGATGGAACGGTAATCGGCGGCGGTCAGCGTCGTCGAGAATAGATTGATCGACTTAACCGTCCCCATCACTCCGGAAGCTTCGATAAAATCTCCCACTTTGAACGGGCGAAAAAAGATAATCAAGACGGCAGCCCCGACATTGGAAAGGGTATCTTTGAGTGCCAGCCCTATTGCCAGCCCCGCGGCACCGAAAATGGCGACAAAGGAGGTTGTCTCTACCCCCATATTGCTGATGGCGGCAATAACGATAACGAGGATAAACCCGACATACGTCGCATTGGCCGCAAACGATATCAGCGTAGGATCGACGTGCGCTTTATCCATCCCTTTTTTAATCAGGAAAACGATTTTCCCGGCAATCCATCGTCCGATAAAAAAGATGAGAAGCGATCCTAAAAGTTTCAGTCCGTATTCGGTCGCATATTGGTAAAACAAATCGGTATAGTGTCCGATTTTATCTTCATAATGGTCGATTTTCAGCATCATTCCTCCTTAACGATATTCTACGATCTCTTTCATCGCGAGACGCTTCCGTTCGCTTTGCGGATTGACGCGATATCCGAACGCGCATATCAATGCCACCGTTTTTCCTTGCGGAAGGTCGAGGATCGCTTCGACCTGCTCTTTCTCAAACCCTTCGATGGGACAGCTGTCGATTTTGAGCGTCGCCGCATAGGTCATCATGTTGGCCGCCGCGATATAGCACTGTTTCGCCGTCCAATTCTCCAGCAAAAGCTCATCATTCTCTATCGGTGCAAGGTAGTTTTTGTACACCCCGACATACGCATCGACTGCGTCGCTCGGCAATCCCCGGCGCTCAAACATTTTCCGTATATAAGGGCTTCGGCTTCGGACGATGTCGTTATCGGTCGTAAAAATCACCAGTTCGCTGCACTCCGTGATCTGGTTTTGGTTCCAGCATAAAGGTTTAAGCGCTTTACGCAACGACTCGTTCCGAACGACGATCAGCCGCCACGGCTCCATCCCAAACGATGAGGGGGAGATACGGGCAACCTCCAGAAGCGATTCGAACTGCTCTTCGGGGATTTGCTTGGTCGTGTCAAAGTGTTTACAGGCGTGACGAAACGCCATAGCGTCTAAGAATTCCGACATGAATTTCCTTTTTTTCTTGTTTTAAGCGGCTGAGAAATAAAATCCCGCTTGGGCTATACTAAATTTGCATACTTATACTCTATCAACTGCGAAATTGTAACGTAGAGTTCTTTACGGGGAGTAACAAGCGTCTCTAAAAGGGGGCGATATTTAAGATAGGTCGTCCACGCGACGTGTGAGGGTTGGGGACGCCCCCTCTTTAGAAGTTCAAAACTCACCGCTGCATTGATAAACCCTTTTAAGAGCCGTACCTCGTTATCATCTTCAAAACGGCGAAGATACCATACCGGTTCGAGGTCCTCATGGGCATCGTAATAGCGCTCCTCTTCAAGCGAGAGGGCAAACGCGGCAAACGCCTCCCTCAGACCCGAAGATTCTTGCGCCAATATCCTCGCCCTCCCCGCAAACTGATACAGACATGATCGGGAAATTTCGCTCTAAACTCTTTCAGACGCTCTTTTGTCGATTTTCCGGTATCGCAGTAAAAAACAAACACGCTTCCGGCGGGCTCTGAACGCAATAGCGGAGGACTGTAGGTTAAGCTCTCCGCACCGCTGATCGGGTTTAAAATCGTATCGATCAACACTACTTTAATTCCCTCGGCTTCCAACACCTGTTTGTTCCGTAAATACTCTTCTTGCGTCCACTCATCGACACTTAAATCGACCATTTTTTATCCATATCGTTATTTTGCGAAAGTCTATCAAAGCTACAAGTGCTTTAGCCTTAGGAATTTAAACTGCCTTTTTTTATGAAAGAGAGCCGTATTTTTCCTCATACTCCCGAATCCGCTCTAACACTTCGTTGACACTCTCGGTGAGTTCGCTCCCCATCTTTTTGTATTCTTCATCCTCTCCCATGAGGCTCATAAGTGCATACCAAATCGGTTTATAGATGTCTTTAAATCGGTACTCTTCCATTTCAAAGAATTTTTTGACTTGATAATATTGCCCTTTTGCAAGCAACAAAATTATGTAATCTATTGTATAAAATTGATCTGCTTCTTCCCTATGTACTTCCAGCCATTCTAAAAATTCTTTATAGCTTTCATCGTAATATCCACATTTTAATTTCATCAATGCTAAAGAAAATTGTTTATTATCTATATCTTCAAGCATTTGATCATGTATTTGAAGCATTTCATCATAATTTTCAGATCCGTATGTTTTTATTACTTCATCTTGAGCAGTATGAAGCTTATCAATTGATTCTAATACTTCATGACCCATCATTTCAATTACAGCGCGTTTTAGTATTTCTTTTAAATTTTTTATTTTTTTTGCAACTTTTTCTGCTTCATCCATTCTATCTTCTCCTATCAACTGAAGCATTTCTTCATATAACATCAGATCGGACTCACTTAACTCTTTTGCAAAATTAGATTTTATTGATAATAAGTATTCCATTATTTTGGTTTTTAGCTCATGTTCTGTTTCTATACTAATATCAGTATAGCTTAAAGCTTCCGCCATATGGTACGCATGATTTGGGCTTACTTCGGCTGTCCTAAGCGAATTAATGAGCTGCTTAGCTCTCTCTTCCAACTCCTCTTTCGAATACCACGATTCCAAAAATTTCACGAGCCATTCGACACGCTGACGATCTTTTTTCCGCCCGTAGCGCATCAGATACCAGATATTAAAAAACCGCTCTTTGATCTTGTAGATTTTATTTTTCCCGATCGATTCGGATTCGACGATCTCGTATTTTTCGAGTTGTTTGAGCTGTGAGGAGATCGCTTTGCTTTCCAGTTTCGTCTTTTTAGCAACCTCACGAGTAAGCATCCCGTCCCAGTTCATTGCAATCGTATGAACAATTTCCTGTAATTGCGGAGGTAAATCATCCATACGGTGTTTATAAAGCGGCGTTACCTCATCGAGAATTTTGAGCAGATCATCAAAGGCATTTCCCCCATCCTCCATCAGAATATCAAAGAGCATAACAAGCGTTCTCGGCACCCCTCCCGTCAATCGTCGGAGAGTTTCAATCCGTGCTGGATTGGTTCGGATAAGCGCTTCTATCTGCTCTTTTTGATCCTCTTTGGCAATCGCTCGTAGAAAGGTATGGGCTTCGGATTCACTGAACCCGCGCAGTTTGATGATCTTAAAAAACTGGTAAAACGGTTTATCGTATTTGTGGTGCTGTTCGAGCATATCGGTGGAGCCGCCGATGATACGGATCGATGATGAACTGAGCAAAATTTCGCGTAGTCTTCGCTGTTCTTTGATGCTTAGTTTACCGATCAACCCATCGATATTATCGATAAGCAACAGCAGTTTTTTCTCCGATTGGATAACGATGTTTTCAAAGAGAGAGAAACTTTTTAGCTCATAATCATCGTCGTCGAAATGCGTTTCCATTTTATCCAGTATATCGGGAAAAACATCGGGATAGATGCTTTGGAGATAATCGGCGACCTCTTCCCACAGTCGGCTAAGGGAGCGGATTTGATACTGCTCTTCGGAAAATTTGACGGGAAAGATGCGCCTTGAGAGTTCAGGAGAGTTTTTCACCTCGATCAACACCTTTCGCAATAACGTCGTTTTTCCCTGCCCACGTTGACCGATAATGATATAGTGTTGTTGAGGAACCGTATTGTTTGCCGATTTTATATCTTCGAATATTTCATTAAATATGTCGGTACGAACGACGAAGCGCGATAGGAACTCTCGCTCTTCCATCTCATCGGGGGTGTATTTGTAGCGTGAGTAGTTAGTTAGCGACATTGTCATACCACCACATACGCAAAATCGGAGAGTTAAAACGGTATATTTTTGGGTCATCATTGTTATTGATATAGCCATCATACACGAGAGTATGGACAATCTCTTTAGCTATATCATGATCCAAATTATGTTTTGAAATCAGGTTAGTAATCGCTGATGATTTGATCGTATGTTTGTCAGACATAACATTCAAAATCTCTTTTGCGAAGTTGTAGCCTGTCGGTTCAAATGCCTCTTTCAGCTTGCTTTTCCAGTGTTCAAAATGGTTTTTATGCGCTAAAGCCGCCGTAATAGCACTATCGATACTTTCACGAGTGAGCATCTCTTTGTTTGTTTCTTGAATAATAAGCTGGATATAAAAAGGGATCAACCACTCAATTTTCTCTAACAAATAGGTAATAGCTTCATCATCCGCTTCTATCTCTTTACATAAAGCACGAGTGAATACAAAAGCATCCTCAAACACCAAAGGAGGTATTTTTATGCTGTTAAGATCATTGATCGATTTCGTCGCACCGATTCTCGCAACCACACTTTCCAGCCCAATGGAACCTGCATATATAAACGTTACTTTTTCCAATATTTTAGGATTTTGTCGTAAGCTCCGTGCCGTTCGTAAAAACGACTCGGCTTGCTCCTTACTCTGATATTTAATGATGTTCTCTATCGCTTGAGCAAACTCATCGACCATAATAATTAGTTTTTTATCTATTTGCAATTCCGTTACAAATTTTTCAAATGCTGCTGCGTAATCTAACGTTTCCCCATCACCGAATTCGATTCCCGATGTCGAAACTTTTTTTACTTTTCCAGCTAATTCGCGTAGTGAAGTTGCCAATTTTGCCGCATAACGGTGTGTTTGAGAGATAAACGTTTCACTCGTTAGTGTATTAAATAGCTTGTGCCAAAATTCATGCTCATTATCTGCCGATTCAACATCCACAAACGCGACAACATACCCATCACGTGGTTCATCGTACATTTTGTACATGACGGAAGTTTTACCGACACGTCTCGGAGCCGCTATCAAAATGTGTCCGCCTTGGTCCACTGAATCCCAAATACGGTTTATCTCCGTATCTCTCGCCCAAAACTGTTCTGCACGCGCTACTTGTCCGACACATAATTGCATTTGCAGCTCCTTGACAAAATTTTTATTGTCATTCTATCTGACAAAATATTTATTGTCAATAATTCTGACAAAATATTTATTGTCATATTTAATAAGAAGAAAATATTAGGAGAAAAAAGATACACTCTCTTATGGCAAAGAAAAAGAAAAAAATGATCAAACTTAATCAGCAGATTCGCCATTTTTTCGGCGATGAAGGCTTTGATGAGGGGATTGAGCGGGTCCCGACCGAATCGCTGATCGCCCTCTCCCATGCGTTGGGGATATTCAACAATACCACCGACAAACCGACTCTTATTAAAACATTCCGCCGGTTGTGGTCAGAGGGTGAAACGGATAATCGGTCGATGATCGTCGATTTTTTCCGCAATGAGGGGCGCATCTATCCCAACCCGAAACCCAAAGAAAAACCCCATGAACGCGAAGAGAAGATCGACGAACTGCTAGAAGGATCTGAGATCACTCCGGATGAGCGGCGGGCATTGCATGCTTCGTTCATCGATATACGGACCCGCAAAATCACCCCTGAGAAAATCGCTTCCAAGCTTGAGCATATCCGCTATACCCGCAAACGCGAACAGCTTGAAAAAGCGCTGGAGGGGAAATTCGATTTCAATGACTCTCTTGAATATTATGCCCCTATCCGATATGCATTGGGAGATGAAAATTTCACCAAGATCCATGTCCTAAAGACATCGCCGCTAAATGAGAAGCGGCTTCATGAAGAATCGCTCGAAACCCTTGTCCCGGAGATCGCTGAGCTTATGAGTGCGCTGGTCCATCAAAAACAGGCCCAGACCGAATTGTTTTTAGCGTCGCTCCCTCTCACTACGCACCGCTATCTAAGCAAAGAGGAGATCATCGGTACCCTCAAAAGTGCTCCCCCTTCGGATAATGCCACCCAGCTAAGCGGCGAACAGCTGCAACGGCTCCTCTCACGCTACCTCTCTTCGGTACAGGTCACGCTCAGGGGCGAGGATCTGATGATAGAAGTCGATAAAACCCTTACGCTCCCTTACACCGATAAACCCTTGCATTACTCCCTCCATCTGTATCTGGACGCACGGGAACTGAGCCGGCAAATCTGGAATCAAGAGGATCTCGACCTGACCCAAAGCATCCAGAGCCAAAGCGCAGAGATAGAGCAGCAGTTTTACAATGAACTCTCCCATTTGATGGAAGAGTGCCGCGAACGCTCAAAACTGCTCGATATGAGCGAAGAGAAACGGCATGAGATCGTCTATGAACTTCTCCTCCCCTATCTGGAGCATACCCTCCATATCGGTGCCAAGACATCGCGGCGGGTACTGTTCGGTTTTGATCAGCGAATCGCAGGAGAGCTTCTCAAACGGCAGCGACAAGAGCTTTTGGCCCGCAGTATCCGCGATTTCAAAAATCTTTTCCCCCTCGCCCGCTCTTTACGCCGCAAGCTCGTTTTGCATATCGGCCCGACCAACAGCGGAAAGACCTATACCGCGTTTCAACACCTCCGCAAAGCCGGGACGGGATACTATCTCGCACCGCTGCGCCTGCTTGCACTGGAAGGGTATGAGAGTCTGCGGGAGGAGAGTATCAATGCCTCCCTCATCACCGGAGAAGAACAGCTCATTGACGAGGATGCTACCCACATCAGCTCCACGATCGAGATGCTGAGTTTCGAAACGGAGGTCGATTGCTGCGTGATCGATGAGGTACAGATGATCGGCGATAGAGACCGCGGATGGGCATGGGCCAATGCCATCATCGGCGCACCGGCCAAAACCGTCATCATGACCGGCTCCCCCAATGCCCGCGAAGCGGTTGTCGCCCTTGCCGAGTATTTGGGAGAACCTTTGGAAATTATCGAGTTTGAGCGGATGAATCCCCTCGAGCTGCTGAAATCCGCCACCCCTATCGATGCGATAGAGCCTCAAAGCGCGATCATCGCGTTTACCCGTTCCAATGCCCTTCGGCTCAAACAACAGCTCTCCAAGACCTACCGAACCAGCGTCATCTACGGAAATCTCAGCCCTGAAGTACGCCGCGAAGAGGCCCGCCGCTTTCGCGAAGGGGAGACCGAGATCCTCGTCGCGACCGATGCGATTGCGATGGGGCTTAATCTCCCGATCAAGACCCTTCTCTTCTCCAAAGCCGATAAATTTGACGGCCAAAACCAACGCAATCTGAGCGTAAGCGAAGTACGCCAGATATCCGGACGTGCCGGTCGTTACGGCCTTAACGAAAAAGGGTATGTCGGTGCGCTCAGCGCCGATGTGCTCAAAACGATCACTCACCTCTTTACCAAAGAGATCGAACCGATACCGCTCCCTTTTAACGTCATGGCCAATTTTGACCATATCATGCTGGTCTCCACGATTCTGGAAGAGAGGTCCCTTTCGGCCATTGTCGAATTTTTCGTTGAAAACATGAAATTTGAAGGCCCTTTCCGTGCCGCGAATCTCGAATCGATGAGCGAAGCGTCCGCGATCATCGATCAGTACGATCTGGATATGCGGACCAAATACACCCTCGCAACCGCACCCCTTTCGACATCCTCGCCGCTGGTCATGGCCGCATTCGAACGTTATGTCCGCGCGCTGGAGCAGAAAAAGCCGATTGCCTACATCCCGCCGCAGCATTTGGGAACCTATGCCCTCTCTATGGAAGAGCTCCAGGAGGCTGAAGACCGGATAAAAGAGATATCGCTTTATCTATGGTTGTCGTATCGGATGAGCGAGTTTTTCGTCGATGCGGAAAAAGCCCGCTCATTCCGGGGGGAGCTCAACCGTTTTATCGAAAATTCCCTCAAACAAAGCCACTTCGTCCCGCGGTGCAAAACCTGCGGAAAACCGCTGCCGCCGCAGAGCGAGTTCAATATCTGCCAAAGCTGTTTTCGCCGTCTTAAATCGCCGCAGACGCAGCCGAGAGGATGGAGCAAATCGCATCCGCCCAAGCGTTAACCTCTCCCAGCTTACCGCTCCAGTATCTCGTCGTGCCGCTGCATTTTGATAAATGCATCGACGATCGTCATGTCCAGATGATCTTCCATCGTATCTTTCATCAGCCGCAGCGACTCATAGGAGCTTAAACGCTCTTTATAGGGGCGTTTCGTCGATAACGCGTCAAAAACGTCGCACACACCGATAATCCGGGGGAAAAGGGTAATTTGTTTCCCTCTGATCTTGTCCGGATAACCGCTCCCGTCGAGCTTCTCGTGATGGTGCCGAATCCCATCAAGTATCCGGATCACTTTAATCCCGATTTTCAAAGCGATCGCATGCCCATAACTCGGATGCAGCTTCATCTGCTCAAATTCATCAACACTTAGATGCCCATTTTTATTGGTAATGGCGTAATCGATTTTGCTTTTCCCCAAATCGTGCAGCAATGCCGAGACACCGAGTTCCTCAAGCCTTTTCGGTTTTAATCCCAGATAAGAGCCGAGACTCAGCGAATAGACACAGACATTGATCGAATGGGTATGGGTGTAGTAGTCGTAGGAGGTGATTTTAATCAGCGACTCGATCGCATGCGCATCGCTGAAAATGGTGGTTACAAAACCATCCACGACTTTCTTTGATTTTGGGACGTTTTCAAGTGCCTCAGGATTATGGAACATCTCATCGAGGACAATAGAGGCCTGACGATAGATCACCGCCGCTTTCTTCGTAATCGAGATCTTGGTATTTAGGGCTACCGATTGGACGACACTGTCGATAAAACGGTGATAGGCATCCAAATCACACGCACGGATATAAATATGCTCGATACCATCCATCATTTGTCTGACTGTCGTACTCAGAAGATGCTCTTTTTCTAAAAACAAGAGCTTCTCATCACTGTGATCAGCGTGTTTGTAAAGGTCGAACTCCAGGACATCCCCTACATCGAGAAGCCATTTTTCAATTCGCATATACTCGTCTTGTTCTTCCATGTCGACCAATCGATTTACGCGAATCCGTTTCATGCTATCTGTCTGTCATAAAAGGTCCGAATAGTCATACTGCGACGGGTTCAAAAATATCTTCTCATCGCGGAGACTGATCCGGACATCCTCGTCTCTCGACGCTGCGAAGCGAGCTTTGATCTTTTTTTTGTCTTTATCTTTTACCCGCTTGAGCTTCAAAAATGCTTTGAGCGAAATCCATTCGTCATCCGCATCGACGACATCGGCGTTTATTGCCTCTTCCACCACCGCATCGGCATTGGCTTGGGTGAGGAACTTACTCGCGACGACGTGCAAGACGCTACGCAGCTGGGCATCGCGCTCTTTGTAGATCTGTTCGACCTTTACCCGCTCATCAATCAGCATCTGCTCCCGCTGATCGCGCAGACGAGAGGTCTCTTTTTCGAGGACATCCACTTTTTCCCGCAGACGTTCGTTTTCCTGCTCGATATAATGGGTATAACGGCTGTCACTCACGGTGTTAGCCGCCGCACCGCTCTTTTGCACCGGAACCGCGACATATTTCACACCGTTTTCAACAATGCAATCGAGGCTACCCCTGCGTATTCGATTGTGAACCGCCTCTTTAGAGACTCCAAAATGTTCCGCCGCATCGGCGATCGTCATTTTTTTCATCCGTGTTGTTCCCCTCTTTTGAGCAGCATTTTGATAAATGCGTTGACCATATTCATATCCAGATGCTCTTTCATCGTCTCTTTCATCAGCTTGAGCGCTTCAAAAGAGCTCATCGGATCTTTGTACGACCGCTTTGTCGACAATGCGTCAAAAACATCGCACACCCCGATGATCCGCGCGAACTGCGAGATCTCGTCTCCTTTGAGATTATCCGGATATCCCCCTCCGCTCATCTTCTCATGATGATGACGGATACCGGTCAGAACACGGGGATCGAATATCCCCAGTTCCAAAGCGATCGCATGTCCTAACGCGGGATGATTTTTCATCTGGCCGAACTCTTCATCGGTAAGTTTACCGTTTTTATTGATAATCTCATAATCGACCTTGCTTTTCCCTAAATCATGCAAAACTGCGGCCATCCCGAGCGTTTCGAGGTCTTTCCCCTCGACCCCGAGATACGCGCCGAGGCTGAGGGTATAGATACTGACATTGATGGAATGGGTATGGGTGTAATAATCGTGAGCCGTTATCCTCATCAGCGATTCGACGGCATTCAGGTCGTGAAGGATGATTTCGACAAAACTGTTCACCAGCGGCTGAGCATTTTTAACGTTTTCAAGTGATTCGGGGTTTTTGAACATCTCGTCGATCACTTCGGTCGCCCGCTCGTAAATGATTGCCGCTTTACGCTCCGTTGGGATCTCACGGCTGCGGGCAATGGTCTGGATATGCTGATGCATATAGGCCTGATACTGCGCGTGTTCCTCTTCGCTGATATAGAGCATCTCTATTTCACGAAGCTTCACTTTGGCATTCCCGTCAACCACCGTATCGCTCTGCAAAAAGACGCTCATCGCCGTTTTTGTCTCGTTCGGCAAATAGAGCTTAAAATCGATCTTAGCCCCTTCGGTAATGATATGCTTATCGATCGAGAAAAACTTTTTTTGCCGCTTGAGCGCATCGGCTGCCGGTTGACGTTCCACCCTTATCTCATATTGTCAAAAACAAGCGGTGCTTCCCATTCCATCGAACGGATATGGGAGATCACTTTTTGAAGGTCATCGATCTGCTTCGATTTGACGCGGATATGCTCCCCTTCAATCTGGGCCGTCACTTTGACTTTGAGGTTTTTGATCTCGGCCAGAATCTTTTTCGCCTCTTTGGAGTCGATCGTATCGACGATCTTATAGGTCGCCTTGCGCGTACCGCCGCTCGCATCTTCGGTCTTGAGTTCATTGAGCGCTTTGGAGGAGAGTCCCCGTTTGATCAGCTTGGAAATCACAATGTCTTTGAGCGCGTCAAGTTTGTTATCGCTCGAAGCGACTAAAATAAGCTGCTTCTCTTTTTCGCGGTAATTGATCTCATAGGTGATCCCCTTGAAGTCATACCGTCCTATCACCTCTTTTTCGGCTTGAGAGATTCCGTCTTTAAATGCTTGCAGGTCAATTTTTGCAGAGATGTCGAGAGAGTGTTCAGATGCCATCATAATTCCTCATATTTTATCACAATATTATAACACAAGAGTGTTAGAAAAAAGAATTTTTTTCCCGGCATAAATCCAAACAAAACTTAAAACATCGGGCCGCCGAAATCGAGGCCGCCGCCGAATGCCATCGCCGCATTCGGGTCATTATACCCCATCATCGCGCTCTTCATCCGCAGCATGGTGATGTCTTGTTTTGGGGCGATCCCCTGGGGGCATACAGGGACACACTCTCCGCAAAGGGTACAGTCCCAAATGCCGTTTGTTTGTACCGCCGCGATCTTGGCATCGCTTCCGCTTTCTCTCGGATCATTCGTATAACGCCAAACACGCGTAAGCGCATATGGGCCGATGAAATCAGGGTTTACCGCATAGACCGGGCAGGCACTATAACAGGATGCACACAAGATACAATCACTCTGACGCTCGATCCGGCTCATCTCCTCTTCGCGGATGGCTCCCTCTTTCGATCCTTCACTCCATGCCGTTCCCGCACGGTTTAGACGATCGATATGCGAGCTCTCTACGACAAGATCGCGGATGACGGCTGCATTGCGGATCGGTTCGATCAGATCCCCCTCCTGCGGCTTGTACTCGCACATGAGATGCTCGCGTCCGTTGACCCGTACGGCACAACTGCCGCATACGCCGCTGCGGCATCCGTGCGAGTAGGTCAGCGTCGGATCCACCTTGGTTTTAAGGTGATTGAGGATTGTTAGCAACGTGACGTTTTGAAGTTCGACGTCATAACATTGCGGCTCTTCGTTATTACTCCGTTTTACTCGAATCTGCATCAGTCACACCACTCTCTTTCATCTTCTTCATCATCATAAGGGTCTTCGCAGCACCCTTCCTGATCCGTAGTTTGGTCGTCGTCCCACACCTTGTCATCTCCCAAAGCCATTACCATAGGTTTCATTTCATAAAATCCGCGCATAACACTCCATCCTCTTTCCATGTAATTGTATGGGCTCCGAACATGCGGTCGTTTCGCTCGGGTACGTCGATGCGGTAATGGGCACCCCGGCTCTCGGCACGGCTGATAGCACTGACAACAATAATTTCCGCCAACTCGATCTTGTTTCCGAATTCGATAAACTCGACCAGATTCGTATTACAGATTTTTGATTTATCGCGAGGCCCCATAAACGGAAGCTCCTTTTGCATCTGACGGATCGCCCCTAGAACCGCTTTGAGCCCCATGTCCTCACGCACCAATCCGACATTGTTATAAAAGATGTTAGCCAACATCTCCTGTTTTTGATAAAAATCGATCTGATTGGTGAAATACATCACCCCGCGGATAAAATTGGTGTCTTTGGCCAACTGCATGTTTTGCTTGGAAAAAGAGGGATTATCGGCCGCGAACTGCGCACTCTGCCTTCCGCAATGCCGTCCGAATACGACCAGTTCCAATAACGAGTTCCCCCCTAACCGATTGGCGCCGTGGGTTTTGTGGTTGGCACATTCGCCGACGGCGAATAAGCCGCTCACGCTTGTCATGCACTTTTCATTGACTTCAATCCCCCCCATGCTGTAGTGGGCGGAGGGTTTGATCGGTATCAGCTCATTCACCGGATCGATCCCCTCATAGATCTGCGCAAGACGACGTTCCTGAGGCAGTTCGTGGTCAATAAACGCTTCTCCCAAATGGCGGATATCCAAATAGACCGCCCCGCTTTTACCCATCTCCTCATCGATCGCACGTGCCACCACATCCCGCGCAGCCAGCTCGTCGGTGAACCGCTCCCCTTTCGCATCAAGCAAATATCCCCCTGCACCCCGCGCGCTCTCGGAAATCAGGATGGATGAACCCTTAAGCGCGGTAGGATGAAACTGGACAAACTCCATATCCGCGAGCCTTGCCCCCGCGCGTACCGCTGCCGCCAACCCATCGCCGCTGCTGCCGACCGCATTGGTCGAGTGCTTTCCGTAGATCGCGCCATACCCCCCCGTCGCCAGGATTACAGCATCCGCCCGAATCTCCTCAACTTCGCCGGCGGCAATATCCAAGAATGTCGCTCCGGCTACCCGGTTCGTCTCTTCATCTACGATCAGATTGAGCAAAAATCGCTCATTCACAAACGTAACGCCCGCTTTCAGACACTGATCATAAAAGGTATGGAGCAATTTTAGCCCTGTATAGTCCTGTGCATGACAGGCTCTGGGTGCCGATGCCCCTCCCAGACGACGGCGCGCAATCTCGCCTTCTCCATCACGGCTGAAGGGGAGTCCCATCGCATTGCACCACCGTACCGCTTCAGGAGCGTTTTCGCACAAAAAAGCGATTCGCCCTTCATCTCCGAGGCCCGCGCTGGAGTGCAAGGTATCCGCGATGTGCTGTGCGATAGTATCTTCACCGCCCAAAACCGCGTTCATTCCCCCCTGCGCCATCGAGGTCTGAGAACGGGTAGGAAGGCTCTTCGAGACGACGATCACCTCCGCTCCCGATTCCTGCGCACTGAGCGCCGCAACCAGACCTGCGCCGCCGCCGCCGATAATCAATACTTTTGCCATGCAGTGACTCCTTGTTTGCGCGATTGTACCGAATGGAGTGTTAGCTCCCACTCAAAAAGATTGACTAATTTTTGGATAAAATAAACTATGCAAACCTTATTCTCAATTTTTGGCATTTACCTTTTTATCGCAGTCGGGTTTTCTGCCAAATGGGCGTTCAAAGAAAAGATCGACGACCGTACGATTACGCTGCTCAGCGTCTATTTTCTACAGATCTTTCTTACCTTTTGGGGGCTTTTAAAGCGTCCTATCGATACGGAACTTCTCGCGGCCCCCTCCCTTTATCTCGGTATCACTCTCATCTCGCTCATGCTGATGATCCCCCTCTCCAGAATGCTCTTCTCTGATCCCAAAGAACGTTCCATCGCTACCGTAGCCGCACTGATCGGCAATACCGGCAATCTCGGGATCCCTCTGGGAATCGCCCTCTTCGGAGAAGAGAGCATCCCCTATACCACCCTTATCAATCTCGTCAACGTCTTTGTCGTGTATACCGTCGGGGTATTTTACTACTCACGCGGAGAGTTCAGTGTACGCGACTCCCTTCTCAACATTGTCAAACTGCCGGTATTGTGGGCCGCAATGGTTGCCATTGCACTCAATCTCGTACACTATCACCCTTCCGAAGCAGTCGACAAAACACTGATGATGGGGGCATATGCCTCGATGACGATGCAGTTGGTCCTCTTTGGGATTTATCTGTACGGCATCAAACTCGGAGAGATCAATCTGCCCCTTAGCATATGGGTCAACGGTACAAAATTTTTCCTGATACCCATCATCACGTTTATCATTTTAGGGATGGTAGAGATGGAACCGATGGTCAAGGGGATATTGTTTTTGGAACTGATTGTTCCGCTGGCCGTCGCCAATGTCAATCTGGCATCCCTCTACCATTGTGCCCCGCGCACCGTAACGGTACAGGTCTTTATCACTTCGGTTCTGTTTTTGGGGATTGCACTGATCCTACCCACATTGATCCAGATGCTGCCTCATTAATAGACGAATCCCGCTCCGAACTCTACCCTGTTCCTCTCGCCTCCCCCTTTATTGTCACGAAACTGGTAATCGGCCTTAAAGACCACTTTCGGCCACGGACGGTAATTGATCCCCACGGTAGTTACGGAACGATCATTCGCAGGATCGGCGCTCAACCCCTCAGTAACTTTTGCCTGCGTGTTGAATGTTTCATACCGGACAAACAGCGGGAGCGAAAACGGCCGTGCCGACTGAAACAGCGGTGCGATGTCGTAGGCTGCGTTAGCGTACCAGCCTCGAGTCTCTTTTCCGATCACCTGGTTAAACACCGATGAAAGTTCACCCGTTTTGGTCGCATGCCCCTGGGCATAAAGAAAGTCGCACTCAAAGCCGTTTTCAAATTTTTTCCGCGCATGCAATTCCCATAAGGTCGCTTCGCTTTTCCCGACCCATTCTACCCCGTTCATGCCGGAGTGATACAGAGATCCTCCGATGAGCATCCCATCGTCAATATCGCCATAATCGTACCGCAGGATCGCCGCATACGTTCCGGGAACTTTCAGTTTCCCCTCCAGGCTCGTACCCCGAATCCACTCCGACGCACTCATCCCTTCTTGCGAAAGGCCGCCGTATATCCCTCCGCCAAATTTGCCTCCACCGATCCGGTAGGAGAGATAAGCACCGTTTTCATGCCACTCATCGGGAATAATTTTCTGTTCGACTTCGGAAGGGAAAACCGAATGAAAATAGACCGGTTCATGGTAAAGGTTATAGACTCCTACCGGAAGATGCATTTTCCCGATGCGGGCCGTAAACTCCTCATTCAACTCTAGTGTAAAAGCGGCTTCTTCTACGTCGAACTCTTTATGACCGTTGGAATCGGCATCCTTGTCGTACTCCAATCCTGTCTCTAACTGAAACGTGACTTTGGGAGCCAGATGAAATTCAAATTCCGGCACCACCATCACCGTAGTAGCATGCTGTCCGTTCATTTCACGATGCTGCAATAGTTGCCCATACGCTCCAAAATCAACCGACGGTTGTCCGTTCGCCGACAGAGATGTGCCAAGCACTGTTAGAGAAATCCCGATATGTAAAAATGAAGCCCATTGCATGTTAATCTCTATATTGATAATATTTATCATATTAAACAGTAAGTTTGCTTAATACATAATAATAATTGTTATCAATATATAGTTTTCTTGCTGACGCTTTAGGCACCCCTCCCTAAGGAAGAGGTCCTCTTAGGATTTAAAAAAAGCAGTGATGTTTTCGATTGTCGCCTCGATCAGGCGTTGTCGCGCTTCGATGGATGTCCATGCAATATGAGGTGTGATGTAGAGACGCTCGGGGTGTTTTACCCCCAACAGAGGATGAGGTGTTTTCATCGGTTCTTTGGCAAGAACGTCAAGCCCGACAAAAATCGGTTTGACATCGATAATGACCGAGAGGGCATCCTCATCGACGATACCGCCGCGACCGAGGTTGAGAAGTACCGCTCCGTCTTTCATCTGCAATAGTTCGGAATGGGAGATCAGATTTTCGGTCGAGCTGTTGAGCGGCGCATGGATCGAGAGAATGTCGCTGTTTTCGATCAGACGGCTCAGCGTCGTTTTCTCAAACTCGCTATTCTCATTTTTTCCGGACGTCGAATAATAACAGACGTTAGCACCGAACGCCTGTGCCACACGTGCCACACCCCGTCCAATCTCGCCCAGTCCGATGATTCCCCATGTTTTCCCGCGCAGTTCGCTGAACGAAGGGCCGATATGGGCGAATACTTCCTCTTTCTGCCAATCGCCGTTTTTAACGTATTCATCATAATAGCGCGAATGTCCCAGCAGGTAAAAAAGCATTGAAAAGGTATGCTGGATGACGGCATCGGTCGAGTACCCCGCCACGTTTTTGACGCTGATACCCCGTTTGATCGCCGCATCATGGTCGATATTGTTCGTCCCCGTCGCCGCTACGCAGATAAGTTTTAGATTGGGCGCCGCCGCCATCACGGCATCGTTAATCACCACCTTGTTTGTTACAATGACATCCGCGTTCTCTACCCGCGTGCAAACCTCGTCCGCAGACGTCGTCGGATAGCTGCTTACGTTGCCTAACACCTCAAACGCTTCCAGTGACGTGTCCCCGTATGTGAGGGTATCTAAAAGGACAATATTCATGCGTCTTGAATCTTTTTGATCAATTTTTTCGCTTTTTTGAGGGCTTTGTTGACTTTATCAAACACCAGCACGACCGCCATCCGTCGTCCGACATGCGATTCGGGTTTTCCGAATACGCGGACGAAACTTTTTTCATCGAATAATGAGTCATCGACATCGATCACCGGTTTTTTTGACTCGCTTGACGATTTAAACGCCGCACTTGCCCCCTCGCCGTAAAAAGTAAACCCGAGCGGAAGTCCCAAAACGGCACGGACATGGAGGGCAAATTCGCTTTGACTCTGGGTGATCAGCGTCACCATCCCCGTATCATGCGGGCGGGGGCTCACTTCGCTGAAATAGACCTCATCCCCTCTCACAAACAACTCAACTCCGAACAGCCCTTTGCCGCCCAATCCGTCGGTAATCGCCTTGGCAATTTTCTGGGAACGTTTAAGGGCTTTTTTGGACATCTCCATCGGCTGCCAGCTATAGATATAATCGCCGTCTTTTTGGATATGGCCGATCGGCTCGCAAAATACCGTCTCGTTCCCGTTACGTGCCGTAAGGAGGGTGATCTCATAATCGAAACGGACAAACTCTTCGACGATCAGTTCGCTCGCATCGCCGCGCGCCTCTTTGGCAATCTCCCATGAATTTTCCAGATCTTCGGCACTTCTTGCAATACTCTGTCCATGCCCCGAACTGCTCATCACCGGTTTGATAACGCACGGGAATCCGACATCCTCGGCCGCATAGCAAAGATCCGCGAATGTGCTCACAAAATGGTAACAGCTTGTTTTCAATCCCAGTTCTTCCGCCGCAAAACGGCGGATGTTTTTCCGGTTCATCGTCTTGTTGACCGCTTCGGCATTGGGGATGACGCAGAACCCCTCCTCCTCTGCGGCGAAAAGCGCATCGATACTGATCGCTTCGATCTCGGGGAGGATATAATCGGGCTTCTCTTTGCGGATTATTTTGAGCACGGCCTCTTTATCCTGCATATCGACCACATGGGAACGGTTTGCGACAAGATGGGCCGGGGCATGTGCATAGCGGTCGATGGCGATCACTTCAAGACCGAGCCGTTGCGCCTCGATGGCGACCTCTTTGCCCAGTTCGCCGGAACCGAGTAACATGATACGTTTGGAGTTGCTTTTTAAAGGTGCGCTGAAGAGCATGATTATAGCCTTGCGAGTAAATTAAGTCCGTAAGTGTAACACAGGGTTTTTAAAGGAGGGGTTAGAAAAAAATGGAGGGTGTAACGAACGCGCCGAAGCGCTGTTCATTACAGGCGAGATTCGTAACGTCGCATCATGTACAAACGTTTTAACATCTTTTTGCGAGCGCTGATTTTGAATTGTTTACGCTTTTCAGTCTCTGTAACATGGTTACGACGAGCGCGGGCTTCAGTAACAATCAGATTACGATCTGTTTGTTTCTTGAAACGGCGGTAAGCAGCATCAAAGTTATCATCTTGTCTAAGAACGATACCAGGCATTCACATCACCTACTTTCTATTTAAAATTTTTGAACCGCAATTATAGCATAAATATTTACCTAAAGCACCGTTTCGCTAAAATACGGCTATGATTACCCAAGACTCCATCGAGGCTCTCAAAGCCCGGCTTGACATTGTCGATGTCGTAGGCTCCTACATCGAGCTCAAACGAGCCGGCTCCAGCTTCAAGGCTCCATGCCCTTTTCATGATGAAAAATCTCCCAGTTTCACAGTCAATCCGAGCCGCCAGAAATACCACTGTTTCGGATGCGGAGTAGGGGGAGATTCGATCAACTTTGTAATGGAATATGAAAAGCTAAGCTATCCCGAAGCGATCGAAAAACTCGCGGCCAGCACAAATTTCACCCTCCATTACACCGATAACGCCCCGCAAAAGAAACGGTCCAATCTTCTCGAAACACTCAACGACTGGTACCAAAAACTCCTCGAAGAGAAACCGGAGGCACATGGGTATCTGCATGAACGCGGTATTCATGCCTCCAGTATCGAGCGTTTCGGGATAGGGTATGCTCCTACTTCGCCCGAGACTCTCCGCTATCTGGAACAACGCCGCTTGCCCACAAGCGAAGCGCTGGAACAAGGGGCGATCGGCAAAGGGGATGACGGCAGGCTCTTTGCCCGTTTTATCGAGCGGATCACCTTCCCGATCCACTCCACCAGCGGTGCCATAGTCGGATTCGGCGGACGGACCATAACGGGGCATCAGGCCAAATATGTCAACTCTTCCCAAAGTGCGATCTTTAACAAATCGCGCCTCCTCTATGCGTATCATCTCGCCCGAGACACCATCTATCGCCGCCGTGAGATCATCGTCACCGAAGGGTATCTGGATGTCGTGATGCTCCATCAAGCAGGGTTTACCCATGCCGTCGCGACACTGGGGACGGCACTCACGAGCGAACATCTGCCCCTCCTGCGCAAGGGAGAACCCAAAGTATTTGTCGCGTATGACGGAGACAAAGCGGGACGCACCGCGGCATTCAAAGCGGCCAAGCTGCTCAGTACCTCCGGGTTTAACGGCGGAGTCATTTTGTTCGAGGGGGGGAAAGATCCCGCCGATATGATCAAAGAGGGGCTTATCGAAGAGCTCAATGCCTTGCTTCACCGGCCGATCCCTTTTATCGAATTTGTCATTGCGGAAATGATTAGTAATTACGACCTGCAAGACCCGAAAGCAAAAGAGACCGCTTTGCATGAAACCATCGCCTTTTTAAAATCTCTCTCTCCGCTGCTGCAAGAGGAGTATCGTCCCTACCTCGCGTCTAAGCTTGGAGTCTCTCCGGCACTGATACGTATCGGAAATACCCAAACGGCGCAATCAAAGCCGATTTTGTTTTCGTCCAATGAAGATACGGAAGAGCTGGGATTTATAAAAACCATTTTAGAGCATAATCACATCATCAATTCGCTCCTCGACTTCATCGACTCCTCCATGTTTCGGCATCACGGGCCCGAATTTGAAGCAGCTATTCAGGGAAAGCGCAACGACCCGCGCCTCAATGCACTGATGATGAACAATGCCATCCGGATATTCGAAGGGGATGAAGGGATTAAAAAAGCGCTTCTGACCTTTCTGGAGAACCATTACACCCGAGAACTCAAAAAAATCAATGCTCAAAATACGGTATCATTCGATCAAAAATCGTACTTGATCCGTCAGATACGGGACAAAATTACCCGTCTTAAAAAAGGTGAATTAGTACCGCTTACCTAAAAGGAAATTCCATGAAAGCAATTGCTTTATTCAGCGGCGGACTCGACTCCACGCTTGCCATGAAACTTATCATCAATCAAGGGATCGACGTAATCGCCTGCAATATCAATACGGGCTTCGGTTCCACCAAAGACCGTCTGGCGCATATGCAAAATATGTGTGATCAAGTGGGGGCGGAACTTCGGATCATCGACATCCAAAACGAATATCTGCAAGACGTTCTTTTCAGCCCTAAATACGGTTACGGCAAAAATTTCAATCCCTGCATCGACTGTCACGCCAAAATGTTCGAAGTAGCAAAACGGATCATGGCGGCAGAAGGGGCGAGTTTTCTCATCAGCGGCGAGGTGCTAGGGCAACGTCCAATGAGCCAAAACCGCGAATCGCTGGATAAAGTACTTAACGAAAGCAACTGCGCGGGGCTGCTTCTGCGCCCCATGAGCGCGAAATCACTCGAACCCACCATTGCTGAATTAGAGGGGTGGGTCGATCGCGACAAACTCGAAAATATCGTCGGACGCAATCGCGATCGACAGATCGAGCTGGCCGAAGCGTTCGGTCTGACAGACTACGAATCGCCGGGCGGCGGATGTCTGCTCACGGATGAACATTTTTCACGTAAAATCCGCGATTTTATTTCCCACGACACATTTGAAGTCGCCGATATCATCACCCTAAAATACGGACGGCAGCTCCGTCTTCCTCTAGGGGCAAAACTGATTATCGGACGGGACGAGCAAGACAACGCCAAACTCGAAGCGATTTCCAATCCAAAATATATCCACATCCGCACGGAGCTCATCGGTCCCCACTCACTGATTTCCGCAAATGCCGCAGAAGCCGATAAAATTCTGGCGGCAAAATTGGTTTTGTCTTATTGCAAAGCGGGATACGAGGGGGAGCAGGTACTTGATTTTGGGGACGAGAAAATCGCGGTAATAAATGATCTTAGCCGCAAAAATGCGGCAAGTTATTTTATTTAGACCTTGACTTATTTAGTGACCGCGCAGCCGTAACCCGCTTTTTTGACCGCATCGCACATCTCTTTCGGGTTGGCCCCTTTTTGTGCTTTGACTTCGGCACGACCGTCTTTGAGATAAACACTTGCGCTGTCCACACCTTTCACACCGCCTAGCGACTCTTTAACCGTTTTGGCACATGCAGGACACATCATCCCGTCAATTTTAAGATTGACCAGCTCATCTGCGCTTGCGAACGAAATCAATGCCGCCATAGTGAGTAAAACTTTTTTCATTGACAAATCCTTTTAATAATTTCATGCTATTGTTTCACAGTTATGTTAAAACTGCGTTAAGAACTCGAAATAAATTAACACCGTTGTAACGAAAATAGACTAGAGTACGGATATCTTTACAAGGTGGCACTATGAACGGTATCGAATGGTGGGCGATAATTACGATTGCATTTGCAGGGAGTCTAGGCCACTGCATCGGAATGTGCGGCGGCTTTATCGTCGCCTACAGCTCCACCAAAATCGATGCTTCCATGAGCAAAGGGGCTCAATTTATCCGTCATGGCGCCTACAATGCAGGACGAGTGAGCTCCTACATCTCTCTTGGAATGGTATTTGGGGCTTTAGGCTCCCTTTTTCTAATCACTCCCGAACTCCACGGTGCCCTTTTTATTCTCGCCGGGGCGCTGATGATCATCACGGCACTGGGGATGTTCGGCCTTTCATCTCTTTTGCATGCCCTTGAGCGCTCTTT
>Ga0265297_10000299_pt1 | contig 161957 bp, 93 predicted proteins | sample Munlanlwell13791_FD_192502 | JGI IMG/M metagenome (GOLD analysis project Ga0265297, IMG submission 192502) | Leachate microbial communities from a municipal landfill in Southern Ontario, Canada - Leachate well 137-91 | ecosystem: Engineered > Solid waste > Landfill > Unclassified | place...
AGCCGGTACAGTAGACACCGCAGGCCTGATCAAATACCTAAAGACCGGTTACAGCGACAATATCGGCGCAACCATTGAGAACAAAACCAAGCTTTTGATCCATGCATCCTCGCCTGTAGGCGCCTGCCTGGCGCCCCTCACGCGCATTTTTGCCCAGAGTAATAATGTCTATGCGGACATTGTTAAACTTTCTGAGAGCGGCGAGCTCACCCGTCTCATCCCTGATTTAGAGAAGCTTAAGTCAAGGATGAAATTAGATGTTACGGTTTACGACCACACCTTAGACCTTATACGCTACACTGAATGCATTGAGAATAACGACCTTGAGGGATTTAATAAAGATAAAGCCGGCTGGCAGATGAATGGAGAGTTATTCCAACAGTATCATAGAATCTTCAAAGAAGTAGTTAAAACCGAAGAAGACCGCGCCTTACTCTACTATAGCCGTCTCTTTCATGATTTGGGCGAATCTGTGCAAACTCAGGGCCATCCGAAAATCAGCGCCGAACTCTCTGAGCCACTACTTAAGGAAGCCAGGTTCTCTTACTCTCAGATCAAGAAGACCCTTAAAATAATTTCTTGCCATGTAGATTTAGGTCCGATATTCTTGTCTGGCAGAACCCCCGGATACCTGCTTACATCAGAGCAATCATTGAATATACATTCTAAGACAAAATTCTTGCAGCAGGAATATCTCAAGCTGCTTAGTTTGATTACCCTTGTGGATACACGTTCCTTTAAACAGGGTAGCTATATTGACGATGCTAACGCCAATTTCTACATTAATGTTACCAAGCTTGACTATCTTGCTAAGTTTAGCCAGGAATTCTTTGAATACCGCTTAAGGATGAGTTGCTCCAGGCCTGATCACGTTTTGGTAGAAGACAAGTATTTTCAGGCCCTTCAGGAATTGGATATCTTAAAAGAAAATGATCCTTTTGATTTCGCCGCCTTTAGAGAAGCCATCCGAGCCGATATTGAGGTCTTTGATTATGGCGAATACTTCTTTATGGGCCTTAAGAATGGCGCAGATCTTATTAAGACCTGGTATTTGGCTTACAAGCTTATCGAAGGCACTGAGATTCAAAGAATCAATTTTACCGCTCCTTCGGGTATGGGCGTAGAGATGGCGAAGCTCTTTGCTGAAGATATCCTGGCCAAGCTAAGCTATGCAGATATCTCTTTAGGCAGGGAAAAACTTATAGCAAAACTCGCCGCGCTTGGTTTGAATATAAGCTACATCGGGAACCAGATGTTTATTCATAACAAAGAACTGCTTGATGCCAAGAATACGAGAGCCGGTTCGCCCGTAAAAATTTCTCTAATATCTAATAGAATTAGCCTTCCGTTAAGCGAAAAAAGAAATAACAGTTATCCTGCTACTATGCCTATGGCTGATGAATCTAATAGGCTGCCTACGGAAGAAGACATCCGTATAATTAATACTGCCTTTGGCGGCAAAGGTGCCTTAGCGGCAAAGGGCATTGTTTTAAATACGGCTAATGTCGTTATCAGCCCAGGATTGCAAGCTCCGGCTGAAGTAAGAAACAGCGTATTGTTCGTTAATCCAAATATCCTGCGCGGCCCTCCGGAACAGCTCAAGGCCATCTTTGAAGGCCACGAGCTTTATCATTTAAGGAAAGGCGCAAACGAAGAAAAAGCGCAGTTATTTACGCTTCGTTACTTATTAAAAAAGCATTTATTAGAAGAACATATCGCTTTCTTAAAAAATAACAGCTTGGGGTTAGTGCCGGATGCCGTCTGGTTGAGGTATTTGTCGTTAAGCAATAGATTTTTTTCAATCTTTAAAAATATTTTCTTCGGCTGGCTGTTTATTTTAACTGCCTATTATGCCATCCCTCCGTATTATTCGTATCCCTGGCAGATGGTTGTATATGGCGCCATTTTGAATATCGCGGCTGGATTGGCCGTGGCCGGGCTTTCCTACCTGGTTGTAAACCGTCTTTTTAAATTTAAGCTAAATCCCGCTGTTTTAGGTATCCTCGCTGTCTTGTTGCTGTTAGTTCCGTTCCATCCCTATACCGCCGCCCCCATAATTGTAGCTTTTATTAATGTTAAATTTACCAGCAAGTGGAGTTGGACTTATTTACCTAAGAGTGCTTTCTTCCTGAAAGATTTTATTAAGAAGCATAATATTGCTGGCCTGGCGCTCTACTTAGGAGGTATTACCTTAGCTTTAAATTTCTTTACCTATGCAGATATCAGAAGCGTTATTTATCCTATTTGGGCATATCTCCTAACGCTAAATATGGCCGCTGCAATTCATGAGCTTAAGGAAGAATCCCGTACTTCCTCGCCCCTTGGTTGTCTGGTCAACATTAACCCTGAAGTAGAATTTGGACACTTTCCTAAAGGAAAAGCAAAGCGGGTTATTTTTATCTTGACAAAAGAGAAAGCGTTTTCAAATAAAAAAGGCAACGCTCACGATTCTATTAGTTCGCCGGTTGCAGAATCACCCTGCGCTCCGTTCATCTTTGGACTGCCCGGGAATAACCAGGGCGGCTTATATCCGCAGCTTAAGGAGTTAAATACTTTAGGCCAGGAAAAGGGAGAACAGGCAGTTATAGACCATATTTTCAGCGTTCCGGCGCTGGAGCATGAAGTTTCTCTTCTTATCAGAACCCAGGACCGCCAGGATGATACAGGCGGTTATTCAGTTGACGAGCAATGGGTGAAAAAGTTTAAGCACGAAGCCATGGTCAGGGCAATTAAAGATATTAACGGCACAGACATCTTTATTTTCCAGATGGAGTATGAATTATCAATGAAATTCCTGAACGGCTTGCGCGAGCATCTGGAAAAGGTCTGGAAATGCTCGCCGCAGGAAGCCATGCATAATGTCGGCCAGCTTGCCAAGCTGCTTATGGCAGGCGGCTTAGGAAGTTTTAAACCTGATTTGGTGCAGGGATTTTACCGCGTTTTGAGCGAGCGCCTTGGCCGGCTAGAGGCATTGAATCGTTTCCATGCCATGGGTATTCTTTATGCTCATACAATAAAAGGCGAAGGGGAGCTTCATTTGCGCGGACCGTTGGAAGGAAGGAAAAGCAGTGATGATCAATGGGCAAGCGTTATCGTTGAGATCACCCGCAGGTTGTTAAATAAAGTTAAGGAATACTGGATAGATCTTGATTTAGACGTCCATGAAAATGAGCATAAATACCATCTTGGAAAGCTTAAGGTAGAGATCTACCAGAATCCTTTTTCAGACTTAAAGGAATATTGGCTATTCTGTCCCACAGTTTATCATGAGCCATATTGCGGAAACAATAATGATGACTATCGGGCAGCCCAAACGTTGCTTTACCGCAAAGTTAGCCTGCGGTTTATTCTTGAAGAATACAGGAAAGGTAACATAAGCGATAAGCTGCTGTTTTCCACCAGCGAAGTAAATACGACATTAGTATCTCCGAAAGTCATTGATGATGAATATAACCCTGAATTATTGAAAGATAAGAAAAAAGAAGAGATGACTACTTCAGAGAAGAATGTAATTAAGCTTTTTGACGATCTTCTCGAGCATCATTACAACCATACAATTGTTCCTGCGGGTATGCCTTTCTATAATGGTTATTTGTTTGAGCGCCTAAAAATTTCGAAGAAATTCAGGAAGCCATCGATAAAGAAACGTATTATTGACGGCCAGGAGAGAGAAACCGTCGACCTTGTTCCTATAACTGGACAGGTCAACGATAAAATTACCGGTTGTTCTACAATGCATACCGGTATACTTAGCAGCGATATATTTGATCAGTACAAGAATAAAGTTACCGAAGACGATCTGTTCGGTAACAGCGAAGGGGCAGATATTCAGCGCTGGCAGGGCGACGAAATAAAAGAGCTCATTCGTTTTTATACAATGCTTTTTAAGAATATGAAAGTGCCCATAAGCGATTATTACGATTTATTCGCCAATCTGGACAGGAATCCGGTAATTAAAGCCGAATTCAGCAGGAAGTTATTGGCTGCTAAGAAGACGCAGAAGGAAGTATTTATCAATAATTTATTCGCCGAAACCTTTGGCCCCATGAGCATAAGTAAAGAAGAGATAGAGCGCATAAACATTAAGCTTATCAATATGCCTTTCTTTACTTTTGTTAGAAGGTTTGTAGGCTATAAGTGCCCGGATTGGCTCATAGATGCCATTTATCAATTTAAAGAAAGGATTATACATTCCGGGGCGGTATTATTTATTGGCGGCAGAGGCTTTGACCCCAAATTTTATTATTCCCAGATAGACAGGGTTAAGCGCCTTTGGGATGATCCAAGGATGCGCTATCATCTGTTCTTTGTTTATGACCACAACGTTGCCACATCAAATATTATCCAGCAGGGCACTAATTTCAGCGGCATGCTTTCATGGGAAAAGAAAGAGGCCGGGCCGACCAGCATAACTAATGGCGGCCAGAATGGAGCGCCCGGTTTTGCCACTCCCGACGGCGTTATTACCGAACGCGTTAAACCAATAATAAGAGATTTAACTGGAAAGGTACTCGCGGGCACGGGCTACATAATCCCCTATGGAGAAGAGCGTTCACACAGCGGCGACCGCATGCCTGACCGAAATAATTTTATTGAACAGTTGGAGCAGGCATGTTCCGATTATTTTAATGAAGATAATTACAGTGCCCTCGCTTTTAATTCTTTACGAATGAATATGGCGCAGGGGGATATATGTAATCAGGCCATGGGCTTGATCCGGGTTTGGTCAAAGATGGCAAAGGAGCAGAAGGAGAATGAGGGGAGCAATACCGCAGGCTCGCCGATTGAAGAAGAGCAGCTCTTGCCTTGGCACATTCAAGAGATATTGTATGCAATGGATAAGACTGATGGTGACGTAATCTTCTATATGGATGAAGATGTAGACTTAAATCCTCAGCAAAATAAATCAGGCATGCAGAAATTAGTTGATGCATTTATGAAGAATCCTATGCTTGGCATGCTATACGGGAAGGGGAAATGGCATGCTTTTGTTAAAAGGGCTGCCCTTAAGGAAGTTGAAAACAGATTCTATGGAAAGATCACAAATTTTGATTCTTTAGTCGCGGCATTTGAATCATTAGGCTATGAAGTTCGCAAAGTGGAATATTTAGAGTTTAAAGTAGAGGAATCATCTCCTTTAATAGGAGCATTCGTGTATATAGCGACTACAGCTTTAATCGGATGGTATCTATATACCCGGTATTCAAAGAAAGTAGATGTCCATCATCCCGGTAGGAAGCTCGTGGGCTTACCCGTAATGCTTGTGGTTATTCTATTTACCTCTATATTCCTTACAGCTTTGCCGCGGGGAGATTTAATCTTGGGGCTGATGTTTAGCTGGGTTTCTGGGTTCGGCTTATTCTCTAGCTTGGTTGCCAAGGCAGAAAAGCAAATACGGAAAAAATATAAACATATAGGTGAGATAGAGCAAGAACTAAGTATGATTTTTGATGATTGTTATCAATTGCTATCCGAAGGGGAAAATGCAAAAGTTATAAGAACGATAAAGACATTCTTTGAAATGCCCATTGAAAGCAAGGTAAATGAACTGATCTATGGCGGAGAATTTGGATTTATGAAAGAAGTATTTGCTAACTCTTCGCGGCTTAGCTTGAATGATCTGGCAATACTAACACCCGCATTTAATGAAGAACTGCTTTCTGTTATACGGCAGTTAAAGTATGGGGCTCATAATTCGCGCGTTGAGCAAACAATGATAAAGGATATTATTGCCAAGTGTAATTTTATCAAACAAGAGATAGTTTTTAATGTTTCTCCTAATATTCCTATGGACCCCTTGGATACAATGTTTGTTCCCAACGCGCTTGCGGAATTTTCCCACGATAATAATCTGGCAATGCTTAGAGGTATCGGCGGCGAACACGCATTTATAAAATTAGACGCATTAAGGCAATTACTGCATAAGGGCCATATTCCGGTTCTTAAGGATTTCGACCGCCTGGCCAGGGAATTTAGGAAAGCGGGTTTTTCTACTAAATTGGTGGAGTATCTCAATTTTAGTTCTCCCCTTAAGACCAGGGGCAGCATTAGACATTCCGTAGGAATGCTAATTGTCACTATCTTCGCGCTGCTTTTCTCTGCCTGTTCCAACCTTGACATTGCTCCTTGGCGGCAGGAGCTTGCTGCAGAGGTCAGAGAAGTTTACCTTGTGACACTGGGGCTATTTATAGCCAGTTGTATTGCAGCCTTAATCATTAAGGGTATCATCAGGATTTTTGGCGCTGCTTTGCCGCGCGGCTGGTCAATATTTGTCGGAACCTTAATTACCTCTCTGCTTATTACCATAGACCTTATTTCTATAGGAGGGCAGGCGCGCTGGCTATTGTTACTGCTTCCTATCTGGATTGGCTATAGCATCGGTAGGGACACGCATTTCTACACGTCTTCTCCTCCCTACAGGCAAAAAGTTGATGAAGGTACTTATGATGACTGGATGAGGGGGCTGCGTAGTTTCTTCGCAAGCAGAGAAGCATTTAATTTTCTGACCGATGAGCGCGTGCCTGAAGCGGTAAAATCAAGGTTCCGCCAGCTTATGTATGTTACCTGGAAATATGTTAATGCGCCTTCAATCAACTTTATGTTCTCGGTCTTCTTCTTCGGAAGCCTATGGGGAGGAGTAGTCTGGTATGATATTTATCCGTTTTGGTCAATGGCTACGGCGATGTTTGCCGCTGGCCTCTGGGCGGCGGAATTGGGAAGGCTTAGAACCTATATGAAGGCGCAGAAGATTAAACGCCGAAGACCTTATAATTTTAGTGGCTTTAACTACGATGACCCTGGCGCATTCTGGAGTTCATTCGACGAAGATCAGTCCTATTCTGAAAATAGTTCAAGCCACACAAATTATTCCCAAAATACTTATGATGAAAAAATCCACGTAGCCTTTAGAGAATTGGAGATTTCGGAATCAGCAAGCTTAGATGAGATAAAAATCGCCTATAGGAGGCTGGCTAAGATATATCATCCTGATTTACAGGTAGACAAAAGCGATGAACAAAGAAGATCTTCCGAAGAGAAGTTTAAGAGAATAAAATCCGCCTATGAGATATTGGTAAAACATTATAACGGGACCTCCAGCCCGTTAAATCCTCTGGGCTTATTAAAGTATCGCAAAAATAATGTTAGCCAAGACAGCGCCATGAAAAAGTTTGAAGAAGCGCTTAGCCGGTACAATAATTACTGTAAGGCCGACCGAATTAGCAGCAATTATGCGGCTAAGGAATTTATTTCTGTTTTTGAAAAATCCGGTTGGAGGTCAGAATTAAGATTTGTGGTGTTATTCAGGAGGGCGGCGCTTTTAATTGAATCGCGAAATAATCATTTTAACACAGGTAAGCTGGCCAATATTTTCAAGGATATTGTGGAGGCCAGGCCTGAATTAGAGGGCAGGGCGCAATATTTATTGGCGGCCGCGGCTACAAATAAAAAATTTATGCCGATTTTTTCAGCACGGCAGAATGCGGCTATGGTTTTACTTGCAATGACTCTTGGGACAATAGCGATTGTTTCTCCAGAATCAAAATTCAGCGGCCCCAAGGGTGGGGTAAATACCTACATCAATGATTTCTGCGAGGCCTTGGCAGATTTAGGCTTCGATGTCTGGTTAGTCAATCTTCTTTATGAGTATAACCGGCAGACTATAATTGAACACTATCATCCGCGCTTCATTGATTACAAGGTTTATATAAACTTGCCTCAAGGCCATAGAAGAGGCGAGCCGGTCAGTTACGGTAATGCTCAAGGCGTTCCGCTGGCTATAGCCAGATCTGGCAAGATTAACTTGGTTTATCTTGAAAATATGTTTTATTGCGATAGCCCCTATGGAGGATTCAGCGTTGATGATAAGCTAAGAAGGGCGCAACTATTCTCTTTGGGTGCGCTTATGGCACTCCGCGGCCTGAATATTTATCCTTCTATCATACATGTAAATGAATGGCCAACATTCCTCGCTCCTGGATTCCTGAAAGTTTACGCCGAGTTAAGGAACGACGAGCATTTCCGTAATACCAGCATTGTTTCCGTTTTGCATAATCCTCATCCCGGTTACGGCCTCAATATTGACGAATCTAAGGATATTGAAAAAGAGGATTATTTTGTCAGGATAGCGGGTTTTGACCCTTGGCACCAGAAGCACCTGCTTAAAGACCCCGAAACAGGCAAACTTTCTCCTATATATATGGCGCTTAACTGTTCAGATGCCATTTTTGCACCAAGTATCGGCATCCGCGACCGTATTTTACGCGAACCCCACATATTCCGCTTCGGCCATATTTATCATCGCCTGTATAGCCAGGGAAGGTTCTTTGGAATTCAGAACGGTTTACGCGCTTCAGAGTTGCAAAAGAAGATGCTGTTCTTAAAGAAAAGTATGTATGAAATATTCTCTTTGTCCCAAAGACAAGAGCTGTTCCGCGAAGCATTTGTTAAAGCCGATACCTACTCCCGGAAAAACCTTCAGGAGATGTTTAAGCTAACCCCCGATACGGACACTGTCAGGCATTATGTATTTACTAAACTTGACCGGATCTCCCGGCAAAAGGGCTTTGGCTTGATTCTTGAATATAGATATAATCCCTTGATCGGTCGCTGGGAAACAATACTGGAAACATTTATGCGCCGCGATAAACGCATTCAGGTTGTCATTATCGGCAGTCCAGAGCTTGGGCCTGATGGCGCGTATTTTGATCAGGAGCTTAGAAGGATCAGAGATAGTAATGAATTTGATGGGCAATTTTATTACCGTAACACTTTCCTTGATCAGGTACAGGAATTCGGTATTTTCCGCACCGTATTATTAGGTACCAGTTGGTTAATTATGCCATCCGGAGGCGAAGTAGGAGAGCCGGGCGGTATAACCCAATTGGAGTTTATGGCCGCAGGTAAGCCGGTAGTCGCACACAATCAGGATGGACTAATAACTACAGTTTTTGATCCTACCTTCGGAGATAAACAGCCTCAGAACGGGATTAAATTTGAAGGATTCAGCGGTATAGCGCTACTGGAGGCTCTTGATGATGCCTTCCATGTTTCAGTCGAGACTCTGCGTCTGCGCCGTGATACCAGTGGAGAATCCATAAAATTAGACTATGACACTTTAAGTTTTAACGCCGCAAATTTTGACAGCCGCTGGATAAAATCATTATGGGAATATCTTTACGCTTTTGCAAAGACCAAGGGAGTAAATTTCTATCCTTATATTCACACCGTGTGGTTAATTAACGCATCGCTTATGGTCAAGCCGCGCCAGATGGGTGATGAGATACTAAGACTGGGCTATACTATTCCGCAGGCGGTTAGATATCTCAATGAAGCTGCGAATTCATCCGAGAAGGTAATAAGCCACAAAGCAGCAAAGTTGCTTAAGTCGCTACGCCGCCATGGATTTACAGATGATACGATAAAAGGATATAATTCTGCCAGCTCACCGCTGCATGCTTCCAGTCCAGTTGATTCAGAAGAAGACGATGATGGTGGCGAAGAAAACTTTGAGCTGCTCAAGATCCTGCCTTTTGCTATGGCGGGGTTGGAAGTCCTTTTGTTATGTTCCCTTATTGCATCAATAGCCAGGCTTGAAGTTGACAGGATTATCTTACAATTGGTGCTCAATGGCACTTGGTGGGGATATTGGCACGGAAAGATTAAAAAAGACGTTCTGGAAGAGTACAATCTTTCGGAATATACCAATGAAGCGGTCTTAAAGAAAATATGGCAGGTAATAAAGCATAAAGCGCGTAATATCATAAGAAATCACCATAAGGGGAAAAACAATAATTCTGCCTCCAGATCAGTTAAAAATATAGACAAAGTTCAGGGAAGCTCGCCGCTTCAACCCGGATGCCTGACGCGCGGAATATTTGTTTCATCCCCGGCATCTTCTATGAGCAAGAGAAGATTCATTCGTCTTGGTATTTCGGCTATAGCCGGCCTGCCTATTTGGATGTACGGAATATCAGCTCTGCTGGCAGGATGCGAGAAAGAAGAAAATGAAGAGGGAGGGATTATTTTTCCTGTCTTACTTGAGCTTCCTCCTGGGTTCCATGATTGGAAAATAGCCTTTGCCGGATTTTCTCCCGGAGGAGTTTGTAATCTATTCCTTATGAATGCGGATGGCACAGAAAAAGAATCAATCGTAAGCGATAAGCTTATAAAGTCTTATCAATGGTCTCCGAACGGCAAAATGATCGCTTATGAGAATGGCGATAATCTGGTAATTATTGACCGGAGCGGGAGAGTGTTGAATAAAGTGCCCGACTATATGGATGATCGTTTAACCGGCAATTATCCGAACTTCTCCTGGTCGCCTGACAGCAGGTCGGTGCTTTATGGGAATTTCGGCGGTTTATATGAATTTGATATTGAGAAAGGCGAAGCAAAGCAGATCCTCGCTGTTTCCGGTTATACCCTTAACCATTGCCCGGCCTTTTCCCCGGATAAGACAAAATTGATCTTTGTGCATCATGAGTACAGCACAAGATTCTATGTATCTTTGATAAATGAATTTGATTACGCCCGTATCCCGTATGGCGGTGAGAATGTGGCTGTCGGTTATCTTAATTCGGATATCAGGCATATATACAATTATGATTATATGGGTTCCGCGGATGCCCCCTTCTATTTCCAGTGGTCTCCCGATGGATCAAGGCTCGTGTTTTATGATCAGTTTGCGCCTTTCTACATTGGCAGGTGGGATACAGAAGCAGGTTCACTTTATAAGGAAGAGTTTATTCTTAGCTCTAAGCTTGGTATATCTCCTGATTGCCGGGAAGTGGCTTATATTGATTACGATGATCAATCCGAACATTTGGCCCTAAACGTTATCGGAGGAGAAAATAGGAGGCTGATTTCTTCTTTGGACAGGGTGGGGCCGGTATCCTGTTTGTCTTGGTCCCCGGATGGTTCGTATATCGCATTTGCTATGGGAGAAAATACTGCTTCGTCAATATACTTTGTCGGGAAGCAGGGGCCAGAGGTATATAAGGTTCCCGATGTGATGACCAATGGAGGTGAAGTACGCGATTTAAGATGGTCTCCGCCTAGCTGCATTGTCCGTAATGAAACGACACAGCAAAGTTCGCCATTGCCTATAAGCAGCCCGGTAATCAAGCGCATCGGCATCCTTACCGGCGGCGGGCCTGCTTCCGGGCATAATGCGGTAATTTATGCCGCATATATGGCCGCCAAGAGAATGGGCGCTGAACTAATCGCTATCTTTTACGGCTTTGACGGCTTAGTCAAAGATGAGTTAGTGGAAAAAGCCCGGCCGCTGACATTTACAGAGGTAAATCTTACTAAGTCTCAAGGCGGCACAATCCTTGGCGCAGACAGGGTTAATCCTTATAGCAAAGAAAATATAGAAAAAGGGCTTCCGCAGAAGATTTGGGCAAACATTCAGAAGCTTAAATTGGACGGCATCATTACGGCAGGCGGAGACGATACTAACGGCGCCGGAGCAGATCTTTCCAGAGAGCACGGCGGTTTTCCGGTAATCGGGGTTTGTAAGACTATGGACAACGACATTATGCTTCCGGATAATGCACCGACCTATGGTTACCAGACATGGGTCAGCGAAGCAGCGGAATTCGCCAAAAAAATGCAGCGCAATGCCGAGGCAATGAAGCGGATCTTTGTAACTGAACTTTTTGGGAGGAATGCCGGGTTTACTGCTTTGGGCGTAGGCTTATCCATCGGGGCTGCCAGAACATTGATCCCTGAAGTAGAAGTGGATTTTGCCGAACTGGCGGAAGATATTGCCGCATACCGCAAGGCCTTTAGTTATGCCATGGTAATAGTTTCGGAGGGCATAAATATAGATCTCGACTTCGGCAAAAACAGAGAAATGCTTGAAAAAGGCCTCACGAAAGATTGTGTTGCCAGGGCTTATTTTAATAAAGTTAAAGAATATGATCAATTCAACCATCCTAAATTGGAAGGCGCAGGTAGGATAGTGACTGCTGTGTTGGCCAGCCATTTACCTTATTCTGTTACCGAAACAGAAAAAATCACCTATACCAGCCGCGCTGCCGATCCGATTTTCCCTGATTTAGAGCGGTGCATGCTTATGGGAACATCTGCTGTTGAGCATATTTTCAACGGCCCATACGGCCATCTTCTTTATGTCAGCCAGGGCAAGGTTAAATCTATTCCGCTTATTGGAGAGTTAGGCGGCAGAAGAGTGGATGTTAAAGGCGATCAGCATACGCAGTATGTTCTTGCCAATACCGCCATACTTCTGCGCACCGCGCCGCAGGTATTCGGCAAAGGCAGCTCGCCGCTGGAAACCGGCTGCCTAATGCGCGGATTATTCAAGCAAACGAGCTCCCCGGTAGATTACTTTGATATTCTCAGGATATCTGCCGAAAATGAATTGCAATCGGAGGATAGTGGCGCACGGATGATAGCCATAGCTAAGCTTAAAGAATACGGCAACAGCCGGTCTGTCAATAAGCTTGAAAAACTTTTAGCCGGTGATCTTAACTATCAGGAGCGTGCCGCAATAACTGAAGCAATCACCAGTATTGATCAAAGATCAACTACGGGATTCATCAATTCCTTTAATGATCTAATGACCCATATTGCTAAGTCTAATTCACCAGCGCAGAAACAGGAAGGTGTTAAACGCAGAAAGCTAGTTAACTCTATGGTGCAGCTGCCCGCGTCTTTCTTAGAAGGGCTGATTACTAAATCCAGCAAGGTCTTATTAAAGGCATACAAGAATAAAGTAGAGATCTGGCCTTATGAGTTAAATCAAGAAATAGCTAAATTACGGCGTAATAGCCCGCTCTACAGCAGGGAAGCCGACAGCCTGCATCGTCAATTACGTAAGGGCCTTTTTGAGGCTGCAATAGACGGTAAGGGCAAGATCAGGTTAGAAAAGGCGGTTATGGAAATATTTAATCCTGCGCCAGGCAGGCAGCTTATCTTGGTTAAGGGGAAATATAATATAACCATTTTCAGCGAAGAAAGCTACGCTTTAAGCTCGCCGTTAGCGATGGTAAAAAACATAATTGGCTTAGTTGTGAAAAAACTAGCAATATTCTTAATAATAACAATTTTAACTTTTCCTATATCGGTAGGCTGCAAGAAAATCAAAAAAGATATGGTTATCGCGCAGATTGAGATATTAAAAGACAATAATCCTAACAATGATTTAAAGGCCATCGGGCGTTTAGCTAAGATTGGACCTGCTGCTGAAGCTGCGATTCCATCTTTGATAAGAAGGTTTTTTGAAGCTTTCCGCGTTGATTATGTAGAAAAAGAATTAGTTTTAGCTGCAGACGATGCCATACGACAGATTATTCCAGTACATGATGAAATAATAGTTCAAGAATTGATTCAGGATTTAGCAGATAACGATCCCGATGTGCGTCTAGTCGCAGCTTGGAAGCTAGCCCACGCTAATCTTTCTTCTGAAACAGAAATAATTCCAGCCATGGTTAAAGCTTTAGAGGATAAAGATCAATACGTGTGTATACTTATGGTTGCAGCTTTGAGTCAGATGGGTCATTCTGCTGCGAATGCAATTCCAGTTCTTGTAAAAATATTTAAAAACGATAATTATCTATTATCTTACGCTATAATAACAACACTAGGTGAAATTGGTTCCGAGGCAATCCCAGCTCTAGTCGAAATGTTAAACATTGAACAATATCGTGATGAGATAATTGAAACATTAAGCGATATGGGACCTGTCGCTCAAGCCGCGGTCCCAAATTTAATTATGATCTTAAGAAGCGGTGATTCCAAGTTGCGCCTAGCTATAATTGCAGCTTTAGACAAAATCGGGGCTACTAGCCAAACTGTAATTTTAGCTATAGTAGAAACCTTAGAAGATAATAATTCTAGCGTCCGTTTAGCATCAGCTAATACTTTAGACAGATTCGGCTGGCAACCAAACACTCAAGAAGAAAGAATAGCTTATTTAGTGGCAAAGCAAGATTGGCAAATTTTAGTTCAAATCGGTTCTGCGGCAATTCCCGTCTTAGTCGAGATTTTAGGAGATAAAGATCCCGATATATGTTATGCATCAGCCGTTAGCTTAAACGAGCTTGGCTGGCAACCAAACACTCAAGAAGAAAGAATAGCTTATTTAGTGGCAAAAGAAATAAAGGATTTATGGAATATTAATCCCGATATACGTCAAGCCACCGCTGGCACCTTAATTAAATTAGGCTGGAAACCCAGCACTCCTGAAGAAAAAGTAGCTTACTTAATTGCTAAAGAGGATGGCAAGGCTTTATTAGCAGATTGGGTGAATACAAAGAGGATTCTTATCGCCGACATTGGGAGTAATGATTATAGTGACTATAATAAAATAAAGATAGCGGTTGATGTTTTTGTGGCCTTGGGACAAGAAGAGATGATTGACTATTTGATAGATATTCTTAATAATTGCGGAACAAAAGAAATGGCTGAAATCTATTTAAATTGTGGATATTATGAACTAGAAGAAGCAGCGATAACATGGGCGCATGATAATGGATATACGATTTATACTAAAACAGATAGTTATCCGGACGTTAGTTGGGGCAGTTGGCGTTCCGGTGGTAGCTCGCCGGTTGAGTCTGTTGGATATTCACTGTTTCTCGTTGAACGGTTCTTGAGGATCCGCGTCAGCAGGATAGGTTCAAAAATTTATAAGTGGGTCAGAGGGATCTTTACGGGCAGGCGGTTACAGATTAGGTCATATAGCCTGCCGCAGCCATATAACGGTGGGTTTATCAGCAATATTGTGCTCAAGGCCGAACACTCCCGGCTGGGGAAATTCCTGGATATTTTTACCGCCGTCTGGAGCAAGAGAGGAGATATCCCATGCTATGGACGGAGAATAGAATTCGTAGATGACATTGCCGCACGCCTGTATTACCTTACGGTTTATATGGAGAAAAGAGGAAGCATCGGCCCAATCCTGAATTCTTTACAAAAAGTCAGAGATTACCCGAACAAGGAATTCAATGCCTTAAAGAAAGAACAATGGTTTATAGAGTGCGATATACCCAACACCAAAGAAGCGCGCGAGGCGTTAATCAGGATTCTGCCGGCGAATATGTTTATAATCAAAGAATTCCTTACTCCTCGTCCTCACTCCGGCAACCGCATGATGCGGATTACCATTGAGGCCGAAGCTCCTGCCGGCAGGTATACCAATATAGCTATACGCAGTATGCTGCATCAACCGCCGATAAGCGCAAGAAGGGTGCATATTGAATTGGATAAGCGCCTGATCAGCTATCTTGAGAATAATTTTATGGATAATCTTGTCAGGGCAGGAATGAGATTATCCCGAAGAGATAGCCGGCTTATCCGCGCGGCATTTACAGTCCTCTCCGGAAAGCTTAGCCTGTACAGGGAAGACCTGGAGAATTTTTACTTGAGCCATCCGATTGACGTAGCCCTGATGCTTGTCCGTCAATACGGGCTAAAGAGCATAAAATCTGTCCTGGGAGGTTTATTACACGATACAGTTGAAGAGGGCTTAAGCCTTGGGGAGATTGGGTCAATATTTGGCAAAAGCATAGCGCGTATGATTTTTTGGTTAAGCCGCAAGGGAGAGAAAAAGACTTTCCTTTCCGATTATAGGTATTTGAGAAGATACCACCGGATGTTTATCAACAAAGCCGATATATCGCTGCAGGAAGCAATAATCGTTACCTTTATCAAAATGGCGGATAAGACGCAGAATTTAAGTAAATTGCCGCATGATGAGTTGACCCAGCTGAAGAATATTTATTCCGCCCTTGACCGTTTTCTGCCGTGTTTCCTGGAAGGCATTCCTCTTGATAAATTCCCACCTCGCCTAAGGGACAGATACTATAATGCAAACAATATATTTTTCAATACACTGATTTCTCAAGGCAGATCAATAGGGGCATTTGACGAGAATTTTATTATTAATAAAGATAAGCTGGATTTGTATCTGGATAAAGTCATCCCTCCTGAGAAAAGAGAGAAATACGATCTAGAATTTTATCAAAATGCGCTCCTGCAAGTTAAGCAGCATTTGAGTTCACCTATCACAAATAAAATTTTCTCCGCGAAGAAAGCGATTTCTATTTTTCAACAGCAGGCTGTCAGCGGCAAAAGTATGAAGCGTTGGCTGGCCAGGCATTACCTTTTTTATGATTGCGCGCCAGCATATAACGATTATGAACATAGCGATGTCAGAATATTTGCGAGTTATATATATAAGCAAAAAATTAAAGACATAAGAAGCACTTTGTTAAACTATGCGAAATATATAGGAAGAGGCAAGCGGATGGAACAGGTGCTTATCAGACGAAATACAAAAAAGAAGCTATATCCGCTTATCTTATGGATGGCCAGAGATAATAATATCAAGCAGGTAAGACAGAAAAGAGAAGGCAGGCTTTTTGGAGCCATTGACATTTCCGCAATGGCTGCCGCAGACCTGCCTATATGGCCGGTGGACGAGCGAGGCAGTATTAGGCAGGACCTATTGGAATGGATATCAATAAAAGACAAGGCTCCGCCATGGGAATACTATAATGCAAAAAAGATATCCCTGTGTGAAACCCTCAAAGTCCAGCCGCAGCAATTGACTCTTGATTTCCAGTCTATTAGTTCTCCGGCAACGCAAATTAAAGAAGAAGAACTCTTGGAATTAGCGAAAGAAGGCATTTTAGAAAAGGTGATTACCAACCTTGGCCGCGGGCAATTAAGGCTTTCTCCGGAATTTTCGCGTTTTAAAGAGCACTACTACTTTGGCGGGATATGCGCCAATGAGGCAGACGGAGAAGCCCTGCTGCAGCGCGCCAGGGAGGCCATTAGCCTTTCCATAGAGAGGATCTTTAAAAATACCGAAGTTTTCGGGCAGTTTAAGTCGGCGGTTTCCGTGGAAGACAAGTTGAAAAATACAATTATAGTTTTATTGGACAGGGCAAGGCAGGATAATTTAAGCAGTATGGAGATCTGGGAGATCGCATTGGAAATGTTACGCATGGTGATAGACGGCGATCCTGACGCGGAGATCAAACGGCAGTCAAGAGAAACAGGATTTTCTTTGTTGAATACATTGCAGCAGCAGGGAATAATCAAAGAAAAAGGCAACTCTTTGGAAACCTTGTTCAGAGTCGCAGCTTTAGGCAATACTCTGGATTTTACTAATAACCATATCGCAAGGAAATCCGCATCCGGCGAATTCATTCCGGAAGAGATACTGCTTGATCTGAACAACCCGGATTTCTTTAAGCAAAATGATATAACTAAAATTGAAAAGGAATTAAGAGAGGGAGATAAGACTATTCTTTACTGTTTTGATAATGCCGGGGAAGATATCCTTGACCTGCCGTTTATCCGGGAAATGATAAACCTTGGCAATATTGTGTTTTTTGCAGGCAAGCCTCTGCCGGTGGCGAACGACGATACGGTTAGAGACCTGAAAACTTTAAGGATAGACCAGCGGACCAGGCAGTTTATGGGCAGTTCCATGGATAAGATATGCGATATCGTATCTACAGGCACAAGAGGACTGGGCTTGGATCTGGCCCGCTTGGAAAAAGAAAGGGGTTTGGGTTATTGGTGGCCCATAGCCGATATTATTTTCTTAAAAGGCCATGCAAATTATATGACTGTCAGGCCGTTTATGCCTGTCACGGATTGCGTGTTTGTCGGCAAGGTAAAGTGGTCGCCTGAATTGAATAAAGGCGGGACAGTGAATTACGAAGACGGGGATTATTTTGTGGAATATGTCCCTGCCAGCTCGCCTGTGAAGGAAGCTTATGAATGGGCGAGAAAATATGTTCAGGAATACCAACATAAAACAGAAAATAATGGATCTTTTGATGGACTATATGGTAATCCCGAAAAGAAAAGAGCAGAGCTTTTGAGGCTTATAGAAAAACTCAAGAGCATAGGTAATGAAACACTTCGGAATGAGTTTAAGAATGAACTTTATAATGACATCATAAGCTCGCCGATGCAAATTGCCAAAAAGCCTTACTGCGCGGTATTCATTCCGGAATTTTCCGGCAGAAGCGCGATTATGGAAATGGTAGCGCAGGAAGTTAAATGGCAGAATATGTCATTGGTAAAATTGTGGGCTGACCATATGCGCTTTAGAATAGCGAATGGAAATAAAGACGAATTAAGCCTTAAGGAATTTTGTAATTTACCGCTCAAGGCCTATCTGGAAAATCTGTCCGTAAATAAAGGCCTTTTGGCAGGCCTGTCTTTCTTGAGCCATTATGATTCTTATATTTTCTATCATACTATGCAGCAGGCGGGTTTTGAGCTTAAGGCCGCGTTCTTTATTGATTTAAAAGAGGAAGATATTTGGAAACGCTATAATAAGAAATTATTGTCCAGCACCAGCGGCAGCGCTCATATAAACAGAGCAACTTTAGAACGGAGAATAGATAATTTTAAATATTTTTCGCTTCCGGAGAAAAAGAAACTGGAAAAAGCCGGGATAAAAGTAATTAATATTGAAGGTTTATTCAGCCGTAAAATAATAGTAGATAAAATTATCTCCGGGGTCAGGTCCGTCTCCAGCTCGCCTCTTGGATGCCGCGTATGTATCACAGGCCAACAGATAAGAAGGCTGCAGCCTGTCCTGAAGAATGTCCCCTCTGCAGTAAATTCCGGAATTAAATTAGTTATTTTTGACAACGGCAATGTAATAATGAATTTTAATTTTAGGCGGGCTGTGCAGGAACTTTCGCGGCGCTTTGCAGTAGAGCCGGGAGTCGTATCGGATTTTATAAGAAATGTTGATTGCGATAGCGGAAATCCGGTTACTAGATACGGCTCCAGGGAAATATCCAGAGAGCAATTAGTAGCTGCATTTAATCCGTGGCTGCGGAAACACAGCCGCTCGGCAGACGTGAGACAGGGCAGGAAAGTATTAAGCGTAGCCGAATTCACTGATATATGGAACAGTATTTGGACAAGCATGAATGTAAGGGTCGTTATGCTGATGTATAGATTAAGGCAGCAGGGGTATAAAGTCCACGTACTTTCCAACTTATCCGAGCTGCATTATGAATATGCTTCCGAAATCTATACCAGGTATCATGTTTTAGATGATTTCAAAAAAGATTTTTACTATAAGAAATACTGGAAAACTCAACCGGAAAGCTATCGTGAAGTGCTCAATGATGCAAATATGCTCCCCGGAGATACGTTGCTCATTGATGATTTGCCGCGTAACATAGAAGTAGCGCGAGCAGCCGGCCTGCATACATATTTATTCAATAAATATAATTCCCGGAATATACGCGATATCGTAAATATATTAGGAATATTTTCCAGCTCGCCGATTACTATTTTGGAACTGCAGCAGGCAGCGGAAAGGAACGCGCAACAGCCTTATGTCGGAGCGGCTTTACGCAGGTTAGCGGATATCGTCTTTAAAGTAAAAGCCCTTGGCGTAATCTTACTCAAAAGCGGGTGGCTATTCAAAGAGCAACGGTTGAAGTTTAGCCCTGCCGATCTAGAGCGGCATCTGGGCCTGTTTTCTGACTCGGATAGGGTTTTTGTGTCTAAACTTAAAGACGGTTACGTCCTAACCAACAATAAATACTTGAGACCAGTACTTAAGGAGTGGGGCATACGTAAAGAAGAAATTAATTGGTTTATCGGCCATTACCGCAAGGACAATATCGGAGAGATCGTACGTCAGCTTAAATATGAATATCCGGCCTGCCTTACTAAATTAGCAGGCCTTATTATGAACTGGAACCTTACGGTTTATTCGCTTTTCTTTAAACGTTCTGACTTACAAAGGGAAGGCCTGCCGGTTGATACCTTAGCCGAAGGACTTAAGCGGCTGATGAATGATATTAACAGCGGAATAGAGGATTTTACCGGATTGGTTCCGCAGAACGCCATAGACCAGGTGAACAAAGCGGTAAAAAACCTAGAACCTGCCCTTTTGGCTTTAGAAGCAAACAAGAAGCCGGAATTTAACCTTCTTGAGTTGACTGTCTGTACTCAATTTGTTTCCGCGCTCCTGAACGTATTCAAGGAACAGAAGCGCCTGTTGGCTGAAAAGATAAAAAGCGACCGCGGAACGAATCGTTATTCCTTTGAGGCGCGCTATTTTTCTGTCTTGCAGCAGGGCTATGCCAGCGTGGGCCTCTGGGGCATCCAGGTGCTTTCCGACAGTCCTAAAAAGTATGATAATTTATTTGAATTTTTCCGTTCTATTGACCACCAGATAGATTCTGAACTGGATGATATTGATCTTTTTGAAACAGTTAACCTACTGATCCGGCAGGTCCAGGAAGGCCTGGATAAGGAGGCTTTTGTTAAAGGCATGGATTCTCTATCCGGCAGCCTTAAGAAAGTCAAGGATCCCTATAAGATTATGGCGGCTATCCTGTTGGGCTATGCAAAGGGCTTGTTAGAGATTAACCGGCTTAAACAGGGGACTGGGCTTTTCGAATTTGCCCAGGAGATGCTGACTTTGAGAGTTAAAAACTGCTGGGGTATCATCAATACCCTTGACGGCGCCTGGGCTGAGGGGCTGCGCGGCCACATCAAGAAGCGTAATGATTATCTTAAAGGTAAAACAATAAAGATCCTGCATGACTTAAAATTCAGGCATTATAAATTCGCCCGTAAGGTTCTGAAAGAGGATATTATAGACGAAGCGCATTTATCCTTTATCCGCGATCCAGAATTTGCTATGTTTGAAAAGCCCTTTGCACTATTAAATAAATCTTTTTATGAAGATAGCACATTGAACAAACTTGAAATTGCGCGGGCGCACCAGTTATTCTCTCTTTTCTTTGATATGGTAATTATTAGTGAGTTGCGAGGTAAATTTATGATGGATTACCGTAGGCTATTTGTGAATTCCCGTAAGCCCGGAGAAGCCCGTCTTTCCAGACAAGAAGCATTTAAGCAAACATATTTTAAATACCGCGATTCTTCCAGGGCGGTATTATCCAGGCCGGAGTTTTATTTTTATCTATTCTGGCAGGCGGCCTTTATCCCGGTGCATACTAAAGAAGATGATAAGCCGGTTAATCCCGTATTTTCAGCCCTGAACAGGTATGTCTTATCCGGCCAGATTAAAGAAAAAAGATATAGTAGGCTTACCCGGCCGGAAATGCCGAAATTAAGCGAAACGCAAGCAGCAGAATTTTCCGCAATAGGCGAGCTTTATAAGGAATGGTCGCAGGAGTATGGGATTACCAGGGCCGGGCCGCAAGCCAGCTCGCCGCTTGATTCTTTGGATTTCCCCGTGGTTATCATCGGCTCGTCAGACGGCGGGAAAGAAGCGATCCCCGCCATTTTAAATCCTGTTTTGAACAGCAAGCCCGATTTGGGTTTCAGCTGCATTCTTGCCGCCCATAATTTTAATACCAACTACTATCCTTATAAAAAGATCTCAAGAATAATATTGCAGAATATAGCAGATACCATCCAGGCAGACGTTACTGAAATATCCGATGGTATGCCGGTAGAAAATAACAGGATATATATTGTCCCTCCGATAAGCAATATTTCGCTTAGCAAGGAAGGAAAATTTGAAGTTTCCGGGATAAGGATTGATTTTATTAAACGCAATCCCAGTAAGAACATCATTAACATTGATTTCTTACTGGATAGCGCAGCCGAGTTCTTCCGAGATAGGCTGATTGCGGTTATAGCCAGCGGAAACGGCAGCGATGGCAGCAGAGGGTGTTCTTATGTGAAGCTTTATGGAGGCAAGATTTGGGCACAGCGCGATGCGATAGAAAAGGCCATGCCTACCAGTGCCCTCAAAACATGCCTGGTTGATGAAATAAAGTTATCCAGTTCTCCGCTAAAAGCAAAAAACGCGATCTTCTGGTTATTTTTCGCAGCAATGATCACCTTAGCCTTTAAGCAGGCAAGGGCGCAGGAATGGAGCGCTTATCTTTTGGATAGTAACCATAAAGCCAGGGTAAGAAGCCTTAACTTGACTCACAGCGACATTGCCATAAGCGTGGCTCGGCTTTGGTCAGCGCAGACAGATATTACAACCGTTGATATACAAGACAGCAAGAAAAAGTATCACATTAATTACATGAAATATGCGGATGCGCTCCAAAAGATAGAAGAAGATCTTGCTGCCGGGAAGAAATTGATCGTAAATATGAATTTCGGCTCTTACCTTGATTTTTATTCTTTTGAGCATGCCATTTTGGACCTCTACCTTAAATATCCGCATACCTTAATCCTGGTTGCTCCCGCAGGTAACGGTAATACCGATTATCCGATGTATCCGGCAGCCTATGATTTTGTCTTTTCAGTTACCAGTGTTACGGCTGGCTCCGGCTGCTATGTTAAGACAGGCTATGGTAATTATGGCGCTTTCGTGGACATAGCTGCCATTGCGCAATCAGAAGAAGGAATGAGCAAGAAAGAGAAACAATATATGCAAGCAACCTGTTTTGCCGCGCCGCAGGTCGTGGGATTGCTGCTTGAAATATTCGCCGTCAATCCCGTTTTAACTAAAGAAGAAGCCGTAAGGATCATCCAGGATACCGCTGATCCGATAGAAGGTTACGATTTTAAAGTAATGAATCCTGAGCGCGCTATTAACGAAGTTAAAGCAAGGCTGCTTGCCGCCAGCTCGCCGGTTGTTAGGTATGGCAGCCAAATTACGGAATGCCGATTATTGAGAGAAGAGGAAGCAAGGAGCAGGCTTAAACAAGAATTTAATTTTGATTATCCGCTTGATTTAATGAAAACAAATAGGCCTGGCGGAGCAGCGCCTCGCCTAGCTTCAAATATTTATGCAAAATTAAGCGCCGTAGAGAAGGAATTTCCCGGTTTTAAAGTACCGAAAAAATGGCTCGGGTATAACATTAGCAGGATTATTAATAATACAAAACGCAAACTGCAAGAACAGGTAGATAAGCCAAGGCGAGAACAAGAAGCGGTATTAAGGCTTAAGGCAGAACTTGGTTTTATTTATCCGGACTCATTAAAACCAAGTGACAGACCAGGGGGGAGTAACTCTATTTCTGCTTCAAAAGTTTATGAAAAGCTAAGCGCTGTAGAAAAAGAGTTTCCCGGTTTCAAGGTACCTGCAAAATGGATCGGAAAATGGGATGTTTCAACTCTTGTAGAGAGAGTAAGAGACAGGATGTCAATAAAGGGCAAAGATGCAGTTAAGAGATTAAAGGACGCATTTGATTTTAATTATCCTGTTGATTTAGTGCCTACTCATCGTCATTATTTTAGCGCCACAGTTATTTATATAAAATTTCTTGAAGTTAACAGCGAATTGCCTGGATGTAAGATATATAAGTCACTATTGAATTTATCTTCGGAGGCGATCATTTTTAAGTTATCTGCGAATATGGCGGGAAAAACTTATGATAAGAAAATTGAATATATTAAATTACTCAATAAGGTATTCGGTTTCGCCTATGAAGAATTATCGCCTCGTATCAGGGCTGAATTTAAGCCAAGAACGATATTCCGTCGCCTTGTTTATATAGAAAAACGGTTATTAAAAGAGCCTGCCCTGAGAATACTCGGGATCAGATGGAAGAACATACCATATAAGGTTATCTTTAAGAGATCCGCAGATGCCGATTTGCAGGATTATCTTGACGGATTGGCCGCGGGCAAGTTCACCCCTGTATCAACAAGCAAGGGGATAATAAGGTTCAAGATAAACATCAGCGAAGAAGAGGCAATAAAGAGGATTGCGGATGAATTTGGTTATATCTATCCATATAGCTTTCCTGTGAGGATTTGGCCGGGCCAGAAGCGTTATTCGCCGCCTAGTAGTATCTATACTAAGTTAACGAAAATAAGAAAAATGTCTCCGGATTCTGAAATTTCCCTTTGGCTGCTTGAATATGGCCTGGATACTGCTATCAATAAAATCAAAGGTATAAATGACCGTAAAGCCGCAGCGCTAGAGTCGCGAGAACGCAAAAAAGCGCTGATAGAACAATTTAAATTAGGTAAACGCTATTTTTCGCATTCTTTAGAAAAGGTAGCATATAAATCTTCGCTTCAGAATGAAAAAGAACAAAGAAAAGCGGAAAACAATAGGCAGAAATTAGAAAAAAAGAAGGCCAGGGAAGAAGCTAAAGAGGGAGCCAGGATAAAGAGAATGCTAATTATTAAAAAATACAACCTGCCCATTTCATATTCTAACCGCAGCCTTGCTTTTATTGAAAAGCGGGTCCAAGAGTTAAAGGACAAAGAGTATAATTCTGCAAGTTATGAGAACTATGTAAATAAAATAATGCATAGATATTATCCCGGCCGCAATATAGACATAGAAATGCTTTGGCAAAAGATGAAGCAAGGAGAAGGAATGGCAAGAAAGACCATTATCGAATACGTGCTTAATCTTGTTATAGAGATAGAACAAGGCAATAAAAGTAGGAAAGAGATCTTGAGGTCTGTGTATAAACTTCCTTCGCATAAACAGTATACCCGCGACGATTATATACAGGAAGGAAATTTGGCCGCGCTTCAGGCGTTGGATAAATGGAATCCTGCTTGGGGAATGAGCCTTGAATCATTCCTTAGGGATGAGATAGGGTCTGCGGTTAAGAGGTCTAGGGCGACAAAAATTAGAGATGACAAAAGGGCTATCTCCCTTCAACAACCCAAGGGTAATAAATCTAATAGCGGAAATTTTCGCACCGTAGAAGACCATCTTGCTAATCCGGATGATGAGCAGTATTTGCCTGGACCGGCTGAAAGGTTTGAGTTTATGTCTAAAAAGATACGCAGTAATGATTTCTTATTTCTTGCCGAGGCCGGATACCCTATTAACAAGGGTTTACTTATCAGCAATGAAGAAAAAAAAGCTTTTGCTAAAGCCTTCAACAACCATCTAATAAACAGCGGAATGTTTAAAGATACTCCTTTTGATATTGCTGTATTGATCATCGGCAGTATGGGCAATATTGGGATCGCCCGCAGGAAAATAAATCCCAGCGACTTAAATCTTATTGTTCTTTCAGACGTTCATCAAAGTCAGTCTATAGATATACATCGCAGGCAGTGTCGGGAGGTAATGGCTAGGTTCAAAGACTGGATCGGAAGCGGTGATATCTATCATATGACTGAAGGCGGCGAAAGATTTACGCTTCAGGTAGAAAAGGATAGCACCGTTGAGTCTTCCAAATTGCTGTCATTGCTTCAAAGCTATGGCTTAAAGAGTAAGGTATCACTTGAATTAATTCCTCTTGACGGCAATATTAACGTTGTCAACAGGGCAGCTTGTCGCAGCCATATCCAAATAATGGAATACTTCTACCAACTAGGCGCAAACGGCATCCTTATTTTTGAGTCTAAAGAAGGATTTGCGGAAAATATACTGGATAAGCTATCAAAAGGTCTTGAAGCTGACGCCGTTGCATACGAACCGATTGCCGCCAAGTATATGCTGGATTTCTGCCTGAGGCAGATTGATAAGGTCGTCCGTCAGCAGGAAGCCGCGGTTGTCCAAGGCAGCTCGCCTCTCGGCTGCGTCGTGGCAACAAGGAGCAGCGCCTTTAATGTTCTTGCTAGCTCGCCGGTTGAGCGTTCCCGGCCGCAGAAGATGAGCCTCAACGCGTTCTTGGAGCGGGAAAACAACGAGTTATTAAAAAAATCCGTTAAGCCTTTAAGCAGGCTTAGATGGTCGGTAAGGGCGGTTGACTGGATATTCGCGTTTGTAAAATACCCGTTACTGTCCAGCGCTTCTCTGGGAACTTTGCTGCATAGCTTAGGAAAACTTGACCTCACGATTTTTGGCAGCCATATCGGTTGGAAAATGGTCATCGGAGTTATCGGCAGCGCCTTGTTTATCGTTACGGTAAGACTGGCGCAGGTTTTTATCTTTAAATATTTTTATCCTGAAGTTTCTCTTCCCAAATGGCGGCGCTTTATTCTTCCGCTGATAATGCCTGCTCCTATAGGCGGAGAATGGCTTATGTTCAGGATATTAAGTCCGTTATCTGATGTAAAGGAAATGAAACTGCTGCGGGATATAGAATATTCTCTGCAAAATATTATTTATAGATCAGGGAAATCATTCTCCGCGCGGATAGAAGAATTATCTGAGGGATGCGTCCCGGAGATCGCCAGAAAAATACTGGATTATGGAAAATCAAGCATCGGGGAAGATTATCTCAAGCGCGCAAATCGCAGATTGATCAGCAGTAGAAAATATATCTTGAAGCTTTTGAAGAGCAATTTCTCGGAAGACCCCAGGGTAAGGAAAGAATCACATTCTGATTTTATTATAAAACTACCTACCGGATTTTCTCCGGAGATGGAGCGACAACTAGAGGCGTTCAGGAAAGAACATGAAAAAAACAGCGGAGAAGCCAGTTCGCCTGCCATATACGAAACTGACGACGGCTACCGGGTATATACGTTAGCCCTCAATCATAATTCCTATGTTTCTATAGCGGAATTAGGCGCTAATATCGTAGACCTGGTAATCGCAGGCAAGCGCATAGTCTGGCACAAAGGCTTTGACCCTGCCGCAGGAAGAGTCACGCGTTTAAAAGATCCGGTTACCGGAGCTAATCTTCCCGGCGGCATACCTTTTATGTTCCCTTGGACCAGCCGCATTGATAAATCGCTAGCGTGCTTTTTTGGCAGAGCGATTGATCTTACTGATCCGAGCCTGACATTAGTGCGCCGCGTCCCGGATGCCAAAACCGGGCCGAATGTACTGCACGGGATGACCGATAAAGTAAAATGGCTTAATGAAAAAGTGCATCCGGAATTTATCAAATTCTCCTGTTTTACGGGCGCATTCAATGAAATATCCAGCCGCTTCGGCTTGCTTAAGGCCGAGCTTGTTTTTCGTCTGGAGAAAAATACGCTTACGGTACATACAACCGTAGCCAATAAAGACACAAAATTACTTATTTTTAGCTTTGGCCATCACCCATTTTACTTTCTGCCCGATATCCGGCAATGGCAGGCGCAGGTCCCGGCAGAGATGTATTGGCAGACAGATGCGGCGCAAGTCCCGCTTTACCAGCAGCCGCTCGCAGTAGAAGGCCCTACTGACTTGCGTAAGCTTACTTCTATAGACCGGCCGTTTGAACAGGGCTATACCGGGCTTAGAGTTGATAAGGGAGTAATAACTTCGTATTTCCATAATGATAATACCAAAGAAACTTTAACCGTTTCTCAAGGCTCGGGGTATACAAACCTAATGTTTTGGGTACCCTTAGGTAATCCTAATATTCCTGAAGGAGTAGCCAGTATCCAGCCGCTGGTTTCCGTAGCTAACGCTATTAATCTCTTTAGTCATGCCAGGCAATGCCGGGATCCTGTAATTGCTAAATATGCCAATCCGGTTATTCTCTTCCCGGGTGAGCAGATCAGTGTATGGTGGAGAGTAAGTCTTGACGCCGCTATCAGTTCACCGGTAACAGAAAGAAAAATCCTGTTGGCAAAAAGGGAAGAACGTAAAAGAAAAGAGTTATATAAGGAAATGGAAGCCAGGGGAATAGATATAGATGTTCCTCCCAGCCTGATTAGGCACCACAGTGTTACTACCGTCATTAAAAGATTAGAGAAGGAGATGGCAGCCGGTATCGAGAAAGAGAATAGAAGGAAATTAATCGCCAATCAGGCAAAAAAAGAACTCGAAGAGAGTCACGGGATTGTTTTGCCTGCCGGGTGCCTGCGCAGAGGCAAGAACTACGTTGATCCGGTAAAATTACTTAATAAAATAAAAGGAATAAAAACAGAGCTAAAACGCAGGGGCATTATTAAATATACCATTACCAAGAAGCAGCTTTTCAATAATAATGCCGAACGCATAGTAGAGATCATCCAGGCGCGCTCCGCAGCAGGCAAATACCAATCGTCGTATCGCAAGGAATCCGTAAGCAATAAAAGGATTAAGGTGCGAAAATTTACCGAGGCAGAATACGCAGCCAAGCTTATTGATGATTTTCAGTTTGATTATGGAAATTCAAAAAAGATAAGCTTGGCCTCAAATCTGTATATAGCTTTGAGTAAAGTAAGAGAAGTTTTTCCTGATTTAAGAAGAGAAGAGCTTCCGGAAGGATCAATCTGGTACGGCCAAGCTAAAATCGTAGACGCAATTTCCAAGAAAAGAAATGCCCGGGAAAGGGGGAGCAAGAGAGAAGACGCTGAAGCAGCATACCAGAAGAAACTCTCAGAAGAGTTCAATTTTATGTATCCGGATGGGCTGCCTGAAAGTAATCAGCCGGGCAACGGCCACTGTATAAGTGCTTATAAGGCGTACAGGGCTTTAATAAAGGTAAAAAGCCTACTGCAGGAAGCGGGATTTGAATTACCCGATGTAAACACATTTACATATATGTTGGGATGTACCCCGGAGTTTATCAGCAACAGCTTAATAAAGACGCTCAAATTCAGGGAAAATAAAGCAGCCGAAGAAGAGAAGAATTCAGAGGCCAGGGAAAAGCTTTTTATTGATTTTGAGTTTAACTATCCGCAAGATTTAGGGCATTTTGGCAGCGGGTATCCTGTTATTTCCGCATCGCGGTTATGCGCCAATCTTATAAAAGTAAAAAAAGAATTACCTGATTTTAATTGGAAAAACCTCCCGTTAAAAGTGCTTATCAGGTATCCCTCAAAGATCATCATTTACCTGAAGTCAGTGCAGCAAAAGAAAGACCGGCAAGAAGCTGTGCGAATAAGCCTGAATAGGGACTTTGATATAACTAACCCCGAAACATTAAAGATTACTGCTTCCAAGGCGCGCAGTAATTTACTCGCCATTAAGCGGATATTAAAAAAGCGAAGACTGGCTCATCTACAAGTGCCGAAAAATATGCTTTCGCTTGCTCCGGCTACAGCCGCCAAATTGATCAGGGCGCAAGAATTGAGGAGGAGAGAAAGAAAGATGGCCGGGATTGCGTTGAAAGCGGAAAAACAAAAACTGATCAATGAACATCAATTACCCAAGGCCTACTTTTTACGCAGTATATCTTTTATAAAAGAGATGATCAAACACGGGCCGCCGCGCCTGGATGCCTGTTATGGCGGTTATAACCGTTATGTCAATTATATCTTCAGTCATCCGTCTAAAGTTGAGGAAATGGAATTAGAGCTTCTTTGGCAAAAGATGAAAAAAGGCAACAACTCGGCATATTGCAAGTTGGCGGAATACTTCCTGCCGGTAGTGATTGAAATGGTAGAGGGAGAAACCAAAAAAGGTATTCTGTCGCGGCCATCCAATTATTCGGAAGAACACCAGAAGGAAATGGACGATTATGTCGGCGAAGCCAATTTAGCTATGCTGGAAAGCATAAAAGAATGGGAACCTGGTCCAGGCAGCACGCTTGAAGCTTTTGTAAAAGAAAAGATCAAGGCTGCGGTCAATAAGTTAAGGTCTAAGAAATATGCCGAGAAAAGACGGAACGACGATAATATAGATTCGGCAAGGCGGCAGATTTTAGAATTTTCATCCCAGGATTACAGTCAGCATCCGGATAATGCCTTAGAGCGTTTTGAGATGATGAAAAAGGTAGTAGCGAGCATAAAGAAAGGTAATTTCGGCTTTCTGGCTGATGCCGGCTACCCTATAAACCAGAAAGCGCTCTTTAGCCTTACGGATAAACTATCTATTAAGCAGGAACTGCGTAATTATCTCATCCGCAGCGGGATATTCAGCGCTATGCCGCTCAGGTTTGCGATGTGGATGATTGCCAGTATGGGCCAGATCGGGCTTGCGCGTAAGAACTTAAGCGACCTTAATCTCCTCATCATCTCTGATTCGCATCAGGAATCCTCTATGAACGAACATCAGGCCATTTGCCGTGAATCCATGGTTAATCTTAAAGAGCTCGTTGGAACCGGCAAACTCATTGAACAGAGGATAGATGGTAAAAGGCTGGTATTGGAAGTCGGAAAGGATAATTCTTATAAGAATAATAAACTTTATCAATCTGAATTTATATCTTTACTTAAAGACCATAAGATAGGAAGCCAGGAACGCGGGTTCGCTTCCATAGAGCTGGTTTCTTTGAACGGCAGTATTGAGCCCGGCAATAAAGCTCTATACCGCGGCGGTTTCCATGTCGCAGAAAACATCTATCAGATGGGTTCAAACGGGATCCTTATTTTAGAATCGGAAGACGGCGTTGCCCAGGAAATGGCCCAGGGGCTGCATCAGCAGTTACAGGCCGATCATAATGAATATCTCTATTTTATATGCAATTACCAGCTGGATTTCTTTGCCAAGCAAGTAGAAAAAGTAAGGCAGCAACAGGATGCGTTAATCGCGGCAAGCAGCTCGCCGGCAGATATCAGCAAGGCATACATTAAATATTTAGAGAATCCCCAAGCCATGATTGACGAAGATAAAACCCTGGTCCTTGCCTTTTGCCATAACAACACGGATATGGACGGTATGGCTTCCCTCATCGGACATGTTTATTATTGCCGGGAGATTGAAAGTAAGGATATCCTCATAATGCCGGTTATCCCCCAGCAAGGGGCGCTTCCGTGGAATATAGTGCATATTTTGCAGCGCGGCGGGATCAATAAAGATGACTTCTTTTGTTTTGAAGACATAAAAAGTCATCTTGAGAACATCGCAGCCAATCCCGCATTCATGGAACGCATATTGCTTGACCTGCTTGACCATAATGACCCGGAAGAAAAAAGCCTGGAGCAATTTGCAATCCGCAATATCATTGACCACCATTCCCTGGAAAGGGAATTACCTTATAGGGGAGTACGCAATATCCAAAGGATAGGGGCAACTGCCACGGCCGTTACAATGAATTATTTTAACCGCGGGATAGCTATGCCGTATGGCATAGCTTATATCCTGCTTGCCGCCATCTGCCTGGATACGGACAGTTTTTGTTCCAATACCGTAACCCGCAGGGACGGCAAGGTGGTCCAGGAATTGGCGCGCCTGGCTAAAATAGACGCAAATAAGCTGTTTGACGGCGTTTCAACAATTTCATATTGCACGCGCGCCTCTACCTGGGGAGAATGGCTTTATGACGTTAAAGAATACGGGGCGTTGATTTTCAGGCAAACAAAAATAAACGATATGGATGAATTAAAGAGCATTACCAGGAGCATGATCATCAGCCATATCAAAGAGGAAGTGGAGAGCCGCCCTGAGATTCGCGCTCAAGTCTGGATGGTAACAAGCATGGATCAGAAATCGTACGGCAGCATGGTTTTTGTATATGCTAAGTCCGGAGTAGAATATGGCAACAGGATCATCAGGGCGATATCGGATTTAGAAATAACAAAGGCAGGCCTGGTTGAGGCGTTATGGATGAAGCCGGCCTTGAAAATGATCCAGGCGGGGATAAAAAAGGCAGACTTCAGATATATCGTGAATGTATCCGGAATGGGCCTTAGCGCCGATAACGGAAGGCTTAAGGCGTTCAGGCAGCTTGCCGCATCTTTGATCAAAAAGAACCATTTATCATTGAAAAATAACGGCCAGTTGAATATAAAAATTAATTCCCATCGCATCGCAAAAATCCTTTTAAAGTCCCTTTCGCAAGACGGTATAAAACTTGATTTATCTACGATTATGCGGATGCAACGCGATATTGACGGGGTCGTTATGCTTTATTTTTCCGGCTGCGGCTCGCGCAAGATGTGGAAGGATGCCGTGCAGGAAGTCATAAAAGAAACCATAAATAAGACGAGCTCGCCGGTGGCTGCGGAGATGTATTGGCTGCGGGATGCGGTATGGGTGATGGGCGGAGAAACTCTCTCTGCCTTGTTTAACGATAATAAGGAAACCTTTAAAAAGATATATGCGGTGGTAATTGCCTGGTGGCTTCAGGGGGTGCTTGCTTATGCGCTGGCTCGTATTTTTGGCGGGGATATCTTCACTGCCTGGGGCATATTCCTGGCCGGGCATATGTTAGATTTCGTCCTGAATATTCTTCGTTCCAAGGGAGCCCGCGCGCCGCCGCTTAATATGCTTATCGCCGCTTTAATCGCATCTGTCAGCCTGGCTATGGGTTGGTCAACGATCAATCTCTTATCCTGGGCTGTACAGGCAGGAGTTGCCCTTTTCTTCCTATCTCTTTCCTTAGTGTCTTCTTCAGTATGGCGCCGCCGCACGGTTGTTCTATTCAGCCTTATTCTCGTTTTAGCCTCTGTAAAAATCATTGATAATTCATTGCGTTATTACCGTATGGACGATGAAGCAAAGGCCATAGCGCACAGTTATTCACTTCCAATAATACCGCAGGAGCAACACGGAACATACTGGCAGGATGAATTTAACAACATGGATCAACTGCTTGATTTTATTTCCGACCCCGAGGTTATCAATGTTCCTTCTTTTGAGGCGCGCGAGCAGGCTTATCTGGCAAAGGTAAGGCTACTGGTGAACGCCCAAACCGTCTTTGCCGCGGATAAAATATATGCAGGGCAGCGATTGGGGCAGCTCGCAGCTAACTATCAGGAAATAGTTTCATTACCTGATACGGCATTCTGGTTTCGCTGCAGCGAAGCAGAAATGTTGACCGTGCTTTTACGCAACCGTATGGATGTTGCCTCTCGCCAATTATTATCAGCAGACGTGGATAAATTATTTTCCGATGAAGACTTCCCGGATCGTTTAGTCAACGATCCTATGTTTGGCTTGTATTACGAATATACCGTTTTATACGGCCATTTTGCTCAATTTAACGCTAACATGAATTCAATTACGCAGGCGCGGGGAGATTCAGTGCATGCTATGCCGCTGGTATTGCTTGAGCCTATTCGCCAACTGCGGCAGGCTCCTCCGAAATTGGTTAAAGAATTGAAAGCAGCAGCAGATACATTTGGCTTAGATTGGGAGTTTACTGCCAGTCATCTTATCAATGTTGATGATGTCAGGTATTCCCTGCGTGCGGGATGGAGACATTACCGGATACGTAAATTTAACCAGGGAAACCCCATAGAAGATACTTATCGTTATGATCCAGAAGGGTTGGCGTTGCCTCGGTATGTTAACGATGCGTTAGGCGGTATAATCATTGGCGGCGGCAAGAATAGCACGGGTTCCTTTCAAATGCGCTCTTATGAAGTGCGCAGATACAATCTTTTTAAGAATCTGGGGATCGATGCCGCAAGCTTATCGGACCGCGAAATCAATATGTTATTGCTTAAGCCGGAATATGCTGCCTGGGCATGGGTAGCGTTTAACAGGGCGGCTATCAATGAAGTTGATTATTTACGTACTTCCAACCAACATGAGGTTAATGCAATCATCAAAGGATTAAATAAGAGCGCTACTGTAGGGGGCTCCTTCATTTTTGCATATCCAAAAGAGCTTTTCTCCATGCTTCCTTCAAAGGCGGACCTAGGCAGGGCCGATTGGATGCTGACTTTATACCATCCCCTATTTAATGGAAAGCTGTTTAGTTCCTTATCATCGCAGTATATCGTCATTGTCTCCGGCATCGGCGACAATAAGCCGGGGATTTTTACCGGCATAAAAACGAATCAGGATATCTTATCTTTACGATTATTATTGTCTGGTCGCGATGCCTATCTTAGGGATGCAGCCTGGCGTACCCTGGAAGCTTTAGCCAGGGATTCTACAAATATTGACCTGCAGAAAGCATCCCGAAAAATATTACAGGAAGCTTCTGGTAGCTCGCCGGTTTCCGATAATCCGCCGCTTCCAGACAACCGTACCGCAGTTCCAGCGGGTTATGCGTTGATCAGCGATGCCCAGGGCGCCAGTTATTACGATCTTTCTGGCGATCGGAGGTCATGGAAAATTCTGCACCGTCGGATCAAGAATGCTCTCCAGACGCATTATCCGATTAATCCGCTTATTCAATTAATTAGTGAAAAGGAGTTGCACTTGTTGATTATGCCCGGAGTTATCCAACGTGGCCGCGCCTTAGTAAGATTTCTACAGGATATCTATTCCGGTGAATGGAAAGCAGTCAGAGATGGGGTTATACCCGAATCCGTAGTGCGCCGCGCTCTCAATAGCCAGGGTTTTGAAGAGCTTGTAGGCAGATTGCCTACGGAAAGCATAACCATTACTTATGGGCCGGATTTGAACTATGCCGCAGGATATGTATTTGATGATAATATCGGTTCGCTGGGCGGAAGGGAGATAATCTTCCGCGGACAGGAAGCCTTGTTAAGGATTTTTCCGGGTATTGGCCTATATCATACCGTTAATATTTTCCGAAAATACATTAAGGAGCTGGAAAATGTCCTTTCCGGCCGGGAGGGCATTATTGCGGCCTGGCGGCATCCCTGTTTTAGCGAAGGCGGCAACCAGGAATTCCTAAATAATTTATATAAAGAGTGCGGTATCGCGGTTGTAGGATATGGCTTGCCTAATATGAACAGGTTTGAGGTCCGCCCGGGAGGATTATTTATTTTGGACCGGAATAACCGGGAAAATAGAGTGAAATATTTGATCTACAATGATTATGATTTCTCTCTGGATCCGGGTTATCTTCCTTTTAAAAACCGCATGAAAATTTTTGGTTACAAGGAGATTGTGAATGGTATTCCCGGCATAGTCGGTTTGATTGAAAGTGGAAAATTGCTGATCGGCCATCACCCGGGTTCTTCCATGGCTGACTCTAAGCTTGTCTATCCGTTCGTACGGAAATTTATTCGCTACTATCTTGGGGAAGATCCGCTTTTGAAGTCCAGTAGATGTTTTGCTTTAAAAGAAGGTTTTGGGTTGCCAATAATGCCTTTCGGCGACGCGCTGGCAAGGCAAAACGAGTTGGTGCTTAAACCTATTATGGGAGAGTGGGGCAAGGGAGTCCGTGTGGGTAAAAAGATCAGCCATGACCAATGGCGCAGATTTTTAGTGGAAGCGTATCTATGCCCCCATGATTATATTTTCGCTGAGCATATTCAGCCCATGATTTTAAGCGATTATATAGTTGTGCATAGAATAATCTGCGACATTATGGCTGATGGCAGGACAGTGGTCCAGCCCGGGATTTACGGGAGATCTAAGCGTAATGAAGAGGGTAATGGCGTAATCGGTTGCCCGGTGGATGGTGTTTACAGCCGCACTATGCTTACGATGGCAGAAGGCCTCACCTTCCCGATGCGTGCCAGTTCGCCGGTAGAAGATAAAAAAATAGCCGATACGATAACGGTCACTCTAAAATCTGAACGGATGGTCACATTAATAATTATGGTTTTAAAGGGTTTTCTCGTAATGCTCTGTAGTTATTATATCTTTCTATCAATCCCGTTGGCTTATCTTATCATGTTTATATTTTGGATTGGCGGTTTAGATTATTCATTTTCAGAGACCTTCCGTTACGCCAATATTTTATCAGTGCTTATGCTTTTTTATATTCGGAAAGCCTTTCCGGAACTTCCGAAGCTAATAAAAAAAGAACGGATTGTTTTTGCAGACGGCAAAGGCCGTATTTATGAATATTCCGGTTCTACATATATATGTCATGGCGAGACTGAAAAAGGCAGGCATGTATTAGAGAATATTAATGTGATAGGCAAAGATCTGCACGAGCAAGGGGCGCCGGCTCTCCTGATAATCTCCTGTAATCCTAAAGGCGGGAAGATAGAAGAAAGATTGCCCCTTTATTATATACATGCATTATCTCGGGTCACAGGGGTGATTAAACTTCCCGGCATATTCAGAAGATTTTCTTTTTCATCCAACGGCTGGACTATTGTTTCTCCTTCCGGAGAAGAAATGCCTTTATACGAAGCCATTAAGGAATTTTCAGAAAATGGGAAGACCTTGAATTTTAACTTATGGGAACAACAAAAATGTCTTATCAGCTCGCCGGTAGACCTTAAAGAAATAGGCGGGGTTATACTTGCTCCTTCGCCGCTGGCGGTCAAGGATAAGAGCCGGCTTCCGGAAAAGATAAATGAATGTTTGGCGGCGCAGCGTAATTGCGGAATAATGTTGCCCTGGATACATTGGGACATTATTGAAGGCCATCGTTCGGATATAGTTGCTTGCGACAATCCCGAACCAACCGTAAATATACTTACGCCGGAATTATTGCAGGGTATATCCGGCGCAATCAAAGATGTGCACCTTATGTATACCCGGCCAAGTGAAAAATTCATTCAGAGATATATTAATGCCGGTGCCCACATTGTGACTTTGCATTGGGAATCTTTCAGGTATAAGAAGAGGCTTATTGAAAGGATCGAATATGTTAGAAAGCAGGGGTGCCTGGCGGGTTTGGCTTTCAATCCGAGTAGCGATTTAAATGCGATAATCAATTTTCTCCATGACCGCCGCCTGAGAGGGAAAGTGGACTTATTGCTGCCGATGAGCATACTAGCCGGAGCGGCTAACCAAAAATTCATTGAGAGTGCCTTGATCAGTATCGCTAAGTTAAGAAGATTATTTCCGAAATTATTCATCCAGGCTGACGGCGGGGTAAACCTGGCAGAGCCAGAAGGAAGAGAAAGCACAGCTAAGAGGGTAATCCGGGCAGGCGGGCCGGATAAATTATTGTTAGTTACCGGCGGCGCTTTCTTCGGTAAGGGCGAACAGATCCAGGCAGAATTTGAGCAAGCCATCCGGGATTTTCAGGCTGTAATCAAGGAAAGCCGGGTGGAAGAAATCAATATCAGTAAAGGCCAGGATTACTATTCCCAGGTAGAGGCAATATCCAAGCGTATATCTGCAAAAGAACTTGGCGGCGCCATTATCACTACCGATTCAGAAGTGACCAGCATGGCTGCCGGCGCTATTGCCAATAAATTTAAAGGAGTGCGCGCTTCGGTTTGTAGGAACGTCAATCAGGCGGAATTTACCCGTAAACATAATAATTCAAATATTTTAATTGTAAGAAAAAAAGATCCCAAGAGAGAAGAAATAATTCTGGAATGGTTATTGGATGAATTTGAAGGCGGCAGGCACCAGCGCAGGGCGGAAAAGATTGAGCTGGATAAGGTTTCTGATGAGAAAATTGCAGGAGAGATAAACGCGGATATTATTCCTATAGCCTCTGATCATGGCGGTTTAGAATTAAAGGAGTTTGTAAAATCAGAATTAGAAGTCATGGGGTATAAAATATTTGATGCTGGTACCTATAATAATGAATCTTGCGACTATCCTGATTTTGGCAAAAAGGCGGCACGTTTAGTTTCCAGGGGCGTGGTAAAAAGAGGTATAGCGATCTGCACTACCGGAAGAGGCATAAATATGGTGGTGAACAGGTATCCCGGGGTGATTGCCGCTCAGTGCGATAATCCTTATCAAGCCAGGAAAGCGCGGCAGGAATTAGGCGCCAATATGCTGGTTATGGGGCAGAAATATTTGTTGGATGAGCAAGGTAACATCAACATTAAAGCTGTCCGAAGTATATTAACGGAGTTCCTTAGACAAAAATATAATTCTACCGAAGAAAGGAATAGAGAGGTTCGTGACGCGTTATCCTTCAGCTCGCCGGTAGGATATTATCCGGCAAGGCCGGTTGATTTCGGTGAAATCGGGCGGTTCCTTGGCCGCATCAAGAATAAAACCAACGGGCTACGGCTGGAGGATTTTGTTTTTGAAAGATTCAGCGAGAAAACCCTTTTCTTGTTGCATTATCAAGGGCCCGCATATGAGGTGGTACGGCAGGCAGCTTACAATGCTCTGAACTCGCTGGATTATTGCCTGCGCACCCGGCCGGCTCATATTGCCTCCTCGCGTGTTTCCGGATTGAGCGGGGAAATATCCGGTATATACGAAATAATCAAAAGAGGCAGCGTCCTTACGCAAACAAAATTAGGAAAATTAGAGGCAATAAATCCCGTATTTCGCAGCAAGGATTTTACCGCCAAAGAGTTTGACGCTATCAGTACCAACAGCGTATTTGAATTTAAATTCCACCTTAGCCTGCATAAGCTTTACCAACAGGTGATCGGGATGGATTCGGCGAAACAGCCCCACTTAAAGGTCCTCAGCCGTCCCGAATTCAGCCATATAAGGAATTTGGTCTATTTCGGTGAGAATGATAACGGGCACGTGGTCAAGGCAATTAACCTTTTTGTAGAAAAAAAGCCAAAAATTCTCCCGCGACTTTCTGTTTCTGAAGACGGCGGCGTAGCGCTAAAGCTATTTTTGCACGGCAGCGAGGTATACGATTTCTTAAGTTCAAAGACGACGCTGGACCTGTTTAGCCGGGAACAAAACCGCAGATTCAGCAGGGGCTATCTCTCCGGGTATTTAAGGACAAAGCTGCCGTATATGCGCCAGATCATAAACGGGAAAATCAACCGTCTCGGCGTAGAAGATAAATTTGACGTGATCATTGCCGTTTCCAATACCTGTCCGGCGGACTATCTCCGAGCCAAAACCCTTGCCAGTTCTCCGGTAGGAATACGCTTCCGCGTAGATAAGGTATTAAAAGAAGTAACGTTCGGAGAAGATATGCAAAACGGCGCCCTGCGCGCCTGGGAAATAAAGTTATTTATTTCGTCGGTAATAAATATGGACAAAAGGCTGCATGACTATCTTGACTGGATAACCGATAATCCGGGGGAAGGCAGATACTATGTATGCGGATACTTTGATAATGAACCTGTGCCTGTGGGATTCATAAAGGAAAGCTATTTTGATTTTGGGAATATCGGTGCCGAATATAACCCTACTGGAAATGAAAAAACTTCTGTTAGGATGAGCGGGAAGATCCTGGTTAAAGAATTCACCAGTTTATTTGATACGGCTGATGCCGCAGTTTTTTTTGAGATTCTTGAGTCCGGATATTATCTGGGCTCACTCGGGGAAAGAGGCTTTATTTGCCAGGAGAGGCCTTTATATTATGAAGATGACCTGCTGTTCAGCGTTGAACAAGACAAACAGGACCGTAGTATTTTTACTCTTCAATTGCGCCTGCCTAATGGCGGCCGAATTAGTTCCCCGCTTTCTTTTGGGGCAGCGGCGCTTATATTCTGGTGTGCCTGTACGGCGATGGTGGTCCTTATTATTAATATTTCTTGTAACAATCCCCGTAAAGAAGCCAGAGTTCCGATACAGCCGGTAAAGAAAAAAGATGATGTTGAAGAGGCGCCGGCATTAGCTGCGGCAATATTCATCCTGGAAGGAGTTATTGCTGACACTAAACGGCTATACCGTAAAGCCTGGGAAGAGATGCTGGGTAAAAAAAGGGCAGGCTTGGTTACGGGGCTTAGCGACACAAAAATATCCGATGTTTATTCTAAGATCGCCCAGATTAAAATACTGAATATTAATATTGATGATATGGAGTTCCTTTGCAGATTAGATAATTTAATTGATGAGAGAAGGTCTTGGGTTAAGCCTTACCAAGACGCTGTGGATTTAATCAGGGATTTTAAAATCAGAAAGGTCAAATGCGGGGTGGCTTCGGAGGGAGGCTCGGCGCATAAAATACTGGAAAAACTCAAGGTTGCAAAGTTTATAAATACAACCGTTACTGCCCGGGAGACTCTTCGTCCAGATTTGGTCCTGGCTGCTGCCAGAGAAATGGAGGCGCCTTTTGAAAAGACAGTAGTCATCAGTGATAATCCCATAGACATCCATGCAGGCAGAAAATACGGCTTTGGGCTTTTAGTCGGTGTTAACCGCAAGGGAATTTTTTACAAGAAGACGTTTTTGCGCAGCGGCGCAGACCTGGTCCTTAACGATCTTTCTTCCATGTCCACCATCAGCCTCGGCTATGAATTGAACCATAAGGTTAAGGCGGATAAATCCCGCCGTATAGTTAGCTCACCGATTAGAAATTATAACCGCAGGGATTTTATCGGTTTATCTGTTATGGGCGCTTTAGGATTTATATTTGGAAGGCAGATGCGCGCTGCGGGTTATGGCCTTAAGGAAGAGATGTTCAGCTTGCCCAACCAGAAGAAGACCTACCTTTCTTATTTAAGCAAGCTGGCTTTTAAACAGTTAGATTTTGGCAGCGATGATGATTTTAACCGGCTGCAGTCATGGAGAATAGATCAGGAAAAATTATACAACTCCTATTTTATGTCCAATGCTCCAGAACCCGTAAGGCAAAGCATAAAAAATCTATCCTGGTTTTTCCCGGAAAATAACCCCGGTTATTATTCTGAGAAATCATATCAGCCGGGCACCGACCACCAGGCTTACGATATATTTATTGATGAGAATATGCCGATTTCAGCTTTTTGCGGCGGTGTAGTCGTCACCGCCCTTGATGGCTGGCGTTATGAAAACAAAATATGGGTTGAAGGTACTGGCCTTGGACAGAGGGCAGGCAATGGCGTCCTTATATATAATCCCATTATTAAAAGCTATACCTATTATGCGCACTTGAACAGGATAGATGTCGCGGCCGGAGATATAATTAACGCTTCATTCCCGATAGGCTTGATAGGTCAGACCGGGATCAATGCCCGCAGGAAACAGCCGCATCTACATTTTGAATATAAAGCAATGCGGGGCAGGAAGCTGGTCTCCTTACGGTTTAATGAAATAGACGGAGCCGGTTTTACATCTGCTTTTAGAATCGGCAGCTCGCCGGTGGTATTCAAGTTTATGCCGCAGAAATCCTTAAAGAGCGGAGAGAAAGTTCATCTGGCCGGCGATTTTAATAATTGGAATCCCGATGAGTATAAGATGGTCTTTAATCCTGATGATGGCCTGTGGGAGAAATCACTGGATATAGCCCCGGGAATTTACGAATATAAATATTTTATAGACGGACAATGGATTTCTTATCCCGAAGATATTTTTAATCCTCGCAGGATAGAACTGGACTGGCATAAGAATTACTGGATAGAGGTAAGCGCTCAGCTTGATGAGCAAGAGGAGCCAGGCGCATATTTTGACCGCCGGGAACTGGGAATACCCCAAGAATATAGCAAAGAAGGGAATCTTTGGGGATTTTTTAACGAGCGGATGTTCGACAGTGGAATCGGCCACCCGCTTCATAAATTTGGTTTATCCAAAGCGAAGGTTTGTGTTGATGCGGGATGTGGGACAGGTTATCAATTCATGCATATAATCAGGTGGTTTTGTCCCGAGACTCTTTACGCCGTAGAACTGGATAAGACGCGCCTTAAACAGGCAGAGCGCTGGCGTAAGTGGAGCAGCAAAACGAAAATGGTATTTCTGAATAAAGATATTTCCAGGTCATTCCTGCCTAAGGGTGTTTTAGCCGATTTAATTATCTGTTCCCACGTTATTCAGCATGTCCCTACAGATATTGCCCTGGGGATCATTAAGACATTAGTTAATTCATTGCGCCCGCGGGGGATCCTGGTTATTTTAGCCGCGCATTCAACCAGCAGGCAGGATAATTATGTAGTGACATTTCCCGGCAAATCGTTTGCTTATTTTACGCTGCCCGGAGTTAGTGAAGAATTTTTTAATCAGGTTGTCAGCAGTAAAATTGACAACTCAGGAATGCTTCCCACGCACCGGTTTCCTTATTTTTCTCTTAAAGGAATGTTTGAACAGACCGGTTTGGAAGTGTTATCTTTCGATACATACCATAGCGAAGGCCAATACGGGACACCTTCTGAACATAGGTTCGTTTATGGGATTGACCGATGGAGTAATGAAGAAAAGGATGCGCACGGTATGGATCTGGTGATGATCGGCAAAAAAATATCCAGCTCGCCGGTTAATCTTAAGGGTATCCGGGCCGTTTCTGGAAAATATGTCCAGGCGGTGTTTAACCTGTCTGAGGATAATTCTTTTGTATGGCCGTATTGGCGCAACAATAATCTTTTCGCATTATTTTTCGCCAGACTGTATTTCCCGAGAGAGAACCAAAAAGAAATCTTGGATGCGGCAATATCCGGCAAAAATAACTGCGCGTACAGCCTGGTTGGTTTTAAGGATGCCAGGTTTGAATTGATTTTGCCCCTGGCAATTTGCACGTCCGGGAAGAACCGGGCTCAAGAAAAATGGGTGAGTTTGCCCAATCGTCTTAGCATAGAGTGTGAGCGTGCCGCTTCTCTTCAGGCATGGTACCATCTTAATAATCTGGATATCGTCAACGGAATAACTCCGCCTTCATTTTTTCATGCGCGCGAATTCAGTATTTTCCCGTGCGCCGCGCAGGTAGAAGAGTCAGCCAAGAACGGCAGCGGAAAATTGATGATCCGTTTCCCCCATCTGAACACCGGCAGCTCTTTTATTAAAACCAGCTCGCCGGCAGGAGAAAATAAAAAAAGCATACCTTCAGCTTCATTGTTAGCGCAGGTTTTGCGTGATGCCGAATTAGCGGAACGTTTGTTAAGAGAAGGCAAATACTGGAAGGATGATGTTAAAGCGATAATAACGGCATTGGATTCGATTATTTCCAATCTAAACAAACTGAAGAAACTTGATTCAGCCTATAGCCTTAAAGAAGAAATCGCAAGGTTAGCTCGCGGGCAGTTAAGGAATCCCGGCGTTCCCGCCCAGCGCATCCGCAACGCAATAGCTGAAATGGTCAGCAGGATATCCAGCTCGCCGGCGGAAAATAGTGATCAAGGTTTTATAGAATACCTTAAAAAGCTTTATAGTTACAGCAAGCACGTCAGCGTAGAACTTATTGATGGCCGACACTACCTTCAGATAAGACATCCGGATATCTGTCCGAATATGAGATTTACTCATATGTATAAAAGCATACTCCATTTATTCGGCGACAAGGAAAAATATCTTCAGCAGGTAGCCAGTTTCTTCCTGTGCAGATACTATTTTGGAAAAGGATTCCGTATCGGCCTGGACGTAGTAAAAAAATGGACAGAGACCAAGGACATTAATTCAGTAGAGACTAAGAGCTTTAAAGAAGGGGAAGAACATTCCTTACTGTTATGGACTTATATTGTCAGCAGCCCGGTTATGACAACCGGCGCCAGGGTGAGGACGCAGCTGGAGCAAAAAAGAGCGCTAGTATTATCCTCCCTGTTTTTAATATTCTTTTCTTTCTTCTTATTTTTCGTATCGGTTCCGGCGGCTCAAGCTCAACAGGCCAATATGCCTTCATCGGCTGCTGTAAAAATAGAAGCCGAGACCGTTAAGAGCCTGTCAGAGTCATTAAAGACAAGCGGTATCGGCATTAAGATAGTTTTTTCTATAGATGAATGGAAGGAAATCTGCGAAGATAAAAATTTAGATAGACCAGCAGCGTTTTACGACAGGCAGGAAGCATTGCTATATTTTTTTAGAGGGTATTATTGTCCGTTTACATTTTCCCATGAAATTACGCATGCCTTGAAGGATAAGTATTTTGGACAGTTAGAAGAAGATATATTTTTAAATACTGCCGATTCTTTGGGGCTACTGATTTTAAAAACCAAAGATTGGCAACTTATAGACATTTTTTCCAATATGTATGTCTATTATGCTTGCGATTATGATAATCCCGTTAAAGATGTTTGGTTTCAATATAATTTTATAGATAAAATGGCCCCGAGCAGTTTTTCCAACGCCGGGCAAGAGTTGAACAGGGTATTCGCTACGGAATTATCATTTGAGCAGGTTGGCTATATTTTAAACAGCGATGAATTGATGCTTAATAATTTACTGATAAGTTTTACGGCCGTAGTTAATCATGCCTTTGATGAAATATTTGCCGGTATTTATAGCATATCTTTGGACATGGAGGGCCGGGGAGGAAAATTTTCTTTAACAAAAGAAGAATTTGATAAGTTTTTCGGCAAGCCCCTTGAATATCCATATAAAGATAGGATAGATTACAATAATGAAATAAGAAAATTTATTATCAGTATACAGAAATACCCGGGAATTAAAAAGTTCTTAAACAACTATTTTATTCGGTTGGGCTTACCGGCACGACAGGGCTTTCAAGTATTCAGTTCCCCGCTCAATATTCCTTCATTAGGTGCCAGGGTGAATACGCAGCTTGAGCAATGGCTGTTGGGTAATGAAACTCTGGGCTTAAGAAGAAAATTTTGGAGCGGTATTTTTAGCGGTATTTTAGGCGGTATAAACCCGTAGACAAACTACGGGAAAACGGTTAGAATAGGGGGAACTAAAAGTGAAAATCAAGCGGCAGGTAACAAGATGGCAGGTGAATAGCCGCGCCAGGATTCAGTTGGAGCGGGATGATTTCCACGACTGCACGCTCAGCGACATCAGCCTGAAAGGCTGTAAGCTCTGCCTTGAGGCAAAGCTGCCGAGAAACCGGCGCTTTGAGTTACTCCTTATTCTCTCTGACGAACACAAAATTGAAGTAGAGGCCTGGGTTTGCTGGCATAAGACGATCGAGGAACAGGAGATTTACGGGCTTTATTTTTCACGGGTGCGCGACAGCGAACGGGATAAGCTTTATAAGTCAGTAAGCAATATTTTTCCGGAAGAAGTCAATAGACAAAGATGGGAGGGAGGTGTAACTATGGAAGACGCAAGCTTTTCAGACAGAAGGATTTTTGAGCGTTTTAGCGTCAAGATGCCGCTAAAGTATTTAGGTATAGGCGCCGGCCATGAAGGCGAGGCCGAAACTATTGACGTAAGCGCTAAAGGCATGGGATTGATCGCAAAACAGGCCCTGCCGCTGCACACTGCTTTGGAGTTATGGCTGAACATACCGGATAAGGGCGAGCCATTATACGCGCGCGGTGAAGTAGTCTGGTCAAGGCCGGCAGCTGAAGGCGGGCACAGGCTGGGAATCAGCCTTGAAAAAGCAGACTTAATGGGCATGAGCCGGGTACTTAGGACAATATAATATGCCTTGATTGAGAGATGGAAATATGGTAAACTTTTATCTCAATTCCGGCACATATAAAAATACCTAAAAGGAGAAAGGATGTTTAGCAAAAAATCGATTTATGGAGTTTTGTCTTCATTTCTCATCTTTTGTATTTTATTTGCTGTTGGCTGCGGCGGCCCCAAGCCTGAAACAGGCAAGCCGGCGATTACAGTCTGGCATTGGATGACCGACCGTCAGCAAGCTTTTGACGAACTGGCTAAAAGATACGAAGCAGCCACAGGCATAAAGGTCAGTTTTGATCTCTACGCTCCTTCAGATGCCTATTCCCAGAAGGTGCGCGCCGCTGCCCAGGGTATTACCTTACCGGATGTATTCGGCATACTCGGGGAGAAAAGGGATTTTGCTTCTTTTATCAAGGCCGGCCATATACTTGACCTGACTCCTTATATGAATGCGGATGAAGGTCTGTGGAAAAATCAGCTTTTTGCCAAGGCCTTGGCAGTCAATGAATTCCCCGAGGGCAATAGCTACGGCGTTACTCCCGGGATATATGGCGTTCCCATAGACGTAATGACCATCCAGATGGTCTATAATAAAGACCTGTTAAAAGAGCTGGGCTTTAATCCGCAGAAACCGCCGGTTACTTTCGCGGAATTCCTTGAAGTCGGTAAAAAAATCTCCGCCGCAGGCGGATCCGCCTCCGGCGGAAAGCAGGCAAATATGCAGGGCTTGGTTTCCGGATGGGGCGAAGTATGGATGATTGATTGTCTTGCCAATAATTACGCCTTTAATATCATGGGTAAAGATAAGGTCCTGGCAACGATAAGAGGCGAAGTGCCCTACACTGACCCGGATTGGATCAGGGTGCTCACCTTATTTAAGGAAATGCAGGATTCAGGCGTGCTTGCCAACGGCCTGGTGACGATGATCAATAAGACCGCGGAGCAGCTATTTGCCAACGGCAAGGCGGTATTTGCTTTTAACGGCTCATGGTGCGTTAATGTGTACAGGGGCATGAATCCCGGATTAAACTACGGGGCAATGCTTCCGCCGCAGGTTTCAGATAAATTCCCAATGACCATCTGGGGAGGCGCAGGTTCATCATTTATGGTAAACGCCCGCTCCAAAAATAAAGAAGAAACCGTCAAATTCCTGAAGTGGCTCACAGATAAAGACCAGCAGGCGTATTTGGCAGAAGAAACGCAGAACCTGCCGGCAAATAAAGATAGTATCAAGAAAATTTCCCCGGTGCTTGCGGCGTTTGCCGCCAGTATGGACCTAAGCACGCATCCTAATGTCTGGGGGGTTTCAGAATATCCGTCAGTAATTGAGGCGTTTGACAAGGGCATCCAATCAATCATTATCGGAGAAAGAACTCCGGAGCAGGTTGCCGCGGAAGTGCAGAAAACAAAGGACCGGGAGTTAGCCCGGAAAAAAGCAAAATAATAATGCGTATCAAATCTACATTAGAAAATTACGTTTTTGTTATTCCCGCAGTAGCGATTTTTGCCATTTTTTACATTATCCCTTTTGTCTGGGTATTTCAGCTTGGGCTTTATGAGTGGGACGGGATAATGCCTACCAGGGTTTTTGTCGGCTTGGACAATTTTAAGGAAATAATCTTTCAGGACAAGATCTGGTGGCAGTCAATGCTTAACGCCGGATACATTACCCTTATCGCGCTTACTTTTCAGAATGCCCTGGCTTTTCTTCTGGCTTGGGCCTGCGACCGGGAAATGCGCCTGAAGAATTTCTACCGTGTGGTATTTTTTATTCCGCCGGTGCTTTCGGAGGTCGTGGTAGGTTTAGTCTGGCAGTGGATCTTAGACGGGCATTACGGCCTGCTTAATGGCTGGCTGGTGCAGATGGGCCTGCCGCAGCTGGTAAGGAACTGGCTTTCCGATCCTAATACCGCGCTTACTACCGTGGCGATCGTGCATTCATGGAAAGGTTTTGGCTGGGGCTTTTTAATATTTTTAGCAGGGTTACAGACTATCCCGCGCGAGCTTTATGAAGCAGCGCGCGTAGACGGGGCAAATGCCTGGGACACATTCAGGAACGTAACTATTCCGCTGATGATCCCGGTGGCAGTGTTGGTCGGGATACTTACGGTTTTAGGCACAATGCAGGCGTTTGTCCTGATCATTGCCATGACCGGCGGCGGCCCGGCTTATCATACGCAGGTGCCGGTATTGCGTATCCTTGCTTCTATGCGCGGCTCATCGCGCTTTGGCTATGCCTGCGCGCAAGGCATTACTTTCGGCGTAGTCTTGATCGTAATATCATTCATACAAAACCGGTTTTCCAAGAAGTATAAAGCATAGGATAAAAGAAGATGATGTATTATAAAAGTAAAAAAGTAGTCGTTAATCTGTTGATCCATGCGTTTTTACTGACCATTGCCGTGTCCTGCATTTTTCCTTTGGTATGGATGGTTTCTTCAAGCTTAAAGACCCAGGAGACGATATTCAAGGATATGTCGCTTATCCCCAAGGAAATGCATTTTGAGAATTATTATCTTGCCTGGCAGGAAGGCGGTTTTGGCAGGAACTTCTTAAACAGCATACTTTATACCGTTTCCGTGGTATTCGGCATAGTCATGATTTCCTCGATGGCAGCCTATGCATTTTCGCGTTTGCGTTTTCCGGGCAAAAACCTTTTGTTTTATATGTTTTTGGCGGCAATGATGATTCCCATACCGGGAAGCTTTGTCGCGCTTTATGTTTTATTGAATAAGCTGCACTTAAGGAATACTGCCATCGGATATATTTTGTGTATGATCAACGTGGGAATGTCCACAAGTATCTTTCTTTTAAAGACGTTTTTTGACAAGATGCCCAAAGAGCTTGAGGATGCCGCAAGGATCGACGGCTGCACAAAAATGGGTATCTGGCTGCACGTGGCGCTCCCTTTAGCAAAACCGGTCTTGGCAGTTGTTGTGGTGCTTAACGCGCTCAATGTCTGGAACGAATATATCCTTGCCCTGGTTATTTTTGATTCCAAGCCGCTGATGCCGCTTCAAGTGGCGCTGATGACTTTCCAGGGTGAGTTCATTACGCGCTATCCGCTTTTAATGGCCGGCCTGACCATCGCCGCCTTACCTATTATATTGGTCTATTTATTAATGCAGAAGTATATTGTTAAGGGAGTAACGCAAGGAGCGGTAGTAGGATGAGATTTAAATTTTTACTATTAGCTTTTCTCTTGAGTTTCGTATCGGTTTGTTTTGCTGCGGACAAGCCTTCTTCCGGCGAATTGATCGTCAAATGCTGGGAAGTGCACGGGAAAAAAGACGTTGAGGCTACCTTCCAATATACGAACCAGCTCATTGATTTGTATAAAGAAGAAGCGAGCGCGCAGCAGGCCTCGCTTAAAGGCCTGCCTAAAGACCGTAAGGAAATAGAGGCGGTTCCTGCGCTTAATGACGTTGCCACTGCATATTTTATTCAAGGCGAATCCTATCGCGATCAGGGCAAGAACGAAGAGGCGATCAGGGCATTCAAAGTAGTTATGGAAAAGTATTGTTATGGCCAGGCATGGGATCCGCGCGGCTGGTTCTGGCAGGTTGCCAAAGCCTCAAAAGAGAGCATCGTCAAGCTTAATCCTAATGAGCCGCTGGCTTCTCCCTGTCCTGAAATTATCGCAGCTACGGCAGCAGTAGAACCAAAAAAGCAAGTCAGCCAGCTGCCTACCAAGGTTGTGCTCTATGACCCGGGAAAAGAAACTTTTATTGATTATACCAAATACGGCGAATTCAAAAATATCGGTACCAAGGATTACCAATATATCGTTAAAGACCAGGAAGCCTTAAGCGCTGCTGTCGGCGAAGGGATATACCCTAATACAACTTCTATCCGCTGGGACCCGGAATATAAAAAGGCGTTGAAAGAAAAAAGACTTGAAGGCAGCCACTGGGATTTTATTCATTCTCCCGATCTTGAGGCGGCATTTTTAAAATGGGCCACTGCGCCTGAACCGCAAGGCGTGAAATTATTCTATACCGGCCTGATCCTTGAAAAAGCAGGCCTTATTGAGCATGCGATCAAATGTTATTACGCGATCGTGGTGCATTTTCCTTCCAGCTACGGCTGGACATACTGGCATACTCCCTGGTATATCGGCCAGGCGGCAATCGCTAAAGTCAGATTCCTTCTGCGCAAAAATCCGCAGTTAGGCTACAGGCTTGCTAACGCCGACATTAAGATCATCAACGGATTTGATAACGATGTTTCCAACGATATCGCCGTGACTACACCGGGCAAATTTATAAAAGTAAGCCCGTTAAGGATGTTAAAACCTAAGCCAAACCCCGAAGTCTTAAGCATCAAGCGCAGGCTTGGTAAGGGCAAAGTCCACCTTATACAATATGAAACCGGAGATTGGCAATTAATCGTGGATGGAAAGCCTTACATGATCAAAGGAGTTACTTATTCTCCGACAAAAGTCGGCCAGTCGCCGGATAACAAAACGCAGACCAACTGGATGGAAGACGATTTTAATCAAAACGGAAAGATCGACGGCCCGTATGAGGCGTTCGTAGATAAAAACCGCAATGATGTGCAGGATAAGGATGAGCCGGCAGTAGGAGATTTTAAGCTGATGAAAGATATGGGCGTAAATACGATCCGTTTTTATCACCAGCCGTTTACCCCGGACAAGGAATTATTGCGCGAGCTCTATGAGAATTACGGTATCAGGGTGATCATGGGTGATTTTTTCGGCAAATACGCGCTTGGTTCGGGAGCTCCCTGGAATCCCGGCACGGATTACACTAATGAAGAGCATAAGAAGAATATGCTCAAGTCGGTCCTTGATATGGTCAAAGAATATAAAGATGAGCCATTTGTCCTATTCTGGCTATTAGGCAATGAGAATGTTTACGGTTATGCCTGTAATGCGGATAAGGAGCCGGATGCCTTTTTTAAATTTGCCAATGAGGCTGCGAAAGCGATCAAAGAAATCGATCCGGAGCATCCCGTGGCGATCTGCAGCGGCGACGTGCTTTATCTGGATAAATTCGGCAAAAATGCGCCTGACATTGATATTTTCGGCACTAACGCCTACCGCGGCGATTATGGCTTTGGCCTGCTCTGGCAGCAGGTAAAGGACGCAGCAGGTAAACCGGTATTCATTACTGAATACGGCTGCCCGGCTTATGCCGAAGGCAGGAGCACCGAAGAAGCAGAAGCGCTTCAGGCAGAATATCATGGCAATGCCTGGGATGATATTGAGCATAACTCGGCTTTTCAGGGCGGAGCGGGAAATTCTATCGGCGCAGTAGCCTTTGAATGGCTGGATGAGTGGTGGAAGGGGTATGAACCGGCAGTGCACGATACAAAGGGTTTATGGGTCGGCCCGTTCCCCGACGGATATATGCATGAAGAATGGCTTGGTTTATGCGGACAAGGCAAGGGGAATTTAAGCCCTTTTTTAAGGCAGCTCAGAACCGCATATTATACATATAAGAAAAAGTGGAGGTAAAGGGTAATTTAACACCTATCACCTAATACCTATAACCTATAACCTAAAAAAAGGGAGGTGCAGGAATGAAGAAGTTATTAGTAGCAATGTTGGCGGTGTTGTGTTTTCTTGCCCCGGCTTTTGCCGAAGAGGCAAAGCCACAGGCAGCAGAGGCGCAAAAAACCTTTGGCGTTTACAGCAACAAGAACGTTCAGGGTAATCATTACGCTCCTTCAGGCTGGATGGGCGATGTCGGAGATATCAAGCTCAATGACCAGTTTGCGGAGAACCCGCACAGCGGCCCGAACTGCATGCAGTTTGTTTACAGCGGAAAAAAGTCGCAGAACCAGGGCTGGGCAGGCGTGTATTGGCAGAATCCCGCGAATAACTGGGGTACGAAAAAAGGCGGTTTTGACCTGACTGGCATGACCAAACTCACCTTTTGGGCACGCGGCGCTAAAGGCGGGGAAGTGATCCAGAAATTCATGGTCGGCGGTATTAAAGGCACGTATCCGGATACCGCGGTTGTTGAGATGGGGCCGGTAGAGCTTACCGACACCTGGAAAGAATATACCATTAACCTCGCCGGTAAGGACCTTTCGTATATCAGCGGCGGGTTTGCCTGGGTAACTACATCTGATTTAAACCCCAATGGCGCGACCTTTTTTATTGACGACGTAAAATTTGAAGCTGACCCGTCAATGAAGCCGGAAACAAAGAAAGCTGCGGATGTTCCGTTCTATGTCTATGCCGACAGCTCTTCGCCGAAGAACCATTTTATCCCTTCCGGATGGATGGGCGATTACGGCGACATGAAGATTGACACAGCATCAAAGGATGACCCGTACCTTGGCGATGCCTGTATCAAGATCATCTACAGCGGGAAGGCAACGCAAGGCGCGCGCTGGGCAGGTATGTATTGGCAACACCCGGCGAATAACTGGGGTAGCGTTGATTCAGGTTTTGACCTCTCTAAGGCCACCAAGCTTACCTTCTGGGCGCGCGGCGTAAACGGCGGCGAGCGCATTGAAGAGTTCAAAATGGGCGGCATCATGGGAGAATTTTCCGATTCTGATACCGCAGGCATAGGCCCGGTTGTCCTGAACAAGGAATGGACGCAATACAGCATTGACCTTAAAGGCAAAGACCTTTCTTACATCATCGGCGGTTTTTGCTGGGCTACTAACGTGGACGTGAATCCGGAAGGCGCGACTTTCTATCTGGATGAGATCAAGTACGAATAAGTAGTTTTATTACGCCATTGCGAGCCCCATAGGGGCTCGCAATGACAAAATCCAAGTGAAAAAATATTTTTTTCCTGCTATTGTGTTGATTGCTGCGATCCTTATCGGGCTTTCCTGCAAGCCGGCTCCATCCCCTAAAGCATACATTAAAAAACTTAAAAACAATCATTATCAACTGGTCGTAGACGCTAAGCCGTTTGTCGTCAAGGGCGTTTGCTATAATCCCGCGCCTATCGGCCAGAACCACGAATATGACTGGTGGTCTGATCCTAATAAGCCCTGGCTTGTAGACGGTAAATTGATGCAGGAGATGGGTATTAATGCCATCCGCGTTTATCAGCCGGGCGAAAACCCGGAAAGCGTAAAGCAGGTGATCCGCGACCTGTATAATCTTTACGGCATCCGCACGATACTGGGCAGCTGGCTGGGCTTCTGGGAATATCCCTGCCCGTTTTATGCCGATAAGGATTTTCAAGACAGAGTGAAAAAGCAGGTATTGGAAATGGTCGGTTTATATAAAGACGAGCCCGGGGTCTTGATGTGGATCCTGGGCAATGAAAATAACTATTCTTTTGCCGGCCGGGTCAATGCCTGGTCGTCGGAGGAAATAGACAAGGAACCTGATCTTTCCAAGCAGCGGGTGATGCGGGCAAAGATCTATTATTCTTTTGTAAATGAGATCGCCAAAGAAATCCATAAGCTTGACCCAAATCATCCGGTTGCCCTTGGTAACGGCGAACTTGTGGGGCTTGATATCGCTTCCGGGCTTTGCCCGGACATTGACCTGATCGCCTGCATAATTTACCGGGGCAAGAGTTTCGGCAATATTTTTAATTCCCTGCGTACCACGTTTGACAAACCGATACTATTGAGTGAATTCGGCGCCGACGCTTACGACGCCTCCAAGAATAAAGAAGACCAGAATATGCAGGCCTTCTTTTTAGAGGCGCAGTGGCGGCAGATCTATAAAAACCTTGCTGGAAATAAGGAAGGGGCGGGAAATTGCATCGGCGGAGTAATGTTTGAATGGACTGATGAGTGGTGGAAGCACAATGAATCGGACCCGTCCGCGTGGATAATCCATGACACAGGCTCTTACTGGTCTAACGGCAGCTACTACCTTGACATACAGGCCCCGGATAATAAAAATATGAACGAAGAATGGTTCGGCATCGTAGCTTTATCTGAAGAGCAGGAAAGCGGCTTAAATAAGCGCACCCCCCGCAAGAGTTATTACGTGATCAGGGAACTTTGGAAGGAAAAATCAAAATGAAAAATCAAAAACAAAAAACAGCTTCGGTATTAACCTGTATCATCGCTTTTTTAATCTTTAATTTGGCCTCTTTGCATGCCGAAGACGATAAGATCCCTTACGATGCCCTGAAGGAAACCGCGGAAAAATATTTCAGCGAGCAGAAATATAATGAATGCGCCGAATATCTCGGCTCACTGGCAGAAAAAGAAATTGCCGCTCCGGCGGAGTTGGATTACCTTCTGGCGCTTACCCGCTACAACCAGCTTAAATACCTTGAAGAATCGCAGGACTGGAACGAATATTTCAGCAAGGGCAATGATTACCGCGGCGAGATCAAGTCATACGCCGAAGAAGCGATAAGCGGCACTTCTTCAAAGGACAAGGCCAATGTTTACAGCCGCCTTGTCTTGTGGAAACTTTATAAAGACCAGGAAGACGCCGGCCAGGATAAGGCGCTTACGGACCTGGCCAATGCCGCGCTTGAAAACGGCGATGCCGGCCTGCTTAAAGACGTTGCCGACTCGCTCATCGCGTATGGAGAAAGAATAAATTCCCGCAGGCTTTATAAAACTTACGTGGAAAAACTTGCCGCTTCCCGGATCAGCGACGCGGAATTAAAGTCTTCGGCGGAATCTTTCTATAAGCAGCAGAATTTTGAGTTATCAGAGGCGCTTTACGACGCGTATATCGGCCGCATTGCCGCGTCAATGCCCAAAGATGAATTGGCTACCGACTTGAAGGAAATCGCAAAGCAGTTCGCCTATGACCCGGCTATCGCAGGCGATCCGGCTTACGCGGAAAAGGTATTTGCCAAAATGGAGGAATCAGCCGGTAAGGAAAGTTTTGACGAAGAAACGCTTTATCTGCGCGCGTTCAACCTGGAAAAAGCGAAAGAATTTACCAGGGCAAGGGATGTTTATCGGGAGTTGATCAATCGTTTTCCCGAGGGCAGCCATATTAACGCAGCGCTTTATAAAACCGGCGTGTTTGATGTTTATGCGCTCCGCAGCCTGGATAGCGGCAGGGGATATTTTGAAAAATTAGCGGCAAAGGAAACTATTGACCCGCAGGTCATCTCGGCAATTTATCAGCTTGGGCTTTTAAACCAATGGGAAGATAATGCGGTTAAGGCAAAAGAATATTATGATAAATTACTGGAACTTGCCAAAGACGGATACGCGGAAAAATCCGGCCTTGCAAAAATGCGGCTAAAAGAGATCAGCGAATCAAAACCGCTGGATTATAACTTGAAGCTTTTTCTTGATGTTTCGCTTAAAGAGGAAAATGCCGCGTTTGACTCCGGTAAGGCAGACCTGAAATTAACTCCCTATATCCTAAAGGTAAATGATAAATTGAATGCAGGCGTGTCCGCTTCAGCAGGCGAGAGCGGCTGCATGCCCATAGACCTGCAATACCTTTGGTCAGGGGACCTGGGCAACGCCGCGTTGACCCCGGAGCAGCATTCATTTGAAACTTCTTATTCCGACAGCGGTATTAAGCAGATAAATCTTATAGTTGTTTCTCCTTCGGGCGTTGTCGGCCGCAGCATGAGCCTTGCCGACGTTAATAGTTAAAAATACTTGACTTATATCTTTATTAGTAGTATAAAGAATTCATAAATTATTGTCCCTAAAATTTATTAGTGCCACGGAGAAAGGCCTTATCCCGGCTATGCGATCAGCAGATTTTAAGCACGAAGAGCTTACCGAAAAAGAAAGGCGCAATGTCGATATTTTGGAAATCCTAAGGAAGCACGGGCCGATCAGCAGGCCGGATATTTCCAAAGAAATGGGGATCAACGTGGTTACCATTTCTAATTATATCGACGAGTTCATCAAGCACGACCTGGTTTTTGAGAAAGAGCTTGATGTATCCGAAGGCGGCAGGCGGCCCACTCTCCTTGACTTGAATCCCAAGGCCGGATATGTCATTGGCGTCGGCCTGAACCTGACGAACATGGTCGGGCTTTTGGTGGACTTAAAAGGCAATATCATCACCAAGACCCAGCTGCCCAGGCCCCAGGCTTCGGTAAAAGAGATCACCGAGTGCCTGCTTGAGATCATCCGTGAAATATTACGGCGCTCAAAAGAATTCACTTCCGGCATAAGGGGCATCGGCATCGGCATCGCCGGCCTCGTGAATAAGGATGACGGGTCCATTCATTGGCCGCAGAAAATGGATCATTATTATACCTACGCTTCCGTTGACCTTCCGCTCAAAGAGCTTATTGAAAAAGAATTTAACCTCCCGGCCTTGATTGAAAATGACGCCACCAGCGCCTGTTTCGGCGAGCATTGGCTGGACCTTGACCGCGGATACAAAAACGTTATCTATATGTTTTCCGGCGTGGGTTGCGGCATAATGATCAACGGCGAGATTTACACCGGTTCAAGCGGCTATGCCGGGGAAGTATCGGTCTATAATTTTAAAGAGCAGGATTCGTTTAATTGCCCCGCGGCAAATGGCTGTTTTATCAAGCGTTGGGAAACGGATTTAGGAATAGTTGACAGCGTTAAAAAGGCGCTGGCGCAGGACAAAGAAGCGGCAGAAAAATTTTTCCGTATTACCTCTTCAGGGATGGACAGCGTCGATTTAAAGGCGGTTTTTGTCGCGGCCAGGGCAAATGAGCCCTTAGCAACGCAAGCTTTGGATGAAGCGGCAAAGCGGCTGGGAATAAAGATCGCGCAGCTGGTAAATTTATTAAACCCGCAGGTCGTAGTTATCGGCGGAGGATTAGAAGAGGCAGGAGATGTTTTTCTTAACCGGGTAAGCTCCACGGTAAAAGAATGGGCATTCCGGGAAATCACCGAAGACTTGAAAGTGACGTATTCGCAGTTGAGGGAAAACGCCGTAGCATTGGGAGCGGCAAGCCTTGTGATGCAGCGATTATTTGCGCAGGTGTGGTAAAATATAAAAGGGAGCGGTAATGGAGCAGAAAATCAAAATTGCCATAATCGGACTGGTGGTTTTGCTGTTTGTCAGTTTCGTGATCATCTTGGGGGCGCTTGGTTCTAAACAGGCCCTGGAACGCGAAATTACGCAGGTTACCAACGAAAGGAACGTGCTGCGCAAACAGGCCGATGATATTGCCTTGCAAAGGCGGCAGTTGGAAGAAAGATTCAATGCCCTGAATAACGATATGCGGAGATTGTCTCAGGAAAAAGAAGAGCTGCAGGGCAGGTATAACTTGTTAGATAAAACCAGGGAAGACCTGCTTGGACAGATAAAAGCGCTTAAGGAAAGGCCGGCCCCTGCTCCGGCTTATTCAGCGCCCTCGGCCAGAACAACCGCGCCTGCCGCGGCAGTTGTTTCCGTGCCGCCGGAAGCTGACGCGTATTGGGGCGGAATACTGCAGGCAAAAACCGACCTTGAATTTCAGCTTACTGCCGTGCGCAATGAGCTCAGGAACTACCAGATAAATAGCGAACAACTGCAGCGGGAAAAGGCGAATTTAGAAATGGATCTTACCAGTTTAACCCGCGATAATCAGGACTTAAGGCGGCAGATGGAATATAACCAGAAAATAATGGACAGCGTTACCGCGGAGCTTGTGCGGGAGAAGAACGATAAAGGGCTTATACAGGAAAGCGTTAAAGTGATCAAGACCGAGAACGCCGTGCTTAAACGCCAGGTTAAGGCTTTAAGCGGCCGCAAGATCGTCCTTGAGAAAAAACTGACAGAGGTGCAGGAAAAGAACAATACTCTTGAAAAAAGATTTGAAGAGATGGAAGTGCTTTTAAAGGACAAGATGTCGCAGGTTGAGACGATAAAGAACCAGATGCTTATGCCTGATGTTGCTACCGGCGGCAAGACACAAGACGATTCAGTCCAGCTTCCTCCGATCACCGTCCGCCCGCAGGAAGACTCAAGCGCAGCGCAGCCGGACGTGCTTTCAGCTTATCGCGGTAAGGTCGCCGCGGTAAACCGCGACAATAATTTCGTAGTGATCGATATCGGCCAGGACACCGGAGTTAATATTGGGGATACGTTCCAGGTGTACCGCGACGATAAGTTGATCGCCAGATTGGAAACTATACAGGTGCGCCAGAACATCGCCGCCTGCGACATAAAGAAAGAACTTTCGCCGATAAAAGTCGGCGATAACGTCAGGTAACAGATTTTTTTAAATGGTGCGGACCAAGAAGACTTCCTCGAAGACTGTTTCTATAGAAGATGTTGCCCGCCTTGCCGGAGTTTCCATAACTACGGTTTCCCGCGTGATCAACAAACTCTCGTCGGTAAAAGAAAAGAACCGCAGACTTGTGCTTGACGCGGTAAAACAGCTTAATTTTCAGCCGTCGGTATTTGCCCAGCGCCTGGCAACCGGCAGGAGCAATGTCGTTGCCCTGGTCATCCCGCGCTATGAAGGCGTGTTTTATTCTTTTTACGCGATGGAGATCATCCGCGGCATCGGTACGCTTTGCGAAGAACTGAAATTAGACCTGCTTTTGCATCTTACGGACAGCCGTTCGGTGCTGAATTTAAAAGGCACAGGAGGCATAATTTTTTCCGACATTATCGGGAACCGTCATCAGCTTGAGCAATCGCTGCGCGACGGCTCTCCCTGCGTAGTGCTCAACCATTACATGGAAGATATGGACGTCAATTGCGTTGCCGTGGATAACCGCAGCGGCGCCGAAGAAGCGGTAAATTACCTTATCAGCCTCGGCCATAAAAAGATCGCGCATATTACCGGCGACCTTGTGACGCAGGCAGCAGCGTGGCGTTTTGAAGGGTATAAGCGCGCCCTGAAAAAACATAATATAGAATTGCGCGAAGATTATGTCTTTAAGACGAACTATTCGCGCGGCCAGGCACGGCAGGCGGCAGAAGACCTGATGAACATGCCCGATGCTTCCCGGCCCACGGCGGTATTTGTCGCCTCTGATTCCATGGCCCTTGAAGTCATGGCAGTGGTAAGGGAGCGCAGCAAAGAAGTACCGCGCGACCTTTCTATCGTCGGATTTGATGATGACCCTGCCGGGCTATACGGCCACGTCGGGCTTACCACGGTCAGGCAGCCATTGATAAAAATGGCGGAAGAAGGCGTTAAATTACTGAACAAATTAATGAACCCAAAGGATAAGCTGAAGGTAAATAAACTGCTCCTTCCCGCGGAGCTGGTCATCCGGGAGTCCTGCCGGACGATTTAGCGCCTGCATACAATTTATTGTGGATAAAAAATTTCCTCATACAACATCTTGTATTTTTTTGTTGACAAACATTTTGCCGCTTGCTATACTCGGTCTATCAAAAATCAACCGTCATTTAACTTCCTGAGGTGAGAAATGGCACTGAAGCTCTCCGAGAATGCTCTAAAAGTCCTGCAGCGCAGATATCTTAAAAAAGACGAAACAGGAAAAGTCGTTGAGACGCCGGAAGAAATGTTCCGCCGCGTAGCTAAGGCTATCGCTGCCGCGGACAAACAATACGGCAGGCCGCTTAAGGACGTTGCGGAACTTGAAGAAAAATTTTATCGCGTAATGACCAACCTTGATTTCGTGCCGAATTCGCCCTGCCTGATGAATGCCGGCAAGGAGCTCGGCCAGCTCTCCGCGTGTTTTACCCTGCCGATCAACGATTCAATGGAATCCATTTTTGAGACATTAAAGGCTACGGCGATCATCCATAAATCCGGCGGCGGCACGGGATTTTCTTTTTCCCGGCTGCGGGCAAAGAATTCGGTGGTTAAGACAACCGGCGGCGTTGCCTCCGGCCCGGTTTCGTTCATGAAAGTATATGATTCCGCGACGGAAGCGGTAAAACAGGGCGGCACGCGCCGCGGCGCGAATATGGGAATACTGCGCACCGACCATCCCGACATCATGGAATTTATCGCCTGCAAAGAAAACAATAAAGAGATAAATAATTTCAATATTTCCGTCGCTATTACCGACGATTTTATGCAGAAGCTGGAAAGCGGTGAGCCATACGATTTAATCGACCCGCATTCGCATAAAGTAGTGGAACGGCTTAATACTAAAGACGTTTTTGAGCTGATCGTTAAACAGGCGCATAAGAACGGCGAGCCGGGAGTGATTTTCATTGACCGGATCAACCAGCATAATCCTACGCCTAAATTAGGAAATATTGAAAGCACTAATCCTTGCGGCGAACAGCCGCTCTTGCCTTATGAAAGCTGCGACTTGGGGTCAATAAACTTGGCCCAGATGTGCAAACCGTCGGTCAGGGGCGGCTTTGAGGTTGACTGGCAAAAATTAAAAGAGACCACCCGCCTGGCAGTGCATTTCCTTGATAATCTTATTGACGTAAATAAATTCCCGCTTCCTGAAATAGAGAAATCAACAAAGGCAACGCGCAAGGTCGGCTTAGGCGTGATGGGCTGGGCAAGCCTTTTGATACGCCTGGGCATTCCTTATAATTCGGAAGACGCGGTCAGCCTGGCTGAAAAAATGATGTCGTTTATTTTGACCGAAGCAACTGCCAGGTCGCAGGAATTGGCAAAAGAAAAAGGCGTATTCCCGGCATTCCCCGGATGCACCTATGATAAGAAAGACGGCGGCATGCGGCTGCGCAACGCAACGCTGACGACGATCGCGCCGACAGGAACGATCAGTATTATTGCCGGGCCGTGCTCATCGGGGATAGAGCCGTTGTTTGCCATTTCTTATTACCGCAACGTAATGGATAACGATAAATTAGTCGAGGTAGAGCCCTTGTTTGAAGAAGTGGCGCGCGAGCGCGGGTTTTACAGCCGGAAATTAATGGAAAAGATCGCCGAATCCCCCTCTTTAAAAAACATTGAGGGCGTGCCTGAAGACGTAAAAAGGATTTTTGTCACTGCCCACGATATTACTCCTGAATGGCACGTGCGCATGCAGGCAGCCTTCCAGCGTTATACCCATAATGCCGTCAGCAAAACGATAAATTTTCCGCACGAGGCTACGCTTGAGGACGTGCGCAAGGCATACCTGATGGCTTATCAGCTGGACTGCAAGGGGATCACGATCTACCGCGACCGCAGCCGCGAAGAACAGGTTTTGAATGTGGCGCATAAAGAAGCTCCGGCGCAGCAGCAGCCGCTTGAGCCGGGAAAGATCGCCCCCCGTCCGCGGCCGGAAGTGGTTACCGGCACGACCACAAAAGTCGCTACCGGATGCGGCAACCTTTATGTTACCATTAACGGCGATGAGGAAGGCAGGCCGTTTGAGCTTTTTACGCAGATGGGCAAAGCCGGTGGATGCGCCGGTTCGCAGCTTGAGGCAGTGGGCCGCCTCGCTTCCCTTGCCTTTCGTTCAGGTATTGAAGTAAAAGCGATCATTGAGCAGCTGCGCAATATCCGCTGCCCCAGCCCTTCATGGGAAAAAGGCCAAAGGATATTTTCCTGCGCCGACGCGATCGCGCGCGTGATTGAAAAACGGCTGATGAGCGAGGCTAGCGCGTCCGTGCCTGCGGCGGAAGCGGCAGTTGAATTGGCAATGAAACATTCGCATAACGATCATATGGCGGCAGTCCCTGAAATAGACGCCCACGGAAATATTATCGGAGTTTGCCCGGATTGCGGCGGAGCCCTGCGCCACGAGGAAGGCTGCGTCAAATGCCAGGCCTGCGGTTATTCCAAGTGTTAGTTTAGGGACGGTTCTCAACTCAAAGCTAAAGTGTCCCCTAAAAAGAGAACAAATTGTCTAAAAGTTTATTGTTCTCAGCTCTAAATTTGTAACTGCTCCAAGGGTATTGGCTCACATAAGATACTAATGAAGCTCTTACCGGGTTGCCCTCTATATAGTCGATACATTCCAAGAGATAGCTGTCTTTTTCAATAACCTTACTCTTAAATCTATCCTGCCAAAGGTGTCCAATCTTTTTGTTCTTATTATTAAAATAGAGAGTGTAACTTAAGTTTATTCCTCTCATAATTTTATTTAGTTTAATGGGGTTGCTTACTTCTATAATAAGATGGATGTGGTTAGGCATCAGGCAGAAAGCAAAGAGCCGAAATTTATGTTTATCTTTGTATTTTTTTAATATAGATAAATATACTTCGTAATCCGTCGAATTGATAAAAACCAATTGTTTCTGGTTTCCCCTTGTGATAATATGGTAACAAGCATTTTCTATCGTAACTCTTGCCGTTCTAGGCATATCAATCACCTCCTAACTAATAGACGAATAAAGAGTAATTTTCTAACAATAAATATACACATTTTTTTGAAGCGGAGGGGACACTTTAGCTTCAGCTTAAGAACCGTCCCTAAACTAAAATGTATGATGTTATAGTTATCGGAGCAGGGCATGCCGGAATCGAAGCGGCGCTGGCAGCAAGCCGTATAGGTTGTAAAACCCTGATTGTGACTTTGCGGCTGGATAGTATCGGCGCCTTAAGCTGTAATCCGGCTATTGGCGGCGTGGGTAAGGGCCAGCTGGTAAAAGAGATTGATGCCTTAGGCGGTGAAATGGCAAAGGCAGCAGACAGCTGCGGCATACAATTCAGGGTGCTTAATGCTTCTAAGGGCGCTGCCGTGCAATCATCCCGGGCGCAGATTGATATGGAACTGTATAAGAAATATATGCAATCGCTTTTAGCTGCCGCGCCAAACCTCTCCATAAAAGAAGCGGAAATAAAAAGCATGGCCGTGCGGGATGGACGCGTATGCGGCGTAATCACCGATAAAAAAGAAGAGATCATCTGCGGCTGCGTTGTGATCGCCCCGGGCACGTTCCTTGACGGCTTGATCCACGTCGGCCTGGATCATTTTTCCGGAGGCAGGATCAATGAGCCGGCAGCTTCCGGCCTTGCGCAAGATCTACGGCAGCTTGGATTTAACCTCCTGCGTTTTAAAACCGGCACTTGTCCGCGGCTTGACGCTAAAACCATTGATTTCATTCGGCTAAAAATCCAGCAAGGCGATGATCCCGCAGCGCCGTTTTCTTTTTCCACGGAAAAGATCAAACAAAAACAAGTCCCCTGTTACATTACCTATACGAACAATAAAACGCATAAGATCATCCTTAATAACCTGAATCGTTCTCCGCTTTATGCCGGGTTGATAAAAGCAACCGGAGTAAGGTACTGCCCATCAATTGAAGATAAGGTAGTGAAATTCTCTGAACGGCCAAGGCATCAGGTATTCTTAGAGCCTCAAGGGTATGACACGGATGAGATCTACCCCAACGGCCTCTCAACCAGCCTGCCTGAAGATGTGCAACTGGAAATGCTGCATTCTATTGAAGGGCTGGAACAGGCGCGGGTGATCCGTTTTGGCTATGGCATAGAGCATACGGTGGTTGAGCCTACCCAGCTTTATCCAAGCCTTGAAACGAAGCGCATAAAAAATCTTTTTCTTGCCGGCCAGATCAACGGCACAACCGGTTATGAGGAAGCAGCTGCGCAGGGATTGATCGCAGGCATAAATGCGGGGCTGGCCGTAAAAAATAAAGAGCCGCTGATCTTAGATCGCTCATCCAGCTACATCGGCGTATTGCTGGATGACCTTACTACTAAGGGCACGCTTGAGCCTTACCGTATGTTCACTTCGCGCGTGGAATACCGTTTACTTTTAAGAGAAGACAACGCCGACACTCGTCTCAGGCAGATCGGCAGCCGGTTGGGGCTGGTTTCAGACGAGGATTTACGTAAGACGAAAGATAAGATCAAGGCAATTGATGCCGGGATAAATTATTTAAGGAAAACACGGGTAAGGCCCGGGCCGGAAGTGAATAAATTTTTACAAAACCTGGGGACTGCCGGCTTAAAAAAATCCGTTACCTTAGAGGAGATCTTAAAAAGGCCGCAGATAAATTTAAAGAACTTAATCGACCCCTGCCTGGGCGCAGGCTTGGAGATTGAAGAATGCGCTTTTCGACAGGTAGAAATCGAGGTAAAATATTCAGGGTTTATCCAAAGGCAGCTTAAGGAAATAGAAAGATTCACGCATCTTGAAAAGATAAAACTACCTGCGGTTATTGATTTCGCGGCGATTCCCGGGATTTCACGGGAGATCAAGGAAAAGCTTAAAGCTTTCCGGCCGCTTAACCTTGGCCAGGCATCGCGCATCTCCGGAGTAACCCCGGCAGCGATATCGATTCTGATGGTATATTTGAAGAAATTCACGGTTAGGGACGGTTCTCAGCCAAGGAGAAAAATGTCCCCGAATGGGGACACTTTTCCCTTGGGCTGAGAACCGTCCCTAAGCAATATGACTGATAATTACCTTTCGTTAAAAAAGTTCTGCCTTGAGGCGGGCGCCGACCTATTCGGCGTTGCTGACATTAAAGCTGTGCGCGATGAATTTATGCTCTCAAAAGAGGGCAGGGAAAAGCTTAGCCGCGCAGTATGCATTGCCGCAAGGTTATCGCCGGCAGTTTTAGAAGAGATAAAAGACGCGCCCACGCGGTTATATTTTCACCACTATAAAACCGCGAATGCATTCCTGGACCAGCTGGCGTTTAAAACAGCAAGCTTTATCCAGAAAAAAGGGTTTCTGGCCATACCCATACCCGCATCGCAGATCGTTGATTGGCAAAAACAAACAGCGCACTTATCGCATAAAAAGATCAGCCTGCTGGCAGGGCTTGGCTGGATCGGCAGGAATAATTTATTGGTGAATAAAAGATTAGGCAGCCGGATGCGCCTGGCAACCATCCTGACGGATATGCCGCTTAAAACCGATAAGCCAACTAAAGATAATTGCGGTAACTGCCGATTGTGCCTCAAGCTTTGTCCTGCCGGAGCGATAAAAGATGACCCGGCTGATTTTGACCATATTAAATGTTTTGAAAAATTAAAAGAATTCCAGAAGCAGCGTTTAGTGGACCAGTATGTCTGCGGGGTCTGCGTTAATGCCTGCGGAGCGAAAAAATAAGCCACAGGTTTCTTGACATAGCGGTATAATAGGATATATGTATATTTTTCTGGTTGGCGTTACTTTATTAATGGGTATTGCCGTTGGCTGGTCAATCGGCGCCAATGACGCCGCTAATTCATTAGGCACGGCAGTTGGTTCGCGCGTGCTTAACCTGAAACAGGCAATCGTCTTAATCTGTATTTTTGGCTTTCTGGGCGCGTATTTTCAGGGGTCGCATGTTGTCAATACCATTGGAAAAGGTATTGTGCCGATGGACCAACTGGATAAACCTCTGGCCATATACCTTGCCTTGGTAGCTTCTTTTGCCGCCTGCGCATGGGTAGTCCTGGCTACCTATTGGAAAATGCCGATCTCTACCAGCCATTCCATTGTCGGTGCAGTTGCCGGAGCGGGCTTGGCAATAAGCGCGCCGGTTAGATGGAAGATCCTTTTGGATATATTTATCTGTTGGTTGTTCACGCCTATCGGCGCGGCTGTTCTAGGTTATATTTTTTACCGCGTCTTCAAGAACATTTTTTACCGTATTGTTCCCCGAAAATACTTAAGGCCCGTATTAGCGGGTTTGATTATTACCAGCGGATGTTATGTCGCTTATACCTGGGGCGCCAACGACGTTGCTAATGCCGTAGGCGTGATCTCCGGCTCGGGTATTATTTCCGTGAATATAAGCACGATTATCGGGGGCGCGGCAATACTTTTGGGCATTGTGACATGGGGCTATAAAGTTATTGAAACAGTCGGCTCGGAGATAGCCCATTTGCTGCCGATCATGGCGTTTTCCGTACAGCTGGCCAGCGCCATAAACGTCCATGTTTATACGGGGTTCGGTATCCCGGTTTCTACCAGCCATTCCATTGTCGGCGCGATCTTTGGGGTCGGCCTGGTAAGGGGCGTGCATGTTTTAAACTTGCGCATTATCAGGGAAATAGTTTTTTGTTGGTTGGCTACGCCGTTTATTTCCGGCGTGATCGGTTTTCTTATCCTTAAAGGGCTTATGGTTTTTCTAAAAATAGGAGGTTAACGATGAAAGAGATGCGTAATATTTTAGGGTGGCTGGGCATGGCAGAAGAAGAATCAATCCTGCAGGACGCGCAAAAGCATGTTGAGGAAACTTATAAAACGGTTACTTATTTTGCCGAAGCGGTAAAGGCTTTTATCGGAGGAGATTTGGAGGCTAAGACCGTAGCGATTGAAAAAGTGAGGGAAAGCGAGCACCAGGCGGATATCTTAAGGTCAAAAATGGTCAATGAGCTATCGGAGAGCCTGTTGCTTCCTCCGGACAGGGAAGACCTTATGCATTTCGTGAAGACTTTGGATAAGATCGCGGACTGGACTAACGGCGCAGCGCGACTGCTGGGTTTTATTGAACAAAAACTTCCGGAGAATGTTTTGAAAAATATCTCGCTGGCTACCGAGCTGATCGTTTCTTCGGTTTCTAAATTGAAAGAAGGCATCCAGGCAGTGATCAAAAATGACCTTAAGAAGGCGCTTGCCGATTCCGAGGCTGTAGGCCGCTTGGAACATGACGCCGATGACCAGAAAAAAACGCTGATCGAGGCGATCATACATACCAAGCTTGAGCCGGCAACGCTCTTGTTATCTTATCAGTTGGCAGAATACCTTGAAGGCGTAACCGATAAAATAGAAGACGCCGCTGATTTTATCAAAGTAGTGGCGATCAAAGCCAGGTAAGATGAAAGAAAAGATCCTGATCGTTGATGATGAAAAAGACATAGCCAGAATGATCGACTATAACCTTAAAAAAGAAGGTTTCCGGACCGCGCTTGCCTATGACGGCGAAGAAGCCTTAAGGTCGGCAAACAGGGGCGGCATAGATCTGATACTTTTAGATCTGATGCTTCCCGGCAAGGATGGCCTGGAAGTATGCAAAGCGCTTAAGAATGACGCTAAAACCGCTTCTGTCCCGGTAATCATGCTGACTGCCAAATCTCATGAAGCGGATAAGATTGTTGGTTTAGAGTTGGGCGCCGATGATTATATTACCAAGCCATTCAGCCCGAAAGAACTGATCGCACGCATCAAGGCGGTGTTGCGCCGCGTAAAAGGCAAGCAGGAATTGCCCGAAATATTAAAGATCGGCAGCCTAATGATAGATTTTTCCAAGATCGGCGTAAGCGTAGGTAACAAGCCGGTGGAATTAACGGCAAAAGAATTTGAGCTGCTTAAGGCGCTGGTTAAGTCAAGGGGTAGGGTAATGTCCCGCGACAGCCTTTTGGATGCAGTCTGGGGTTTTGAAAACGCGCTGGAAATCCAGACCCGTACCGTAGACGTGCATATAAGGACTTTACGCAAAAAATTAAAAAAAGAATCAGGGCGGATAATCACCGTCAAGAATTACGGCTACCGGTTTGAGGCCGGGTAAGTAACGCCGTTACTAACATATGTTTATCAAAAATAGCCTTAGATTAAGATTAACTCTTTCCTATGCTAGCGTCATAATCATTTCCTTCGGTCTGCTCGCTTTTTTCCTCTACAAAAATCTGGAAGAACGGTCTTTAAAAAATACAGCCTCTTTGCTTACGGCTCAAGGGCGGTTGATCGAATCTTATATTATTCCCGGTAATTTAAGCACTGAAGATAGCGCCTACCTGGATTCTTTTATCAGGAAATTAGGGCAGCAGATAAATTATCGGGTAACGATCATTGATGCAAACGGTAGAGTGTTAGCTGATTCTCAGGAGGCACGGGAAGCCGCATTAAATATGGAAAATCATGGCAACAGGCCGGAAGTAAAAAGCGCCATGTCAGGCTCAATTGGCCAAGCAATACGCTATTCTTCTACATTAAAAAGAGAAATGCTTTATATTGCCCTGCCTTTAAAGGCAGGGGATAAGATCTCGGGAGTTTTAAGGCTTTCACTGCCGCTGGAAGGCGCGAAACAGGAATGGTTCGCGGTCAGGAATTCGCTTATCCGCGGATTATTCTTTGCATTAGGATTCGCCTTTGTCCTAGGCTCGGCATTAGCCGGAACGACGGTAAAGCCGATCAAAAAAATGGTTAAAATTTCCCGTCGGTTCTCGCAAGGGGATTTTAGCCAGAGGATGCCGTGGTATTCGCCGAATGAGATCGGAGAACTGGCAGTTGCGTTGAATGCTATGGCGCAAGAAATAGAAGATAAAATGCGTAAAATACAGCTGCAGGGCCAGCAGCTGGAAGTTATATTTAACAGCATGGTTGAGGGGGTGATCGCAACCGATAGATCCGGCCGCATAATTTCCCTGAATTCCGCCGTAAAAAAAATATTCGGGATTACCGGCGAAGAAGCCCAGGGAAAATTATTCCTTGAGGCGATACGCAATAATGATATCTCTGAAATAATAAACAGTGCGTTGAAGACGGGGGCTTTTGTATCCCGGGAGTTGAATCTCGCTTGGCCCGTAGAAGGCATATTTGAGGCCAGTGCCTCGCCGGTCTTTGATAAGGCGGGAGTGAACGGTTGCCTTCTGGTGTTGCATGATATAACCAAGATGAGAAGACTTGAAACCATCCGCAGGGACTTTGTCGCCAATGTTTCCCACGAGTTAAAAACTCCGCTTACTTCGATCAAGGGCTTTGTGGAAACGCTGCTTGAGGGCGCGATAGAAGATAAAAATAATGCCCGGCAGTTTTTAGAAATAATCCGCGAGCACGCTAACAGGCTCAATAACCTGATTAATGACCTGTTGGAATTGTCGCATATTGAATCCAGGGGGATCAAATTAGATATAACGCAGGTAAACTTGAAAAACCTTACGGATAAGGTAGTTTCCGGCTTTGCCACACAATTGAAGAAAAAATCGCTTATCTTCTATAACGAATTACCCGTTGGGCTTACGGTTAAAGCCGATAACGAAAAAATAGAGCAGGTTTTTACCAACCTTATCGATAACGCGATTAAATTCAATAAAGAAAACGGGTTCGTAAGTGTTTCTTCCGAAGTTCGGGATAATAAGATGAAAATCATGGTTGAGGATTCCGGCACCGGGATTCCCGCTAAGGACCTCCCGCGTATTTTTGAGCGGTTTTACCGCGTAGATAAGGCGCGTTCGCGCGAATTAGGCGGTACAGGCCTCGGCCTTTCTATAGTTAAGCATATCATTGAGCTGCATTCGGGAAAAGTAGGGGTAGAAAGCCTTGAAGGCGCCGGTTCAAAATTCTGGTTTATCCTGCCGCTCTGATCACCGTAGGCTTTACACAGATTTTACATTAACTTAATACAGCCATAACATAATACAGGTATAATAATGGCTAGTTAGGGACGGTTCTCAAGCTAATCGTAAAGTGTCCCTAAAAAGGGGACACTTTAGCTTTAAGTTGAGAACCGTCCCTAAAATAAGAAAGGAGAAACTATGCTTAAGCGGTTAATCGTATTATTCTTTGCATTCTCATTTTCTGGAAGCGCTATGGCCGCGCCGTCTAAAAATATGGTTCAGATTAAGGGTTCGGATACGATGGTTAACCTTGCCCAGGCCTGGGCAGAAAAGCAAATGGAAGATAACCCCGGGGATTTTATTGCCGTTACCGGCGGAGGCTCGGGTACCGGGCTTTCCAGCCTGATCAGCGGGACTTGCGATATCGCAATGAGTTCAAGGGATATCAAGGAAAAAGAAATTGCTTTGGCCCGGCAAAAGGGCATAGAGCCGTATGAGATCAAAGTCGCCCTGGACGGTTTGGCAGTAGTGGTTAATCCCAATAATCCAGTAACAAATTTAACCGTCAGCCAATTGGCAGATATTTTTACAGGAAAAGTTACTAATTGGAAAGAAGTCGGCGGCAGCGACTTAAGGATCGTGATATTATCGCGCGAAGTAAATTCCGGCACGCATGTTTATTTTAAAGAGCATGTTTTAAGGAACAATGACCCGGCTTCAAAAGAAGAATTCGCTCCCGGAGCGCTGTTGCTTTCTTCTTCGCAGGCAATTGCCGATGAAGTAGCGCAGAATTCTTCGGCAATCGGTTATTACGGTATGGGTTATGTTTCAGCAAAACAAAAAGCAGTGCATGTGGCCAAAGATGAAAAATCGGAGTTTGTTGCGCCGGTGATTGAGAACGTAATAAACGGCAAATATCCCATTTCCCGGCCGCTGTTTATTTATACTAACGGCCAGCCCCAGGGATTGGTGAAAAAGTTCGTGGATTTTATCCTTTCCAAAGAAGGCCAGGAAATCGTCCTGAAGACGGATTTTGTCCCTATAAAATAAACTTGCAATGCGCAAAATAAAAGAATTCATCATTGAAAAGTTGATCCTCATCTGCGGATTGGCTTCAATATTTTTCGTGGTGCTGATCTTTCTGTTTTTACTGAAGGAAGGCCTTGCGGTATTCAAGTTTACCGGCGTATTTGATTTCCTCGGCGGCAAGAGCTGGTATCCGATATCCGAACCTCCGCAATTGGGCATCCTGCCTTTGATCATGGGCTCGCTGCTGGTTACTCTGGGGGCGGCGATAATTTCCATCCCTATTGGAGTTGCCTGCGCAGTATATATTGCCGAGATCGCTCCCGGTAAGATCAAGGAAGTGCTTAAGGCCGGCATTGAGCTCCTGGCTGCCATCCCTAGCGTTGTCCTGGGTTTTATCGGCATGGTTACGCTTGTGCCGTGGGTAAAGAATATCTTTCATCTTCCCACCGGTTTGACCGCCTTATCCGGCTCAATTATGCTGGCATTTATGGCAATGCCTACGATTGTCTCCATTGCAGAAGACGCGCTTTATTCTGTGCCCAAATCATATAAAGAAGGTGCATTGGCATTGGGTGCAACTCAGTGGCAGGCGATCTACCGGGTAATGCTTCCGGCAGCTTCTTCGGGAATAGTAGCGGCAGTAATGCTTGGTATCGGCAGGGTGATCGGCGAAACAATGGCAGTAATGATGATTACCGGGAATGCCGCGGTCATGCCGCAGAGTATTTTGCAGCCGGTGCGCACGTTGACCGCGACCATTGCCGCGGAAATGGGCGAAGCGGTAGTGGGCAGCGAACATTATTTTGCGCTTTTTGCCATCGGTATAGTTTTATTCGTGATAAGCTTTATCATCAACGTAACCGCAGACCTGTTCCTGCACAAAAGGCAATAATGGCTAATCCGCAGCGCACGCAAAAAATCGCTTTTGCCTTTTTATTCCTTGCCACAGTCCTAATCGTTGTGCCGGTAGGATTGATCGTGGTAGTGATCATCCAGAAAGGCCTGCCGGCGATCAATTGGCAGTTCTTAAGTGATATGCCCAGGCAAGGCATGCGCGCAGGCGGTATCTTTCCGGCGATCGTAGGGACACTGTATCTGGTAAGCGGGGCGATTATCTTTGCCCTGCCCATCGGCCTAATGGCAGCAATATATCTTAGCGAATACAGCCGGGATAATTTTCTCACCCGGATCATTAAACTGGCGATTGTTAACCTTGCAGGCGTGCCCTCTGTGGTTTACGGGCTTTTTGGCCTTGCGCTTTTTGTCGTATTTTTTAAATTCGGGGCGTCAATACTTTCCGGGTCGCTTACTTTAGGGATCATGATCCTGCCGCTGATTATTACCACTTCCCGCGAAGCATTAGAGAGCGTGCCGCAGGTCTTTAGGGAAGTAAGCCTTTCTTTGGGCGCAAGTAAATGGCAGACCATTAGGCATATTGTCCTGCCCAACGCGGTTTCCGGCATTCTTACCGGCACAATACTGGGTTTAGGCAGGGCAGCGGGTGAAACTGCGCCTATACTTTTTACGGTCGCGGCATTTTACCTACCGCAGCTGCCTAGTTCTATTTTTGACCAGGCAATGGCTTTGCCGTATCATCTTTATGTCATTTCCACGCAGGTGCCCAATGTAGATGAGAAGATAAGGTACGGTACGGCGTTAGTATTGCTGGTGATGGTTTTATTTGTGAACCTGGTGGCAATACTTATCCGTTATAAATTCAGGAAGAAAAAGAAATGGTAAAAATAAGCGCAAAAGGCCTTAGTATCTGGTTTGGCAGCGTATACGCTTTGAAAAACGTTTCGCTGGATATCGCTGCCAATGAGATCTTAAGCGTGATCGGCCCGGCAAACAGCGGAAAGACTACCTTTTTACGTATGCTTAACCGGCTCAATGAACTCCAGCCGCATTTCCGCATGAGCGGTGAGATTAAATTTGATTCCGGAGATTTGACAAAGATTGATGTAGAGCAGGTGCGCAAAAAAGTCGGCATGGTCTTTGCCATGCCTTCGCCGTTGCCGCTATCCATATTTGATAATGTTGCCTACGGAGCAAAAATGCACGGTATCAGCCAAAAGCAGAGGCAGCAGGAGATCGTAGAAAAGGCTTTAAAGAGCGCCTATCTCTGGGAAGAGGTAAAGGATAGGCTATTCGAATCGGCGTTTAAGTTATCCGGCGGACAGCAGCAGCGACTTTGTATTGCCAGGACCTTGGCGGTTGAACCGGAGGTTATTTTGTTTGACGAGCCCTGCTCCGGGCTTGACCCGATCTCTACCGCGAAAGTAGAAGACGCGATGCTTAAGCTTAAAAAAGAATATACCATCATTCTGGTGACTAATAACGTAAAACAGGCAGCGCGCGTGGGAGACCGCACGGCATTTTTTCTCTCGGGCGAGCTGATTGAGGTAGATAAGACGGATAAAATATTTACTGCGCCCGCGGACCAGCGCACAGATGGTTATATACGGGGAAAGTTCGGTTAGCATATGTCAAAAATAATAACCAAAAGCCTTAATTTATGGTATGGCGATTTTCAGGCGCTGGAAAACATAAATTCTTCTTTCAGCGAAAAGAAGATCACTGCGATCATCGGGCCTTCAGGATGCGGCAAATCAACGCTGCTTCGGGTGTTTAACCGGATGAATGACCTTGTAGAAGGAGTGCGCGTAAAAGGCGAGGTCTTGATCGGCGGAGAAAATATCGTTTCTACCGAGGCAGATTTGGTTGGCTTGCGCAAAAAAGTGGGAATGGTTTTCCAGAGGCCGAATCCTTTCCCTTTATCGGTTTGTGAAAATATTGTTTTTGGGCCTAAGATCCATGGTATCATCAAGACCAGGGAACAGATGGAAGGCCTTGTTGAGGAAAGCCTGAAATCCGTGCTGCTTTGGGATGAATTGAAGGATAGGCTTGATAAGCCCGCGCTGCGCCTGTCGCTTGAACAAAAGCAAAGGCTTTGCATTGCCAGGCTTATCGCAGTCAAGCCGGATATTTTATTGATGGATGAGCCTTGTTCGTCGCTTGATCCCCAGGCAACCGGCCGCATTGAGGAATTAATGCGTGAACTTAAAAACAATTATACTATAATAATAGTTACCCATAACATGCAGCAGGCAGCGCGCATTTCCGATGATACGGGATTTATGCTTTTGGGAGAGTTGGTTGAGTTTGGCAGGACAGAAAATATTTTTACCGCGCCGCAAGATAAGCGCACTGAAGATTATATAACTGGAAGGTATGGATAAAGGCGGGAGGCAATGATGCAGAGGCATTTAGATGAAGAATTGAAAGAGTTACATAAAGATATCCTGAAAATGGGAGTTATGGTCCAGGAAGAAATTTATAAATCCGTAGAGGCGCTTAAAGACCGCGAAAGGCAAAAGGCCCAGGAAGTGATCAGCGCAGACTCAAGGATTGACGAATTGGAACTGGTAATTGACGAGAAATGCATTGATCTGATCGCCCGTTACCAGCCGATGGCAGGCGACTTGCGGTTTATTACGACAGGCATGAAGATAAACGCCGAACTTGAACGTATTGCCGATATTGCCGTGGATATTTCGCAGCGCGTTCTGGAATTGGTGGATAAGCCGCTCTTAAAGCCGCTTGTTGACATACCGAAATTATCGGCAATTGCCCAAAGAATGGTTGCTGAAGCAATAGACGCCTTTGTGAATAAAGACGCGGAGCTTGCCAAGAATGTGGTCTTATCCGATTCCGAAGCAGACAAACTCAAAGATTCAGTGCAGGATGAGCTTATTAATGATTATCTGGCAAAAGATGCCAAAACCGCTGACCGCGCAGTGCCGCTGCTTTTGATCTGCCGGTATCTTGAGCGTATCTGCGATCACGCCACAAATATCGCCGAAGATGTGATCTATATGGTCCAGGCAAAAGTTGTGCGCCATCATCCCGAGCAGCTAAAATAACTTCATTCTCGGGATCAGTGGAGTTGAAAATGTCTCAGGAAAGAATATTGGTAGTTGAAGACGACAAACATATTATCAAGCTGCTTAAATATAATTTAGAAAAAGCAGGTTTTTCCTGTTTTACGGTAGAGAATGGTGAAGCGGCATTGGATCTTTTATCCGGCAAACAGGTTGATTTGGTTATTTTGGATATCATGCTGCCCAAAATGGACGGTTTTGAGGCCTGCCGCATGATAAAACAAAATATAAAGCTTAAGAGTATACCTATTATTATGCTTACTGCCAAAGGAGAAGAAGTGGACCGGGTTGTCGGCCTTGAGTTGGGAGCGGATGATTATGTGGTAAAGCCGTTCAGCCCAAGAGAGCTTATTCTGCGCATCAAGGCAATCTTAAAGAGGGGGACAGCTCCGCAACACCTGCCGGAAGAGATTATAAAGAAAGGCGAGCTTGCCATTGACGTTCCTAAACATCGGGTCATGGTTTCCGGAAAAGAAATTGAGCTTACCCCTATGGAATTTAAGCTCTTGGTTACGCTTGTTGAAAGGGCAGGCCGCGTGCAGCAGCGCGACCGCCTGCTTTCCGATATTTGGGACCTGCATTCCGGGGTATATACCCGCACCGTAGATACTCATATTAAGCGCCTAAGAGAAAAACTTGGGCGTGCCGGCAGCCACATTGAAACAGTCCGTGGCCTGGGCTACCGTTTCAAAATCCGGCCTTAAGATCCTTTCGCGGAGTTTAAAGTTCACAGAAAATTCACATTACCTTAATGATTTTGTAACCTTCCTGCAGTATACTCCTCTTGAAGATGGAAAAACAATTCAAGAGGAGCCACATGCCTTCTTCCATCACCAAGAAAAAAATCCTGATTGTCGACGATGAAAAGGAATTAGTAAGGCTGATCTCTTTTCATATGGGTATTGCCGGATACGCGGTGGTTGCCGCATATGACGGCATAGAGGCGCTTGAAGTTTGTAAGCGTCATAAACCCGACTTGGTGGTCCTGGATGTTTTGCTGCCCCGCATTGACGGCTGGGAAGTTTGTCGCCGCCTTAGAAATGACCCCAAAACGAGGAATATTCCCATTATCATGCTTAGCGCGCTTTCAGAAGTGAATAACAAATTAAAGGGCTTTGGCCTGGGCGCGGATGATTATGTAACCAAACCCTTTAGCCCAAGAGAACTGGTAGCGCGGGTAAAAAGGGTGCTTTTGCGCAGCCAGTCCGGCCCGGCTGCTGTAAAAAGCATCGCGGCCGGACAGGCGCGGATTAATATGGAAGATTTTAGCGTGTGGCGAGCCGGCCGGCAGGTTGCCTTAACAGAAAAAGAAACAAGTATCCTTAAGTTGTTGGTTAGTGAACCAGGCAGGGTATTTAGCCACAGCCAGATACTGGACGCAGTCTGGGGCGAGGACAATATCGTGGAATACGCTAATATTGACGTGCATATAAGCCATTTAAGGGAGAAGATCGAGAAGGACCCGCAGAACCCGCGGGCGATTAAGACGGTTAAGGGGGAAGGGTACAAATTTGAAGGGTGATATCCTTTCGCGGAGCTCAAGGATCAATCAAATGCGAAGCGCCGGAGGCCGCATTTGATTGAGTTCACAGAAAGTTCACGTTGCTTTAAGGATTTTGTCACACGCTTATTGTAGACTTTGATTGAATAAAAGAAAGCTTGCCCGCCTACGGCGGGGAGAGGGAGAGAGAAAATGAAGAAAGCAATCCGGAAGTTATTCAAGAATATCGTAAACAAACTAATGGCGGCTATTGACGAAGAAATAACGGTGATGGACGCATTTTATCAACAATACGCTTAGCGGACGGGTAGATTATGGATACAAATATTATTAAGGAAAGAAAAAACCGGATAATGGTTGTTGAGGATGATGCCGATATCAATCGCCTTATTTCTTACAACCTTTCTAGAAGCGGCTTTAATTCCGAAGCGGCTTATGACGGTAACGAGGCCAAGGAAAAACTCAATAACGAAGTCTTTGATGTCGTAATCCTGGATATTATGCTTCCGGGTATAGACGGCTTCCGTATTTGCAAGGCGATTAAGGAAAATCCCGCTGCCTTTAAGACATTTGTGGTGATGCTTACTGCGCGGGTTGAGCCGCAGGATAAGATCTATGCCAATCTTATCGGCGCGGACTGCTATCTTACCAAGCCGTTCAACGTAACGGAGCTTATGGAAACCATCAAGGGCTTGGTGGACTTGAGAGAGAGGCAGTATTCTATCTGCCCGGATAAAACAATGCAAAAGTATGTAAAGCGTATCAACAACTAAGAAAGGAGAGGAGTAGAGATGAAAAAGTTTTTTGCAATAATGCTAATAGCCGTAATGCTCGCATCCATATCAGGGGTGCGTCTTTCTTATGCCGGCGAGATTGATCTTTTGCTGCAAAAATTAGTGGAAAAAGGAGTGCTCACTCCCGGTGAAGCGCAACAAATCGGCACGGAAACTAAAGAACAGGTGAAAAAAGAAATTGCCGAAGGAAAATATTCTTCGCTTCCGTCCTGGGCGCAGAATATAAAGCTAAAAGGCGATTTCCGTTTAAGGTTCCAGAGCCTCCACGAAAAAAACACCCGCGATATCGGTAAAGATACCACTATCGGGCGTATCCGCGTGCGCCTTGGTTTAGAAGGCAAAGTAAATGATAAGCTTAAAGTAGGCGTTGGTATAGCTACAGGCAGCGGAGACCCCCGTTCCACGAATATCACCCTTGGCGGATCTCAGGCAAAGAAAACAGTAATCCTGGATTATGCCTATGCCAAGTATGACCATCGGCCATGGCTTAGCCTTGCCGGCGGTAAAATGCTCTTAAGTGACGTACTCTGGGAGCCTACTGATTTGATCTGGGATACGGATATAACTCCGGAAGGCGCCAGCATCGGGCTTCAAAAGGCATTGGGCCCTGATACATCGGTATTTTTGAAAACCGGGCCGCTGGTGATAGTTGAAGATACCAGCACTATCTCAGGCGCTATGGCATACCTTGCGCAGCCGGGGATAACACACAATTTTAGCAGTAATCTTTCGTTAAAGGCTGCTCTTACCTATGCATATTTCCAAATGAAAGATTCAGTCGCATCAAGCTATTCTAAAGGCCAAAATACCAAAAACGGCACAAGCTACAGGTATAATTACAGCATACTTAATCCTGCTTTAGAGTTTTCATTAAAAGAACCTTTTAAGGCAGTAGGGTTAAACGTGGAAAGCCTGAAGCTGTTTGGCGAATATGTGAATAACCTGCAGGTTGCCAAGAAAAATACCGGTCTTTCCGCCGGGCTGCAGTTTGGAAATGCCAAGGTCGAAAAATGGGGCGATTGGCAATTCAGGTACGTATATGCCATGCTGGAAAAGGACTCTGTATTGGATATTCTGCCGGATTCCGATCGCTATAGTGGCAAAACCGGTATGAGAAGCCATGAGGCCAGTATCAATTTCGGGTTGGCCAAGAACACATCTATAGGGGTGGATGTCTATCGTTCATGGAATATCGTAGGGACAGCAACAAAGGCCCCGGAAACCCTGGTCCAGGTTGACTGGAATATGAAGTTCTAGAAGAGAGGAGATGCAATGAAAGTTTTTGGTAAAGTATGGGTATTAACGTTGCTGGCGCTGGGTTTTGCCCTGCCCTGCTATGCAGAAAAGATTGTAGTTGCAGGATCAACTACGGTCCTGCCTATCGCGCAGAAAGCAGCGGAAGTGTTTATGGATAAGAATTCGTCTGCCGATATATCAGTGCGCGGCGGCGGATCAAGCGTAGGCATTGCTTCTTTGATCGACGGCACCTGCGATATTGCCGATGCTTCCCGCGCGATCAAGGATGCGGAACTTGATAAAGCAGTATCCAACGGCAGGAGCCCAAAGGCGCATGTTGTTGCCATGGACGGTATCTGTGTAGTCGTGCATCCGTCAAATGATATAAGCGCATTAAGCAGTAAGCAGATCAAGGATATTTTTACCGGAGCTGTTTCTAACTGGAAAGATGTCGGAGGCTCCGATGAAAAGATCGTGGTGATTGCCCGCGACAGTGCAAGCGGTACTTTTGAGGCCTTTGGAGAACTGGTGTTAAAGGGAGGCAAGACCAGGCCTGACGCGCTCTTACAGGCTTCCAATCAGGCAGTTGCTTCTACGGTCTCCCGGACCACCGGTGCCATCGGTTATATTGGATTAGGATATGTGACTTCTGCTGTTAAGGCGCTTGTGGTTGATGGCGTTGAAGCGAGCAAAAAGACCGTGCTTACCGGAGAATATCCTGTCGGCAGGCCGCTATTCATGTATACCAACGGCGCACCTAAGGGCTTGATAAAGGAGTTTATTGATTTTATCTTGAGCCAGGAAGGCCAGAAATTAGCCGAAGAAGAAGGGTTTGTGGGACTGAAATAGTGACAAAAGGACAGGTAAAAGAAAAAGCATATAAATGGACATTCACGATCCTGGCATTTTCATCATTGGTATTCCTCACCGGGATCGTGATTGTCCTTTTTAAAGAAGGCTTGCCGATATTTAAAAAAATAAGCGTATTGCAATTTTTAGGCGGCCGCGCGTGGTATCCTACATATTCGACTCCGGAATTCGGCATCCTGCCTTTAATATCGGCATCGGCATTGGTAACGCTGGGCGCGGCATTTGTTTGCGTGCCTTTAGGCGTAGGAAGCGCCCTGTATCTGCACGAATTGGCAAGCCACAGGCAGCGCGCGATCCTCAAGCCTTTGATCGAACTGTTGGCAAGCATCCCTTCTGTTGTCTATGGTTTTTTCGGCATGGTTGTGCTTACTCCGATATTACAGGACATCTTCCATCTACCTACCGGGCTTTGCGCTTTGAACGCGAGCATCGTATTGGGGATAATGGCAACTCCTACAGTATGCAGTTTAGCAGACGATGCTTTGAATTATGTGCCTAAGGCATTCCGCGAGGCATCTTTTGCCGTAGGCGCGAACCGCTGGCAAACCCTGACACGGGTAGTGATCCCGGCGGCAGGCTCAGGGATCTCTACTGCCATAATTTTAGGGATGAGCCGGGCAATCGGAGAGACTATGACCGTATTAATGGTTGCCGGAGGAGCGGCAATGATCCCGCATTCCTTTTTCGAACCGGTCAGGCCGATGACTGCTACGATCGCCGCGGAAATGGGCGAGGCGCCGATGGGAGGGGACCATTACCACGCTTTATTTGCCATTGCCCTGGTTTTATTTATGGTGACTTTCATTTTTAACATTGCCGCAGAAATGATCAGCCGGCGTTTCCGCATAAAGTTAGGATTGAGCGGATGAGGGCCAAGCTTACGCAAAAACTGGGATTCTTTCTGCTATTCTTTTGTATAGCAGCTACGCTTTTATGTTTGGGATCAATCATTTATTTTATTGCCTCCAGAGGGATTAAGGTAATATCATGGGAATTTCTTACTCAAGGGCCGCGGATGAGCATGACGCAGGGAGGGGTTGCCCCGGCAATCGTCGGCACGCTTTATTTGACGCTGGGCGCGATCATCTTCGCCCTTCCGTTAGGTTTAGCCTGCGCAATATACCTCTGTGAATATTCACCTAAAGGCTTTGTGGTCAATATTATCAGGATCAGCATTAATAATCTTGCCGGAGTGCCGTCCGTAGTATTCGGTTTATTCGGCTTAGCGGTATTCGTGAAATTCTTTGGGTTCGGGGTATCCATACTTTCCGGAAGCCTGGCACTTGGTATTTTGGCCCTGCCCTTGATCATTTCTTCGGCGCAGGAAGCGTTGCTGGCAATTCCGCAGTCAATAAGGGAAGCATCGCTCTCTTTAGGCGCTACCAGATGGGAGACCATAAAAAATATTGTCTTGCCTACAGCCCTGCCGGGGATCCTTACGGGAGTAATTTTAAGCATTGGCAGGGTTGCCGGGGAAACCGCGCCCATACTTTTTACCGCAGCGGCATTTTATCTTCGCGGTTATCCTAAATCAATTTTTTCCGAAGTAATGGCTTTGCCATATCATATTTATGCGCTGATGACCGAAGGCACGCATCCGGATAAGCAGACGGCAATTGCCTACGGCTGCAGCCTGATACTTTTGGCTATGGTGTTGTTTATTTCGGCAACGGCAATTTTTATCCGCCAGAAACAGAAGGGGGCACATGTCTAATAGAATAAAAGTTAAGGCAGAAGACGTAAATTTCTTCTATGCCAAAACACAGGCGCTAAAAGACATAAACCTTGATATTTTGGAGAAACAGGTTACCGCGATCATCGGCCCTTCAGGATGCGGTAAATCCACGTTTATCCGGCTTTTGAACCGCATGGATGAGCTTGTGCCGAATACCAGCCTTACGGGAAAAATTTTTCTCGACGGAGAAGATATCCTGGAAAGCAAGATTGACGTAGTTGATATCCGTAAACAAGTGGGCATGGTTTTTCAGAAACCCAACCCTTTTCCTAAAACTATCTTTGAAAACATCAGTTACGGCATTAAAGTTAACGGTATCAGGGATAAGGAATTTATCTGCCAGAAAGTGGAAGAATCATTAAAAAAAGCAGCGCTGTGGAATGAAGTAAGGGACCGGCTTTGCGACAGCGCATTGAAACTATCCGGCGGCCAGCAGCAGCGGCTCTGCATTGCCCGCAGCCTTGCCGTGGAAACGCAAGTCATTCTTTTTGACGAGCCCTGCGCCAGCCTTGATCCTATCTCTACCGCCAAGATCGAAGAGTTAATCTTAGAATTAAAGAAAGAATATACTATTGTGATCGTGACGCATAATATGCAGCAGGCGGCAAGAGTTTCCGATCATACGGCATTTTTCCTGATGGGCGAGTTAATTGAAGTTGGCAAGACCCAGGATATTTTTACCAAGCCCAAGGATCCCAGAACCGAGGCCTATATTACCGGGAGGTTTGGATGACAGCCGGAAAGAAAAAGATATTATTCGTTTGTATTGAGAATTCCTGCCGCAGCCAGATCGCCGAAGGCTTTGGCCGCTATTTTGGCAAAGACGTTTTAGAACCCTATAGCGCAGGCTCAAGGCCGTCAGGAGAAATAAACCCTACGGCAGTAGCGGTGATGGCTGAAATCGGGATTGATATTTCCCATCAACAGTCAAAAGGATTTGCTGACTTGGCTGTAAAGGATTTTGATTACGCGATCACTCTTGGCTGTAAAGATACGTGTCCGTTTGTGCCGGCTGACCGGCATATCGAATGGCAGATAGAAGACCCTAAAGGAAAAGATATAGAATTTTTCCGCAGGACAAGGGATCAGTTAAAAACCAAGATTATTGATTTTATAGAAAGCCTGAAAGCCGCAGAATAAGAAAGAGAGCTAACCTATGGAAAGGCATTTAGACCAGGATCTGGAAGATTTAAAAAAGTTATTGCTTAAAATGGGCATATTGGTTGAAGCGGCGGTATTTGAAGCAACCGAAGCGCTTAAAGAACTGAATAGCAAAAGGGCTAACGCTGTAGTCAGCGGAGATAAGGCGATTGATGAATGGGAAAATACCGTTGATGAGAAATGCCTTGACCTCTTGGCGCTGCAGCAGCCGATGGCAGGAGATTTACGGTTTATCACCATGTCAATGAAGATTTCTACCGATTTAGAGCGTATGGCAGACCTTGCGGTGGACATTGCCCAGCGGGTTATCGAGCTTTCAGATAAGCCCTTGCTTAAGCCGCTCATAGATATACCAAAATTAACAAAACTCGCTCAGCAGATGTCTAAAAACGCGCTGGATGCTTTTGTAAATAGGGATGCAGACCTCGCCGGAAGAGCGATCCTGCTTGACCGGGAAGCTGACCGGCTGCGTAACCTGGTGCAGAAAGAATTGATTGAAGAATACATGAGCAAAGACCCCTCTACGGTATCGCGCGCCGTGCCTTTGCTTTTGATCGCCCGGCATCTGGAACGTATCTGCGACCATGCCACGAATATCGCAGAAGACGTGATCTATATGGTCCAGGCAAAAGTCGTGCGCCATCATCCGGAACAGTTAAAGTAGCCCATGGCTTAAGCCCGCCAATATCCCCTTGACCCGCCTAGGAATTGTGCTATTATTTAGTTTGACCCGCCTTTTTATTAAGTAGCGTTTCCCCAGAGACTAGGAGGATCAATATGGACGAGATACTGGAAATTTTAGAGAAAGACTGCCGCAGCACAGCGGAAGATATCGCCAAGATGCTGCATAAGAAGCCGCAGGCAATAAGGCAGGCAATCGCCAAATATGAAAAAGAAGGGGTGATCCTTAAATATAAGGCGGTGATCAACCGGGAAATAGTTAAAGATGCGGATTCCGAGGTCAGGGCGCTGATCGAAGTCAATATTACCCCGCAGAAAGACTTAGGGTTTGATAAGGTTGCCGAACGGGTATATTCTTTTCCGGAAGTTTCCAGCTGCTATCTGATCTCCGGCACATATGACCTGCTCCTGGTGGTTGAAGGCAAAGACCTGCATACGGTTTCCCGGTTTATCGCCGAGAAATTATCTCCTATGGAGAACGTAAAAGGAGTGGTTACCCATTTTTTAATGAAAAAATACAAGGAAGACGGAGTGATTTTAAAGCATAAAGAAGAAAATAAGAGGATAGCTATTTCGTATTAAACCCAAAATGAAAAACATTATTGCTAAAAAAGTTAAAGAAATGCAGCCCTCGGGTATCAGGGTCTTTTTTGACCTTGTGCTGGGGATGAAGGACGTAATCTCTCTTGGCGTGGGTGAGCCAGATTTTGTCACGCCCTGGCAGATACGCGAGGAAGGAATCTATTCCCTGGAGCAGGGTTTTACTTCTTATACTTCCAATAAAGGGCTGTATAAGTTAAGGCTAAGCATTAGCCGCTTTCTAAAAAATAAATTCGGGCTTGACTATTGCCCGGATGAAGAGGTCCTGATCACTGTAGGTGTCAGTGAAGGAGTAGACCTGACCTTGCGCGCGATCATTAATCCCGGCGACAAGGTGATTGTGCCTATACCCAGCTATGTATCTTACGGCCCGGTTGCCGAACTGGCAGGCGCTAAGGCTGTTTACGTGGATACTGTATCAGACGGTTTCAAGCTTACTCCGGCCAGCCTTGAAAAAAATATTGATAGGCACACGAAGGCGGTAATCCTGAATTACCCTACAAACCCCACGGGTGTTACCTATACCAGGCGGGAACTGGAAGCATTAAAAAAAGTTATCTTAAAGCATAAGCTGCTTGCTATTTCCGATGAGGTTTATGGAGATTTGACTTATGATTTTGAGCATACGGCATTTGCTTCGCTTTCCGGGGCAAAAGAAAATACTGTTTATCTTGACGGGTTTTCCAAGAGCTATGCTATGACCGGCTGGCGTATTGGTTATGCCTGCGGCCCGAAAGAGATCATTGCCGCAATGACGAAGATCCATCAGTATACGATCATGTGCGTGCCGATCACCAGTCAAATGGCTGCCTGCGAAGCAATTGCTACCGGGAAAAAATCTATTGAAGAGATGAAGCGCGAATATAAAAGGAGAAGGGAATTTGTTATTTCCCGGCTCAATGAAATGGGGCTTTCCTGCCGTATGCCCGAAGGCGCTTTTTATGCTTTTCCATCAATAAAAAATACCGGTTTAAGCTCAATGGAATTTTGCCAGAGGCTGCTCAAAGAGCAAAAGGTTGCTGTTGTGCCCGGAACTGCTTTCGGCAAATGCGGCGAAGGCTATATAAGGATTTCCTATGCTTCAAGCATGGAAAATTTGAAAGAGGCTTTAGAAAGGATTGAGTCATGGTTAAGGCAAAACAAGGTTACGACATCTATGTAAAACAGATCGAGGCGCTTTCTAAAGTCGCTAACCTGATCACTTCCGGGATGTACCTGGAGGAATTACTGCGTTTAATCGTCCACGTTACCGCCGAGATTATGAATTCCAAGATCTCCTCGCTGATGCTTTTGGACCCGGAAAAGAATGAGCTCGTAGTAAAAGCAACCCAGTCCATCTCCGAAGCCTACAATAAAAAGGCGAATATAAAATTAGGCGTGGGAATTGCCGGCATCGCGGCGAAAGAAAATAAACCGATCTGCGTTTTGGACGTTAAAGAGGATGAGCGTTATCTGAACCGGGACATCGCGAAAAAAGAAGGCCTATATTCGCTGGCAAGCGTGCCTTTGGCTGTAAAGGGCAGGGTCATCGGCGTGCTTAATTGTTATACGTCCAAGAAACATGAATTTACCAAGCATGAACTGCATCTTCTGGCTGCTTTGGCAAACCAGGCCGCAGTTGCCATTGAGAACGCGGAACTGGATATGCGCGCAAAGAGCGCTGAAGAAGCGCTCCTGACCCGTAAGCATGTTGAGCGGGCAAAGGATATCCTCGCGCAGGAGGCAGGGATCTCTCCGGAACAAGCATACAGGCTGATCCAAAAGCAAAGTATGGATAGGCGCAAGTCAATGCGCGAAGTTGCCGAAGCAATCATTCTTGCGCGGGACATACGGCAAAAGCATAGCCCTTGAAATTATACCAATGCCGAATAAGCTGCCGGAAAATCAATTACGCGTTGCCGTTGCTCAGATCAATTGCACGGTAGGAGACCTCCAAGCCAATGCTGCCAAAGTCAGTGAGTATACCGGCTTTGCCGCTAAGGCCGGCGCCGACATTGTTTGTTTTCCGGAACTTGCGCTTACCGGGTATCCGCCTGAAGACCTGCTGATCAAACCGCAGTTTATCCGCGACAATCTGTCTAAACTTAAAGAATTAGTGCGCCGCAGCAGCGATATTGTTTCCATTATTGGATTTGTGGATAGGCAGGCCGGAGAAATATATAATGCTGCCGCGGTAGTCTATAAAGGAAAGATCAAGGGAGTCTACCGCAAAGTGCACCTTCCTAATTACAGCGTATTTGACGAAAAACGCTACTTTTACCCGGGGAAAGAGCCGCTGGTCTTTAAATACGGCAACGCGATATTCGGGGTAAATATCTGCGAAGATATCTGGCACTTTGACGGCCCGCTAAAGGCGCAGGCATCCGCAGGCGCCGGGCTGATCGTTAATATTAATTCTTCGCCTTATTATGCCGGAAAGATCAGGCAGAGGCAGGAGATTGTCCGCAGGCAGGCACGGGAGAATAAAACAGCGATAGTTTACGCTAATTTAGTAGGCGGCCAGGATGAACTGGTATTTGACGGCCAGAGTATGATCGTAGACCGCAGCGGAAAAGTAATTGCCATTGCAGAGGCGTTTAAAGAAGACTTATTGATCGCGGATATCAGCTTGCCGCAGGCCAGGATAAGATCAAAAAAATATTTGTGCGTGGTTTCAGAGAAGATTGCGCCTGCCGATAAGCTTGCCTTGCCCGCGAGAAAGAAAATTTCCCTGCCCGAAGAAGCCAAAGAAGTATACGAGGCTTTATTGCTTGGGCTAAAGGATTATGTTTTAAAGAACGGTTTTCGCCAGGTCGTTATTGGGTTAAGCGGAGGCATTGATTCAGCGCTGGTAGCGGCAATTGCCGTGGATGCCTTGGGCAAAGATAATGTTACCGGCGTATTTATGCCGTCAAGATACTCTTCTGTTGAGTCGCGGGAAGACAGCCGGCAACTGGCAGCTAATCTTGGCGTGAAACTGCTGGATATCCCGATTGAAGATATTTATAAACTTTATTTAAGCCAGCTTCAGCCACATTTTGCCGGCCTTGAAAGCAATATTGCTGAAGAAAACCTGCAGGCGCGTATCAGGGGTAATATCATTATGGCGCTTTCCAATAAATTCGGCTGGCTTGTGCTGGCTACGGGAAACAAGTCGGAGATGAGCACAGGATATGCCACGTTATATGGCGACATGGCCGGAGGATTTGCCGTAATAAAAGACGTCCCCAAGACCCTGGTATATAAATTGGCAAAATACAGGAACTCATTGGGTGAGGTTATTCCCGAAAGAAGCATTACAAAAGAGCCCACCGCGGAATTAAAGTCAAACCAAAAAGACAGCGACAGCCTGCCGGTTTATGAAACTCTGGACCCTATTCTTAAGGCTTACATTGAGCAGGATAGCGATTTGGCAAAGATAGCTTCTTCGGGGTTTGATAAACAAACGGTATTAAGGGTCGCGAATATGGTGGATAAAAGCGAATACAAACGCCGGCAGTCTCCGCCGGGTATTAAGATCACGCCAAAGGCATTTGGCAGGGACCGCAGGATGCCGATCACCAACAAATATCGTGGGTAGCGGTTAGGGACGGTTCTCAGCCAAGGAGAAAAATGTCCCCGAATGGGGACACTTTTCCCTTGGACTGAGAACCGTCCCTAATCTTTGTTGACAAAATCCGGCTTTATGTTATACTTTATATAGTTACAGGGTAGTAAAGAATAAGGACTCAGGCGTCCTTTAATCCGATTATGGATTAAGGGGCGCCTATTTTTTTTTGGAGAAAAGATGACTTTTGAAGGGTTAGTAAAAAAAATATCTCCGACGTTAAAAAGGATCACCTATAAGCTTAACGGCCATTTTTCCTTTTTTAACGATGAGGACCTGTTCCAGGAAGCGCTGCTGCGGCTATGGCTTGATTTTCAGCGCGGCAAGCTGGACGATAAGACCGACAGTTACATACTGCAGGGTTGCTACTTCCACCTTAAGAACTATCTGCGTAAGGCCCGGGACAAGGCGCGTTTGGTCAGCATAGATACGTTGGTTGCCGAGGAAGGGCTCAACTTAGACGAGATGCTGGCTTCGGACAGGCAGTTGCCGGCTTGCGATGATCTGGACGAGGAGATGTTGTCTGAAAGGATGGAGAAGCTTGGGCTATCCGGCAGGGAAAAAGACATCCTTTCTTTAAGTATGGAAGGCCTGACAGTAAGAGAGATCGGCAAGAGGCTGGGGATTTCGCATGTTATGGTAATAAAATTAAAAGCCAAAATAAAGTCCAAGTGCATACGGTTCCGGGAGGAAGTGAAAAACAGTTACCAAATGTAAAATATTTTTACTTGTAGTAATGTAGAAGATATCAGCAACAAACACATTGAAGTGTAAGAAGACACAGGCGTTCCAACCAGGGAACGCCATTTTTTTTGTAAGACGCAAGCGTCTTTCGTTGCTCCGTTGATGGAGGCAAGAAAGGCGCTTTTTATTTATACAACCGGTAAGATACACCCGGCCTTAAAGGAATCGGCCGGTATCCCACTCTCTGTGGGAAAGGAGAAAAAGATGTTTAAAAAGATTTGCGGTTTCATGATGGTGTTATTTTTAAGTTTTTGTTTTATCTCTTTTGTTTATGCTGAAAGCGAAGGCCTGCTTTCCGATATCGGTTTTGAGGTCAGCGGCGATGCTTCGGTATACTCACAGTATATATGGAGAGGGTTTGTCCTGGACAGGGATGCGGTGATCCAGCCGAGTATCTATGTTTCCACCCCCTCAACAAAATTCGGTAAATTGAAAGTCGGGGTATGGTCAAATCAGGACTTGCAGAACAGCGATAACCTTAAATCCGAAGAATTTGACTATATCATAGACTATACCTATGATTTTGACTACTTAAGCGTTTCTCTCGGTCACACCTATTATGATTTTGTAGAAACATCTACTTTCAGCAAGGAGTTTTATATCGGGCTGTCGCTGCCGAAGTTATTTTTAAGCCCTTCAGTATATTTTTATCGTGATTACGGGAGCACGGAAAACGGCGGCGGTTCAGGTAACTACACGGTAATAAACGGATTTTACAGCCTGCCGATTAAAAATACGCCTTTAAGCCTGGACTTCTCCGGCCATGTCGGATTTAACCATAATCAGTTTATTGACGGAGACGGCGGTGATGTAGGCCTTAAGGTAGGACTTACCATGCCCCTTACAAAGAACTTATCTTTTACGCCTAATGTGAATTATTCCATCCCATTCGGTGATCTGGCTGATGAGGCGCACGGCAACCAGAAATCAAGATTTTTCGGCGGCGGAACGCTGGTATACAAATTCTAATTAAAGGAGATGACGGCAATGTTTAAAAAACTGATTGGATTAGTGCTGGTGGGAATATGCGGATTTGCCAGCTTGGCATTTGCGCAGGACCCTTCAGGAGCCCAAACGCTTGCCCAGAATCCGTCTGCACCGGTTGATTATGTCTGGATTCTGGTCTGCGGGTTCCTGGTGTTCTTTATGCAGGCAGGGTTTGCCATGGTTGAGGCGGGTTTTTGCCGGGCAAAGAATGCCACTAACCTGATGGCAAAGAATACCATTGATTTTGCAAGCGCGTCGCTGATTTTTATGGCTTTTGGTTTTGCGTTGATGATGGGCCAGGACTATAAAGGGCTTTTCGGCACAACCGGATGGTTTTTGCACGGCGCGAATTACGACGTCGGCAAATATCTGATGTTTTTCTGGCAGTTAGTATTTGCCGGGACCGCGGCAACCATTGTTTCCGGCGCGATTGCCGAACGGTTGAAATTCAAGGCGTATTTCTTATACAGTATTGCCGTAAGCGCATTCATTTATCCTATATATGGGCATTGGGTCTGGGGCGGCGGCTGGCTTGCCAAACTTCCTTTTGGCGTAGGCCATATTGATTTTGCCGGTTCAGGAGTTGTGCATACTATCGGCGGTTTTGTCGGCCTTGCCGGCGCGCTTGTTTTAGGCCCGAGATTCGGTAAATTCTCAAAAGACGGTAAACCAAAAGCCATACCCGGGCACAGTATCACATTAGCCGCTTTAGGCACGTTTATCTTATGGTTTGGCTGGTTTGGTTTTAATCCGGGATCTACGTTTTCCGCGCATCAATTAAGGATTGCCGTAGTTGCCGTGAACACGAACCTGGCAGCTGCAGCCGGGGCAGCCGTGGCAATTCTGGTGGTATTCATGAAAACCAAAAAATGGGACGTCGGTATGATGCTTAACGGCTGTTTGGCCGGCCTTGTGGCAGTTACAGCGCCATGCGCCTGGATTGAGGCATGGGCAGCCGTAGTTATCGGCGCGATTGCCGGTTTGTTAGTAGTTGCGAGCGTATATTTCTGGGAAGCAAGAGGAATTGACGACCCGGTTGGCGCAGTAAGCGTCCATGGTATAAACGGCGTATGGGGCCTGATCAGTGTCGGCCTTTTTGCAGACGGGACGTATGGGCTTGCTACGACCAGCGAACCGTTGGTCAAGGGTCTGTTTTACGGCGGCGGCTACGGCCAGTTGATCGCTCAAGTTATCGGAGCAGCAGTAGCTGTAACCTGGGCTTTTAGCCTCGGGTTTATCGCGTTTAAATTAATGGATAAGTATTTCGGTATCCGGGTTTCTCCTGAGGAAGAAATAAAAGGGTTGGATATTCCGGAACATGGGACCCCGGCTTATCCGAATTTTTATACTACGAATCAAGGATAAATTGGAGGCATTGAGATGAAAAAGATAGAAGCAGTTATCCGGGTAGAAAAGTTAGAAGAAGTTACGGGAGTTTTGGAAACACTGGGTTCTCCCGGCATGATGATCACGCATATCGAAGGCCACGGCCGGCAAAAGGGCATTGTCGAGCAATTCCGCGGCAGGGAATTTAAAGTCAATTTTCTGCCGAAGATAAAAATTGAGATCGTCGCCAACGATAAAGATGTGGATAAGATCGTAAATGCGATCTCCCAGATCGCAAAAACCGGGGAGATCGGAGACGGCAAGATCTTTATCTATCCGGTGGATAATGTAATGAGGATACGCACCGGAGAAAAAGGGGAAAGCGCCATATAAAAGAAATGATAGATAAGGAATTGATCGATAAGATCAGGAACCTGAAGATAGAGAACAGATATACGTTGTATGATCTGTCCAGGAAGATTGATGTCCAGATCGGCACATTGGAAAGGTGGTTAAAGACTGGCAGGATAAACAGGTTTTACGCAAGGGTAGTCAGGGAGAAGTTGGGCATATAAAAATAACAGGCATAGGCTGTAATGCCTGGAATTTTTTGGGATATTTTTTTATCAGTTGGCTAAACAAGTGTGCAGTTAGCTATGAAAGGAGAGCGGGGATGATAAACTCTGGGGATACGGCGTGGATTTTAATCTCATCGGCTTTGGTGCTGCTGATGACTCCGGGCTTGGCTTTTTTCTACGGAGGCATGGTAAGAAAAAAGAATATGCTTAGTATTTTGATGCAGTGTTTCATTATTATGTGCGTTTTGAGTTTGCAGTGGGTGTTGTTCGGATACAGCCTTTCTTTTGCACCGGCAAAAGGGTTTTGGGGCGGGCTTGGCTGGTTTGGTTTGAATGGTGTCGGCTTAGAGCCGTATGCGGATTATGCGGCAACCATACCGCACCAGGCGTTTATGATCTTTCAGGCGATGTTTGCGATTATTACGCCGGCGCTGATCATCGGAGCGTTTGCAGAAAGAATGAAATTTTCCGCGTTCCTTGTTTTTACGCTCCTCTGGGCGACATTTGTCTACGACCCGCTTTGCCACTGGGTCTGGGGTATTGGTGGTTTCCTAAGGAATATGGGCGCGCTTGACTTTGCCGGCGGAACCGTAGTCCATATCAACGCGGGTATTGCCGCTTTGGTTACGGCTATCGTTATCGGCAGGAGAAAGAATCTTGATTCAAATGCGCCGCATCCGCACAATCTTCCGTTTGTGGTTTTAGGCACTGGCCTGCTCTGGTTCGGTTGGTTTGGTTTTAATGCCGGAAGCGCTTTAGCAGCTAACGGCCTGGCAGTTAATGCCTTTGTGGTAACTAACACCGCTGCTGCAGCTGCGGGTTTGAGCTGGGCGCTGATTGAATGGATGCGTAACGGCAAACCCACGATATTCGGCACTGCTTCCGGCGTAGTAGCCGGCTTGGTGGCGATCACTCCCGCTGCCGGGTATGTGAATGTAATTTCTGCAATAATCATCGGTTTGTTGGTCAGCGTATTTTGTTTTTTTGCCGTGAGCGTGCTCAAGCCGAAATTAGGTTATGATGATTCACTGGATGCCTTTGGCGTGCATTGCGTAGGCGGTATATGGGGCGCGCTGGCAACAGGTCTGTTTGCTTCCAAGGCAGTCAACGCTGCCGGAGCAGACGGCTTGTTTTTCGGCAATCCCAAGCAGCTGTTTGTGCAGCTGGCAACGGTCTTGATAACTATCGGGTATACGTTAATAGTAACGCTTATTATTTATAAATTCGTTGACCTGTTTATAGGCGTGCGTGTTGGTGAAAAAGAAGAATTGATGGGTCTTGATCTTACGCAGCACCGCGAACAGGCATATACTGTATTGGAATAATTAACACCCAAACCAATCGGCACCTTGCCCTAAAGGATGGGCAAGTGTCGCTTGCTGCTGGAATGGTTTGGTGCGCGCTTACTGCGCAGGGAGGAACTTATGAAATTGATTATCGCGATCATCCAGCCCTATAAGCTGGAAGAAGTAAAAGCAGAACTTTATAAGGCAGACGTTAATTTAATCACGGTCAGCGAGGTGCTTGGCCACGGCCGCCAGATGGGGGTTACGGAAATTTACCGCGGGGCAAAAGAAACCGGTAACCTTTTAAGAAAAATGCGGCTGGAGATCGCCGTAAACGACAACTTTGTTGCGCCCACAGTCAAGGCGATCATTAAAGGGGCAAAGACCGGCGAAACCGGAGACGGGAAGATCTTTGTATTGCCGCTGGAAGAGTGCGTGCGCATACGCACGGAAGAAAAAGGATCGTCGGCAATAGGTTAAAACGATTTGATGTAACGGACCACTTCTTCGGTGATCCACTGCGGAGTTGAGGCGCCGGCAGTAATTCCTACTTTTTGGGCGTTTTTAAACCATACAGGACGGATCTCTTTCTTTGAGCGTATCCGATAGGTGCGTTTATTCAACGCTTTGGATATTTCAAATAATCTGCGCGTGTTAGCGCTTGTCTTTGATCCGATGATGATCATTACGTCGTTTTCCAGGGGCATGCTCCGGATCTCTTCCTGTTTTATCCTTGTCGGCCGGCAGATGGTATTGAAAAATTTTATTTCTTTGATATGGCGTTTTAATTCTTTAACTACAGGCAGGACTTTTTCCAGATTTTGCGTTGATTGAGACAATACAGCCGCCTGTTTTATGCCTTTGATCCGTTCCAGGGGTATTTTTCCGGACGCTTCGATCACCAGCGCCTTATTTTTTAACTGTCCAATAATCCCCTGGACTTCATCATGTTTGCGGTCTCCAATAATAATTATTTTATAACCTGCTTGTTCCATCTCTAAAGCAATACGGTGTATTTCTTTTACCATCGGGCAGCTGGCGTCAACAACGTCATAGCCCAGCGCTTTAGCCTTTTTAATAGTCGCGCTGCCTGTGCCGTGGGCGCGAATAAGCAGGATACTGCCCTTACCTCTGACAAGGCGGGAGATCTTTCGTATACCGGCCTTGCGGGTTTCCTTGATCACGTCTTCGTTATGCACTATATCGCCCAGCATAAGTACTCTTGAGCTTGACTTTGCTGTTTTAAGGGCGATATCCAGGGCCCTTTTTACGCCGAAGCAGAAACCCGCTGATTTAGCCAGATTAACTTTCATAGTTATATTCTACACCAAAAAATTTAGATTGCAAATAGAGGAGATTGCAATAGAATAATGCAGGGAGGTGAAAAGGTATGAGGATAATTTTTATTTTATTGGTAATAATCTTTCTTTGTTCAGGCAGCTGTCTGGCGCTGGACTGGAAAAACCTGCATGAAAGAGCGGATAAGACCAGCGTCGAAGAATCAGTGCCGGCCGTAGAAAATGATCCCGGCTCAATTGACAGCCTGTATTTACTGGGGCTGGTCTATCTTAATGCCCATAGGGACATAGAGGCAAGGGAGGCCTTTGGCAGGATGTTGGAGATCTCTCCCCAGGAGGTTGCCGCGAAATGGGGAATAGCCGAGGTTTTGCGCAGGCAGCATAAGCCGGACGAAAGCGAAGGCATACTCGATGAGATCATTATTTTAAGCCCCGGGTTTGCGCCGGCCTTAATCACTAAAGCATATATAAGGTACACGAAATTTGATTTTGACGCAGCGATCAGATACAGCCAAAGGGCAATAAATTTAGGCAGCAGTAAAGTTGACCTGACTAATTATGTGCGCGCCAACTTGATGATCGCGGGAGCAAAGGGCATGCTTGCCCATTACGGCGGGATATTCTCCAAGGTCATTGACGGCACCGGGGTATTCCCCAGGCTCAAGAAAGCAGAATCAATGCAGCCGGAATCTGCGGCGGTATTATTCGGGGTAGGCAGTTTTTACCTTTTAGCTCCGAAATTCGCCGGCGGCGGGAATATGGATAAAGCAATAGAATACCTGGAAAGGGCAGTTGCAGCCGACCCGCTTTTTGCCAATATTTATGTACGCTTGGCCCAGGCCTATAAAATAAAAGGTGACACTGACAAATACAACGCCCTGCTTAACAAAGCGCTGGAGATCGATCCGGGAAATGAACTTGCTAATGACATAAAAAGCGGCACCTGCAGGTTTATCTGCGTTCCCGGATGATTTTTAGGCAAGGATCTTGCGGGAATAATCAGCAAGCGAATTTTTATATTGCGGACGCATTTTTGAGCGGCTGATCAAGGCAAGCGACTTTTGAAGAAAGCGGGAGATTTCTTTTTCCGCGAAATCCCGGCTGCCGGAAATGCTAATGATGCGCCGCATCGTCAACAGATCCGGGCGGCCGATACTCTTTTTTGACAGGATCCGTTTGATTGCCGCGCGGCCTTTCTTGGAAGAATTGCGCCAGGCATACCAGATCAAGATCGTTTTTTTTGCCTCTTGCAGGTCGGCGAGCGCGGATTTACCGGTTTCCCTTTCTTCTTCAAATATCCCCAGTATATCGTCCTTAATTTGAAAGGCATTACCCAGATACGCGCCATATTCTGAGATTATATCAATTTCTTCTTGAGGCGCTCCGGCAAGTATCGCGCCGATCGATAACGGGCAGGCAAAGGTATAATACGCCGTTTTAAAGCCGTAGATCTTATAAATGTCCTCCATTGATACGGCTTCTATATTTTTTATTCCTGCCAACAATTCGATAAATTCCCCGCTTCCGGTATACATGGCAGCTTCAATGAATTTTTTCAGCGCCCTTTCCTTACGGCAGGGATTTTCTTTTATGGAGAGGAATGTGTCGATAGCCATGGCGTACATTACGTCTCCGGCTACGATCGCCAGGTCCTGGCCGTTGAATTTTAGGTTTTTATATCCTCTTAGGTAATTGTTGAGCATTTTATGGAAAGAGGGTTTACCGCGGCGGGTATCGGATTTATCGATAATATCATCATGAATAAGCATGAAATCGTGCAACAATTCTATTGATAGCGCGCTGCGGTAAAGGCCGGCCGCTTCTTTTTTGGCAAAGCCGAGGTAGCCGGCGACAAATAAGACCGGCCGCGCCCTTTTGCCTTCGCGGGTGATGAAATTCTTTATATTTTTGGTAAGCAGGGGGGATATGCTGTTTAGCGCGTAAGTTTCGCCAAGGCCGGCAGAAAATATGCGCAGTTCGCGGTCGATCTTCTTTTTTATTTTATCGAACATATTTTTATGATAACATAGAAGGAGTTTCAATACAAACATATTTGCGGAGGCTAAATGGGACAAGCCTGCCTAAGGCAAGCCGGCATGCCGGAATACGCCGCGGCCATGCGTTTACCGTTTCTCAGCGCGAGCGTGCTTCCGTTCATTTTTGGATCATTGGTCAGCCGGCGCGATTTTAATATTCCCGCTTTTTTGCTGGGGTTAGCCTGCGTTATTTTTACCCACCTTGGTTCCAACCTTATCAATGATTATGCCGATTCAAAGTCAGGCGTTGACTGGCAGGATTTAAAGCCGTATAAATTTTTCGGCGGATCAAAATTTATCCAGTCAGGGTTGATCGGAGAAAGATTTTATTTCCGCGCGGCAGCCATTTGTTTTATTTTGGCGCTTTGCTGCTGCCTTGCACTGTCAGTCGCTATTAACAGGCCGGTTACGGTATTGTATTATCTGGCCGTTATGGTTTTAGGCTGGTCATATTCCCATAAACCGCTTAAGCTGTCTTACCGCCGGTTAGGCGAACCGGCGGTCTTCCTGTTATTCGGGCCTAGCCTGGTAATGGGCGGGTATTTTATCCAAACCGGTATTTTCCCCGACGCAAAAAGCCTGTTATTATCCTTGCCTATGGGGTTTCTTACGGCAGGGATCCTCTTTGCCAATGAAATACCCGATTTTCCCGACGATAAAAAATGCGGCAAGATGAACTGGGTGTCCTTTTCAGGGCCGGAGAAGGCCTATGTCATATACCTGGTTTTGATGGCTTGCGCATTCGGCGCCATCGGCATTAATTTAGCCGCGGGATTTTTAGGCAAAGCAGCGTATTTTTCTTTTATATTTATACTGCCGGCAATAAAGGCCGCGGCAGTCTTGCGGGGCCATTACCGCGAAAAAGAAGAACTGGTTATTTCTTCAAAATTGACGATCCTTGTGCATGCGCTGGTAAGCCTGGCGTTAACCGCGGGGGTATTTTACTGAAATGAAAAAAAAGATAGTGATAATCGGATGCGGTTTTGCCGGGTCCACTGCCGCGAAAATCCTCTCCCGCTTTAAGAAAGAAGCAGAGGTTATCGTAATTGATAAGCGCCAAACTTTTGATTTTCTTCCGACCATTCCGGATATAATCGGCAGGAACATCCCGCCGCAGTCTCTAACGTATCCAATTGCGAAGTTAGCCGAGGGCTTGAAATTTGATTTTATCAATGAAGAAGTTAAGGGTATTGATTTATCCGTTAATACGGTTACTACCATGCGGCAAAATTTTAACTACGATTACCTGCTGATTGCCAGCGGTTCGGAAACCAACTTTTACGGCAATGGCGAAATAGGCAAAGTCGCATACAGGTTGGATAGTGTTGCGGCTGCCACGGCAATACTTGAAGCTTTACGCGGAAAAAAATTTGATTCCTGCGTTGTCGCAGGCGGCGGCTATACCGGCATTGAGATCGCTTCCGGCCTGAGAATGCATTTTCATCGTAATGCATTGCATAAAAAGATCACCATTGTTGAGCGCGCGGGTTCCATACTTGGGCCGCTGCCGGAATGGATGAAGGCGTATACTGCGCATAATCTTAGAAATAACCTAGGTGTCAATATTATTACGGATACGGTGGTAGATAAAGCTGCGGATGGAAAAGTCATTTTTTCCGATGGCAGGGTATTTGAAAACACTATGCTGATCTGGGTTGCCGGGGTGAAAACCGCTGATTTTATCAGCGGTATCGGCCTGGAAAAGAATGCTCAAGGCCGGCTGAAGGTGGATGAATATATGAAGATCAGGGATAATTGCTTTGTTGCCGGGGATTGCGCCAATGTAGAGCACCGGGGTAATTTCTTAAGAATGGCAGTGCAGTTTTCTATCTACGGTTCTGTTTTTGCCGCAGGCAATATTATCAGGAGCATCCGCGGACAAGAGCTGCGCAAATACCGGCCGATTGATGTCGGCTATATCATCCCCATGGCTAATAACCGTTCCTGCGGCCAGGTATTGGGCATAAACGTAAAGGGGAATGCGGCAACGGCACTGCATTTTATGATGTGCATTTACCGTTCGCAAGGGATAAAGAATAAGTTAGGATTGACAGGTGATTTATTAATGACCCGTTAACATAAGGAGGGGGGAAATGGTTGACTTGGCGGTATTGGTTTTAAGGCTTGGCTTGGGGGTAATGTTTGCCGCGCACGGCCTGCAGAAAGCCTTTGGTATGTTCGGCGGCCCGGGCATCAGCGGTTTTTCCGGTTTTCTCTCGCAGTTAGGCTTTCCCGCGCCGCTTGTTTGGGCATATGTTGCTGCCTATACCGAGCTTATCGGCGGGTTATTGCTGGTTCTCGGGATCTCGGTAAGAGTTTCAGCTTCCTTTTTGCTTGTGCTTATTGCCGTAGCTACCTATAAAGTCCATTTGAGCAAAGGGTTTTTTATGCAGTCCGGAGGGATTGAATATAACCTTATTATTGCCTGTGCTTGCATGGCCCTGATCCTGATCGGCCCCGGTAAGCTCAGTCTCTTTAATAAATTTTAAAAAAGGGTTACCAAACCGGGTATTTTTTTACTTGTATATGTAGGTGCATAAAATTTAGGCACGCAGCAGTGCTTATTGTTTGAGGGAAGCGAACATTGACGTTCAGGAAGGCCTCCTGTTGGAGGCTGGAATGAACGTTTTTTTGTTTATAAATGCGGCATTCATAGTATAATAGGTAAAATAGCTCAAAAATATCAAACTATCTATTGGGAGGGATTTATGAGTATCCGGCAAAAAGCATTATTTAAGATCAAAAGCGTTGATTTCGGCAAGGTTGAAGCGCCCAAAAAAGTATCGTCATACTTCGGGGAAAATACTTTTAGCGTTTCCACAATGCGCAAGTATATTTCCGAGCCTACGTTTGCCGCTTTTAAACGCTGGCTTTCGGAAGGCACTACAATAGACATTAAGCAGGCGAACGAGATCGCAGACGCGATGAAGGAATGGGCGATCTCCAAAGGCGCGACTTATTATACGCATTGGTTTCAGCCGATGACCGGCCTGACCGCGGAAAAACACGACAGTTTCATTTCCATAGAAGGCCCGGGCAAGGTGATTGAGAAATTCTCCGGTAATAAACTGATTCAGGGCGAACCAGATGCCTCAAGTTTCCCTTCCGGCGGCATCCGCGCCACCTTTGAAGCGCGCGGTTATACTGCCTGGGATCCTTCCAGCCCGGCTTTTATCATTGAAAGCAAACTTGGTAAAACCCTTTGCATACCTACAATATTCATTTCCTATCACGGCGAAGCATTGGATAAGAAGCTTCCGCTCTTACGTTCTGATGAAGCCTTGAGTAAGGCGGCTGTGGGCTTGCTTAAGCTTTTCGGGCATAAGGACGTAAAGAAGGTATTTTCTACCTGCGGCCCAGAACAGGAATATTTTCTGATTGATAAGAACTATTATAATCTTCGCCAGGACTTGGTGATGACCGGAAGGACATTGGTTGGAGCGCCTTCGCCAAAGGGACAGCAACTGGAGGATCAGTATTTCGGTTCGATCAAAGAGCGCGTGATTAATTTTATGTTCGAGGTGGCGGAAGAGGCCTATAAATTAGGTATCCCGGTAATGACCCGGCACAATGAGGTTGCTCCCCATCAATATGAGTTTGCCCCTGTCTTTGAAGAATCAAATATTGCCGCAGACCACAACCAGCTCTTGATGGAGTTAATGAAGAAGATCGCCCTGCGTCATAACCTGGTCTGCCTTTTGCATGAAAAGCCGTTTGCCGGCATAAACGGCAGCGGAAAGCACCTTAACTGGTCGCTGGCAGACGATAAGGGCAACAATCTTTTGAATCCGGGCGAGACACCGGAGGACAACCTGCAATTTTTGGCAGTTTTAGTCGCGGTCCTGCGCGCGGTATACAAGCATGCCGATCTTTTGCGCGCCAGTGTTGCCATGGCAGGAAACGAGCATCGCTTGGGAGCAAATGAAGCGCCTCCTGCGATCATCAGTGTTTTTCTCGGAGACCAGCTGACGAATATACTAAACATGATTGAAAAGGGCGTGAAAGGTAAAGTTTCCAAACGCGACATCATTGATCTGGGGATTGCGCGGCTGCCCAAATTCAATAAGGATACCACTGACCGTAACCGCACTTCGCCGTTTGCCTTTACCGGCAATAAGTTTGAGTTCCGTGCTGTCGGCTCATCGCAGAATATTTCCACGCCGATCGCGGTAGTCAATACGATCATTGCCGATTCTCTGGATTATGTGGCCGAGAAGATAAAAAAGGCCGGACAGGGGAAAGATTTTAGCACCGCAGTTTTGCAGGTGATCGCGGAGATCGCGAAAGAAACCAAACCGGTGCGCTTTGAAGGCAATAACTACGCCGAAGAATGGGTAAAAGAGGCGAAAAAAAGAGGGTTGCCCAATGTTGCCTCTACTGCTGAATCGTTGAAAGCGCTGGCTAAGAAAGAGAACATTTCTCTCTTTGAAAAATACAAGGTTTTCTCGGAGCAGGAACTGATCGCGCGCTACCATATTTGGATACATACGTATAACACCGTGCTTGAGATTGAAGCAAATACCTTGAATGAGATGGTGAATGCCAGCATCGTGCCTCCGGGCTGCGAATACGAGCAGCTATTGGCGGATGTCCTGGCAAAATTGATCCGGCTGAAAAAAGATGCCGGATTAAAGCTTGATGCGGCGGCGATCACGGATCAGAAAGAACACTTAAGCGACGTAGTTTCAAAGATCTATTATGTGCGGCGCAATGCCAAGGAAATGGTCAAGCTCCTTGAAAAGGCAAAAGGGGTAAACCATGAAAAACGCGCCGAGCTTTATTTCACTGAGCTCAAGCCTTTAATGGAGCACATCAGGAAACATGTCGATGCCCTGGAATGCGTTGTTTCCGATGAACACTGGGATCTTCCGAAATACCGGGAGATGTTGTTCATTAAATAAGATAATACAACTTTAGGCGATAAGTCAGGGACAAAGACGTCCTCCGGAAGGGGGACGTCTTTTTTTTGCGGTATCCGGTGATTAGTTTTTGGGCAAAGGATGACTGATTATTATGATTAAGCTGGTGATCACAGAAAACGAAACCGGGATAAAAGATGTGGTTGTTGAGCTGGAAAAATGCTTGTATGATGAAAAAAAAGGGGTATTATATAAATCCATTTTAGAATTAGTGGAAAAACCGATCATTGAGCGCGTGCTTGAGCGCACGGAGGGAAATCAGCTTAAGGCAGCCAGGATCTTAGGCATTAATCGCAATACTATGCGGACAAAAATCAAGAAACTGGGGATTGACCCTGAAGTATATAAATTCCGTGGACACAATACTTAATTAAGGAAGACGGAATTGATAATTAAGTAGTGTGTCCACGAAACAGAAAAATGAATAATCGTGAAAAGTTAGAAAAATACGGTCTTTATGATCCGAGGTTCGAGCATGATGCCTGCGGCGTAGGTTTTGTGTGTAATATTAAAGGTGCCAGGACCAACGAGATCATTCGGCAGGGGTTGGAAGTATTGCGTAAGCTTTCGCATCGCGGGGCAACCGGCGCAGACCCTAAGACCGGAGACGGGGCAGGCATACTTATACAGATCCCCCATGAATTTTTTGTTAAAGTTGCCGCGGCTGCCAAAATAAAATTACCTCAAAAAGGCGATTATGGGGCAGGGCTGGTGTTCTTGCCGCAGGATGCTAAAGAACGTAAATTCTGCAAAGATATTTTTTCTGATATTGCCGGCAAGGAGGGTTCAACTATCCTTGGCTGGCGCAGCGTGCCGGTAGACGATTCATGCATCGGCATAACCGCAAAACAGACCCAGCCGGTGATTGAGCAGGTTTTTATAGCTAAGGCAGGGGATATAAAAACAGAGATTGACCTTGAAAGGCGGCTCTATGTTATCAGGAAAAAAACAGAGAATAGCGTCCGCAATTCGCAGATAAAACAAAAATCTTTTTTTTATATCACGAACATATCCTGCCGTACGCTTTCCTATAAGGGCCTCTTGATGCCTTCGCAGGTGGAAGATTTTTTCCCCGATCTGAAAGACGATTCTCTCAAAAGCAGCCTTTGCCTTGTGCATTCCCGTTACAGCACCAATACCTTTCCTACATGGGATCTGTCCCAGCCGTTCAGGTATCTTGCCCATAATGGAGAAATAAATACCTTAAGGGGAAATATCAACTGGATGCTCGCCAGGCAGGGCTTATTAAGAAGTAATGCCTTTGGCAGAGATATCAAAGATATCTTCCCGGTGATCGTTCCCGGCGGAAGCGATTCCGCCTCTATCGATAATGTTCTTGAGTTGCTCGTCCTTGCCGGCAGGCCGATAGAGCATGCAATGATGATGCTTATTCCCGCTGCCTGGGAGCGCAACCGGATAATGGAAGAAAAATTAAGGGACTTTTATAAATATCATTCTTGCCTGATGGAGCCTTGGGATGGGCCGGCGGCAATGGCGTTTACCGACGGCACGCGCATCGGAGCGCTCCTGGACAGGAACGGCCTGCGGCCTGCGCGTTATATCGTGACTAAGAATGATTTTGTAGTCATGGCATCGGAAGCAGGCGTGCTGGACATACCTGCCGAAGATGTGCTGTTGTCCGGCAGGCTTGAGCCGGGAAAAATATTTTTTATCGATACCCAGGCCGGATGTTTGATCGGAGATAGAGAAATAAAAGAAAAGATGTCCGGTTTAAAACCCTACGGCCAATGGCTTAAAGATAATCTCGTCGAACTGGATAATATCCCTGTGCCTGCAGTTAAAAAAACCGATTCGCAGGACTTGACCCGGCAGCTTAAGGCGTTTGGCTATAGTCGCGAAGACTTGAGGAATATAATCAAGCCGATGGCCGAGACTGCTCAAGAGCCGGTCGGCTCCATGGGAAGCGATACCCCCCACGCCGTACTCTCTCAAAAAAGCCAGTTGCTGTATAATTATTTTAAGCAACTATTCGCCCAGGTCACAAACCCGGCGATCGATCCTATCAGGGAAGAACTGGTAATGAGCCTGGAGACCTGCCTTGGCCCGGGAAAGAATATTTTTGAAGAGACCCCCGCGCATTGCCATAAGATAATGGTAAGGAACCCTATCCTGACAAACGCGGAATTGGCAAAGCTCCGCGATATAAAACAGAACGGCTTTAAAACTAAAACCCTGTCTTTGCTTTTTGACGCATCAAGCGGGGATAGCTTCATCAAAGCGCTGGATAAAATATGCGCGGAAGCTCAAGCGGCAATCAACGAAGGATATACCTTTATTATCTTAAGCGACAGGGGCCTGAATGAGCGCTATGCGGCTTTGCCTGCGCTTGCCGCAGTAGGAGCAGTGCACCAGCACCTGATCGGGAATTCGCTGCGCACCCAGATCAGCATTATCGTAGAGAGCGCTGAACCGCGGGAAGTGCACCATTTTGCGCTGTTGTTTGGTTTTGGGGCGGATTGCATTAATCCTTACCTGGCTTACGAAGCAGTGGAGTATTTAGCCAGGGAAGGCGAGATTGAAGATCGGCTAAAAGAAAAAGCCCGGGCTAATTATATAAAGGCGGTAAATAAAGGTATCCAGAAGATACTTTCTAAAATGGGGATCTCTACTTTGCAAAGTTACCGCGCGGCGCAGATATTTGAGGCGTTGGGTTTAAGCAAGGAAGTAATCGACCGTTGTTTTAGCGGCACGGTTTCCAGGATCAGCGGCGCAGACTTTAGCGTGATCGCCAAAGAAGCGCTGCTCAGGCATAGCGAGGCATATCCGGCAACTGAACTTAACCTGCCTCTGGCCGCAGGAGGGGTTTACCAGTGGAAAAAAGACGGAGAATTCCATCTTTGGAACCCGGATACCATCGCTGCTTTGCAGGATAGCGCATGGAAAAATGATTATAAGAAATATAAAGAATTTGCCGGTTTGATCAATGATCAGTCTGCTGATCCCACGACGTTGCGCAGCCTGCTGAAATTCAAGCAAGCGCATCCGGTGCCTATTGAAGAAGTTGAGCCGGTTGAAGAGATCGTGAAACGGTTTGTCACCGGGGCAATGAGCTTTGGCTCGATCAGCAAAGAAGCGCATGAGACGATCGCTATTGCCATGAACCGCCTGAAAGGGAAATCAAATACCGGCGAAGGAGGCGAAGACCCGGCAAGGTTCGTAAGCCTGCCTAACGGCGATTCAGCGCGCAGCGCAATCAAACAGGTTGCTTCCGGAAGATTCGGCGTAACTGCCAACTATCTTGTAAATGCCGATGAAATACAGATCAAGATCGCGCAAGGGGCAAAGCCCGGCGAAGGCGGGCAGCTGCCCGGGCACAAGGTAAGCGTTACCATTGCCAAGACGCGCTATACTACGCCGGGAGTAACCCTGATCTCACCGCCGCCGCATCACGATATTTATTCCATTGAAGACCTGGCGCAATTGATATTTGACTTAAAGAATGTAAATCCGGCCGCGCGCATCAGCGTAAAACTTGTGTCGGAGATCGGCGTAGGCACAGTTGCCGCAGGAGTTGCTAAAGGCCATGCAGATATGATCTTGATCTCCGGATTTGACGGAGGCACAGGCGCGTCGCCTTTAAGTTCGATCAAGCATGCCGGCTTGCCCTGGGAACTCGGGCTTTCTGAAACACATCAGACACTGGTATTGAATGACCTGCGCAGCAGGGTGCGGCTGCAGGCAGACGGCCAGATGCGTACCGGAAGAGACATTGCCATTGCCTGCTTATTGGGAGCCGAGGAATTCGGTTTTTGTACTGCCGTCTTGATCACGCTTGGCTGCGTGATGCTGCGGCACTGCAACCTCAATAATTGTTCTGTCGGCGTTGCCACTCAAGATGAGATCCTGCGCCGGAGATTCAAGGGCAGGCCCGAATATATCATTAATTACCTGCGTTTTGTAGCAGAAGAGCTGCGTGAGATCATGAGCTCTTTGGGCATAAGAAAAATAGATGAAATGGTCGGCAGGACCGATCTTCTGGATATAAATACCGCTATCCTGCCGTGGAAGGCAAAAGGCATAGATTTTTCCAGGATGACTTACAAGCCGGAAGTGCCGGAAAATATCGGCACCCATTGCAGCGTCAAACAGGACCACGGGATTGACAAGATCCTTGACCGGCAGTTGATAAAATCGGCAACAGCGGCATTGCAAAAATCTGAACCCGTGAAGATCGAGCTGGCAATCAATAATGTCAACCGCACTTGCGGGGCAATGTTAAGCGGCGAAGTTTGTAAGAGCTATGGCGAAGAAGGCCTTCCCCAGGATACTATCTTTTGTAAATTTAAAGGCATAGCCGGACAGAGCTTTGGCGCTTTTCTTGCCAAGGGTATTACTTTTGAGCTTGAAGGCATGGCTAACGATTATGTAGGCAAGGGTATTTCCGGAGGTAAAATCATCGTTTATCCCGACAAGAAGTCAGGCTGTGACCCGCGGGAAAATATCATTATCGGTAACACTACTTTTTACGGCGCGATCAACGGCGAAGCATATATCCGGGGGTCGGCCGGAGAAAGGTTCTGCATCAGGAATTCCGGGCTTTATGCGGTAGTTGAAGGCGTGGGTGATCATGGCTGTGAATATATGACCGGCGGAAGAGTAGTGATATTGGGAGAAACAGGAAGGAATTTCGGAGCCGGTATGTCCGGCGGCATTGCCTACGTTTACAACCCGCAGGGAGATTTTAAAGATAAGTGTAACCTGGAAATGGTCCAATTAGAAGCGCTGTCCGCTAGCGACGAAGTAACAATCCGCGATCTGCTCCACAGCCACCATAAATATACGCACAGTGAAGCGGCAAAAAGAGTCCTTGATGATTTTAAGGTTGAATTAAAAAATTTCGTCAAGGTTATGCCGCTTGAATATAAACGCATTATGGAAACAGCTGAACTGGAACAAAAGCTTGGCCTTGAAGAAGATTCGGAAGGATAAATATGGGCGATATAAAAGGGTTCTTGAAAACTAAACGCCATAAATCGCAATACCGGCCGGTATGCGAGCGGTTAAAGGATTACCGCGAAGTAACGGTCTTGCGTAACGACGATTTGTCGCAGGAGCAGGCATCGCGCTGTATGGATTGCGGCACGCCTTTTTGCCACTGGGCTTGTCCGATAGGCAATTATATCCCCGAATGGAATGACGCGATGTTCAAGGGCCATTGGCAAAAGGCAATAGAATTATTGACCGCTTGCAATAATCTTCCGGAAATTACCGGCAGGCTCTGCCCGGCATTATGCGAATACGCCTGTGTCCTGGGGATAAATGACGATCCGGTAACAGTAAGGGAAAATGAATTGGCAATAATTGAGCATGCTTTTAAGGCAGGGATAATCAAGCCAATGCCGCCTGCAAAGCGCACTGGTAAGCGCGTAGCGGTTATCGGCTCCGGGCCGGCAGGCATTTCCTGCGCCGACCAGTTAAATAAAGCAGGGCATAAAGTAACGGTTTTTGAAAAAGACGATAAGCCCGGCGGGATCATGCGTTACGGCATACCGGATTTTAAGCTGGAAAAATGGATCATTGACCGCAGAGCCGCTATATTAGAGGCAGAAGGAGTTGAGTTCCGCGTAAATACAGATGCGGGAGTAGATTATCCGGCGAAGAAACTCTTATCTGAATTTGATGCGGTTTGTCTTACCGGCGGAAGCCGCCAGCCCAGAGATTTAAAGATTGAAGGCAGAGACCTGAAAGGCATTTATTTTGCTATGGATTACCTCACGCAATCAAATAGAAGAGTAGCAGGGCAAAGTTTCCCGGCGGATAAATTGATCGATGCCGCAGGAAAGAAAGTTCTAGTGATCGGCGGCGGCGACACCGGAGCCGATTGCGTGGGCACGGCAAACCGGCAAGGCGCGTCTTGCGTGGTGCAGATTGAAGTCATGCCTAAACCTTCTGAATGCCGCACAGAAGATTTCCCGTGGCCAAAGTATCCGCTGCTCTTAAAGAATTCCACCAGCCATGAAGAAGGCGCAGATCGTAAGTGGGCGATATTGACGAAGAAATTCATCGGCGAGAATGGTAAACTCAAGAAAATCGTTTGCGTGGAGGCTAATTTTTCTACAAAAGACGCAAAGGGTTGCCCGGTAATCAAAGAAGTCCCCGGAAGCGAGTTTGAGATTGAAATAGATACGGCGATACTTGCCATCGGGTTCCTGCATCCTGAGCACAGCGGCTTGCTTAAAGAATTAGCAGTGGAGCTTGACGCAAAAGGCAATGTAAAGACCGATTCCTCTCAAATGACTTCCGTTAAGGGCGTGTTTTCCGCCGGCGATATGCGTCGCGGACAGTCGCTGATTGTCTGGGCGATCTCCGAAGGCCGCAAAGCAGCACACTTCATCGACGCCTTTCTCATGGGCCAAAGTAACCTGCCAGCGCTTTAATCGTATTCCAGTTAACTGAACCTGCCGGTTCTTTTCGCTCAGTGTGCCGTTTGCCCTAAGATAAAGGAGGGCACGCCAATGATCTTTCGCATTTCGGCGGCGGTGAACTCGCCCTTTTTGCTCTAGCAAAAAATGGCTCAGACACTCCACCGCCGTCCCGATATTACCGCCTATTCAGGCGGCATCGGGATTCCCGAAAGTGCTCAAGCTCCATTGGCTAAACGGCCCAAACTTCGCTCAAAGAACCGCCAGATTCATTTTACAAGCGAATCGTTTATAATCTTGCGGCTGACTTGGCTTGCTTTGAGCAGGGCGTGAGGAGGCTTGAGCGGGCGATGAAACTTTACCTTGATGATAATCTGGGGCTAGGGTAGAATACACCTATGTGCTACGCCATACCGGGAAAAGTGGAAGCGATCAGCGCCAATGTCGTGACCGTGGACTATTTCGGCGAAAAGAAGAAGGCCTACAATGAATTCATTGAAATTTCCGTCGGAGACTACATCTACGCGCAAGGAGGCTATGTGATCACCAGGGTTCCGCCGCGTGAAGCGGCAGAGAGCCTTGCGGCGTGGAAAGAATTGTTCTTTAAATTAAAAGAAGTGGACCTGAAAAGATCGCGCTTTATCTCTTCCGGAAAGACCCGCGGCAGTAAAGTTGTCCCGATCTTTAATAAAGTAAATAAAGGCATTGCCCTAAAGCATGATGAATTGCGCTATCTTTTAGGGCTTGAAGATAAACAGGAGTTAGCGACGTTCTTTAAGGCGGCGAATTTCCTGCGCCATAAGTACCACGATAATTCCTGCTGCGTGCACGGTATTATTGAAATTTCCAATAACTGCCGCAGAAATTGCCTTTATTGCGGTATATCGGCCCTGAATAAGAATATCCCGCGCTACCGGATGGATAAAGATGAAATATTGGCCTGTGTTGCGGAGGCAGTAGAGAAATACGGGTTTAAGGCATTAGTGCTGCAAAGCGCGGAAGATGACGCGTATTCAGTTGAAGAGTTGGCGGATATCATAAAGACGATAAAACAGCGGCATGCGGTTTTGATATTCGTCAGTTTCGGTGAGATCGGCCTCGATGGTTTAAAAAAATTGTACGCAGCCGGCAGCCGCGGCCTCTTGATGCGTTTTGAAACTTCCAACCCTGAAATTTACGCGCAACTGCATCCCGGGTATGATCTGCAAACGCGCATAGAACATTTAAAATCCGCCTATGAACTGGGTTATCTGATCATTACCGGTTCCTTGATCGGGCTGCCGGGCCAGTCTCCGGACGATATTATAAATGATATGGCCTTGAGCCGGCAATTACATGCGGAGATGCTCAGTTTCGGGCCGTTTATCCCGCATCCTGATACAGTATTAGCAGCAAGCCCGCTGCCGAAGGAAGAACACATTTTAAAAGTCATCAGCCTTGCGCGGTTTACCGCGGAAGAGAACGCAAAGATCCTCGTTACCACCGGATTTGAGACCTTAAGTGATAAAGCGCGCGAAAAAGGCCTTGCCTGCGGAGCGAATTCAGTGATGCTTAACGTTACTCCTTTAAAATACCGGCCGCTTTATGCGATCTATCCTAATCGTGCGCATGAGCAGGAGCCGATAAGCCTGCAGATTGAGCAGACGATCGCGCTTCTCAAATCCATGGGCCGCGCGCCCACTGATTTGGATAAGGGATAATAGGTTAAGGTTATGGTTAGGAAGCCGGTATGGTTTAGAGGTTAAGGTTAGGCCATTAATATACTTAACCCTAACCCAACTACCATACTGGCTTCTTAACCTCAACCTGATAACTTAACCAAACATCTGTTTCCGTTTTTCCTTTGCATTTCGCGCAAAAAGTAGTAGAATTGAAATTGTCTATGAAGATCAAAATTAAACCCTCAATACTGATATCGTTTATCCTCATTATTTTTGCCTGCCTCGTATTATTTGTCACTCCGCCTTTTCATCTGACCGGCAGAAGGCTGCCGCAGGAAAAACTTTTCCGCGGCGTTGCCTGGTTTAAGTTTGACAGGAAAGATGCCCTGGAGGGCTGGGAAGAAAAGATCTTTAAAGGCAAGGTCATTTATTCGGTGATCTCAGACAGGAAGGACAGTTATCTCAACGCTTACAGTAACCGTTCGGCTTCCGGTATAATTTATTGGCTGAAATTCAACCCGCGCAAAGAGCCGATGGTCGGCTGGAAATGGAAGGTTACGCGTTTTCCCGAAACAAAAGAACCTGCGCCTGCCGGAGAAGATTCCTGGCTTGAAAGAGATGATTACGCGGCAAGGTTTTATGTCATTTTTCCCCGTTTTCCGTTTTTCCGCTCCCAGTGCCTTGAATATATCTGGGCAAAAGACCTGCCATTGGGCACTGTCTTGACCAATCCGACATTCAGGAACTTAAAAATTATTGTTGTTGAGTCGGGAGAACAGAACCTCGGCAAATGGGTGAGCGTGGAGAGGAATATTTTTGAAGATTTCACCAAACATTTTGATTCTAAACCCGGGCCTGCCGGCGCCATAGCGCTCATGACCGATTCGGAAAATACCGGCAGCACGGCAGAGGCGCAATACAACGATATCGAGGTGGGATATGAAAAGTAACCAGAGGAGAAAAAAATATATCGGGACGTCTTTTCAAAGGCGGCTTTTGTTCCTGGTTTTTGCTTCGGCAGTGATCCCGGCAGTCATATTAGCCGCCTGCCTGTATTATCTTATATTCCACATGCTGTCGCTGCAGCTGGTTTTTCCGGAAGCCATAGCTTATAATGTGATGCCGGTATTGCGCCAGGTCAATACGCTGATCATCATCGCGCTGCCGGTCAGCCTTTTTCTGATCTGGATCATCGCGCTTGAGCTTTCGCACCGCATTGCCGGTCCCCTTTACCGCATGGAAAAGGAGCTTGATGAACGCATCAGCGGGCAAAAACACGGCCCGATCAGGCTGCGGGCAAAAGATGAATTCAAGTTACTCGCCGATAAATTAAATAAATTAATCTGTAAGTGAAAGGATGAAGGGCATGCGCAAATTATTTTTTTATGCGGTATCAACGCTTTTATTATTGGGCATTTTCGTTAATGCTAATGCGGAGGATAATACGATGAAAGACGGGGTGGTGGTTGTCTTGGAAACAAATCAGGGAGTAATAGAAATAGGGCTTTTTAGTAAAATAGCGCCGAAGGCCTGCGAGAATTTTGTGGAGCTCGTTAAAAAAGGGTATTATGACGGCATAATTTTTCACCGGGTGATCAAGGATTTTATGATCCAGGGCGGGGATCCCACGGGGACCGGAAGAGGCGGAGAGTCAATCTGGGGAAGGCCGTTTGAAGACGAGGTTACTCCCGGGGTCGGCTTTGACCGCAAAGGCCTCCTTGCCATGGCAAATGCCGGGCCCAGCACCAACGGCAGCCAGTTCTTTATCACCACCGCTAAAGCGCCGTGGCTGAACATGAAACATACGATATTCGGAGAGGTTATCTCAGGCTACGATGTAGTGGAAAAGATCGAGAACAGCGGAACCGATTCCTCGGACCGGCCGCTGGCAGAGCAGAAGATTGTAAAGGCGTATGTGAAATAAGCATTAAAAAAAATGGCATTTTTCCGCGCAGTAATTTCCACAGCTTTATTTTTTTCTTCCGCTGAAAGAATCAGTCGCCGGGCAGCGCTAAAAAATACCTACAGAGCGTAATCAATGAGTAAAATACCTTTGGCAAAAAATGCTTTAGAGGTACTGAAGAAAAGGTATCTTCTAAAGAATAACCGGCAGGAGGCAGCTGAGAGCCCGCAGCAGCTTTTTAAAAGGGTCGCTTCTAATATTGCCCGGAATGATGAAGCGGAAGAAAAATTTTACCGGATGATGTCCAGCCTTGAATTCATGCCTAATTCGCCGACCCTGATGAATGCCGGTACTTGCCTTAACCAGCTTTCGGCGTGCTTTGTGCTTCCCGTAGAAGATTCCATGGAAGGGATATTTACTTCCCTGAAAAATATGGCTAAGATCCATCAGACCGGAGGAGGCACGGGTTTTAGTTTTTCGCGGCTGCGGCCCAAAGGCGACCTTGTCAGTTCCACAAAGGGGCAGGCATCAGGCGTGGTCTCTTTTATGGAAATCTTTGATAAGGCAACCGGCGTGATCGTGCAGGGCGGCAGGCGCCGGGGCGCCAATATGGGCATATTAAGGTGCGATCATCCGGATATCGTTGAATTCGTGGAGGCAAAAAGGCAAGAAGGAAGATTCTCCAATTTTAACCTTTCCGTCGGTATCACGGACAAATTCATGGAGGCCCAGCGCCTCGGCCGACGTTTTAGCCTGGTTAACCCCCGCACGCATAAAAAGAGCGGTTCGATCAAGGCAAGAGAATTATTCAAGCGCATTATAGATACGGCATGGCTTACCGGCGATCCGGGGCTGGTTTTCCTGGATGAAATAAACCGGCATAATCCCACGCCTTTATTGGGTGATATTGAAGCGACAAACCCTTGCGGAGAACTGCCGCTTTTAGCTTATGAAAGCTGCAACCTTGGTTCGATCAACCTGGCAAAGATGATCGCCGGCAATTCATTTGATTGGGATAAATTCGCAGACCGCATAAGCTGGGCAATCAGGTTCCTTGACGATGTAATTGAAGCCAATAAATTCCCCTTGCCGGAGATCCGGGAGATTACCTTTGCCAACCGCAAGATCGGGCTGGGCGTCATGGGCTTTGCGGACGCGCTCGTTTTGTTAGGGCTTTCTTATGATTCACATAAGGCGGTTGAGTTTGCCCGCAAGCTGATGCGTTTTATGCGCCGGCATTCATTGGCAGCATCAAGCCGGCTTGCCGCGGAAAGAGGGGTTTTCCCTAATTTCACAAGATCCATATACGCGAAAACCGGCCTGAAGCTGCGCAATGCCACGGTCAATACCATTGCCCCGACCGGCACGATCAGTATCATTGCCGGATGTTCCAGCGGCATTGAGCCGTTGTTTGCCGTAAGTTTTGTGCGCAATGTTTTGTCCGGCCAAAGGCTTTTTGAAGTAAACGCGATATTTAAGGCGTTGGCAAAAAAAAGAGGTTTTTACAGCGACGGACTGATTAGCCGGATATCCTGCGAAGGTTCGCTTAAGGGCATAAGCGGGGTGCCGCAGGATATTAAGAATATTTTTGTCACTGCCTTTGATGTCCCGGCAAGCCAGCATCTTAAGATACAGGCGGCGTTTCAGGAATATACGGACAATTCGGTTTCTAAGACGATCAATCTGCCCCGTGATGCCGGAACTGAAGACATAAAAAAAACGTATCTCATGGCTTACAAGCTTAAATGTAAAGGTATAACCGTTTACCGTTATGGCAGCAAGGCAAACCCGGTCTTATCTTTCGGCTACGGTAAACGCAGGAAACGGGAGGCTGCTGGTGAGGCGGTTATCGCGGATTCGGAATATTCCGGCGGATGCGCCTCGGGTATCTGCCCGTTTTAAATAACGGAGGGTAAAGATGAAGATTACCAGCCCGGATTTTGCGCATAACGCATTTATGCCCGCTAAGTTTACTTGTGACGGCAAAGAAGTTAACCCTGCGCTTGAGATATCCGAAATACCCGCGGAAGCAAAAGAACTGGCGTTAATCGTTGACGATCCTGACGCGCCGATGGGCACATGGGTGCATTGGATAGTTTATAATATCCCTCTTTTAAACCGTATCGAGGAAGACAGTGTCCCCGGTACGCAGGGCCTCAATACCCCCAATAAAAGATGCTATGAAGGCCCATGCCCGCCGTCAGGCACGCACCGTTATTTTTTTAAGATCTACGCCTTGGATGAAAAGCTGGATTTAAAAGAAGGCCTGAGCAAGGCCGGCCTGGAAAGGGCAATGCAGGGACATATCATTGATAAGGCAGAACTGGTAGGGCTGTATAAGCGGGGAAAGTAGGATGGGAGAAATAATCATCAGGCCGTACGCAGGCAAGGACCGGGACGCAGTCAGGCAGATCGCTTTTGACACGGCGTTTCTTGGCGAGCCGGGATCGGCATTTTTTGACAGCCGGGAAATGCTTGCGGATTTCCTGACCGATTATTTTATTGATTATGAGCCGCAGTCTTGTTTTGTCGCTGAATCAGGCGGAGAAGTTATCGGGTATCTCCTTGGGGCAAAAGATTCTGCCTGCCCGCGGCCGGGGCTGGCCGGAAAACTATTACTTAAAGCCGTAAAACAAAATATAATTTTTAACAGAAAGAACGCAGCGTTTATCTTCAGGTGCCTCACGAGTTTTTTCCGCGGTGAATTCAAGGCGCCGGATTTTTCCCGTGAATATCCGGCAACCTTACATATTAATATCAAGGACGGATTCCGCAGCCAGGGGATCGGCGCAAAGCTTATCGGAGTATACCTGGATTACTTGAAGAAAGAAAAGATCAAGGGCGTACATTTTGCCACGCTTTCCGAACGGGCGGCAAACTTCTATGAAAGGCTGGGGTTTACCTTGCTTCATAAGGCTAAGCGGTCGTATTTTAATAGTATTTTACATAAAGATGTTTTCTGTTATATTTATGGGAAAAGATATGAAGATAATTGATAAGGCGGTTTTAGGAGAAGCGCAAGGCATAAAAATCACCAAGCTGGTGGTTTTGGCGCCGGATATTAGCCGGAAAGCCCAGGCAGGCCAGTTTATCGCGCTTATGGCCAGTGAAAAAGGAGAGCGCATCCCGCTCACTATTGTGGATGCTGATAAAGATAACGGGGCAATCACTTTGATCCTCCAGGAAGCAGGGTTAACTACTAAATTATTAGGCAAGATGAACGTCGGCGATTCTTTATACGCGCTGGCCGGGCCCCTGGGGCATCCTACGCAGATCATTAATTACGGAAGAGTGGTCCTGGTTGGCGGTGGAGTGGGGATCGCAGAAATTTATCCGATTGCAAAGGCATTAAAATCCGCCGGTAACCAAGTCACTACAGTATTAGGCGCCAGGACTAAAGAATTATTGATCTTGGAAAAAGAATTGCGGGAAGTTTCGGATGAATTTCTTGTCACTACCGATGACGGTTCTTATGCAAGAAAAGGGTTTACTACCGATATATTGACCGAAATGCTGGAAAAAGGCAAATACGGCCTGGTTTATGCGGTTGGCCCGATCCCGATGATGCAAAGAGTTGCCGCGCTAACCAAGGGCTTTGGCGTAAAGACTATTGTTTCACTTAATCCGCTGATGGTTGATGCAACCGGTATGTGCGGCTGCTGCCGGGTAACCGTAAGCGGAGAGGTAAAGTTTAGCTGCGTAGACGGGCCGGAATTTGATGCCGCAGCAGTGGATTGGGATGAGCTGGTGAAAAGAAACAGCGCCTATCTTGATAAAGAAAAACACATTTGCCGGCTTAATAAATTAATTTAATTTAAAAATGAAAAAAGAACCGGTTGATCCTAAAGAATTGGCAGCTGCGCAAAGAACAAGCGGCTTTGAAGAAGTGGTTGCCGTGTACGGCGAGGAACAAGCATTGGAGGAGGCCAGCCGCTGCCTGCAGTGTAAAAACCCTACCTGTATTTCCGGCTGTCCCGTAGGCATAGACATAAAGAAATTCATCGGCGAGGTTGCCAAAAAAGATTATGCCGCCGCATATTTTACGATCCGGGAAAAAAATAATTTTCCCGCGATCTGCGGTAGAGTCTGCCCGGCAGAATACCAGTGCCGCCGCAGCTGCGTATTGACAAAGAAAGGCTCGCCGTTTGCCTCTAAGGAAGCAATAAACATCCATTTCCTGGAAAGGTTTGTCGGTGATTATGGGATGAAAAATAATCTGGCGGCCCCGGTTTCCAATGACAGCGCTTTTACCGGATTAAAAGTGGCAATAGTCGGTTCCGGTCCGGCAGGATTGTGCTGCGCCGGAGAATTGGCAAGGTGCGGGATCAAGGTAACGGTTTTTGAAAGCCTGCATAATTCCGGAGGGGTTTTGCGTTACGGCATACCTCCGTTCAGGCTGCCAAGGGATATCCTTGATTTTGAGATAAATTATTTAAAGAAATTGGGAGTGGAGATCCGCCCTAATCTGATTATCGGCAGGACCAAGACTTTAGATGAATTATTTTCCGAAGGATACAAGGCGATATTCCTGGGCCTGGGAGCGGGTATTCCGTCTTTTATGGGGATCAAGGGCGAAAGCTTATGCAATGTCTATTCTGCCAATGAATTCTTGACCCGCGTGAACCTGATGTCCGCTTATAAATTCCCGGAGTTCCAGACGCCGGTAAGCATCGGTAAGCACGTGATTGTCATCGGCGGAGGCAATACTGCGATGGATTCCGCCAGAGTAGCGCTTAGGCTGCAAAAAATGAACGGGATTATGCCGGATACCACGGTCCTTTACCGGCGTACGGAAGTTGAAATGCCGGCAAGAAGGCTGGAGATCGAGCACGCTAAAGAAGAAGGGATAAAATTCAAATTTCTGGTAAAACCCGAGGAATTCATCGGCGATGAAAACGGCCTGCTGAAAAAGATCCGCTGCCTTGAGTGCAAATTAGGCGAACCGGACAGCTCCGGCAGGAAAAGACCCATACCCATTGAGGGCAGCGATTTTCAGCTGGATTGCGACCTGGCGGTGATTGCCGTGGGCTTAAGGGCAAACCAGATCCTGACCAAGGCTACGTCGGGGTTAAAGGTAGATAAATACGCCGACGTGATCGTAGACCCAGAGACCATGGAAACATCGATCAGGGGAGTTTTTGCCGGAGGCGATATCGTCGGTGGAGAAGGTACGGTCATTGAGGCAATGGGCATGGCCAAGAAAGCTGCAAAGGCGATAATCAAATATTTGCGGTCACTGTTGTAAAGCGCCGCCCGGAAAGATGTAAATTTATCTTGACAGAGCCGTCATTTAATTATATTTTATTAAACAGGCTTCAAAATACTTAAACAACATAAGTTAGTCAAGGACAAAGGCGTCCCAAACTAGGCGGGATGCCTTTTTTTATTTGGGTAAGTGTGATTAAAAAACGGGCAAAAGCTGCCTAATCTTTAACAAATACCCAATTCAATAGGTTGAATTGGTATCCCACTTTCTGTGGGAAGGGAGGAATGCTATGAATTTGCGTACACCCGGCGGCAACGACGCAACGCGTACGTTCAACCGCTCGAAAAACGTAGTTCCTTGTTCAGGCTTGTGTTCCAGGTGTCTGGAGTCTTGCCGGGGTAACTGCGAAGTTTTTAAATCTTCATTCCGCGGCAGGGAAGTGATCTATCCCGGGCCGTTCGGCGAAATGACAGCCGGAGGCGATAAGGATTATCCGGTTGATTATTCACATTTGAATATCCAGGGATATGCCCAGGGCGCTAAAGGCCTGCCAAAGGGCACAGAGGCGGGCCCGGATTCTGCGACTTTCCCATCGGTAAACACCGAAACAGAATATGGCTGGGATAAGAAGGTCAAAATGAAAGCCCCGATTTTTACCGGCGCGCTCGGCTCAACCGAGATCGCCCGTAAGAATTGGGAGCATTTTGCCATAGGCGCTGCCATTTCAGGCGTGACCATTGTCTGCGGGGAGAATGTATGCGGCATTGATCCTAAGCTTGAGTTAGACAGCAAGGGAAAGATCACCAATGCCCCGGATATGGATCGCCGTATCGAAGTATATAAGCGTTTCCATGACGGTTACGGCGAGATCCTCGTGCAAATGAACGTTGAGGATACGCGCCTGGGGGTTGCCGAATACGTGCGTAAAAAACATAAACTGGAAACCATTGAGTTAAAATGGGGCCAGGGCGCAAAATGTATCGGCGGTGAGATCAAGGTAAAAAGCCTGGAAAGGGCGATTGAGCTGAAAAAACGCGGCTATATCGTTACTCCTGATCCGACTGTGCATGCTAATAAAGAAGCGTTTAAAGCAGGCGCGATCAAAGAATTTGAACGCCATTCCCGCTTAGGGTTTGTCTCCGAAGAAGGCTTTATGAAGGAGATCAAGCGCTTAAGGGATCTTGGTTTTAAACGGATCACCTTGAAGACCGGCGCATATTCCATGGTGGAACTTGCCCAGGCCTTGAAGTTTTCCTCGATGGCCAAGATTGACCTTTTAACCATTGACGGCGCTCCCGGCGGCACAGGGATGAGTCCATGGAGAATGATGCAGGAATGGGGTACGCCTACGTTTTATTTGCAGGCGCTGACCTATGAGTTTTGCGAAAAATTAGCCAAGAAAAAAATGCGCATCCCGGATATTGCCATTGCCGGCGGGTTCTCATTGGAAGATCATATCTTCAAGGTGATCGCCATGGGCGCTCCTTATGTCAAAGCAGTGTGTATGGGCCGCGCGTTGATGATCCCGGGCTTTGTCGGCAAGAACATCGGAGAATGGATCAAGTCAAATACTCTGCCTCCGACAGTTTCCGAATTCGGGGTCAAGCCGGAAGAGATCTTTGTTTGCTACGAAGAGCTGGCCGAAAAATACGGGGAAGACATGAAAGATATCCCCTTGGGCGCGGTGGGTATCTATACCTTCTCGCAGCGGATCAAAGTCGGCTTGCAGCAATTGATGGCGGGTTCGCGTAATTTTAACCTGTCCACGATTTCCCGTAAGGACCTGATGAGCCTGACAAAGGAAGCGGAAGAGGTTTCCGGCATTCCTTATGTGATGGATGCTTATCGCAAAGAAGCGGAGAAGATCTTAGGCGGTAAGTAAGATCTGGTTTTAAAAAAGAGAAAAGATAAAGTAGGGACAGACACTACTTTTTGGCAAAAAAGTAGTGTCTGTCCCTACTTTTTATGTTATATTAACAGCCATGCGTATACTTTTTTTCAGGCAACCGACCGGCTATAGCAGGCCGGTCATGGGTTTTGGTTTGGGGATAGTGGCGACGATCCTCAAAAACGCCGGCCATGAGGTCAAGGTTGTAGATAATAACTCCTTATATTACAAGGTTTATAGCGACAGCGACCTCTTAAAGATCATTCAGCAATATAAGCCGGATGCCCTGGGTTTTGGCATTACCATTATCAATGCGTATAAGACCTATCAAGCGCTGGCAAAAATAAAAAAAACTTTTCCCGACCTCCTTACTGTTGCCGGCGGCATCCACATGAAAAATTGTTCTGTTGAGGCGCTGCGTTACGGCTTTGATGTGGCAGTAGTCAGGGAAGGCGAAAAGGTCGTGGCCCCGCTTTTTGCGCACCTGGCAGGCAAAACCCGTAAAGACTTTTGGCAGGGGTTGCAGGATATTGCAGGGGTGTCCTTTATCCGTCCTGATAACAGCTTGCATCAGGCAACGGAATTCCCCGGCGTTGCTGACCTTGACGAAGTTCCTTTTGTCGATTATGACCTTTTTAATCTCCAGGATTTTTATAAAACCGGGGATGAGCCCTTGGCGATCGAGATCTGCGGCCAGCGCGGCTGCCCGGGTCGCTGCACCTTTTGTAGCGACGAGGTGATCCGCTCTGACCGGCGCCGTACTTCTACCGAATACGTATTATCCTACCTGCATTATCTCTACGATAAATATAAAACCAAGTATATGTTTTTGAATGACAATAATTTTCTCTTTCCGCGCGAGCGGGCAGTTGATTTTTGCAACCGCCTGATCAGTTCCGGCTTGAATAAAAAGATCTCTTTTGCCTGTCAGGCAAGGGTAGATACGCCGTTTGACGATGATTTCGTTCACCTGCTTAAAGAAGCGGGATTTTGCAGTTTAGGATTAGGCGTGGAGCGGCTTGACCCTTATTCCCAGGAAGCGATCCGTAAAAAATCCGATCCGCAGCGCGTGCGCCAGGTTGCCGCGATGATCCGCAGGGCAAAGATAAACGTGACCATGTTCATTGTAGCCGGGTTCCCGTTTGAGACCGTAGAGCGGCTGCGCGCTGAAGAGGCAGCTTTCATGGAGCTGGCAGAATACACCAAGACGTTTGACGTGAGTATCCTGATGCCGGTTCCCGGCACGATCTATTATGATGATTATCCGGAAGTCAAAAACTGGTATCTTAAACCCGAGGCCCTGAATATTACCTTTTCCTATTATGGCCAGGTATACGATGTAAAGATGCTCGGTATCATTAAACAGAATTTCTATAAGCTGCCCAAAGAGGTAACGCAAGAGCTTCTGCGTTTTGTGATGAAGTTCAAGCGTATCAACCACCGGAACTTCGTGATCAAACACAATCTCACCGTAGATATTATGTCATTCCTGGATGTCGTAGTGGCGCAAATTTCGCGGGTTTTTTACTGGATTTCGCCTTCGTTGGAGGCAGCGGCCTTCAGTAAAGTACGGTATATCCGGTATTATTTCGCCACAAAACTATTCGGGAAAAAGATCTCCGAATCCCTTGATTAAAGCAGGGGCGTCCCCCATAGTCCTTACCTAAATTATCTTGAACGGTAAAATCTTTTGTGATAGGATGATGCATTAAGAATAACTTCTTAGTCAGGGGGTAATGCGTGTCGCCTTTGACCATTGTATATATAGTTACGGGGATAATCGGCATAGCCACGGCTTTATTCCTTGCCCAGATGGCGGCAAGGATGTCCAGCCGTACGGCTTTAGATACCGGGATAAAAGGCAAGAAGCTTTCCCTGGATGCGGCTGCCGAAGACGGCCTAAGGCAGACAATACTTAAGGAAGTCGGCGCAACCGCCCTTCCCCGCCAGCAATCGCATGAAATCGCCAATAGGTTATCGTCGGTATTAAGCAGGGAATTGGAAAAAAAAGTAGCGCAAACCGAAGAAGAGCTTTCGCACAAATACGAGACGATAATAAAAGAAAAGGACAAGAACGAGGAGATCGCCTGGAGAAAGTATGAAAAGGTCCTCACGGATAAGAAAGAAACCGAAGCGGTTATCCGCAGCATAGCCGAAGGCCTGGTGGTAGTTGACGCTTCGGGCAAGGTGGTCATGATGAACCCTGCCGCGGAAAAACTACTCGGGGTTTCAAGAAAAGACAAGATCGGCAAGCCCGTGTTGGATAACTTGAAAGAAGAGCAGCTGGTTTCCTTAAGCCGCGAATCTCCTGCCGGGCACGACGGCAGGGAAATAGAGCTGGTCAGCCGGCAGGACGAAACAAAAAAGGTATTGCGGGCTTCTACCGCAGTCATCGAGAATGAAAACGGCCATACCGTAGGCATGGTTTCCGTTTTAAGCGATATCACAAAACAAAAGGAACTTGACCGGCTTAAGGCAAATTTCGTGGCCAGCGTTTCCCATGAATTGCGCACCCCGCTTGTGGCAATAGATAAATCCATATCCTTAATGCTGAATAAAAATGCCGGCGAGATCACGGAAACGCAGGAGCAGTTCCTCAACATTGCCGCGCGTAACCTAAAGCGTTTGTCCGTCCTCGTCAATGACCTGCTTGATCTTTCCAAGCTTGAAGCAGGCAGGATGGAGATCAGGCGCAAGCCAACAGCCGTAGATGCCCTGATAAATGAATCTGTAGCCGGCCTTGCAAACTGGGCCAAGACAAAATTGATCAACCTGGAAGCTAAGATCCAGGCCGGGCTTGCCGAAGCTGACATTGACCCGGACAGGACCATGCAGGTTTTAAATAACCTGATCGGCAATGCCATAAAATTCACTCCTGCCAACGGCACGATCACCATTGAGGCCAAATCCGAAAGCCAGGATTGGATCGAAGTATCGGTGAGAGATACAGGTATCGGTATTGCCAAAGATAATCTCGGCAAAGTTTTTGATAAATTTTATCAGGTCGGAGAAAGGGTCTCCAGCGACATAAACGGAACCGGCATAGGGTTATCTATTGCCAAAGAGATCGTAGAATTGCACGGCGGCAGGATATGGGCGGAAAGTGAACAAGGAGAAGGCGCCAGGTTTGTTTTTACCATACCGGTAAAGAAACAAACGGCAGGCCCTGACACAGGGAGCGCGGATAATGGGTGAGAAGAAAATAAAGGTTCTGGTAGCTGACGATGAAACGGATTTTCGGCAATTGCTGGCTTTTTGGCTGGAATCCCGGGGGTATGAGGTTATAGCCGTATCAAACGGAGAAGAAGCGGTACAGACAGCGCAAAAAGAAAATCCCGATATCGTGCTTACAGACCTAAGGATGCCGGTTGTCGACGGGGTGGAGGCGATCAGGATGATCAGGCGGTTTAACCGTGAGGTGCCGATTATCGTCATCAGCGCCTATGTTGACGACCCAAAAGCAAAAGAGGCGATGGCCTACGGCGTATCAGGCGTCTTCTATAAAGGCAAAGACTTCCAGGAAGGGCTCTCGCTCCTGGATTCCGCTTTAAGGACGCATAAAAAACTTAAAAAATAGCCTTAATGTATCCTTTCCGTATAGCCTTTGCATCAATCGCATAACATGAAAAAAAATAAACTTTTAATTTTCTCCTTGTTGCTTACGTTGGCAGTCGGCCTGAATGTTTATTTCCGCAGCTTCACGATAAATTTCCCGCAGATAAAAAAACAGGCGCATAATTTTATCGAGCAGGCTGCCAGCCAGCAGATCATGCAGGATGTTTACCGGCGCTTTCCGCAGTTCGACCCCTTGGCTAAGGAAAAAATCGCCAAGACCCGCCTTGCCGAGTACAAAAAACAGAATAAACAGGAAATAAATAAACGGGCAAAAGAATTATATATCAAGCTTAAAGATAAATTTCAGGATGATACCGGCCAGACATATATCATGGAGCTTGACTGTTGGCATTGGGCAAGGTATACGGAAAATATCGTGCGCACCGGCCACCCCGGAGATGAGCAGATCTACGGCAGGCAATGGGATTTACTGATGCTTGCGCCTTTGGGCAGTTATATGAATTGGGACCACTTCTTGTATCATTTGTCCGCGTCATTGTATAAAATATTTAATTTCTTCCATCCGGTCAAGCTGCATTCTTTCCTTTTTTACCTGCCGCTTCTTTTTACCGCGGTCTTTATCGTAATATTGTACATGTTTGTTTACCGCAGCGCCGGCAATATCGGCGCGTTGACAGCCGTGTTTTTTATCGGTTTAAGCCCGATATTTATCCCCCGCAGCTGCGCCGGCTGGTTTGATAAGGATATCTTGAGCTTGCTCTTTCCGGTGTTGATCATCTGGGTATACCTGACGGCCTTGAATGCCAAATCCCTGCGTCAGAGGCTGCTATTGATCTGTTTTTCCTCTTTCTGGGTAGGCGTATTTTGTTTCGCCTGGATGTTCTGGTGGTTTGTCTTCCTGATCATCCTTGCCTACGAAACAATCTCGCTCTTATATTTGGGTTATTTGTATTTTTACCGTAACGAAAAAGATACGGCACTGCTTAAGCAGCACGCGATCTCGGTATCTTCGTTCATATTTTTTAGTTTTTTCTGGATCCTGGTTATCGTAGGTAAAGAGCCGCTGGCAGTGCTTTATAACTTTATCATTCAAGCGCTGATCCTGAATAAGCCGCTCTTGGCATCGGTTTGGCCGAATGTCTATTCTACGGTCGGAGAGTTAAAAAAGATCGGTCTGCGCGAGGCTGCCGGTTCATTGGGAGGCTGGGGCCTGGCCTTGCCTGCGCTGGTGTGGATGGTGATATTAACTATCCGGGCGTTTTCCAGCCGCAAGTTTTCCGGGATTAAGCGCGAAGCAGTGATCATCATGGCGATCTGGCTGGTAGCTATGCTTGTTGCCGTATCGCGCGGGGTAAGGTTCATGGTATTTTTACTGATCCCCCTGGGTATTTCGCTGGCGTGGCTGGTAAGTGATGCCTACGCGTATATCAGCAGGAAGCACAAGGCAATAGCCGGGATTTTTGCGCTGGCGGCTTTAACGCTTATAGGCAGCATATTTGTCAATAGGGCATATAGGGCTGCCAGCTCAATGTACCCGCTTATTGACGACAGCTGGTATAAGATCCTGAATATGATCAAAGAAAAGACTTCGCAGGAAACCATCCTTAATTCATGGTGGGATTACGGCGATTGGTTTAAGGTTATCGGCAAGCGCAGGGTAATTTTTGACGGGCAGAGCCAGGATATGCCGCAGGCTTATTGGATGGGCAAGGCCCTCTTAAGCAATAATGAAAATGAGGCGGTCGCGATATTGCGCATGCTCAACAACGGCGGTAATAAGGCCTTTGAGATCATCAACGATTACGTCAAGGACCCGCTTAAATCCGTGCTTTTACTTGAAAGTATTTTGGGCCAGGAGCCGTCAAAGGCGCAGAAAGTCCTGCTTGAATATTTGCCGGTAGTTAAGGCCAATGAAGTAATGCGGCTGCTTTTTGCTATTCCGGCGCGCGCCTGTTTTATCGTCGATAATACAATGGTCTTTAAGATGCCGGCAATCTCGTATTTGGGAAGCTGGAATTTTGCCAAGGTTTATATCGCGCAGAACCTGAACAAAGAAGAGAAGGGCCAGATCATTGAGCGGCTCAAGAAACTGGGCTGGAAAGATCAGGACCTTCAGCGGTTCTACCAGGAGGCATTCCTCATCTCTACTAAAAATATCGACGAGTGGCTTTCCCGCAGGCTGCAGTTTTACGGGCCGCCGGCATCCGGCAGGGAAAAAGACGGGGTGATCTTTTTCGAGAACGGCTTCGTGTATAATCCCAAGGCGCAAACCGTAATCCAGTCTAGCGCCGGGCAGATCCCTATGAGCCTGTTCCTTGCTAAAGAAACCAGCCTGGCGGAAACCCCCCTTCCCAACGCCAATGTAGGATTTTCCGCTTTAATCTTTGATACGCCCGAGGGTTATAAGTGTGTTTTGCTTGACCGGCCGCTTGCCGCCAGCCTGTTCTCGCGGCTGTATTTTTTAAAGGGTAGAGGGATGAAACATTTTATTCCTTTCATTGACGCGGAAGAAGGCAATAATTATGTCCGGGTCTTTAATATCGCCTGGTAATTTAAGTATGGATAATAAAATAGAAATCTCGGTTGTCCTGCCTTGCCTGAATGAAGAAGCTTCTATCGGTATCTGCGTAAAAAAAATAAAAGAAGTTCTTGCCAACAACGGCTTAAACGGCGAGATAATCGTTTCCGATAACGGTTCTCTTGACCGTTCCCGGGAAATCGCTGCTTCCTGCGGGGCAAAAGTCGTCAGCGAACCGGTCAAAGGTTACGGCGCGGCATACCTCTCCGGCCTCAAAGAGGCGCGGGGCAGGTATATTGTCATCGGAGACAGCGATAATACCTATGATTTTTGCGATATCCCTAAATTTTTAAAGCCGCTGCAAGAAGGCTATGATTTCGTGATGGGTTCGCGTTTTAGGGGCGGGATCAAAAAAGGCTCAATGAGCTGGACGCACCGTTATATAGGAAACCCCATACTTTCCGGGATGTGCCGCTTATTTTTCCGGACCAGCCTTTCCGATATCCATTGCGGCATGCGCGCTTTTACCGCCGAAGCCTATAGAAAAATGCAATTGATGGCATTAGGCATGGAATTTGCCACAGAAATGGTAGTTTCCGCCTTAAGGAATAATCTTAAAATCTATGAGGTCCCCATAAACTACCACCCCCGCTCCGGGACTTCTAAGTTAAGCCCGTTAGCCGATGCCTGGCGCCATATCAGGTTCATGCTGCTTTATTGCCCGGCATGGCTCTATTTTGTCCCCGGTTTAGCAGGGTTTGTTTCCGGCATAACCATCTTGTTGGTTATGTCCAGAGGGCCTTTCTTTTTCCTGGGGCGCTACTGGGACGTGCATTTTATGGCTTTTGCCAGCATGCTCTGCATTCTTTCTTACCAAGTCATGCATTTGGGGGTTTACGCGCATACTTATGCCATCAAACAGGGATTTTTAAAATACGATAAGGTAACGTTGTTTTTTAAACAGCATTTTAATCTGGAAAGAGGCATCATCCTCGGAGGGGGCGTATTTCTAACCGGCTTCCTGATCATCGGCTCTATTTTTGCGGAATGGTTTTCCCGGCATTTCGGTGAATTGTCCCGCGTCAGGGAATCGATCCTGGCAATGACGCTTGTGGTGATCGGCATCCAGACCGTATTTTCCTCCTTTTTTATCAGCCTCTTATTTTTGGAAAGAAAGAAGGATTCCTGATGGAGAAGCTTATGCGCAGCCGGACAATGAAAATATCTTTATTGGGGCTGATCATGCTTTTGGGCTTTGCCTTAAGGAGCTATAACATTGATTTCCCCGCCATCGGTTATCATAATATGAAAGAAAATGATTACCTTTCCATGGCGCAGGAAATGCAAAGGACAGGGGATTACGTTACGCGCAGGATATATTTCTGGAATGCCTTTGAAGATAACCCCACGATCCGCGTTTATCCCCAACCGCCGCTGATCTCTTATCAGATATTGCTTTGTTGGAAAACCTTAGGCGAGAACCTTTGGGGCCCGAGGCTGATTAACGTCCTCTTTGGCGTAGCCGCCATATTAATAATGTATCTTATCGCTGCGCTTCTGTTTAAGGATGTCTGGCGCGCCATGTACTGCAGCCTGCTCTTGGCAATCATGCCGCTGGCAGTATTTTTTTCCCGCAATCTCCAGCCGGAGAGCCAGGCGTTTTTCTTTATGCTCTTAGGCAGCTTTTTTTACCTGAAGTTTATCCGGTCGTTTAAGGCATATAATTTATTATTGGGAGGGATAGCGTTCTCTCTGGCCTGGCTTTATAAGTTCAGTTTCCTTATTGCCATACTCCCTATTGCAGCCTGCCTGCCCTATAAAAAGATCTTCGGCGAAAAGAAGCGCGCTTTATTCAAATACGCGTTTACGTTTATTCTGCCCTACCTGATTGTCATTGCCTCTATCCTGTGGATGAAACGCACCGGCCAATGGCAGTTTGAAGACTGGGGCCGGGTGAGGATATTTGAAATATTTTCCCCGGATTACTGGAAAAAATACGGAAAGATGATCTGGTGGTACGCAAGAGGAGAAAATTTCACCGTTATCTTTACTTTGCTGGCAACCGCAGGCATCATCCTTGCTTTTGTAAAACGCAAGGGCTTGTTAAACCGTTATATTATCGGCAGCGCTTTGGCGGTGGTGCCTTACAGCATGTTTTTTTCCGACTATGTCAACCAGCACAACTATTACCAGATGCCGTTCCTGGCGCTTGTTTGCCTGGCGGTTATTTATGCCGTGGGCTTCTTTGCCGATACGATAAAGAAACTGGCCAACCGCAACGCGTTCATCCTGATCATGGCTGTAGTCGTTATCGCGGCTATCCCGCCCATACACGCTTCAATTACAAGGATGTTTGCTACGGTCTTCCTCGGCCAGGATGTTGCGGGTGAATCGTTGAACGAATTTACCGCGCCGGATGAACGTATTTTCCTGTTTACTTACCCGCAGGGCTATGCGATCGCCCGTTATGCCCGTAGGTATGTAGGGTGGGCTTCCGGGCTGGAAGATTTTAAGCAAAAAGAGCAGAAGTTCAATATGCGCTATGTCTGTTTTTATCCGGCGGAATTCGCGCAGGTGCTTAAAGCCGAACAGCCGGACCTCTTCAATTATTTAAAAGATAATTATCACGTTAAAGAAGTCGGCCTGACCGAAGAGCCGGGAAAACTGGCGTACATAATAATGGAACGCGGCAAGCCAAAGCCGGAAGAGCAGAAAGAATTCCTGCAGTCATTTTCAGGGAACAGGCAATTGAGGACGATCTACAAGCTCTTTGGCAGGTATATTTTCTTTTATTCGCTCAGGACATGAAGGCAGTCATATTAGCAGGCGGCAGGGGAGAAAGGCTTCGGCCCTTGACAGATGCCGTGCCTAAGCCGATGATCAGAATAAAAGGCAGGCCTTTCCTTGAGCACCAATTGGAGTTGCTGAAAAAAAACGGGATAACTTCGTTCCTGCTCTGCGTAGGTTATCTTAAAGAAGCGGTCATTGATCATTTCGGCGACGGCAGCCGGTTCGGGCTGAAGATTGAATATTCCACAGAAGGATCTTTTTTAGGCACAGCCGGAGCAATAAAACAGGCGGAGGGATTGCTCCCCGGAGAGTTTATTTTACTTTACGGAGATTCCTACCTGCCGATCGATTATGCAGCTTTAGTGGATGCCTGGTTTAAGCGTGATTGCAGCGGTTTAGTAGTGTGTTATGACAACTCATTACATATCGCTCAAAATAATATTTATTTGTCGCCTGACAATAGAATAATTTCATACAACAAACGCAGCCCCGACAGCCGGGCAAATTATGTAGAGGCAGGAGTGAGCATATTAAAAAAAGAAATTTTGGGGTTGATACCTCCGGCTGGGCAGGTTTCGCTGGAAGAGGAAATTTTTCCGCTCCTGGCCAGGGACGGGCTTTTAAAAGGCTATCCTACAAGCCAGCGTTATTATGATATCGGCGCTCCCGAGCGCCTGAAAAGCATTGAAGAGGTGTTATTATGATCATTTCCAGGACGCCCTTAAGGATCAGCTTTGTTGGCGGCGGAACAGACCTGGCGGTATTTTATAAAAAAGAAACCGGGGAAGTGATCTCTACTGCCGTGAATAAATATATGTATGTCAGCGTCAACAAGCGCTTTGACGATTCTATCCGCCTCAGCTATACCAAAACCGAGATCGTGGATAACGTAGAGGACTTGCAGCATGAATTGGTAAAGGAGGCAATGAAGCTTACCGGCGTAACCAAGGGCGTAGAGATCACCACCGTTGCCGATATTCCCGCTAAAGGCACGGGCCTGGGTTCTTCCAGCAGCCTGACCGTCGGGCTCTTGAACGCGCTCTACGCTTATAAAGGCAAGAGAGTGGCTACGCGCCGGCTTGCCGAAGAGGCATGCAAGATTGAGATTGATATAGTGGGAGAGCCGATCGGCAAGCAAGACCAGTATATTGCCGCTTACGGCGGGATCAAGCATTTTTATTTCAAGCAGAATAACAGCGTGGTAGTCGAGCCGTTATTAGTTTCCGGCCGCAGGATAAAAAAACTGCAGGAAAATCTGATGCTGTTTTATACGCAGATCAACCGCAGCGCGCATTCGGTGCTTAAAGAGCAAAAGGCAAACAGCAGCAACAAACTTGAGGAGCTGCGCAGCTTGAAAGGGCTCGTGCCCGGGTTAAAGAACTGTTTTGAGAAAGAAAGCAGCAGGTTAGATGAATTCGGCGAGATCCTGCATCGGGGATGGCAGGTCAAGAAAACCCTTGCCTCCAATATTACTAATGACGTGATTGACCGTTATTATCAGAAGGCAATGAATGCCGGAGCTATCGGAGGAAAAATCCTTGGTGCCGGCGGCGGCGGCTTTCTGCTTTTATATTGCCACAAGGAATATCAGCGCAAAGTAAAAGAGGCGCTTAAGCCTTTAAGGCAGGTAGCGTTTGAATTTGAGCCGGAAGGCTCGAGGATCATCTATGCGGACTACTAAAACACGTTATTTAGTTACCGGCGGATGCGGGTTTATCGGCAGCCACGTGGTGGACAGGCTGATAAAGTCCGGCGCGGTTATTGTATATGATAATTTAAGCTCCGGAAAAAAAGAATTTATCAACGGGCATTTAGGAAAAAAGAATTTCCGTTTCATTAAAGCCGACCTGCTTAACAAAAATGCGCTGATAAAGGCAATGTCCGGAGTGGATGTCGTATTCCACATGGCGGCAAACCCGGAGATCAGGATCGGAGAAGTTGAGCCGGAGGTGGATTTTAAACAAGGGATAGTAGCTACCTATAATGTGCTTGAGGCAATGCGGCTTTGCCGGGTAAAAAAAATAGCCTTCGCTTCCAGTTCTACGGTGTTCGGAGAGCCGGCAATCAGGCCGACGCCGGAAGACTATGCGCCGTTAAAGCCGATTTCGGTATACGGGGCAAGTAAGCTGGCATGCGAGGGGCTGGTCAGCGCGTATTCCTACATGTTCGGCATCCAATCATGGATCTTCCGTTTTGCCAATATCGTCGGAAAAAGAGGCACGCACGGCATCCTTGTGGATTTTTTGCAAAAGCTTGAGAAGAACCGTAAAACTCTAGAGGTGCTGGGAAACGGCAGGCAGCGTAAATCTTACCTTTTGGTAGAAGACGTAGCGGGCGGAATGTTGTTTGCGCTGCGGCGCGCCGGAGAACAGGTGAATATTTTTAATCTCGGCACGGCTGATGACATCAGGATCTCGGAGATCGCCGGGATAGTTTTAGAAAAGTCAGGGCTTGCCAAGGCGAAGGTCCGTTATACCGGCGGCAGCCGCGGATGGAAAGGCGACGTGCCGCTTATGCTGCTGGATATTTCAAAAATAAGGAAGCTGGGATGGCGGATAAATTACGGCTCGCGCTTCGCCGTTATAAAAGCCGTTGATGCCCTGCTCCAGGAAAAATATGCCCGGCCAGAATGACCTTCCTTTTATTTCGGTAGTCATACCCGTTAAGAATGCCGCCAGGTTCCTTCCTAAATGTTTAGACAGCCTGAATAATCTTAATTATCCTAAGGATAAATATGAAGTGATTATTTCAGATTCCGATTCTACGGATGGGACAAGGCAGATCGCTGTTTCTATGGGCGCGAAGGTAGTTGACGCGGGAGGCCCCAGCGTCTGCGCCGGAAGGAACAGCGGGTTTAAAGCGTCTAAGGGAGAGATTGTTGCTTTTTCCGACGCCGACTGTGTGATGGATAAAGACTGGTTGGCCAACGCGGTAAAGTACTTTGCCGACAGGGATGTGGCATGCGTGGGAGGGGTAAGCCTTGTGCCGGAAGATGAAACGGCATTCGGCAAGGCCTGCGGGTTTATTTTTTCCTACAGTCTATTTACCGGCGGTTCTACGTATGGGATGGATTTTCCTAAGGTGCGGGAGGTCAAGCATAATCCCGGGTGCAATGCGATTTACCGGCGCAGCAGCTTGGAAAGGGTAATGCCGGTAGACGAACGGATTACCGACGGTGAAGACGTGGTGATGAATAAGCGGTTGAGCGATATGGGATATAAATTCTTATTTACGCCGGATACAAAACTTTGGCATTATCGTTCTTCCACCCCTAAAAGATTTTGGAAACAGAAGATACATTACGGCATAGGCAGGGTAATGATCGCCAGGCAGTATCCCGCGCTGCTTAATCCGATGCATATCATTGCCGGATACAGCATTCCCTTGATTGCCGGCACCATGCTGCTTGCGGCATATCTGAAGATGGTCATTTTTTTCGCCGTATTTTATGCGGGCGCGGTATTCCTGCTGTTTTTCTTTTTTTCGGCGTGGTTTAAGGTGCGTTCTTTACGGGTAGCCCTGAACGTGCCGCTGGCGATCATTATTTTACTTTTTGGCTGGTCAATCGGCTTTATGGGAGAGGTATTTTTCCCGCAGCGCAAAAAACAATCATTATGAAAATCACTTTTTTAATCCCGCCGGCTTTAGACGGCACTTATGACGTTGACCGCACGTCCGGCTGCAACTACAATGCCTATTTCCTGCCGCTTTTGCCCATGCTGCACAGCGCCACGATATTAAAAGACAGGATAGAGGCCGTGGCGATCCTGGATTTTCCCGCTAATAAGAAAAACCGGCATGACCTTGAAGCGTTTATTGAGAAAGACGATTCCAGCGTTTACGTTTTTTATACGGTTTTTCTCTGTCAACAAACAGATATGCGGGTGCGGGAAATGATCCGTAAAAAAAGGCAGTCCGGCGTATATTTCATTTTTTCCGGGCCGCAGCCCACATTCGCCCCGGAGGTATTCCTGGATAAAAGCGATACGTTCGTGGTAAGGGGCGAGCCGGAATTCATTACCGCAGACCTGGTTAGCGCGATCAACGCCGGTTCAGGGTTGGGCAAGGTGCAGGGGGTCTCGTATTACGATGGCAGGCAAATAATCCATAACCATTCCGCGGGCTTTATCGCCGATCTTGACAAGCTGCCGATACCCGATCGCAAGCTGCTTGACCATCGGCCGTATTATAATCCTAAGCTGCGCACAACCCCGCATACTGCGGCAATGGCTTCCCGCGGCTGCTTTGGCCGCTGCACCTTTTGCGTCCCTACTTCCTTAGACTACGCGCGTGAGTTGGAGCACAGGAAATCCTGCGGCCGCAAGCCGCCGCCGCGCATGCATTCCGCAAAAAGGGTGATTGAGGAATTCCGTTCTATGGCAGCGCACGGTTTTAAGTCCGTATCGCTTTTAGACGATGAATTCCTATGGGATGACCGGCGCACGCTTGAGATTTGCGACGGCATCAAGGACCTGAAGCTTGAGTGGTCGTGTTTATGCCGGCCGGATAAAGTCAATGACGCGGTTGCCAAGGCAATGAAACGGGCAGGCTGCGCTTACGTTGACCTGGGCACCGAATCGTTTGACGACGGGGTATTAAAGGCGATCAGGAAAGATATGACCGCCGAAGACACCGACAATGCGGTAAAAATTTTAAGGCATAACGGCATTCAGGTTGAGCTCAATGTCCTTTTCGGCGCGACTCCGGTTGAGACGGAAAAAACGATAAGGAAGACGTTGCGGCACCTGCGCAAGCTTAATGTGGATTACGTGCTTTTCAGCATTGCCAATCCTTTCCCCGGCACGGAATTCTACGATACGGCAAAAAAAGAAGGCTGGATGTATTACGGGGATTATGTCCCGGCTGACCCGGCAAAAAGCGCAATCATCTCCTACCCGCATTTATCCAAAAAAAAGCTGGAGTATTATGTCACCTATGCTTATGTCAGCTATTACCTGCACCCGCGCTATCTCTTGCGCCAGCTATTGCACGTCAGGGGGCCGCGTGATTTTATGCAGAAGCTTTCCACGGCCTTTAAGTTTTTCCGTAAGACGTTTTCTTCGGAAAGAAAGAAGGGAAAAGCATGAAGCGCTTTAATTTATTCTGGGCGGCCCTGTTCTTTTTCGCCGGGATCATGGCGGTATTGGTTTTTTACCGGGTTATTGCGCCGCGTTCCGAAGATACAGGCGTTTCGCAGATGGGCAGCAACGCCCCTTACTACGCGGAAATTAAAGAGATCATCAAGCCTTTGAGGTATTCGGGGTTTTCCAGCCTGATGATGCCGGAAGTTAAAATAACTATTAATTTTATTGCCCGCACATGGAGGCTGCACAATATCCATCATTTTGACGATGAGGGAAAGGTCGTTTTGGTTGAAGGCCGTTACGGCCTTTGCGGTGACCTGGCAGCTTATCTTTACGATAAGATCAAGCCTTTATTAGGCAATGAGTATGATATTGATTTTGTCCGGGTTGCCGAATCGGGCTATTTCCTTGATCCGCGCGCCTCGCACATAGCGCTGTTAATCACAAGGCAATCCCTTTTTGGCCAGGCAGTCTATCTTCTTGACCCATCGTTCCGCAGGTACGGCTTAGAAAGTGATTTTGACGAGTATTTATTTTTTGATAAGATGCGGGAACTTCCATTTGTGGAAAATAAGAACAGGGATGAAGTTTTTAATATCGGGGCAATTACCCCGATCCTCATCCGGAAAGAGTACATAGTCGGGCTGATCGTAGATGAGCAGAACGCCAGGTTTGACAAAGATAATTTTATTGTGGCTATCACCGCTACCCGCCGTTTTAAATATACCGGCCGGGCATTGCTGACCATACGCAGGATAGACGGCAGGACCGAGGTTATGGAAAACACGCATTTGGCAGGTATTATCCTTGGCCGGGACATATACGCCAAGCTGCGCGAAAGAATAATGCAGCTGTATTCAGAATTGCCATAGGTAATAAAAGGTGTTAAAATGAATAACTTTAAAATAGCGCTGGTGCGGCCGGATTATCATTCGCATTTGATCACTCCGCCGCTAAGCCTTGGATACCTTTCTTCTTACTTAAAAAGTAAAGGTTTTGATTGCGAGATCATTGACGGGTTAAATCTGGGATTTGGCCCGGAAAAAATCATTAAGCGCTGTAAAGGCGCTTCTTTGGTCGGGGTCAATTGCCTGAGCGCATATTTTCCGGAAACTATTGCATTAAGCCGCAAGTTAAAAGATAAGGGCTTTAAAGTTGTAGTCGGCGGGCCGCATGCCTCGGCACTGCCGGAATTGACCCTGGATGAAACCAGGGCTGATTATGTTGTTTGCGGCGAAGGAGAAATTACCTTATTTGAGTTGGCCGATGCCTTAAGCAATAGAAAGCCGGTTTCCGGGATCCCCGGCATAATGGCGCAAAGCAGCCGGCAGTTAAAAAAGAGGCCTTTGATCAATGATCTTGATGCTTTGCCGTTTCCCGATTGGCAGCAGATGGATCCCGGTAAATATAAGAAAGCGCCGCACGGAGGCCTGATAAAAAGTTTTCCCGTTGCGCCGATAACCTCCACGCGCGGCTGCCCATTTGAATGTTCGTTTTGCGCCAGCCCCAGGCTCTGGGATAAGGCCATCCGTTTTCGCAGCCCGGAAAACGTAGTTGACGAGATTGAATATCTGGTTAAGGAATTCAAGGTGCGGGAGATCCATTTTGAAGACGACAACCTTACTTTAAAGAAGAGCCATATTGAAGGTATATGCAATTTGATCTTGGAAAGGAAAATAAAAGTCAGCTGGGCAACGCCGAACGGGGTGCGCGCTGATACGCTTGACCTTCAGCTTCTGCGTTTGATGAAAAAAAGCGGCTGTTATTTTATCGCGTTTGGCATTGAATCCGGGAATCAGGCTATCCTCGACGGGATCAACAAAAAGACGAAGCTGGAGACCATTGAAAAGGCAGTGGCAATGGCCAGGCGCGCCGGCATTGTCACGCAGGGATTTTTTATTTTTGGCCTGCCCGGAGAGACCGCGGCAACGGTAAAACAGACCATTGCCTTTGCCAAAAAGCTTCCTTTGGACAAAGCGCAATTTTTATTGCTGGATGTTATGCCCGGGTCAGAGTTATGGGATAGATTGGCCAAGCAGCGCGCAGCAGGATGGGCGTTAAGGAGCTATCAGGAAACAACCTGGGTGCCCGAAGGTATCAGCCGGCAGGAACTGAATGCCGCTCCGGCATACGCCTTCCGCAGTTTCTTTTTCCGCCCGAGGCAGATGATGTTCCTGTTAAAATATTTTAAACCGGGCCAGCTTCCTTTTATTTTGAGGCGGCTGCAGGATTTCGGGGTCTTGCCTTTTTCCAAAAAAAGAGAAGGGGTGTCTTAAATATGCCCAGGCACGTCGTTATTTTAGGAGCAGGGGCCGCAGGCTTAAGCGCGGGTTGGGAGCTTTCCCGGCAAGGCATCCGCGTGGATGTGCTGGAAAAAGAGGCGGTTGTCGGCGGATTATGCCGCAGCACAAAGCGGGACGGGTTTATCTTTGACCTGGGAGGCCATCGCTTCATCACTAAAGACGAACTCCTGCTTGCCGATGTAACCGAATTGATGGGCGAAGACCTGCTGGTCAGGCCGCGCAAGAGCGTGATCCGGCTGCAGGGAAAATTTTTCTCCTATCCCTTATCCATAGTTGACGTTTTAAAAAAGATCAATCCTTTGATCTCTCTAAGGACGGGGATCGATTTTCTTCTCACTAAGGTCGGCGCATATTCGCGGCTTTCCGACGAGTCTTTTGAAAACTGGATCGTCAAGCGCTTTGGCCGGACGCTCTATGATATCTATTTCGGGCCTTATTCGGAAAAATTATGGGGCATGCCTCCGAAACAGCTTTCTTCCGGATGGGCGGCACAGCGCATTTCCCTGGTAAACATTACCGATGTCCTGTTGCGCGCTTTGGGTAAGAAAAAAGATATGCCCAAAACATACGCCAGCCATTTTCTTTACCCCAAAAAAGGCATCGGCCATATATCCGAGCGCATGGCAGAGGAGATAGAAAAGAAGGGCGGCAAAGTCCATCTTAATTCCGAAGTAAAGAAGGTCAGCATCAGGGATAACCGCATTCAGGAGATCGTTTACCTCCAGGACGGGCAGGAAAAAAGCATTTCCGCGGATTTCTTCGTTTCTACCATACCTTTGCCGGAATTCATTTTAGACGTTGAGCCAAGGCCCGATAACGGCTGTATCGCCACTGCCGAAGAGATGGGCTTTCGCAGTGTCCTATTCCTGCATATTATGTTGAATACCGAATTCATTACCGATAATACCTGGATTTACATACCGGAGGAAAAATACCTGTTTTTTCGCATACAGGACAGGAGGAATTGGAGCCCGACTACCGTGCCGCCGGGGCAAAACGCCCTGACCCTGGAGATCGCCTGCAATAAAGAAGATGCAGTATGGGCCATGCCGGATAAGGATATTTTTGAGCGCTGCATCACCGGCTTAGAGGAATTGAAGCTGGCGCGCCGCGATCAGGTAATTGATTTTTTCACGGAAAAGATCGAGCATGCCTATCCGATCTATGCCATGGATTATGAAAAAAAGATCAAGACTACGTATAGTTTTCTTTCAAAGATAAAAGATTTTATTTCTATCGGCCGCCAGGGATTATACAGGTATAATAATATGGACCATTCGCTGAAAATGGGGATCCTTGCTGCCAAGCACATCCTGCACGGTTACCCGAAGCAGAAAGTATTAGAGATCGCCACAGAGAATATTATTTTTGACTGGCAGGACCCCGGGTACCACGACGGCAGGAAGAATATTATAGAATAATACGATGATTATAATTTTGCATCTGCCTTGTCTTGCTTTTCGCAGGGACGCTCGCCCCGCCCAGCGTGCGGGGCTTCGCTCGGAAGTCGGCTTTCGCTCTCCCCGCCGTTGTTGGAGACAAACGGCGAGGATCCATGCCCGCTCAAGCCTCCTACGCCCTGCTCAAAGCAAAACAAGTCAGCCGCAAAATTATTAGCGATATCTTACGGCGAAATGTTGCAGCGCCGAGAATAAAAAAGCGGAAATTAACGAAGGAATGAGAAAATGAGAATGAGCGTGATCAGCCCGAATTTAAGCGGGTGCTGTTCGATCCTTGATATCGGCGTTACCTGCCTTGCGACTTACATCAATGAGCGCACGGAGCATAAGGCGAATATCATTGATTATACTTTCCGGACGAAGGACTGGAAATCCTACCTAAAGAAACGGCTGGAAGAATTTAAGCCCGACGTTATCGGCATCACCACGACTTCGCTTTTTATGCGTTATGTGCGCCTGACCATTGAGGAAATAAGGAAGGAATATAGTCAAGATGTGCCGATCGTCCTGGGCGGCTACCATACTACTTTGAATCCCGATTCAGTGATCAAGGAACCCGGGGTTGACGCGATCGTGCTTGGAGAGGGCGAATATATCATCAGCGATTATCTTGACGCGCTTGCTAAAGGCAAGAGCTTGGACGGCATTACCGGATTGTGGTATAAGAAGGGCGCAGAGTTCGTCAAGAATCCCAAGCGCGGCTGGATCGAAGATATTGACAGCCTGCCTGTTCCCGATTACGACCTTTGGGAAGATATTGATAAATATTTTTATTTTATCAGCCAGCTCTGGTTTATGGGCACGCGCGGCTGCCCGTTTAAATGCACGAATTGCTCGGAAGAGCCGATGAACAAGGCCCTTCCCGGCAAGCGTTTTCGCGTGCGTAACCCCAAGGCCTATGTCCAGGAAATAAAACAGCAATGGCTTAAATATAAAGACCGGGGTTTTCGCATGGCGCATCCCTTTGACGCGGTCTTTACCGTTAATACCGAATGGGTAAGGGATTTTTGCGAAGAATATAAAGCTCAAGGCCTGGCAGGTAAGCTTCCATTTTCCGTATTTACCCACGGCGCGACTTCGCAGGAAGAAAAAGTAAAGTTGCTTGCCGCAGCCGGGTGCAAAGAAGTGCGCATAGGCATTGAATCAGGCAGCGAGCGCGTAAGGAATGAAGTTTACGGCAAACACGCCACAGACGCGCAGATCCGGGAGGCATTCAAAAATTTTCATAAATACGGACTAAACGTCATTGCTTACAACATGTTAGGCGGCCCGACCGAAACCAAAGAAATACTCTGGCAAACCTATAATTTTAACAAAGAGTTACAGCCGGAAAAGCCGATCTTTTTCATTTTCCGGCCGCTGCCCGGAACCGATATTATCGCGCAAATGAACAGCCTTGGGGAGGAAATTGACAGCGCGGCGATGTCGCATGAGATTGATACCCTGCATTGGGGCGCGGCATTAAAATCCAAAAGCCGCAGCGAAAACTACGTAGAGTATTTCCAGCTGCGCTGTTTCCTGTATTTTGTTTCAAGAAGGGTATGGCGTTTGATAAAAAAACAAAAGCTGCGTTTCTTTATCAATTTTTTCAGGTATATGTATACCGCCCGGAAATATAAGCTTGACATGCGCATTGCCTTTGCTTATTTTCTTGCTTCCTGCGGCGATAGCCTGTTTATGTAATGGTAAAAGGTTTATTCCTCGGAGTATTCTGTTTTTTATTGTTCCTCCTGCATACTTCCATATTCCACAGGTTTAATATCCGGCGGAAATTCTTCGCGGTCGCGCTTTCATTCTTCGGCGGGTTATTTATTTATACGCTGCTTTTTCTGGCCGTGCCCAGGGAATATTTTCAAAATATTGCGCCGGCGCTGGCCCTGGCATTTTTAAACGGAGCGTTCCTGCATTTCTTTTTTTATTATTTCTATATCCACTTCATACAGATCATGGACCGGTCGGTATCTACGCGGATGATGACCGAGATCGAAAAATCGCCTGCCTGCCGGCTTAAAGCGGAAGAGCTGGAGATGGCCTACAGTATGGATGAAAAAATTTCTACGGAAATGGAAGACATGGTTATCCTCGGGCGGCTGATTAAGGACGGGGATGAATACAGGCTGGCACCTAAGGGCAGGCTTCATTCGGCGGTTTTTAAAAACGTGCGGGATTATTTAAGGCTAAGGAGAAGTTAGGCCGTTATGGAGATAATAAAGAGCATAATCATTGCCGTGATTTGTTCTTTTACCGCGCTGTTGCTGCATCTCTTCCTGAATATTTTCAGGAAGGGCAGGCAGGCGAGCGAGCCGGTGATCCTTGAACTGGGCAGGCAGGCAAAAATATCGCTGGCAGCTTGGATTTTCACGTTTATATTATTTATCGTTTTATTCTTTTTTCCTCCGGCGTTCATCAACGCCTTGGCAGGCGTAATCAACTCTTTTGAAAATCCGGCAGCATATATTTACGGCGTTTTCCTGTATTTAATCTTGTGTTTTTCATATTTAATCGTTTATTATTTTATTGACCGTTCAATATCCGCGACGCTGCTTGAAATGATCGAGAATTCTCCGGAGGGTAAGCTAAGCATTCAGCAGATAAAAGAGGCGTATAGCGTATCCGGCAAATACCGCATGGAATTAAAAGGCATGGCCGAAGGCGGTTTTATCGTTGAAGAATCGGGATATTTCCGGAATTCCCTGAAAGGCCGGCTCTACGCAAGGCTGGCGTTGATCACGAAAGCGGTTTTAAAATTAGGGCCGGGAGGATAAGCAGGCATGTTTACCGCAAAGACCAAAAAAGCTTTGGTAAAAGGGGTGCTTACCAAGAGGAGCCCGATCTACGTGCAGTTTGCGGTTACCAAGCTTTGTAACCTTAAATGCCGGATGTGCGGCTCTTCGCTGTCTAGAAAAGAAGAAGCGGAGCTTTCATTGCCGCAGATTGAAAAACTCGCCGGTAATCTGGATAAATTAAAAGCCGGAGTGATCCTGTTGACCGGCGGAGAAGTATTCCTGCGGCCGGATATCGCGGACATCGTGCGGATCTTTTCCCGGCGCGGCTTTACCGTGCGGCTGCAGACAAACGGCATCCTTGCCGACGAGGAAAAGATCAGGCAGGTATATGCAGCCGGGATAAAAGAAGTAACGATCTCCCTGAACACGCTTTCGCCGGAGAAGCAGGACGCGATCACCGGGCAAGACGGTTCATGGCAAAAGATCATCGCTGCGATCGCCAGGTTCTCGCAGATACTTCCCGTCAAAGGCACGCTCCTGGGTATCAATACGGTTGTCACGCGCGACAATTTAGATGAGCTTCCGCAGCTGATAAAGTTTGTCAGCGGGATCGGTTTTTATTCTTCGCTGATACCGATCCACCTCAGTAATCCCGGCGACGGCGATTTCATCATCAGGAAATATTCTCCGGAATCCGCTTTTCAACCGTCGGATTTTGAGAGGATCGATGAAGTATACGGCAGGATCATCCGGATGAAGAAACAAGGTTATAACATTTATAACTCGTACAAATTCCTGCGTAACAGCCCGGCATTCTTAAAGGGTAAGAGGGTCAACTGGCGCTGTGACAGCCCGCATTTATATTTTGCCATCAGCCCATCAGGGAATTTCCTGCCTTGCGTGGATATCAAGACTTCTATTTCAATGTTGGATGACAGTTTCCCCGCGCTGTATCGCTCGCAGGATTTTCAGAAGAAAATACGGCAGATGGTGGAAAAATGCCGCGGTTGTTTTTACGCCTGTTGGCCGGAAATGACTTATCTCTGCCGCGATCCGTTTGTCTTTTTGGAAAGGGCAAGGTTTGCCATGGCGGCAGCCGTAAAAATACGCAAACCCGTAACTTATCCACAGTGCCTGAGCCTCATTGAGGGCATAAGAAACGCGCCTTCCCCGCTTACCTAATATTGCAAGATCAAAAAATCTTCCCAAACTCCTTTTGTGATAAAAAGTTAGACCCCCTCAAGGCCTGACTGCCTATTTTTTTAAAATATTATTGACAAAATAGCGATTATATGATACTGTAAACAATAACAACGCAACAAATTATGTAAAATTCAGCAGCCGCGCTTAAGAAGACCTGGAAAGATTTTTGTAAGGCATCCTATTTGTACTATAATAAGATACAGCAAATATGCGAGATGCATATAAGGGGAATCGGCAGCGTAAAAACAGCCTAACTTCTAAAAAAGAGTTAGGCTTTTCTTATTTATATAGAGGCGAAAGATGAGTTATTTCAAGGTTTTAGGATTTGAGAAGGAACCTTTTTCCACAAGCCCGGATCCGGACTTTTTTTATCTGTCAAAGGAGCACGAGATCGCTTTAACAAACATTCTTATTGATCTCAGGCTTAAGCGCGGCCTTTGCATTATCCTTGGCGATGTCGGCACCGGAAAGACGACCCTTTCGCGCAAGCTGATCCAGGAATTAAAATCCCGCGATGATTTTATTTTTCACATCGTGCTTGACCCGTCATTTGACAGCGAAGAATTATTTTTAACTTCGCTGGCGCGTAATTTTGAGATCGGGCTTGGCGCGAATATTTCCGACCTTTCAATATTAGACCTGCGCGAAGCCCTGGAGCGCTTCCTTTTTCAAAAAGGCGTTACGGAAAATAAGACCGTTACGCTGATCGTTGATGAGGCGCAAAAATTGAGCGAAGGCTCGCTTGAGCTTTTGCGCGTGCTGCTTAATTATGAAACAAACGAATTTAAATTGCTGCAGCTTATTTTATTGGGCCAGCTGGAACTTTATTCCAAGATCGTGAATATCCCGAACTTTTTTGACCGCATCAGTTTCAAATATACGCTTAATCCGTTAGACTATAATGAAACGAAGGAAATGATCGCCTTTCGCATCAGGCAGGCCGGCTATCAGGCGAATATGGATATATTTTTGGAAGACGCGCTGCGCGCGATCTATGAGCACAGCCGCGGCTATCCGCGCCAGATCACCATGCTCTGCCATAAATCCTTAAAGAACCTTGTGCTCAAAAATAAATACGTCGTTGATTCCGAGATCGTCAACGAACTGATCGAAGAAGAGGTCAAGTCGGGATGGCACAGAAAAAGCAACCCGTTGCAGTCCAACATCGTGAGGACAAACTAGAGTGCGCAGGCCAGGCATAAACACAAATTATTTTTTGATCGCATTGGCTACGGCAGTAGGGTTGGTCATCGGCTTGATCCTCAGCCAGACCGGCAAGGCTAAAGATATCGTCTCTGCTGAAATCATCAGCCCGATAAAATCCGCTAACGCTTCTCCGAGCGCACCGGCACAGAATAATCCGCCGGCAAAACCGTCGCCTGAAAAAATTTCCAAAGCGCCCGACGCGGAAAAGAGCATCTTGCGCCTGAAAGACTACATCAAAAGTACCGAAGAAAAAAGCGCTTTTCTTAAAGAGAAAGTCGAGCTTCTCGACGACTTACTTAATTCCAAGGGCAAAGAGCTGGCAAAATTAAATACCGATAACGCCATCCTTAAAGAAAATCTTAACCAGACGATCGAGCTGCAAAATAAATTAAAGGCAGAGCTTGAACAAAATATTAACAGCCTCCGGGAGCAACTCAGCCAAAAAGACGCGGACATCTCCAGTCTTAACGCGGCCAAGGCGGGATTGGAAGGCCAGCTTGCCGAATTGAATAATAAATTGTCCGTTCTTTCAACGGATTATGCTGTTTTGCAGGCTAAGTCCGGCAGTTTAGAGCAGGATAAATCATCGCTGGAATCAAGGCTTGGCCGGATCAGGGAAGACCTGGACCGGCAGGAGGCAATCAACGACACCCTGAATAAAAACGTATCGGAATTAACGGCAAGCCTTGCTGCCAAAGAAAAAGAGCGTTTGGATATCAGCGTTGAGCTTGAGCAGCTGATGTCTGCTAAGGCTAATGCGGAAACAGAGCTTGCCCGGATTAAATCGGCAAAGGCAGAAGCGGATAACAATATAAACCAGCTCAACAGCCGTATAAGCGAGATCAACGCGTTGTATGAGGAGGCGAAAAAATCGCTCTTTCAAATGTCAAATATGCTTGCTGCCAAAGAACAGTTGATCAATGAAAAAGAAAGCGAGGCCTCCGCCCTAAAAGACAGCCTCGTTAAATCTGACGGAGGCAAGGGCCTATTGCTTTCTGCTTTGGATGAAAAGGAAAAGGTCATCTGCGACCTGAACGCGGCGCTGGCCAGTATGGAAGGCCGCATTGCTGCCATGCAGAAAGAGCTCGCCGCGCAAGAAGAGCGCCAGGCAAACACCAGCCGGCAGCTGGCCGAGGCAGTATCGTTGAATAAAAATTTAAAAATGAAACTTAAAAATATATATATTGAGTTGGAAATGATCCGGGCCGAAAGGCAGGGGCGATAAAATATGGCGCAGGGAAAGCCGGCTACGCCGGAAAAAGAGCTTTTAAATTTGATTGAGAAGCCGATGTCGCGCGGGACGCTTAACGCGGCAACGATCAAATACCACGGATTAAGCTGGCTGTCCATGGGCGGCCTGAAAGGAAGGTTTGCTTTTTTCCGGAACAGGCTGAAGTTTGATTTCCGGGCAAAGAGCTTTCGCGAATTAGATATCCGCACGTTAAATAAAATACTTAAAATTTCCCTGGTCGGGCTTTCGGTCTATTACGTAATTTTTTTATCCATGTCCATCGCCAACCTTAACAAAGAATTGAAGTTTGAGGTCAAGATCGAGAAAGCGGGAGAAGGCGTTCCTGCGAAAACAAATTCTTTCCTGAGATCGGCGTCTTATTACCTTGAGCGGGCGAAAGAAAAAGATATTTTCCGCAAAGGGATGAAAAAAATCATGGCGGCAACCGGGGTGATGAAAACTCCCTCGCAAAAAATGCTTGAACTCACCCAGAATTACCGACTGGTGGGTATTTCATGGTCGGATAACCCCGACGTGATGATCGAAGACACCAAGACCCAGCGGACGTTTTTCTTAAGGCGGGGCCAGATAATTGAAAATGATATTATCCTCAAGGAAGTGTTTAAAGACAAAGTTGTCCTCGGCCTTGGCGGAGAAGAGATAGAGCTGCGATGATGCGTAAAACGTTTTTCTTCACATTATTATTTACCTGCGCGCTGGCCACAGGCCTTAATAACCTGGCTGCTGAAGAGGCTGTCCCGCAGGTCTTTTTGCCCAAAGACTTAAAGATGCCTCAGGGTATTTCTATTGCCGGAAAGGGAGAGAGGATCTCTGTGAGCCTGCGCAACATTGACATCATTGAAGCGCTGAAATTCTTTTCTATGCGTTCGGGGTTGAATATTATCCCTACCCAGAAAGTAGCGGGAAGGGTTACGCTTACGGTTGAAGACGTGCCGGTAATGGATGTTTTTGATATTATGTTACGCTCAAACTCCCTTGCTTATGACCGCAAGGGAGAGATCTTTAACGTCATGACTGAAGACGAATACCGCATGCTTTACGGAAAAAACTTTTCCGATACGCGCCAGGTAAAAGTGTTCCGGCTTAAATACGCCGTGCCTGAACAGGCATTTGCCATGCTTGATGCGCTTAAGAGCGAGATCGGCAGGCTCCTTGTAGAGGTAGAATCCGGGGCAATAATGCTCATTGACACGCCGGAAAAACTCACCGAGGCTGAAAAAGCGCTGGCTGCGCTTGAGCAGAAGAATACCGTTAAAGTCTTTGACCTGAAATACGCGCTGGCTAAAGACGTGGAAGAACAGCTGAAGAATCAGCTTGACCTTAAAAAAGTGGGTATTGTAAAGTCGGATAGCCGCACCAACCAGATCATTGTCCAGGCGCTGCCTGAAAGGATGCCAAACATAGAAGAGCTGATCGCACGGCTTGATAAAAAGACCAAGGCGGTGCTTATTGATACCAAGATCCTCAAGATAAAATTAAGCGACAGGGAAGACCGCGGGATACAATGGGAAGGCCTGTTTAACATCGCCAAACAATACGGCATGGCATACCTGGGCTCGTATCCGTTCAGCGCCATACAGTCTGCGACCTCTGCCTTTAAAACAAGAAGTGATTTATTGAGCAGTTTAGGCGGGCAGGTAGGCTCGTATCCTTTTAGCGGCACAACTTCCAATCTTAGCGCCAGCACAAAGACCGTCCTCGGAGAAAAAATGCATATCGGCGTCGTGGATTCAAAGCGCGATTTTGACGTGGTCATTGATTATTTATCAACGCTGGGCAAATCCAAGATCATGGCCAGCCCTTCCATATCCGTGGTCAATAATCAGGAAGCCAAGATCCATATCGGCGAAAGGCGCGCTTATGTTACTACCACCACGACTACGGGCTCAAGTTCGGTTACGGTAGCAGAAGAGATCACTTACGTGGACGTCGGCATAAGGCTGTCGGTAATCCCGACGATAAACGATGACGGCTACGTTACGATTAAAGTTAAGCCGGAAATAAGCAGCGTGGTGGATAACATAGTGACCTCCAGCAATAATACCATACCTATACTTGATACCAGCACTGCCGAGACAACGGTGATTGCCAAGGATAAGTCAACGATCATTATCGGAGGATTGGGCAGGGAGGAAGTAACTTCAAGCTCAAAGCAGGTCCCGTTTTTTGGCAACCTTCCGCTGATCGGGTTTTTATTTAAATCAAAAACGCAGACAAACGAGCGCTTTGAGCTGGTGATCATGCTTACGCCGATCATTTTTGAGGGGGATAAGTTTATTACCGCCGAGGAGGCAGATAAATTTCCCGTTAAGTCACCTAAGAAATTTGATGTCTTTAAGCCTGAAGGCAAGCTTAATCAGGGCACGGCTGCGGCAGTGCTTCTAAAAGATGAGTTTATGTCTAAAAGTTTTAAGCCGTACAGTACCTCCATCTCGCCGGAGCCTGAAACCGGCGTTATGCCGGCATCAAGTATAAAAGATAATGTAAATTTACAAAATTTCAAACTTGGGACCATGGGCGGTTCGGAGACAAGGGTAGATAAGACTGCGGGCAAAGGGTTTAGAGCGTATAATTGAACGCCCAATAACGAGATATGCGTTCATCCTGAGGAACGAAGCTCCGAAGGATCTTACAGTTAAAAGCCTTATATATAGGTAAGGCCAAAAAATGGATAAGAAAATGCACTTTCATCTATCAGGTTGTGCGAGAGGGGTTTTTATCTTAGCATTAATCTCTGTTTTGGCTTCTCCGGTTTTTTCCGAAGAGCCTGTTTCCGGCAGCAATGAAATTCCTGCGTACGAAGATGAGTTAACTACTCTTTTAAACGATTTTAACGCTTTAAAGGAGGAACTTATAGTTGCAAGGCAGGATTACCGTAAGTTAAAGAACGAAGCTTCGGCAATACTGGAAGAAAAAGCATCTTTAGAAACCCAGCTTAGAGATGCAAAAGCAAAAGAGCAGCAGTTACAATCCCAGGTCCAGCAGCTTAATCTTTCCGCTGCCGAAAAAGATAAGGTTATAGCCGGGTTTAGAATAAAAGAGCAGAGAACGCAGGCAGAAGCGCAGCAAACAATTGCCGACCTGAATCAGAATAGCCTTAAACTTTCCAATCAGATAAAAGACAGCGAGGCCAGGATCGCTGCCCTGCAACAGGAAAAGATCGCGCTGGAATCACAAATCAAGGATGCAAAGATAAAAGAGCAGGAATTGCAGCCCCGGCTCCAGCAGCTAACCGCTTCTTCTGCCGAGAAGGATAAGGCGATTGCCGAATTAAATCAGGCAAAACAACAGCTGCAGAATCAGCTGCAGCAGCTTGGCGCCAGTTCCGGAGATAAAGATAAGGCGATTGCGGAATTAAAAACAAAGGAACGGGATTTACAGATGCGGCTTGAGCAGTCAGCGGCTACTGCCGCGGATAAGGACAAGGCGATTGCCGAATTAAAGCGGATCGAACAGCATTTGGATGGCAAGATCCAGAAGATCAGCGCCGATTCCAGCGCCAAGGATAAAACTATCAATGAAATGAACCAGGCAAAACAGCAGTTGCAGGCTCAATTGCAGCAGGCTGCCTCAACGGGAACGGAAAAAGATAAATTGATCGCCGAATTAAACCAGATAAAACAACAGTTCTTGAACCAGATAAAAGATAACGAGGCTAAGCTTTCCGCTCTTCAGCAGGAGAAGAATACATTAGAAGCGCAATCTAAAGAATTGAACAGCCGGTTGCAGTCAGCGCTCAACCGCAGCCAACTGCAGGAAGCGCAACTGTCACAGCTAAAGAATGAAACCGGCGTCTATGATACGCAGCTGATGCAGCTTTCCCAGGCCATACAGGATAAAGATAAGATCATTTCCGATTTAGAAAAAGGCCAGCACGAACAGTTGAAGAAACTTGATGAGTATTCGGTTAAGGTAAGGGATTATGAAGCAAAGCTTACGCAGGCGCAGAATGATAAAGTTGCCCAGTCTAACCAGTTTGATGAATTAAAATCGCAGCAGAAATTCCTTCAGAGCCAGTTCCAGATGCTCACTACTACCATTCAGGATAAAGACAGGTTTATCGGCGAACTGACGCAGACCAATCAGCAGTTATCGGCGCGCGTCAAAGACGCGGAGAATAAGATCGTTTTCCTGCAGTCTGACAAGCTTTCTCTTGAATCGCAGCTGCACGAAGCGCAGCTTAGAGAGCAGGACAGGATGTCAAAGCGCGATGAGATGAACGCCGCGCTTATGGAGAAAGAGAAGAATATCAAAGAACTGGTAAGCCGGGTGCAGAATTATCAGATGAAGATGGCGGAAAGCGAAGGCACAAGGCAGCAGGTGCAGGATAAGAATAAGATGCTGTTTAAGGATAATAAGCTTTTGATCAAAAAGATCGATGTTTACGGCCGGAGGCTGGCGCAAGTCGCGCTTTTAAAAGACCGGCTGCTTAAAGAGAACGCCGTGCTGCATTATAACCTCGGCGTATTTTACCTGCAGCGCCAGGAATATAATGACGCGCTGGTTGAATTTGAGAAAGTGCTGGAGCTTAATCCTAACGACGCTGCCACGCATTATAATTTAGGCCTGATATACGCGGAATACATCGGGAATAAAAATAAAGCGATCTTGCATTTTAAGCGTTATCTTAATCTTGACCCCAAGGATAAGGATGCGGACAAGGCAAAAAAATATATCCTTACCTGGGAAACATGGCAGGATGAAAAAATTGATCCGCATTAACGCCGATAAATTTATCCGGGTAGCCCTTTGCGCGGCGCTGCTGACGCCGCTTTCTCCGTTTGCGTCTTTTGCGGAAGATAAGGTCATTATTGACAACGCGCAAGCCGAGGTTGCGGTCCATTCCGACGTGCCGCCTGCGGAGGAAATCCAGGCCGGGCCGATATCGGAGCCTGCGCAGGAAGCGCTAACCAACCAGCCGGGAATAGAGGATAAGGCAGAGGAAGCTGAAGAGAAAAAAGACATGACCCCGGAAGAGCTTTTAAATCAGCCGATCTCGCTTGACTTGCGTAATATTGATGTCCTGGAAGCATTAAAGTACCTTGCTACTAAAGGAAGCCTGAATATTGTCTCTACAAAGAACGTTAGCGGCCGCGTTACGCTTACCCTTAATAACGTGCCGTTAAAAGACGTATTTGACCTGATGCTTAGGTCTAACGGCCTTGCTTATATAAAGATCGGCGACATTTATAATGTGATGAGCGAGGCTGAATATAAGGCGCTCTACGGAAAAAATTTCTACGACTTGCGCAAGGTAAAGGTGCTGCGGCTTAAATACGCGGCGCCGGAGCAAATGTTTACATTGCTTGACGCGCTGAAAAGTGAGATCGGCCGCGTGCTTGTTGAATCGGAATCAGGCAACATCCTGATCATGGATACGCCTGACCGCATCATAGAGATGGAGACGGCGCTTGAGCAATTTGAAAAGCAGGGCAGCGTGGAAATTTTTGTTTTAAAATACGCAAAGGCCAAAGACGTGGAAGAAATCCTGAAAACGCGCCTGGACACGAAGAAAGTCGGTACGGTCAAGGCCGATGAACGCAATAACCAGCTGCTTATTCAGGCATTTCCCGACCGCATGCAGGAGATCCGGCGGTTGATCGCCGAGTTGGATAAACCGACAAAACAAGTCCTGATTGATACCAAGATTGTAAAGATAAAATTAACTGACCAGATGGATACGGGCGTGCAATGGGAAGGCCTGTTTGACATTGCCAAAGAATTAGGCACTACTTATCTTGGTTCGTATCCTTTCAGCAACATTCCCGCAGGTTCCAGTTCTCCGGCATTTACTACGCGCACCAACGTTTTAAATTCCCTGGGCGGCCAGATCGGTTCGTATCCTTTTAGCGGCACTACAACTAACCTGGCAGCCAGCGTAAAGACGGTCCTGGGTGAAAACATGCATGTCGGTATTGTTGACAGCAACCGCGATTTTGATGTATTGATGAATTACTTAAATACAATCACTACAACAAGATTGATCTCTAGTCCTAAATTATTGGTAGTCAATAACCAGGAGGCAAAGATCCATGTTGGCGAGCGCCAGGCCTATGTTACTACCACTACGACTCAAGGCCAGACTACCAGCACCATTGCCGAAGAAGTAGTTTTCGTGGATATCGGCATCCAGTTTTCGGTTACTGCCACGATTAACGACGACGGTTTTATTACGATGAAAGTCAGGCCGGAGATCTCCAGCGTCGCTTCAACGTTAGTCACCCCGACAAACAACAGGATCCCGATCATTGATACCTCCCTGGCGGAAACAACGGTGATGATGAAAGACGGCACAACCCTTTTGATCGGCGGGTTGCGCAGGGAAGAAAAGGTAGGCGACACAAAAGGCACGCCCGGAATAAGCAAGATTCCGTTTCTAGGTGCGCTGGCCAAAACCGACACTCAAAAAACCGAACGCACGGAATTACTTATCGCGATCACCCCGCATATAGTAAGCGGAGTAAACATGGATGTGGGCAATGACAGATATCTGGGCGACAAGGCGGGTAAGGGCTATGAAGAATACCAGGCGGTAACTCCGCGCAAGGATATGCTGCCGCAGGCCCAGCAGCCGGCGATCAATCCGAAATCTTATCGGGATTATACCGCGCTTCAGGAGGCGCCGGACAACGAACTCTTAATCAAAGGACACAGATATGAACCAAAATAAAGGCAAAGCTGTATTTTTCGTTTACGCGGGGATAATTTCAGCGGTTGTCCTTGCGGCTGCCGTATTCTTCGGCGTGCGGGCAAATATGCTATCGTCGCAACTAAGCAGCAAAAAAACGGAATGTGAGAAGACCGATAAAGAAAACCTTGAAATAAAAAATAATTATAATAAACTGAAAGAAGACAATGCCCGGCTGCAGCTTGATCTTCAAAGAATGGCGCAGGAAAAAGACAATGTCAGCGCCCAGGTGAGAGGGTTACTCTCCGACAGGAATCTCGCGCGGGAATTGGAAGCATCCGTAGCAAAGCTTAAGAAAGATATGGAAATACTCACGCAGGAAAAACAGGAATTCCTCGACCGCAGCCTCGTTTTAAAAGAAAAGATCAAAGACCTTGAATCCGTTCAGAAAGCGACAGTCAAAGAAAGGGATCAGCTCAAGCAGGACCTTACCAAGGAAAGGGACAGGTCCGGCATAAAGAAGCTGGAACAGGAGAATGCTTCTTTAAAGAAGGAGAACTCCAGCCTTGCCGTTACTTTAAACGAGGCGCGTAAGGAAGCGGAAAAATTAAGCCGCGAGAATTCCCGTTTGAATGACGGCTTGAAAGAAGCAAACGAGAAGCTGAATAAATTCAGCAAAGACTATGATGAAGCGGTGAAGAAGAACAGGGCGCTTGAAAAAAGGGCAATTGAGGCGCCGGGAAAATTTGCCGAGCTTGCCCGGCAGAACAAGATACTGATAAAGCAGACTGCGAACATGCATTATAACCTCGGCGTCTTTTACACTAAGAGCAAAGAATATTCCCGCGCCGCGGCTGAATTTGAAAAGGCCATTGAGTTGTCTCCCGATGACGCTTACTCGCATTTTAACCTGGGTTATATTTATGCCGAATACCTTGTGGACAGGACAAGGGCAATCGAGCATTTCCGCCAGTATCTGCGGCTGGCTAAAAGCGATGATAAGGACGTGGACTGGGTAAAGAATTATATTCTCACGTGGCAGACGTGGGAAGGCAAGAAACCGATGGAGTAAAGAGATGAAATTTGTCATTTGCGCTTATTTTGTTATTTGTGTTTTTCTGTCTCCGGTTGCAGCAGCCGAGCAACAGCCGGAAGCGCAGCAAGCAGAGCAAAGGCCGGTAGAGTATATCGGTGAATTCTTTGACATCAAGGTGCCGCGGGATAATTACGTCTTCATTAAGAGCACCCATATGGTATTCGGCGATCAGGCCGGCCCGGCAAAAACCGAAGAGGAAAAAGAGCAGCGGATCTGGGACGACCTTGTCCTTTCATATGAGGCATTCCGCCGGGGGGTTACGGTTGCGCAGGAAGAGATTGATGAAGAAGTAAAAAAAATACTGGAGGCGGAAAAAGTAACCTTTGATTTCAAGGTCGATAAGCAGGCTTATGCGGAGTGGCTCAAAACCAAGACCAATGAGCCGGTTGAGCTTTTTGAAAATCAGCTGCGCCACCTTATACAAATGAGGAAGCTTAAAGAGCAGGTAATGGACCAGATGAACCCGGAGATAAGTGATAAAGAAGCGCGCCAGAGGTTTTTAGATGAATCAAGCAGCTTGAGCATTGAGCTGGCAGAATTTGAAAATAAGGAATCTGCGGAAAACTTTTATAAGAAAGCGCGAGTGGACAAAAAATTCTGGGATGAAGAAAAGAGCAGGCGGCCGAAAGAATTCCGCCAGCCGGGCTTTGTCACGCTGGCGTTCCTGATTGACATCTGGCAGTTTCCGCGCGACGCTGCTTATAAAATGCTAAAGATGAAAAAAGGCGAAATTTACGGGCCGGCTCCGGTCTATAAAGGTTACGGTGTTTTTAAGGTCCTGGATAACAAGACGGCAGATGAAGCCGAATACCCCAAGGTAAAAGAAAATTATTACGCCAAGATCAGGGGGGTAAAAAAATATGAAGGCCTGGAGCAGTGGATCAGGGATTTAAAGAAACAGGCGAATATAAAGATATATAACCAGATAGCGGAAAAGGGAGGGGAGAAATGAAAAAGGCGGGCATTGCAATATTAGCTTTAGGCTTAGCGATTTCTTTTTGCGGGTTGAGCATGGCGGCGGAAAAAGCAAAAGGAATGGCCGGCATGTCGGACGCGGCAAAGGCGCAATTGGTGGATCAGACAAAACAGGCATTGAACAGCCGGGAATGGGAAGTGTATATGCTTATTCCTGCCGGTAAAAAGACGGTTACCGAGCCGGACGTTTTTACTTTTGCCAACGGCAAGGTATCGTCCAGGAATTTGACTGCTCAAGGTTATAAGGAATCTAACGTCAACGTGGGTTTACAGGACGACGGCACGCCGGTATGGGAGACTATGCAGGTCGACGCCAATAACAATATTGCTTTTATCCGGGCGGAAGTATCCGGCAGTAATATGAAAGGCGTGATCAGTAAGCAGCCGGTAAAAGGCGCAAAGACAACTATGCATTTTACCACGTCACCGTAATCGCGTAACGATGAAAAAAATAAGAGCGGTTATTTTAATCATTGCTTTTTTGGCTGCGAGCCTGAATTATGCTATTGCCGCGCAGGAAAAAAAGGCAGCGGATGAAACCAAGCCGGAAATAAAGCGGCAGGTATTAAAAAAAGAAGTTGTCGGCGAAGTTGCCGGCATAGCGCCTAATTTTATTGCCGTAGATTATAAGCAGGACACAAATAGTATCCTTGAGCTTGCGATCCCGATGGATAAGGATACTAAGTTTTCGCGCAGGAGCTTAAAGGAACTAACTATCGGCGACCTTGTCGCTGTCAAGTATGAAGAAACAATAGAAACCGTAGAGGGCCAAAAGCCAAAGACATTAAAGCGGTTAGCTAAGGTTGTGGAATTCCGTCAGCCGTCCAAGATCAAGTTTGATACGGAAACAGGGGTATTGGAGAGCAGGTAAAACTAAAGCATGGATTTAGAGCCTAATAAGCGGAAAAGATTCTTAAGAAGATTCCTGCCAGCGTTATTTTTGTGCGCCGCAGGTTTGTTCTTCTTTACTTCTTCCGCTGAGGCGGTGCAGATCAAGAAGATCCAGAAGGGCGATATCTTCCTCGATGCTGACGACATGAGCGCCACTGCCGCCATCCAGAAGGTAAATCAGAACAATACCATGATTCTGATTTTCCCCAATGCAGACGTAAATACCACTAACAGGCTGTTCAACGTCCTCTTTACCGCGCTTTTTGAATCCGATACCACATTGGTGGTTTCCCGTGATTATGCTTCTGTTGCCGTGACCGTAACTTATTATGTCATTGAATTTGCCGACGGCGTGAACGTGCAGCGGGGCATTAGTTCATTTATTTACGGAGCTTATGCCAACCCTGCCTACCGCATCAAAGACGTTATTTTGCCGACTTCCGTTGACCCGGCAAAATCCTTTCCGATTATTAATGTCCGCTGTTATCTTAACTCAGGCGTTGCAGACGAAATAGCGCAGGTTACCGGCAGGATTATTGATGCCAATACCCTGCAGGTACAGCGCGAGGCATCCATTGATTATAACCGCGTTGTGAACATTGTCTGGCAGGTAGTGGAATTCCAGACTGATGCCGAGGTCATGTCCGGGGTTACCTATATACCGGTAAACTCCGCCAGCAATACCACTACTATCAGCCCGGCCATACCCAGCGGCGAAGTGAATAAATGCCTGCTTTTATATAATAGCCACGTAGGCAATAATACTAACGGCGTAGAAGGCTATTACCGCATCAACGGGTCGATTGTCAATGAAACCGCTGTCCGTTTTTACCGCGGCTATTCCTCTGCTACCAGCCTTACCCATGCAAATGTTTCCTGGAGCGTGATCCATCTGAATGATTCAGCCAGCCTGGTCCAGAAAAACGTTACTACCCTTGCCTCCGGAGATCCTTTTACCAAAGTTCCGGTAGATACCGCGTTTGATGCGGAGCGCGCGCTTTTTACAGTAGGAACAACCGGCGCTACCGGCACAGGCAATACCTATGAAGACGAAACCATGGTTACGCCGGGCGGTGAAATTTTTAAGGGTGTGGCTTATGATAATTATACCAATTCTGTATGGGTTACGGGTTATGCTACAGGCGATGTGTACAAGTTCAATGCCACTACCGGCGCATATATAGGTAATTATACGGTAGGCGAACGGCCGGTCTCGGTCTGCTTTGACTACGGCAATAACCATGTTTGGGTGGCAAATTACGGCACAAGTAATGTCACCCGGCTCTACGCTTCAAACGGCACAGTGATCGCTCATTACGGCGTGGGGCCAAACCCGATTGATATTGCCTACGACCCTACTTCCAATTCTGTCTGGACAGCTAATTTTGGCGGTCCCAGCACAGCCAATGCAGTTACCCGGATCTGGACGTCAAACGGCACGCGTGCCAATTATACCGGCTATGCCAACCGTACAATGTCTATCTGTTATGACCCCGGGCTTGCCAAGATGTGGGCGGTTTACTGGGTTACGGACAGGATCTCTAACTTTACCTGTGCTGCCGGAGCAATTGCCAACCGGGATATCGGCGGCACCAATCAGTATTACAGCCGCGTGCGCTATGCGCCGACTGCAGGCGTTGCCGGCCTTACCCGTCCTACAATATGGATCACTTCATTAAGATACCACTATGTGGTCAGGGTAAATACCACTGCCAGTACCTACACGCAATTTTATCCGGAATTGGCGCCTGATGCTGTGATCTGGAACCCTAATAGTACCTCGGTATGGATTGCCAATTATGCCGCCAATAGCTTGAATAATATGAATGTTTCAACCGGCGATGTTACTGCCGTATATAATACCAGTTCCAATCCCTATGATATGGATTATGACCCGGTTAATTCCAGGATCTGGGTAGTGGCTTCCAATGCCCGCGAACTGCAGGCATTTAATGCCACTACCGGAACATTAGAGGGTGTTTACACTCTTCCTACGGAAGATTCGTTATATCTTGCGCGCAATAATAACGGCCTGGCAATTACTGCGGACTGGCAGATCGCGGAATTCGCGCCGATTACTTTAAAAACTCCTAACGGCGGGCAAATCTGGCGTATCGGCAATACGCAAAAGATCAACTGGAGTTACGCGGATTCTGTTGATGACCATAAAGTCAGCCTGATGATCACAGGCGGCAATACTACTAACATTGCCAATTATATCTATCCGATTAATGTCTCCAGCAGCCTGTTTGCTGCCAATAACGAATCCGGTATGGGTAACGGCACCTATAACTGGACTATCCCTGCCAGCATTACCAATGGCTCTACCATGAACCTGATGAACAACAGTTTAAGAATGGCGATCATTGACGATAACCTGACAGTTACCGGCCGCAATTATGATTATTCCAACGCACCGTTTGAGATCATCGGCGATATTAATAATATCGCGCCGACCGGCACAGGTACAATTTTCTATGTGGGCCAGACCTATCCGATCACCTGGAGCAAAAAGGGTAATTTCAATTTTACCTCTACCGGAGCAAATACCAATTTTACTATCCAGCTTTCTACTGATGGCACAGACGGCAATTATACCAATATTACCGGCTTGACTAATTTAAAGCAGGAAGATTGCGCTTGCAGCGCAGTAGATGATGACTGTAGCTATAACTGGGTGGTGCCGCTTGTCTTTAACGGTACAACTCCGCTTTTCGGCAGCACATATAAAATAAGAGTATACGAGAACAGCCACTCTGCCCTGGTTTATAATACTTCGGCGAATAATTTTACGATTACCGGCACGATCAATGTTACTTCGCCAAACGGCCCGGAAAACTGGACAGTTGGGGAAACTAACCGTTATATCAACTGGACCAAGCAAGGTAATTACAGCACTTCTAATTTCAGTATCGCGCTTTCTACTAACGGCGGCTCAAGTTATTCGGATATCTCAGGCCTTACCGGTTTAACGCAGGCAGCCTGCAATTGCGCTGCGGATGATGATTGTTCTATACTTTGGACGCCAGTGCCGGATAATGTCAGCAATACTTTAAAGGTCAGGGTTTATGCCGCGGCAAACCCGGGGATCAATGATACTTCTAATGATAATTTTACGGTTAAAGGCTCGCTTACATTGACTTATCCTTCGGCAGCGGGCATTGCCTGGAATGCCACGGAAAACGGCACGATCAACTGGACTAAGACCGGTAATTGGACCGGCAACCGGGTTAACCTTACATATTCTATTCTCGAAGGCGCCACGGACGCGCCGATACCTGACGCAACGGATATAGATGGGAACCTCGGCACTTTTACCTGGTATAATATCACGCCTGACGCGATCAGCGATTACGTAAAAATAAAGATCACTTCCAATCAGTCATCGGATTTACAGGTTTCTAGCGAATCGGCGAGTTATTTCGCGGTAAAATCCCTGGTTACGCTGACCGGGCCGGACAGCGGAACATATAATGTCAGCGATATGGTCAATGTTACCTGGCGCATTTACGGCGATATCCCCGAAGGCCTGCACATCGGCTATAATAACGGCTCGGGCTGGGTCAAGCTTACTTCTGCTGCCCAGGTAGCTAATCAGACCGGAGACGGAAACGGCACCTGGCCCTGGATCGTGCCGGAATGGGCAACCAGTGAAACCGTAAAATTCCGCGTGGCAACCAATGAAAGCGATGACCTGGGCACGCCTTATGATGACTCAAATAATTTCATTAAATTACGAGGAAATATTACCGTTAATTTGCCTAACGAAACCTCAAGCTGGCGCGTGGGTGAAACAAACCGCACAATCACCTGGAGCACAGTCGGGTTTAAGGCTTCGGACAGGTTGAACATCAGTTTTTCTGAAAGCGGCACTTTTGCCGATGAACAGATATTGGCTACTAACCAGATCGCGACTTTAGGCAGCTGGTTATGGAGCCCCATACCCAATAATACATCGGTTGCGCCCAGCTCTAAAGTGCGTATCCAATGGACTACTAATTCTTCGGTTTACGATGATTCGGAAGATTTTTCCATCAAAGGCACGCTTAACGTGGTTACGCCTAACGGCGGCGGCGGCCAGAATTTCTCCATCAATGGCACCATGCCCATACAATGGAATTCAACCGGCACTATCGGCAACGTTACCTTAAAGTATATTGCCGGCGGCACGAATTACACGATCACTGCCGGCCAGTTCCCGCAAAACGGCAGCTATAACTGGTCTATACCGCGCGACGCGGAGATCAGCGAGGCAGTCCTGGTAAAGGTACATTCGGTAGCTGATGCCGACGGAGTGAATGATACTTCCAATAATTACCTGGCGATCCGCGGCGCGATCCAGGTAACTTCTCCCAATACCGGCTCGGAGAAATGGGCAGTCGGCACTAACCAGACGATTACCTGGACCAGGGACGGCGATAAGATGGGGCCGGTAACCCTTAAATATTCCACGGACGGCTCCAACTACACCAATGTTACCGATATCCCGGTTAATGTTACCAATGGCACCAATATTTACGTCTGGCAGATCCCGGATGTAATGGCTGCCAATGACAGTAAATATTATAACCAGACCCGGGTCAGGGTAATGTATGATAATTATACTTATGACGATTCAAATAATCCTTTTACCATTGTCCCGAACTTCCACCTTACTTATCCCGGCAACGGCACGGTTACTTATGCGGATGATCCCCTGAATATTACCTGGACCAATGACGGTAAATGCTCGCATGTAAGGATATATTTTTCCGCAAACGGCGGCACGAACTGGGAATTGGTGCATCTTGGCGAAGATAATATCTCTACTGCCGGCTATGGCGGAAGCTATGAATGGTCCGTGCCCAATTATACGCTGGGCGATAATAAAATGATCGCCGTAAACAGCGCTTACGATAACACTACCGGCGGCTTAAGCACCTTTAATATTTCCGCCAAGATCGTGGTTACCGCGCCCACGCTAAACGAAAGCCTTACGGTTGATTCAAGCTATCCTATTCAATGGGAATTCCACGGCCCTTCCGGACCGGTGAATATCAGCTTTAATAACGGCACAGGCGGAGGTTTTGATACTCCGATCGTTAATTTTACCAACGGCACAAGTTATGACTGGCCGGTTCCCGACCGCTTGGGCTATCTAAAGAAAGTGCGCGTTTCCAGCGTGGATTACGGTTACGCATACGATGATTCTCCGTCATTCTTTATCAAGGGCGCGATACAGCTTTCCACGCCTAACGGCGCGGAGAATTATACCGTCGGCGGGACAATGAATATCACCTGGAACCCACACGGTGATATCGGGCTTTTGAATATTACTTATGACGAATCAAACGGCACAGGCAATTATACTTACCTTATTAATAATAATACCAATGCCCTTACCGGCTATTATAATTGGCCGATCCCCGGCGATTTTACACCTACCACCCAGGGGAAAATAAAAGTCCAGACGCGCAGCTACAACGAAACTTACTGTCCGAATTGCTTAGATACCTCTAACGCCACCTTTACCATAAAAGGTACGGTAAGTTTACTTACGCCTAATCCGGATGTGCCTGCCTCGTTAACCGTAGGCAGTATGTATAACATTACCTGGAGCAATACCGGGAGCATCGGCCACTTTAATGTCTGGGCTTCCTATGATAACGGCACAGGTTGGGAAAAGATCGCGGATAACGTTACCAATAAATATTTTAACTGGAACGTTACCGACGATATCAAGGCTACGCCGCAGCTGCGCATTATGGTGGAAGACTCAACTAACCCGGCAACCAATGCTTCAAGCAATAACGCATCGGCGATCAAGGGCATTATCCGCGTGATCGCGCCCAACGGTAATGAGAGCTGGGCTAAAGGCTCAAACCAATCTGTGCAGTGGCGTCCTACCGGTACCTATCCGGGCAACGTGAAAATCTATTATTCCAATGATTCCGGCGGTAATTGGTCAACAGCGATCGGCGAAGCTGCTGCCGGCGAGCATAACGTTACTTCTACCTGGTATTGGGATCCTATACCGGATGATATCGGCTCACAGACATTGATCAAGGTTGCCACGGATACCGGCAACAGCTTGATGGACGTAAACGATACCTCTAACGATACATTTAAGATCAAAGGTGTAATCACCGTGCTGCAGCCTAACGGCGGAGAACAGTGGTTTGTTAATGAGACTAACCGCCAGATCAGATGGAATGCCGCGGGTACGGTCACGCCGGTAAAGATAGAATACTCAAGCGGCGGAAGTTGGAACCCGGTCACGGACAATTTTACCGGGGCTGCCGGCATTAATATCTATAACTGGACGCCTATCCCGGATGAGAATAGCGAGTCCTGCCTTGTGCGCGTTTCAGATAACCGCACTGCCTTTATTTCCGAAGTAACCGACGTTTCCAATGCTACGTTCTCTGTCCGGCCGCAGATAATCATCTCCGATCCGGCTGCCAATGCCAATGTTACTGCCGCCTCAACTAATACCACTGCTATTCGCTGGAACTATACCGGCACTACTATCGGCGACGTAAATGTTGATTACTCCCTTAACAACGGAGTTAACTGGACAAATATTGAGACCAATGTCAATGTTGAGTCAGGCTCAACATATGTCTGGCCTGACGTACCTACGGTAAAATCGAGCGAGGCAAAGGTAAGGGTCTATGATGTCAATAATACCAATGTCGTGGGTAATTCATCGGCTTTTAATATCGTCGGTTATTTAAAGCTTAATTCGCCGGACGGCGGGCAGAATTGGGCAGTGGGAAGCACGCAGTATATTACCTGGGATTCCGCAGCCGTAACCCTGGTTAATGTTTCCTATTCGGAAAATAACGGGACTGATTGGACGGCTTTAGGCAGTATTTCTTCCAGCCCATTCACCTGGAATATTTCCAATACTTCTACAGTTACCAATATCGCCCGCATACGTATTGCCGATGAATTCAATCCCAATGTTACATATTCAATTTCCAATACTACCTTTGCCGTAAGGGCGGCATTTGATATTACCCAGCCGGAAGACGGGCATAATGTTACTGCCGAAGAATCTTACAGCATTAACTGGACAAAGAAAGGCGCAGGCGTAGATAGTGTAATTCTTGAGTATTCGCTTGATTCCGGCGGCAACTGGACCAATGTTACCGCGGGAGCCGTGCCCAATACCGGCGGGTATTCCTGGAACCCCGTACCCGGAGAAAAGCTTTCCAATTACGGTAAGATCCGTATTACCGACCCTAATAATGCCAATGCCACGGATATCGGCGCCGGGTTGTTCTATTTAAGAGGCGGCCTTTCGGTTACTGCTCCGGTAAATCTGGACAGCTGGCAGATCGGAGATTCTACCAATATTACCTGGACGAAGAAAGGCAATATGTCCACGGTAGATATCCTTTATTCCATTAATAACGGGACTAATTGGACCCAGACTTTAGCTTCGGGCGTAAGCGCTTCAGCGCTTAGCTGGCAATGGAATATTTCTACCGATACAAATACTACCGCGCAAGGCAGGATCAAGGTCCAGGAATCCGCTAATCCGGATATGGTCTTTGGGCTCTCAAACGGCGTGTTTTCCATTAAGGGCTCGCTTAACCTTACCGCGCCGACTGCCACGGGTGTGGTAATGACTTATGACGGCGGAACTAGCGTGTATAATGTTTCCTGGCAGCGCTACGGCGGTATCCCGCTGGTAGAGCTGCGCTATTCTACTAACGGCGGGAATACTTATACTGATATCATTGAGAGCAATATCAGCGGCGCAGGATCGCCGTATTCCTGGAACGTGCCCAATGCTATCGGTTCCAATCTGAAAGTCAAAGTTTCAGATCAGGGCGATCCTTCGGTTAACAGCACTTCTGTTAATCCATTTGCAGTCAAAGGCGCTATCCAGGTGCTCGCGCCTAACGGCAATGAATCCTGGCTTAACGGCACCAACCAATCTATCCAGTGGCGGCCTACCGGTACTTATCCGGGTAATGTCAAGATCTACTTCTCCAATGATTCAGGCGGTAATTGGACAGAGATAGGAGAGGCTTCAGCAGGCGAGCATAACGTTACCCAGACCTGGTATTGGGATCCTGTGCCGGATGATATTACTTCTACGGGCCTGATCAGGGTAGCTACTAATACCGGCAATGCCTCTATTGATGTAAATGATAATTCCAACAATACTTTTAAGGTTAGGGGCAGCGTCTCGGTACTGCAGCCTAACGGAGGCGAGATATGGTTCGTTAATGAAACTAACCGCCAGGTACGCTGGAGCGCTTCCGGTACGGTTACTCCTGTGAAGATAGAATACTCTACCGGCGGCAGCTATATACCTATTACTAATAACTACACCGGTACTGCCGGTATCAATACCTATAATTGGACGCCTGTTCCGGATGTGCAGAGTGAAACCTGTTTGATCCGGGTATCGGATAACCGCACAGCTTTTGCTTCGGAAGCAACCGATGTGTCCAATGCTACCTTTGCTATCCGTCCGCAGATATTCATCTCCGAGCCGGCAGCCAATGCCAATGTCACTGCTGCTTCCAGTAATACTACTGCCATCCGCTGGAATTATACCGGCTCCACCATTGGAGATGTAAATGTTGATTATTCTACTAATAACGGAGTAAACTGGACGAATATTGCGACGAATGTCAAGGTAGAGAACGGTACTACTTACGTGTGGCCGACCGTACCCACGCTTAAATCAAGCGAGGCCAAGGTGCGGGTATATGATGCTAATAATACTAATGTTGTAGGTAATTCTTCTACCTTTAATATTGTCGGTAGCCTGATCCTCACTTCGCCTACCGGAGGCCAGAACTGGCCGGTGGGTTCGCAGCAGCTGATCAGCTGGAGCTCTGCTGCCGTTACCCAGATCAATGTTTCCTATTCGTTTAATAACGGGACCAACTGGACATACTTAGGGACTTCCGCTTCTTCGCCTTACCCCTGGAATATTTCTAATTCCAGCCAGGTTTCCAATAATGTTTTGGTCAGGATCGCTGACCACGAAAACCAGAACGTTACTTACTCCGTTTCTAATGCTACTTTTGCCGTGGTCCCGGTGCTTAATCTGGTTCATCCGGAATCCGGAGATAATGTTACTGCCGAAGAATCATATAATATTACCTGGACTTCCAAGGGCCTTGGCGCGGATAACGTTATCCTGGAATATACGACTACCGGCCAGGTCGGCGGTAACTGGACCAATGTTACCAACGCGACTGTACCCAACGGTGCGGCGGGAGGCTATTATATATGGAATCCCGTGCCCGGAGAGAAGCTTTCCAATTACTGCAAAATGCGCGTTACCTATGCCGATAATATAAATGCCACGGATACCGGAGAAGATTATTTTTATTTAAAAGGCGCGCTCAGCGTTACCGCTCCCATAGGCACGGAAACCTGGCAGGTCGGCAATACCACTAATATCACCTGGACGAAAAAAGGTAATATGTCTACGGTGAATATCCTTTATTCTACAAACGGCGGCGCGAATTGGAACGAAACCCTGGCTTCCGGCGTTAACGCCTCCAGCCTTAGCTGGCAATGGGACATACCTCTGGATGCCAATACTACTACGCAAGGCAGGATACAAGTCCAGGAAGCTGCGAACCCGGATATGGTCTTTGCTATGTCCGGAGGAAATTTCTCTATTAAGGGAAGCATTAACCTTACCGCGCCGATTGCCCCGGGCGTAGTGATGGACTATGACGGCGGAACAAGTATTTACAATATCTCCTGGCAGCGTTACGGCGGTATTTCTTTGATAGAACTGCGTTATTCTACCAACGGCGGAACTAATTATAATAATATTATTGAAAGCAATGTCAGCGGATCTGCTTCGCCTTATGCCTGGACCGTGCCCAATGCTATCGGCTCCAATCTTAAAGTCAAGGTTTCTGATCAGGCAGACGCTTCGGTGAATAGCTCGTCTGCCAATATTTTTGCTATCAAGGGTAATATCCAGGTGATCTCGCCTAACGGCAATGAGAGCTGGATTAACGGCACCAACCAATCCATCCAGTGGCGTCCTACCGGTACTTATCCGGGTAATGTAAAGATCTACTTCTCCAATGATTCAGGCGGTAATTGGACAGAGATAGGAGAGGCTTCAGCAGGCGAGCACAACACTACCCAGACCTGGTATTGGGATCCTGTGCCGGATGATATTACTGCTAGCGGCCTGATCCGTGTCTCAACTAATACCGGAAATACTTCAATTGATGTCAGTGATACGTCCAATGTCACCTTTAAAATCAGGGGTAGCATTAATATCATGCAGCCTAACGGCGGAGAGATCTGGTTTGTTAACGAGACTGAACATCAGATCAGATGGGCTTCTATCGGTACGATCACTCCGGTCAAGATTGAATATACAACCGGCGGCAGCTATATACCGATCACCAACAGCTTTACCGGCACATCAGGCATTAATACCTATAACTGGACTCCTATTCCGGATGTGGAAAGCGAATCGTGCCGCGTGAGGGTATCGGATAACCGCACCGGATTTAGCGAAGTAAGCGACATTTCCAATGCCACTTTCTCCATTCGGCCGCAGATCTTTATTTCACAGCCCGCTGCCTATGATAATGTTACTGCCGCGGCAAACGGCACGCAGGCCATTCGCTGGAACTATACCGGTTCAACCATCGGCGACGTTGGCGTGAGTTATTCCACTAATAACGGTGTTGACTGGATATTTATTCAGGCAGTAAAGATAGATAACGGCACAAATTATTTCTGGCCGACTGTACCCACTTTGGTCAGCTCGGAAGCTAAGGTTAGAGTTTACGATCTGAATAATACCAATGTTGTGGGTAATTCTTCTACCTTTAATATTGTCGGCTCGATCAGCCTTACTTCACCTACCGGCGGCCAGAATTGGGCAGTAGGTTCGCAGCAATTGATCAGCTGGTCATCCGCAGCTGTCAGCCAGGTCAACGTGTCGTATTCCCTGAATAACGGCACTAACTGGACAGCTTTAGGGTCAGTTACCACCAGCCCTTATACTTGGAATATCTCTAACTCTTCGCAGGTCTCCAACAACGCAAAAGTCAGAGTTTATGATGAAACCAATCCCAACAATACTTATTCTATCTCTAATAATACTTTTTCAATTGTTCCGGTTTTTGACATTACCCATCCTGAAGCAGGGGATAATGTCACGGCAGAAGAAGCTTATAATATTACCTGGACTTCCAAAGGCGCAGGCATCGGGGACATATTGCTTGAATACTCCACAGATTACGGCTCCAACTGGGCCAATGTTACTACGCCTATACCCAATAATAATATTTATCAATGGAACCCCGTGCCCAGCGGCCCATTATCCAACCACAGCCAGATCAAGATCACCTATCTCAATAATACCAATGCCACGGATATCGGCAGCGATTATTTTGATTTGAGAGGCAAGGTAACCGTTACTTCGCCTGACGGCGATGAATCCTGGCAGATCGGCGAAGTCAGGAATATTACCTGGACCAGGAAGGGCCTTGTGCCGACCGTGGATATTGCTTATTCGCCTGATAACGGCGGCAACTGGACAACTTTAGCAACCGGCGCAAATGCCTCCAGCCAGTTATGGGCATGGAATATCACATCCGATACCGTTACTACTACTCAAGCGAAAATAAAAGTCGCGGTTTCTTCTAACCCCGATATTATTTTTGATACCACCAACACCACCTTTGAAGTAAAGGGTAGATTAGATATTACCGCGCCTAACACTACCGGCATAGTGCTTACCTATGACGGCGGCCTCTCAAGCTATAACATTACCTGGACCAAGGCAGGTGCTATCTCAAGGGTCAATCTTACTTACTCAACTAATAACGGCACTACTTATTCTAATTCCATTGCTACCAACATCTCGGCTGCTGCCTCACCGCATGCCTGGACCGTGCCTAATTCCATCGGCTCAGGCCTGCGCATTAAAGTAGAAGACTTTGATAATCCGTCGGTATTCGGTAATTCTACTGCTAACTTCGCTGTTAAAGGCTCAATCCAGCTGATCTCACCTAACGGCAATGAATCCTGGCTTGTCGGCACCAACCAATCTATCCAGTGGAAGCCTACCGGTACTTATCCGGGAAATGTAAAGATCTACTACTCTAATGACTCAGGCGGTAACTGGTCAGAGATAGGAGAGGCTTCAGCAGGCGAGCACAACACTACCCAGACCTGGTATTGGGACCCGGTGCCGGATGATATCTCTTCAACCGGCCTGATACGTGTCTCTACCAATACCGGCAATGCCTCGGTCGATGTCAATGACACTTCCAATAATACCTTTAACATCAGAGGTAATGTCCTGGTTACCCAGCCTAACGGCGCAGAGAACTGGTTCGTTAACGATACCAACCGCCAGATCAAATGGACTTCTATCGGTACGGTAACTCCCGTAAAGATAGAATACTCAACCGGCGCAGGTTATATCCCGGTCACCAATAGCTTCGTTGGTATCTCAGGCGCTAATACCTATAACTGGACGCCTATCCCGGATAATAAGAGCGAGAGCTGTTTAGTCAGAGTATCTGACAATCGCACTGCCTTTACTTCGGTTGTTACCGATACATCCAATGCTACCTTCTCCATACTGCCGCAGATCTTTATCCAGGTTCCTGCTGCCAATGCCAATGTCACTGCTAATGCCAATTCAACTGAAGCCATCCGCTGGAACTACACCGGCTCAACCATTGATAAGGTAAGCATTGATTATTCTACTAACGGCGGGGTGAACTGGACGAATATCCAGACCAATATCGACGTGGAAAACGGCACTGCCTACATGTGGCCGACAGTGCCTACTTTAAAGACTGCCGATGCCAGGGTCAGGGTCACCGATATTGATATGGCCAATGTCACTGCCCTATCATCTACCTTTAATATCGTCGGTTACTTAAAATTAACTTCACCCGACGGTAACCAGAATTGGGAAGTCGGCTCTACTCAGTATATTACCTGGACCTCGGCAGCAGTTACTTTAGTCAATGTATCTTATTCGCTTAACAACGGCACTAACTGGAATATCCTGGGCAGTTCTGCTACTTCACCTTACACCTGGAATATCTCTAACTCTTCGCAGGTCTCCAATAATGTAAAGGTTAAAGTCGCAGACCAGGATAACCAGAACGTCAGCTACTCAATATCCAATACCACCTTCGCCATCCTGCCGGTCTTAGACGTTACCCATCCTGAAGCAGGGGATAATGTCACGGCTGAAGAGACCTATAATATTACCTGGACCTCAAAAGGCACCGGCGCTGACAATGTCTTATTAGAATATACTCCTACCGGCCAGGTCGGCGGCAACTGGACCGATGTTGTAGCCGGTAATGTCTCAAACGGCGCTTCAGGCGGCAGCTACTACTGGAATCCCGTGCCAACAGGCCCGTTAACCAACTACTATAAGGTACGCATTACCTATG